>Ga0180431_10005560_pt1 | contig 15314 bp, 10 predicted proteins | sample SS_ome_11_FD_132459 | JGI IMG/M metagenome (GOLD analysis project Ga0180431, IMG submission 132459) | Hypersaline lake sediment archaeal communities from the Salton Sea, California, USA - SS_1_MS_1 metaG | ecosystem: Environmental > Aquatic > Non-marine Saline and Alkaline > Hypersaline >... | reverse complement strand
CCTCCCCCGCCTTCTTCTTCGCCGGGGCCGCCTCTCCCGCCTTCTTCTTCGCCGGGGCCGCCTCTCCCGCCTTCTTCTTCGCCGGGGCCGCCTCTCCCGCCTTCTTCTTCGCCGGGGCCGCCTTTTTGATTTTGTCCGTGTCCACCATCGCCGGGACCTCTCTGTCTGCGCGGGTTCGCGTACGACTGCCGCTCTTCGGGCCCGCTTATATCTCTCTGCCCGAAACTTGTTCGTTTCGCTGAAACGCGCGACTGTCCGCAAAAGCCCGCCGGGCCAGACATAGCCCGACGGCGGACGAAAAAATGCGCCATCTCCGGCACGTTCTTTCGGCTCTCCTGGCCGGCCGGGCTCTACCAGAGGCGATCGGCTTCGCCCTCGGAGGCGAGGGCGATGACCTCGAGGTTGACCGTCCGCCCGACCCGCTGGGCCCGGCCGATGAGCTGCTTCGCGATCTCGGTGTCGGCGTGGCGGTGGTACTCGACGAAGTGGGTCGTCCACGGGAGGTGGAGGCCCGAGCAGCTCGCGGCCGAGGTCAGGAGGAAGATCTCGGCCCCCTCGGGGTCCTCGTACTCGGCCACGGCGGCGTCGCGCCGCTTCCGGGTCCCCTGGAAGACCACGTGGCGGGGGCCGCCGAAGCCCGCCTCGGCCTCAGCGAGGGCCCGGCTGATTTTCGCGGTCGACTCCGAGTGCATCGCCGCGATGATGATCTTCCGGCGGGTCCCCGGGGGGGGCGGGGCGTCGCGCTTCCCCTCGAGGAGGCCCGTCACGAAGGCCGGGACTTCCTCGTCGGCGAGGCACTCCACCGGGTCGCCGAGGGCGAACTGGAGCAGGGCCCGGAGGCGCGGGTCCTCGGCGAGGCCCTTGTAGAAGGCCTCGCGGGACGCGCCCGGCCCGCCCGGGGGCTCGCCCGCGGGCCCGTCCGGCTCGGGGGGGGCCTCCTCCTCGCCCTCGAGTAGGGCGCGGTCGTCGAGGCTGGCCTCGAGGTCGAGGCCCTCGCCGATAAAGATCAGGTCCTCCTTCGGCCGGACGTCCCGGGCGCAGTTCGGGCAGCGGGTGATGAAGCGCCGCTTCTTCTTGCTGCCGACGAGCGTGCAGTCGCCGCAAATCACGGTCTGGCAGCAGTTGACGACGTAGCACTCCCCCTCCAGCCCGAGCATGCAGACCTGGCAGTCCCCCTCGCGGATGTTGTCGCGCATCCGCTGGAGCTGGCCCCCGTAGGTCTCGAGGCCCTTGGCCGCCCGGGCCTCGACGGCCTCGAGGGTCCTCCGCAGCGCCTTCGAGGGCCCCAGGTGCCCGAGGAGGGCCGCGAACTGGGCTTCGGAGGCTTTCTCGATCGCCGCCGGGACCACGGCGAGGATCCGCGGGTCCGGCTCCGGCCGCCCGGGCGCCTCCGCTGCCTCGCGGACGCGCGCCGCCCGCGAGTGGAGCCGGGCGGCCTTGCGGTACTTGTCCAGCCGCTTCCGGAGGACGCGCCCGACGAGGTCGCCGACCGAGCTCGCCTTGATGCCCAGGCGCTCGGCGGCGGTCTCCACGGCGCCCGCGGCGGCCATCTCGAGGATGGCCTCGTCGACCCCGAGGTCCTGCAGGAGGCGGACGGCGTTCCCCCCGGCCACCTTGATCCGGCGGTAGCGCACCCGGGTCGTCGAGATGTGGGCGGAGACGTAGGCCGGGTCGCAGCGGAGCTTGAGGACGTTTTCGTAGAGGTCGTTGAGGGAGAAGCCGAGGATCGGGTAGCTCGAGTTCGCCCGGATGTACTCGCCGGGGGTCTTCCCCTCCGCGTAGTACCGCCGCGTGGACAGCGCCGTCGTCCGCCGCCGGGTCGCGCTGATCACCCAGGTAAAGAGGGCCGGGACGAGCACGTCGTCCGACATGAAGGGGATCGTGTCGTAGTCGTCGATGACGACCCGGGCCCAGACGTAGCCCTCCGTCAGCATCCGGAGGGCGACGGTCAGGGGGCGCTGCTTGCCCTCGAGGGGGCCCTCGCCCGGGACGACGAAGCTCGTCGTCACTTTCCCCGCTTTCATCAGGATCACGTCGAGGGCGGCGATCCCCGTCTGGGGGTCGGGGTCCCCGAGGGCCTCGGCCACCCGGCGGAGGCCCCGGACGTCGTCGATCGTGTCGTAGCGGAGGCTCGGGGCGAAGTCCTCGAGGATCCGCTCCCACTGGCTGATCACCGAGGAGGCCGCGATCACGAGCGTCGCCCGGATCAGCCTCGTGCCGTGCTGGCGGAGGAGCGGGAGCGAGGCCCGCCCCTTGCAATCAAAGGCGTACTCGGAGCCGCGGAAGGTGTAACGGGCCACCTCGAGGTAGTTGACGCAACTGTCGCAGTCCATCGCCGGGCGCGCGAGCGGCGCCGGGTAGGCCCGGGGCGTTCGGGTTGCGCAGATGAGCGCGACGAAAGCGACCGTCTTCCCGAAGGAAAAGGGCTCTCCGACCAGCGCCGCCCGGACCTCGAGGCGCCGGGGGATCACCCTCTCTGGGCCGGCGCCCCCCGCGGGCCGCCGGTAGGGCTCGAGGTGCAACACCTGGCGGGCCTCGAGGGTCTCCATGGCTTTCACGAGGGTCGCCTGGGGGGCCCAGAGCTCCCCTTTGAAGCCTCTCGGCGTCACCGCCCGCGGGTCTGCGGCCGTCAAGGGCGTCGCGCAGAAGATGGAGTGGGTCTTTTCGGGCCACGCGCGGGGGGCCTCTTTGGGGACGCCGGCCGCCCGCGGCGCCGTCGACTTCTCGCTCCCCGGGACGTAGTCGGCCGGAAGGCCTTCCCCCCAGGGGTCGGTGCGGTAGGCGAGACGGGTCGGCGTCGGGTGCCATACGATCCAGCGTCCGTGGGCCTTTCGAGGCAGGTCGCTGGGCCGCTTGATCTGCTTCCGTCGGACCAGGTGCTCGTAGCACCTGTGGGGGAAGCTGTTGAAGAAGGGACTCTCCTCGAGCCCCGCGCGCCTAATCAGGCGACGAACCCCCTCTTCCCTCGCATAGGTCCACCCACCCTTGGTGCCGTTCTCTTCGCTTTCGGGCGGGATGAGATCTGCGTAGAGCGAGTCCGCCCGGTAGCGGTAAGAATAGGCCTCGTGGTGCCACTCGACCTCGCGGCCGTCCATCGTCTCCGGGCGGGGGAGGCCCGCTGGCCCTCCCTGCCAGCCGGGGGGGAGATCAGCCGGGATCCATCCGTTTTCGCTAGCGTTCGCGGCCATCGCCGGGTGTTTGCGCCGCGCGCTAGGTTCAATTTTGCGGCCACGCGATATTTGAAGCCCGGGGCTCTCTACTCAGACACCAAGATGCCCGCCCGAAAAACAGAAGCCCCACCCTCCCCCAAGGCCCCCCCCGCGCGCCGCGCCCTCTGGGAACGCCGCGCGAGCGATCTCCGCAGGCCCAGCGACGAGCGCACGCGCGCTCAGCGGATGAAAACGATCCTCCTCGCGGTCATCGGGGCCACCTCCGAACACCTGAAACAGCTCGACTCTCTTTCGCGCGCGCTGGTCGCCCGAAGCCCCCCCAGAAAAACCCGTCTCATGGAGGAAAAGCTTGCCCAGGTCCGGGCCCAGGTCCTAAAGACGGCCCGGACGTGCGAGCGCCTGCGCCGCTCGTTGTTGTAGGCAACGGGTGTGCCGTCTCTTTTTGAGTGCCCATTTATTTGAAGTCCCGCGCTACCCGCGAACCATGGCTGACTATGATCCCGCTCCTCCGCCAGACTGCCATGCAGCCAATATGGACCACTGCTGGGATCGCAAGTATGGGTGGCACGCCGGCGCTGAGGCGTTCAAGGCGGCCAAGGAAGGTAATCCTGTGGGGTTCTTGGTGACTTCGCACGAGCGCTACGGCGCCTTCAGCCGCGCGGATAACGGGGGGAGCTTTCCGGCGCTCCCCCCCGAACTTCGGCGCGAGGGGCTCACTCTGCTGGTCCATGTCTCTGTCGCGAAGTGCATCGATATGCTGGCCGCCGCGGGGGGCGACGGCGGCGTGCCCGCGGAGATCCTCGGCCAGGTCCGCGCCGTTGTCATCGAGAAGGCCCTGGGCGAGGAGGGGGTGCTGGGGGCTTTCTCGGACATGGAGGAAGTCTTCGGGGCCGAAATCTCGGGCGAGGCCTTCGCCTTCGTGCCGGTCGAAGACCCGGAAGACGCGCGCGTGACCTTTGAGATAACTGGCCGCGGCCCTTCGGCGCACATCGCCCAGACCGTTTACGAGTTGCCGCCGGACCCCCCGCCGGACCCCGCGCTGCCGGCGCAGCCCTGAGGGCAAGTGCGCCGTGATTGCCAGTAGTTCTCGCACATGGGCAATCAGTAGAGTGCGCGCCTATACCCAACCGGTCTCCAATTTTTACCCACGACTCTCGCAAAAATGGAGCGATCCTGACGATCCCCGACTACAAAAAAGAGCTCGTTGTCCAATGCAGAAGGTGGCTGTGGTCTCCTATCCGCGGACGCTGCCCTATGGGCATAAGGATCTCTCTTGACCCGCCCGGTGACTTATTTTTACGGAGGCCCTTCTTCGAAGGCACATCCTCGAGTGTCGGCTATCTGTAGGGCCTTTCGGAATATATTAAGGATAGCGATGCGCGAGTACTTCAGGGTCGCGACTTCTTTACTGCTGGAGAGCAAAGTAACACTCCCAAGCTCTGAATCGATCTCCACGACAGTCAGAAGACCGGGGGGCCAGTTAATCTCGACTCGTAGCGAAGACTCGGTGACAAACTCCTCCCACTTACCGCGAGAAGCCTTTCCGATATTGACAACCCATAAGCATCCTAGCCCCGGGTCCTCCAGTAACTGCGCTACTCCAGGTACCTTCGCTTCAAGCCGCAGTCCTACTCCCCATAAAGATGGATCGCTCGCACTCGAACTAACTCCAATCATATTGGATTTCAAGATCATCGACTCCGCAGTAGGTAGAGTTGCCGGGGGAATATCGCTCTCAACTGGGGCATCGACGCCGCAAACTCCTAAACTCGCAGATAGGTATTCTTCCACCGGTCCTCTGGGTAAAACAGCAGTTATTGAGGGGGCGGCGCTGATTATAGACAACGCGTATTCGGCCTCATCCCGAGGCGCCAGGACTACCCCATAGAGGGGTCCAAAGCTGCCCAGCTGTTTGTGTGGCGACGTCTCACCAAGGAACCCCGAAACTTGACCATAATTGAAGCGGGCCTCCGTCCTAAACACCCAACGCCATTCCACCCCGGAGTCGCGTATTATACCAATCGCGAACTCGCACTGAGTACTGTCATCAGCCTCCTCAGGAGGGTCTCCGAGGACTACCGCAAAAGCTCTAAAAACCGGCTTAGAGGAGTTATCCATTATGATACGCCAGCACTATCCTTTCATTTTTTCTTGCACCCCCAAAAAGAATCGATCCGGCCCGCCCTACCTAATCCCGGGAAACCCCAGATCGCCAATAAAAAAGAGCCAGGTCTGGGCCTTTAGTTGTTGGCCACCCACACTTGGAAGATGCGGAGCGGTTCGCGCGCCCCGCCATTTCCTTTGCCTATGAAGCTTTCCTCTAAAGTCCATCCGTTGCCCACCATCCACTGGTAGTCCGGTCTCATCCCGATTGCATAAGTGAGGTCTCCGTACGCCTCTTTTTTACAATGCTTGATTTCGAGCGCTTTGACCGGTTCTACTACATTAAGCTGGCTGACGTCGCCGACAATGTCGTAATTGCTTTCTTCGGCTGTCACTTCAAAGAGGTTGCCCCCAAGGATGACGACCTTCCCTGTAAACCTTTTTACCGACTTCTCGGCGTCGTAGGCGCTGCACGCCAACAGAGCCCTGTCGGGGAACTTCTCTTCGAATGTTCCGTTGATTCCGTACCTGACACCATCGGCCTCGATCATATCGAACGCGACTGTATCGATACCTTTGTCTCTTAGGCGTTTAGCATTGCTCCCGCCCCCCGCGGACACTTCGAGGACTTTCCACAAGTTTTCCGCAATGAAGTCGACCAAGGCGCCTGGGACGGGTGTGAACGAGTCTATCGATGGCGGGAGACCTTCGTAGCTCGCGGACGTGGAGCCGTTGTCTCCGCTCATATCGACCACTCTCGGGTATCTCTGGCGTCCCAGCCATATCATGGTTAAGCCCGCGCCAACCCCCAGGCCTGTGATCAGGGATCCAAGGCCAATACACCCGACTGAAACTGCAGACCACCTGTCGCTCATCTTTTGCTGTGGGCCCATACTACGGCTCTCTAATAGCTTTCTCGGGTATCCCGGGCCGTCCCCCAAAAACTCGCCTGGCTGTTCCCTGCTGTAGCTGCGGTAAGTCAAGGAGCTCCGAAAGCGCGCCCGGGGCAAAAAGGAGATGAATCCCCCGCCCCCTCACTACACCCGGCCATTAGTTCTTATCTGGTATTCGAGCTCCTCTTCGCATTCGTCGCAGCAAGTCTCGATATGAGCGTGGTTCGCGCAAAGATACTCGGGACATCCGGGACCCTTGCACGGGATGCAGAACTCCCGCTCGACCAGAATCGGATCCTTACTGCACTCCTCGCAAAGAACGTTTTCGCAAACCGGGCAGGTCATTCGCGGGATCTCGTGGGATATGACGATCATGCCGCATCCGAGGCAATAGTACGCCCCAGAGACTTTAGTGAGATCTTCACCCACTTGTTGGACGAACTCGTCCAGTATCAGATTCATAGCCACAGGGCGATTGTTCGCGATCAGCTTGTAAAGCCGGTCCTTGAGGTGCTCTTCGTTGTAGTTAGCTGTTCCAGCGTGCATGGTTTTGGGTTCGTGGTTGTGGGTTCGTGGTTGTGGGTTCGTGGTTGTGAGGGCTCGTGGTTGCGGGCTCGTGATTGTGGGCTCACCGCGCGTTTCAAATGTCGCGCAAACTGGACGTTTGTGGCAGATTTGAACTTCCTCATCAGCCAGGGTAACAGGGCCATGGCCGCGATTTCCTCCATTGATGACTGCCGCGCTCTGGCCCATAGCAAAGGCGGTGTGTGCCTCAGCGACGTTTACTCGGGGTATCGCAACAAGCTGCGCTGGCGCTGCGCCGAAGGCCACGAATGGGATGCCCTCGTCGGGAACATGAAGAAGTCTTGGTGCCCGAAATGCGGGTACTCGAGAGGTGGCGCGGCTCGCCTCGGAAACAACCTCGCTGAAGCTGGGCGTATCGCCGAGGGCCACGGTGGCCGGTGCCTTGCGACCGAGACGGCCCCGGCCAACACGCCGATCCCCTGGCGGTGCTCCGAAGGGCACGAATGGCTCGCCTCTCTTAGCAACGTCCGGCGCAAGACCTGGTGCCCCCAATGCTATAAAGCCGGCGGGCGCAAGCTCCGTAGCGACAACCTTGGCGAGGCCCAAAAGCTCGCCGACGAGCGCGGCGGCAGGTGCCTCGAGACCGAGAACTTTCGCGCCAAAGCCAAAGTGCGATGGGAATGCTCCAAGGGGCACCAATGGTCGACCCAGATGTGCGTTGTTAAGCGCGGCTCCTGGTGCCCGACCTGCAGCAACGAGCAAATGGGGGTCGACAGGATTCTCGACAACCTCGCCCGCGCCCGCGACCTCGCCGCGCGAAAAGGCTGGAAATGTCTCGAGACCGAAAACTTTCAGGCCAATGCCTCAATCCATTGGGAGTGCGAAAACTCGCATAAGTGGCGCACATCTCTAAGTAATATACTAGCCGGTGCTGGTTGCTCTCAGTGCACCAACAAGTCCGAGGGGTTCTGTTCAGAAGTTTTGCACGCAATCTTCCCGGGCCACAGCTTCGTTAAGCGGAGAGGAATCCCATGGCTCCCTTTGAGCGATAAAGGGAGATGTTTGGAACTCGATCTGTACTCCGAAGAGCTTTCACTAGCTTTAGAGTACAACGGGCCGCAGCACTATGTGGCTTTCGACTACCTCGGAGGTCAAGAACTCTTGGATCGGATCCAAGAGCACGATCGGCGCAAAGTCGACGCTTGCGTGAGCGAAGGTGTGTGCCTTATCACGATCTCCGAATTCGATGTCTGTCCTGCCGGCTCGGTACACCCTTCGCAAGATCTTATTGCTCGCCGTATTTGGGATGAAGTGCAAGCTTTAGGATTCAAGGAAGATTTGGGCGACTTCGACTCGATGCTAACAAGATTGAAATCACAAGCCCAAAAAGACTAACGACGAGGGTCACCCGCCGCCCGCCTTTGCGGGTAGTGTTCTTTTTCGGATTAGGTCATCTCCCACCCGTTTCAAGCGAAAGGTCGCTGAGCGTGCTAAATCTACATACTATACCTTAACAGAATCTTGTCCCCCTTGCGGACGAGGAAGTTCAGCGCCGACATCGTGATGTAGATCTCCGCGGGCTCGGCCTGCGAGATCTTGTCGCCGCTGTCGTAGGTCAGCTCCAGCTCTCTCCCCGCCGAGAGGTTGTAGTAGCCGCTGGGGTTGTGCTGCCCGGGGTAGAGGCAGAAGGGGAAGTGCAGGGCCGACGTGTCCATCGGCGTCACCATCGAGGTGTTCTTGAAGTAGCGCTGGGGGAGGTAGCTGTTGAAGAAGCTCGCCGGCATGTTCTCGGGCCACAGCGGGATCCCGTGGGCCGTCAGCGTCACTGTGTCCAGCAGCGAGTCTAGGGTCGAGGTCTCGCGCGCCGACCGGCAGACCAGCTGGCAGATCGCGAGGGTGTTGTTCCAGATCGCCGCCGGCTGGAGGAGGGCCGTCGCGTCCGTCCGCGCCCGCTGCCGCCCGAAGAGGTGCCAGTTGTCGAAGTCGTCGGTGTTCGCCCGGTCCCGGACCCCGATGTGGATGTACTCCGCCGGGTACTTCAGCTGCGAGAGGCGGAAGCTATCCCGCTTCATGCACAGCGACTTTTTCTGCCGGCGGTGGACCCGGATCAGGGTGAAGCCGATCCGGCTCGAGAAGACCTGGGCGATCTCGGGGTTCACGAAGATGTTGTTGACGTACATGTCGATCTTCATCCGGACCCGGTCGAACGCCAGGGGCTCGACGTCGCCGCTCAGCTGGTTCCGCTGCTGGACGATCTCCCTCAGGGGCGCCAGCTCGATCTCGACGGTCCGCTGGGTGTTGGGGATCAGGTCGTTGAGCAGCGCGTGGCTCGCGTCTCGGCAGCTGTGGAACTGGGCCGGGATCCAGAGGTCCTGCGACTCCTGGAGGAACTTCAGCGTCTGCAGGCCGTCCTTGTACTGGACGCAGCCGGTGAAGCCGTTGCTGTTGAAGTACTCGGCCGTCTTGAGCTCCTGCTGGCCCAGGCCCCGGTCCCAGCCCGAGCGCTGGTCGACGCCGATCATGAACTTGTTCCGGAGGCTCACCTCGTCCCGCTCGTAGTCGTCGATCATGACCTGGTCGCTCTTGTAGGTCACCTTCCGGAAGAGGCGCATCCCCGGGTAGGCGCAGAAGCGGTACCGGGGGCTGGGCGCCGGCGCCGGGCTGAGGACCGGCGCCGCGGTCCCGATGTCGGCGAAGCGGACGTGGAACACGATGTCGCTCGTGAAGTGGCCGTAGGTCGGGAACGTGAACTCGACTTTCCCCCCGGCGTTGGTCAGGACCGAGTTGTCGCCGCTCGACTGCACCCGGACGTACTCGCAGGCCACCGCCACGAAGGGCTGGTAGAGCGAGCGGAGGTACATGATGTGCGAGCGCTCGAGGTCGGCGAAGGTCGGCTGGACGTTCTCGAAGCCCTTTTCCGCCCGCTTGGCCCGGATGGCGGTCAGCCGCTTCCGGAGGTAGTCGGAGGCGGTGAAGTAGGGGTCGAAGCGCTCGTCCCTCAGGACGAGGTTGAAGATCCCGGATTGCGACATTGCGTGTGCTTGTTTGCGGTCTCACTGCGCGCCGGCGGAACTCCACCTAATATAAACCGCGCCAGATTTTGGGCCGTGCCCTCCTTCATAAGACGGGCGCGCCGGGCGGGCCTCCGCACATCTGAAGGCGCCCGGGGCCCTAGTACTCGCCGCATGGCCGACCCCGCCGCCGGGAACGCCGACATCGAGGCCGCCCTCACCCCCCGCGGCCTCCGCGTCGAGCGCGCCGCTCTCGCCGCCCGCCTCGGCGGGGCCGCCCAGCTCTCCCGCTTCCTCGCCAAGCTGACCGTCACCGAGCAGCCTCTCCCCGGGCGCCCGAAGATGTGCGGGCGCCCCAAAAAGGTCGACGCCTTCGCCGCCGAGGGCGGGCGCCTCTTCCTGCCCCGCGCCAAGATCCCTGCGCTCGTCCGGGCGGGGGTCCTGCGCCTCCCGCTCGCCGACGAACGCCCGCCCCCCCGGAGCGTCCTTCCCAGCCGCCGTCTCGTGGCCCCGGGGCGCGAGCTCAGCCGCTACCAGGAGGTCGCTTTCGCCCACCTCCGTTCCGAGCCCCTCGGCCCCGAGGCCGTCGCCGCCGGGCACTCGGTCGCCTACTTCCAGATGGGGGCCGGCCTCGGGAAGACCCGGTTCGCGATCGTGGCCATCGCCCGCCTGGGGCTCGCGGCCCTCGTCGTCGTCCCCACCGACTACATCCGCGGCCAGTGGCTCAAGGAGCTCGCCGCGACCTGCCCCGGGCTCCGGTGCGCCCCCTACGCCAACCCGCCGAAGGGCTCCCGGCGCGCCGCGCCCAGCTTCGAGGACTACGACGTCCTCGTCGGGATCATCAACACCATCCGGGCCAAGCCGCCCGAGTTCTTCGCCGGGTGCGGGACCCTCGTCCTCGACGAGGCCCACGAGTACTGCTCCCCGTGCAACATCGAGATCCTCCGCCGCGGGCAGGGGCCCCGCTACCTCCTGGGCCTGTCGGCGACCCCCGGCAATGACAAGAACGCCGGGGGCCCCCCGCCCCCCGGCGGGGCGCCCCGGCTGCCCGAGGGGCGCCCCGACGGCATCGACCGCGTCGTCCACCACTTCCTCGGCCCCCCGGTCCGCGCCGACTCCATCCCCGGCTGCGACGTCGGCTCCTTCGCCTTCACCGGGCGCGTCCGCGAGGTCGAGTACGCCGGGCACCCCGACCACTGCCAGCCGGCGATCGGCGCCGGAGGGATGACCAGCGCGATCGGGACCATCGGCAACGTCATCGGCGACCCCGCCCGCCTCCGGCTCGTCGCCGCCGAGGTCGAGCGCCTCTACCGCCTCCACGAGGGGCCCGAGGCCGCCGCCTTCGGCCTCGGCGGGGGGCGCCGCCACGGCGTCCTGGTCTTCGCCGAGCACCGCGACTACCTCCCGGCCCTCCGCGAGGCTCTCCTCGCCCGGATCCCCCCCGCCGACCTCGACGTCCCCGAGCTCGCCGAGGCCGCCCCCGCCGGCCCCACTGTCCTCCGGGGGGGGGCCGACGCCGGGACCGTCGCCGCCGCCCAGCGCGCCCGGATCGTCCTCACGACCTACGGGTATAGCCGCCGCGGGGTCTCGATCGTCGAGATGACCTCCGAGGTCTACGCCTCGCCCCGGCGCAACGGGCACGTCCAGATAATGGGGCGCGCCGAGCGCCGGGGCTCCGACCCCCAGATCGTCCGGGTCTTCGTCGACATCTGCGACGTACGCACCTCGCTGAAGACCCAGAAGTACGACCGGCGCGCCGTCTACAAGGCGAAGGGGTACCCGATTTACCGCGTGCGCGCCGACCACACCCGCTTCGAGCCTCCGCCGGGCGATCGGCCGCCGGGCGCCCCCCCGTTCCCCCACGTCCCCGCCTCGCCCACTGCCGAAGAGCAGCTCGTCTGGGCCCCGCCGCCCGCCCCGGGCGCCGACCCCGCGGGCTTGGCCGCCGGGCCCGCCGAGGGCGACCTCGGCGACGAGGACGAAGGGGACGGCGCCGCGCCCGCCGACGTTTACGTGGACGTCTATGGAGGGGCTCCCGACTCGCCCCGGCATTAGTGTTTGTGGCGCGCCCCCCGCCCGCGCAGACTCCCGCGCCGGGCTTTTTTGATCCGGGCCGGGCCGCGTGAACTGTTCCCGCGGCGCCAATTAGTCACGGGAGTTATAGGGACACCGCCATGAGCCACGCCGGACGCCAAAAGAAGGGAGAGCGGGGCAGTTCGCGCGCGCGGGGGCCGGGGGGCGCCGAACAGGATGCGCCCTGCACGACACAAGGCACGATCTCTCGCAACTGCACCTCGTACCCCGTTAAGATGTCGGCCAAGCTTCGCGAGCTTTACGCCCAGTACAAAGCGTTGCAAGCCGCCGGGCCTCCGGCCGCGTCGCCAGAAGGCGCGGCCGCGTGGGCCCGCCCCACGGGCCCGCCGCCTGAGCTCTCGCCGCCCCGCCTCGCCTCTGTGCTCAAGTACTACCAGTTCCTCGTCCAGACTGTCCTCTCCAACCCCGAGTATGGGGTCGGGGCCCAGGGCAACGGGCGGGGCCTCCTCGTCTACCACGAGATGGGGATGGGCAAGACCCGCCTCGCCGTCTCCATCGCGATGGCGTCCTGGGGTCAACGCCAGCCGCTGATCCTGGCCCCGAAGTCGGTGCTCGCCGGCTTCCGGGCGACCGTCGCCGAGGTCGTCAGCCTTCTTGAGCCCGGGCTCGAAGGGGCTGAGCTCGAGGCCGCCCAGGCCGGAGCCCTCCGCCGTATCCGCTTCATCACTTCCAACGCCGGCAACGTTGCCATCCAGCTTGCTCGGGCGACCGCCGGTCCGGCCGAGTTTGCGGGAGCGGCCGCGGCCCCCGCGGGCCCGCTCGCCGGTAGAACGCCCACTGCTAAGCGGGCCGCCGCGCCCCCGGCGGTCAGCCTCGAGGGGCGGATCGTCATCGTCGACGAGGCCCACAACTTCTTCCGGGCGATCATCAACAGCGCCGACGAAAACTCGAACGCCCGCCAGCTGTACGAGATGATGTACAACGCCGTGGACACCCGCTTCGTCTTCCTCACCGGGACCCCTTCGTCCAAGAACCCCTTCGAGATCGTGCCCTGCTTCAACATCCTCGCCGGGTACGAGCTCCTCCCCGCCCAGTACGAGATTTTCTACAAACAGTACGTCGACTCCGAGAAGATGCGGCTCAAGAACCGCGGCTACCTCGCCAATCGGATCCTCGGCTTCGTCAGCCATGTCTCGCAGAGTCTCCCCTCGGAGCCCGAGGCCTCCATCGCGGACGAGATCGTTGCAGTCCCCACTGCGGCCGACGCCTCCTCATCTGACGACGGTGACAGTGAAGAAGGGGTCGACAGTGAAGGCCCGACGGCTCCGGCCTTTCGGGGGCCGCGGAGCGACGGCGGCTTCCCCGAAGTCCTCAAGCCGATTGAGCGCCGGATCGAGATGAGCCCCGAGCAGTACCGCGCCTACCTTCTGGTCCGGGACAAAGAAGAGGCCGAGGGCAGGGGGGGCTCGATGGGCGGGCCCGGTGCCCGAATGGAGATCCGCCGCGCCCCCCCGCTCGCTCTCCCGGGCTCCGAGCGGAGCGGGGGTCACACCTTCCACCAGCGCTCGCGGCAGCTCGGGAACTTCTCCCCCTCGAAGGAGTGGCGCGACACGGCCGTCGCCGATATGCCCGGAGAGGCCTTCACCGCCGAATCCTCGCCTAAGTTGGTCCAGTTGGTCAAAGACGTCGAGGACGCGCCGGGGATCGTCCTCGCTTACTCGCAGTTCACCCACGAGGGCGGGTTGGGGCCTGCCGCCCGGTTTCTCGAGGAGGCCGGGTTCAGCGAGTTCCGCGGCGGAGACGCGTTCCCCGCAAAGCCCGGGAAACGCTACGCCGTCTTTACCGGAGACGTCAGCGACGTGCACCGCGAGGCTGTCCGCCGCGCCGTCAGCGACTTTCGCAACAGGCGCGGGGAGTTTATCAAGGTCCTCTTAATTTCGCTCGCCGGGGCCACGGGCGTCGACACTAGGAACTTCCGGTACGCGGTCCTTATCGAGCCGTACTGGGACTCGTCGCTCGAAGATCAGCTCTTCTCTCGCATCCGGCGCTTGGGGGGGCACGATGATCTCCCCCCCGAAGACCGCGACGTTACCCTCATCAGGTACATCGCGGTCGCGAACCGGGAGATTTACGAAGGGCTCCCCCCCGGAGCTAAAGTAGAGACCGTGACGATCGACGAGCGTTTCCGCGCCCGGGCGATCGCGATGAACGGGCTCAACCTCGATGTCCGCAGCCTTCTCCGAGAAGTCTGCCTCGAGTGTAACCTCAACGGCTACGGGAACTGCCGTCTCTGTGTCCCCACCGACGCGCCTCTCTTTCATCCCGACGACTCGGCCCGCGACCTCCGCCTCCCGGACCCTTGCACCGAGCTCGTCGAGACCGAAATCTCCACCCGGCGCCTCAGCCTCCCCGGGGGGGAAGAGGTCCACTACGAGGCGGACCCTTCAGCCCCTCTCGGCTACACCTTCTTCCGGTACGACGAGACGCTCGAAGCTCATGTGCCGGTCGACCCGTCCGAGCCCGCCTATTTCGAGATGGCTGAGGCCGCGAGCCGCGCCGACAATGTACGCGCGCAGTAGCACTGTTGCCTCCTGGGTAATCTTTTTGGAGAGTCGCCACCAACTCCGACGCTGCTCGCTGTTCCGGGCGACCCAAGTCGCGTCGATTTTTTTTGTCAAGCAGGCCGGCCGAGTTTTTTCTCCCCCCTTGGTGAAAATGCACTTGATAAATGCAAACACCGAGGGACATTAGTAAAAAGTTAAATTAAGATACTTACGAATCGAACAAACAAACTCGCAAAACTCGCATAAAAATCGCCAAATGGGGGCGTCAGCAAAGTTTGCGCTTGGCGAAAATGCAAAATTTTGCAAAAAGACCAAGTTGCCCTTGACGAATGTCCACGGGCGCAACAGTAGTTCCTCGCCCAGATAACCTTTTTGGGTAAGCGTTAACACCGGCGTGGTCTTTTTGTTTTTGTCTCGTAGAGACAAGTCTGACGATCGCGCTATTTTTTCGCGAAGTTCTTGGCGACTGAGTTTCCCCCCCTTAACATAAATGGGACCACATAAACGTACCTCGCTGCTTGGGGAGGGTAAATGAATGAAATTAGTGAAAAAAAGGGAGTTCGCGCCAACCTCCGAAGAGGGGGGTAACACGGAGAAAACGGCCCGCCACGTTCGGTTGCGGGTCACAAAAATGTTAAATTTAACACAATTGGGACCTCGGGGTCACAAAAATGCACCGAGTTAACATAATTGGGACCATCATAAAGATGAACGTACCAGCAAAAAAAACTGCAATCGCACTGCCGATTTTTTCACGAAACTTGAGCCGCTGAGTTTTTCTCCCCCCCCCCCTTAACATAAATGAGACCACATAAACGTACCTCGCTGCTTGGGGAGGGTAAATGAATGAAATTAGTGAAAAAAAGGGAGTTCGCGCCAACCCCTAAAGAGAGAGTTAACACGAAGAAAACGGCCCGCCACGTTCGGTTGCAGGTCACAAAAATGTTAAATTTAACACAATTGGGACCTCGGGGTCACAAAAATGCACCGAGTTAACATAATTGGGACCATCAT
>Ga0180431_10005557_pt1 | contig 15316 bp, 8 predicted proteins | sample SS_ome_11_FD_132459 | JGI IMG/M metagenome (GOLD analysis project Ga0180431, IMG submission 132459) | Hypersaline lake sediment archaeal communities from the Salton Sea, California, USA - SS_1_MS_1 metaG | ecosystem: Environmental > Aquatic > Non-marine Saline and Alkaline > Hypersaline >... | reverse complement strand
GCGGCGCCGCTCGCGGGGCAATACGTTACCTCTGGCCACGTTACAGAAACATTTGGTATTTGAGTTTCAACTATCTTACCCTCGATTTCGACTTTGCAAGTGCAGGTGACGGAGCATGTGTAGCTTACATAAAATACCGTGCTCACGGGATCTTTCATCTCCGCGCACATGTACCCCTTGCCCCAGCTGTTGCGCACGAGCCATGCTCCGCGCTCTCCCGATCCAGTCTCGGCGAGATCGTCCCACCCAATAAGTGTCACGGCATGGCCCTCTTTAGGGTTTGCGCAAAACGTGCTGCACCCGGGCGAGTAGCACACGGGTTCTCCACGGGCAGCTTTTCTGATATTAGAAGCAATCGGCTCGTTGGGAGATGAGCCCATTACAACTGCCATTACCATTGGGCCGTTTTCCATAAGCTCTTTCTTGATCTTAAGGAGCGAAAAGTTAGTTTCAGTATACTTCGACTCAGAGGTTAGCGTGGACATCCTTGCTGGTTTTGGAAGCGGCTGGCCGTATACATTGGTAACAACACACTTTCTCGAGAACAACTGTCGCGCCCTTTGCGTTGGCCACTCCTTATCTTCAGCCGCAGTAAGCCCGCCACCTGAGCTGCACGGTGCGGACTGCAATCCGCGGCAGTTGCCTTTGTTCGCAATGGGCGGTGCACAGTTGCAGCACCCACTGCCTGGATCGTCTGGCGCGCACTGATTGGTGCCCGGGTCAAAGTTGGAGTCGGGACTGCGCTTCCCGGGATCGCCGCAGTGCTTCGTTGGCATGAATTCGCTGGGTGCCCGCTGGATGTTTCTCACGGGTACGCCGCAGTGCCGTGCCGCCTCGAAAAACTCAAAGCCTTTCCCTCCGTTGCAGATTACTACTGTCGACGTCAGCAGTGCAGCCAGGGCCCGTATGCTGACTGCCATTTGCTGCCCCGACCTCAGCAGGGCCGAGCCAGCGACGTCGTCCCCGAAGAGCTCCCTCTCGGCATTCTTTGGCCCGACCTGCTTGCCGGCGGCGATCAGCGAGCGCATTACGAGAACCTGCGCCTGTGCGCACACCCAGCAGCATCCACATTGTGCCTGATTGACCACGCCGTTGTTGCCGGTGAAGGAAGGCATCGCGTCCTTGTGACCTTCAAGAACGCTGTACTTCAAAGGAAGGCGGGTTGCCGAAAGTTCGAGGCGTTCATCTGCCAATATGGGAGGTGCTCCGAGCTTTGCGATGCTGGTAGTAGCGTCTGGTGTAAGCCCGAGCAGGCCGCTGATTCGTTCGGAGCTAAGCTCCATGTAAGGATCAACATCCACCATTCGTGACAGAGTCAAGCCGCGAGCCGCGCGGCGGACTATGCTGGGTTACCCCTGTCCAGCGAAATACGTACGCTCCCGCGACGTTTACGTGGCTTGCCGAAACCGATACGAGGACCCTCTCGTTTGCTCACACGCTCCCGCACCTCTCGCGCCTGCACGGTGGGAGCCATGCATGCAACGGGCGCTGTGCAGTTGCGATGCAGGGCGTGGCTCAGGAAGGAAAGCGGGGGCGGCTACGTCGGCCTGGGCGCGCGCCTGACGCACCCGGCGCGGCGGGCCCCGCCGACAAGCAGTGCACGGCCATGGTTCGCGACCGCGCCACTGGGGTGCTGCGTCGCTGCCGGCGCCCCGCGGCAAAGGACAACCCGCAGCAGCGATGCGCCGCCCACGCCGCGCAGTGCGCCAGCATGTACCGCGAGTACAAGGACTACTGTATGGGCAGGCACGCCGACAACGACATTCCCGCTGCGCCGTGCCGGCCTCTCCACGCAAGGCAGAACACTGACGAGTATGTGCGCAGCGTGCAGCAGCAAATGTCTGCAAACCGCGGGTGCGAGGCGCGCATCCGCGCCTTTGACACGATGTGCATGACTTCGCACGCGGACTTTGACCTTCGCGCCAAGGGATCGCGCGGATCCGGGCATGAGGACCGTCTGCGCGGCCTCCAGCGGGAGACGGAAGAGTGCGAGGGACTTCTTGCCAACGCAAGACTCCAGAAGCAGCGCCATGAGGAGCGGCTGGCGGCGCGCAGGATGCGAGGCCTCGTGGCCGCCGCCGCCCGCGAGCGCGGTGAGGACGTCTCGCTCGCCCTCACACCGCTCGGCTCCCCGCCGCCGCCGGGCGCGGCGACACCCTCCTGGCGCGCGCCGCGTCGCCGCCACACGCGCGCAGCGGCGGCCGCTGCCGCTGACACCGGAGTCACCGGGGACGAAGACGACGACGCGGCTGCCGCCGGGGATCCTGCGTCCGCCGCCGAAGCGCATGTGGACTATACTGCCACCGCTGCAGCCACCGAAGGCGCGGGCGGGGGCGGGGGCGGGGGCGGAGGAGGAGTCACGCCCCAGCGACTGCGAGGACGCGGCATCGTTGCAGTCATGTACCGCCCACGGCCGGAGAGCGAGATGCGGGGTCAGAGGTACCTGAACAGGACGCCCGAGCGGAGGCCCTCGCTCGCGGAGCTCCTCGGGCAGCTGCGTGTTCCAAGTCACAGGTACAGACGCACAGCCGCAAGCCCGGTTCGCATGAGCAGCGAACACAGAGATCTGTTTCTGCAGCAATAAAACGTGCTCCACGGGCAACGTGCAAGAACCTGCGACGACGGCGGACTCGAATCGGCGCCACGTTTGCACCTTGCACCAATACGTTCAGCAACAAGAGGCGACAGTGGAAGGGCACCGACACGCGCGCTACGCGAGCAGCGATCAGGGAGCATGGAGGCTACAGCGAGTCGTGGCACGGCACTTGAGCCGCCGACGGCAGGCACCGGTAGATCACACACGCCGGGACAGCATCACGCCGCCGTCAAGTCAAAGAAGCAGATACTGACTGCCGACGCGGCAGTACGGGCTGCGATCATTGCGGCGATCGCGTCCGCGATATCCTTGTCGTGGGAGTTTCCGACGAGACGCAACGCCGTGCTTCGCGTCGTGGTGTTCGTCATCATTGTCTTTGTCGCCACCATGCTCGCAGAGCTGCTCGCGACCGTGATCGAGGTGGGGATAACGCGCGCGTTGCCGAGCATCGCCCCAGAGTGAGTCGCGCGGAGCATGTCGCACGCGCACGCGCGTGGGCCGTGTTACGCAAGACTGCATTCGCGGCGCCCTGTACGCAACCCCGCCGCGGAGAGGTGCGCGCGCATGGACAGAGGACGCCAAGGTTTCGGCCAGCGCCACGCCTGGCGGGGCCTTGCGGCGATGCCGTTCACCATAACTTACGCACCGCTGAGGCTCGGGTCGGTCCCGGACCTCCGCGCTGACGACAGGGCGGGAAGCCCCGCGCGGTGGCACACCGGCGGCGAGACTGGGTCGGCCCACGAGGCCGAGGTCGAGGGAGGGGCTCCGAGTGAGCACTCGGGCGTCCCCGCCGAGGGCGTGGTCGGCCAGCCGTCGGACCTCGGCGGGGAGCCGAGAGCCGCGGAAGCGCCGCGCACCGAGGGCGCACCAGCAGCAGCACAGCTAGAGACACGGACCGCGCCGACTTTTGCCGTCGCGCCTGCCCCTGCCCCTGCGTCAGAGGTCGCCGCTTCCCCTGGATCCGGCCCGAGAGCCGGCGCGGCGATGACGTCGTCCCCTGCGCGCCGTCGTCGTCGAATCCAGCCCCAGCTCATCAGTGGGCCCTCAAGCGTGCCCCGCGCGGGGACGCCCTCTGCTGCTGACGCGCCCGGTCCTGTCGAGCAGCAAGAAGAGCAGCAGGCAGCGTCGGCGGCGCAGGAGACGGAGACGAGGGAGGTGTCTTTTCCTCTCGAGGCTGCGGCTGCCACCCCTGCCGGGGATGAGCCCACGGCTGCGGTGCAGCCCTTCGCTGAGCTCAGCAGCAGCGACGAGGAGAGGCGGCAGGTCAAGCTGGAAGAGGAGGCGGCGAAGCGAGCAGCGGAGGAGCAGGAAGAAGGGGAAGAAGAGAGCGACGAGGTGGTTTACCTCTCTCCAGAGGAGTACGCGGCGCTGGTCGCACATCGGCGCGAGAGGATGGCAATGCGTCAGTCACAGCAGGCAGCTGCGTCGCCGACCCCGTCCCAGGCCTCCACGGTGGTCGAGATGGACCTGCTCCCCGCATTCCTCGAAGCGTCGCGTGCAGCGTCAGCGGCGCGACCAGGCGGCGCGCAGCACGGCGCCGACGACGACGACGGCGGCATGATCGATGATGGCGGCGCAGGAACGGGCGGCGCAGCGAGCGGCGCCGGGGCCGCTGATCGCTCGCAGCGCTCGGCGCTCAGCGAGCCCCTCCTTGCGCCAGCCCACGGGGAGCACCTTGTCCCCGGCGCGCCTGCCGCAGTCGCCGTACCCTCTTCCCGCGAGCCCGCAGACGACGGCGACGAGGACTGGACGACCACACTGTTCAAGTTGACAGACGCGCTGTACACGGACCCCCCAACCCTGGATCTTCCCTCCGACTCGCCCGCGACGAATGTCGCCGTTGGTTCCGGGCTGCGCATCACCAGCCAGGACGAGCGCGTGCGCTCCCACCTCGGCCAAGCGCAGCGAGCGCGTGTCGACGCCTCGACAAGAGGCAGGAGAAGTGCGTTTGAGGTCATTGCCTTCGGGGACAACTCGATCGTCTCCGGTGCCGAGTCTGTACTTCGCGCCGGCAGTGGCGGGGCGTGCCTCGACATTGTGCCGATATGGTACGGAGGCACGTGGCTGGACGCGGTGTCAAAGTTGGATAGTGAGGAGCTCGTAGAAATTGACAAGGACCCGATTAAGATGACAGCAGAAAAGCAAATCCAAGCAGAACAAGCAGCGGAGGAAGAGATGAGAAAGGAGCTGGTCAGGCGCGTCCAGCGCGTGCTGATCCATTCGGCGGTTTCCGGCGTGGACAGTTCGGTACTGAAAGCGCTCCCGCCGGTTCTCGTCGATCCCGCGAGAAGGGCGCGGCAGAGGCACGGTCAACTGATGCTGGAATCAGAGCAGCAGCTGAGGGTGCCTGGGGCGGAGGCGGGGGCAGATGCAGTGCTGGCCGTGCTCGAGAAAGAGACAATGGATACTGCCGAAAAAGTTGTGGCGGATGCTGCACAACAGGACTACCAGCGCTTTCGCTACGACATCAATGTGGTGGCTGCACCAGAGCAGATGATAGCAGTCGAGTCCCAGGTACGGTCCGTCCTCACGCGGTTGCTGAGCCCGGGGGCGTGGCCGGGAGCGGTGTTTGACACGAAAGAGCTGCGGGAGATTGCGCGCCGGGTGCGTCTGGACGCCGACACCTCCGCGGACAAGGTGAGGTTGAAGGGGCTGATGGAAGGGCTGATTGAAGATCTCAGAGACAAGTTGGTAAGCGTCGAGCAGCTGCGACACGTGCCCCGGCTGCAGCGAGAGGCGTCAAACAGGGTCAGGGTGCTGCAACAGAGGCTGAACGAGCTCGGCGGCGCTGCGCCGAGTCTCGCCCCCGCTGTGAGAGCTCTCAAAGGTGTGCAAAGTTGGCTCGCGTTTTGGAGGAGAGAGCTGCAGGAGCTGGCGCGTGAGCTGCAGCACGTGGGTGCCGTGGAGAAAAGGCTGCGCCTCGCACCGCACAGCCGCACCATGCACGCTCTGGACCTCGAGTACGTCGAAGAGCTCATGGAGCTGAGATTGCGAGTGCAGGAAGCGCTAGACCTCTTTGGTGCGCTCACGGTGGAAGGAGTCGCGGCCGATCAGGACAGACTGCGACGGATGGCGAGCGGGTTGCAGGATGTAAGAGGCGTGGACGTGGGAGTGCTGCAGCGAGCGATCTCTGCGCTGCTTAGCAAGGCATCAAAGAGCACCGTTGAGGATGCGCAGGAATCTGCGCGTATTCTGCTCGCTGACATTGAGAGGCAGAGCGTGGAAGCGAGCAGGAGAATTGACGAGGCGAGGGCCAAGGAGATGAAGCCAGGTACAGCAAGAGTAGAGTTCATTGACCCCAAGCTGCAACTGAACATTGAGTTGTTGGGATCACTGACCCAGCAGAATATCGTGCAGATTCTGGAAATGCCATCAAGCGACGAATGCCAAAGAAAGGCGGACGAGGTCATCAACAACGTCAAGGTTCAGGAGCAGTTCCTATCCACAAAGTCCGGGCAGCTGGTGCGTGTGCTGAGTGTGCAGGATGCCAGCAGAGTGCTGGATGTCAGGGGGGTCAGGGGCGCACTGAATCAGAAAGCAGGAATTCTACTCGCATCAGACGACCCCGCTTCTGAGCAGCTGCGGAAGCTGCCGGAAGGGAGCGATGAGTTTTACATCGCGGTAGCCAAGCGCTACAGGGAGGCTTACGTCGACGTGCTGCGTTTCCTGGAGGAGATAAGAAACGACTGCGCGCCAAAAGAGTAGCAGCGTATTGCGGCTGTATACAAGTCTGACAGCACTATGAGCAACAACGCAAAAACGCGAGTGATAGTGAGAAAGCGTCGTATCAGCTCCAGGTATGCCACCCGACCGCCGGCATCCTGCGATGCTCCTTTCCCGCCTGATCCGGTCGCTTGCACGCACGATGGAGTCCGATGATGACGTGCGGCGCGGCCGCGCGACACGCTTCCCCCCAGCCGGGGCCGCAGGAGCGCTGCAAGACAGAGATACAGCCCGGCATGCTGGAGAGCGAGCCACCGATGCCGTCGTCATCCTCGATCTCGGCAGGCGGTATCGTCAGTCGCTGGGGAGCACCGTGCAGGCCGCACGCGCGCAAGGCGTACGCGTGCTGAGGGACGAGCACGCGCTGGCCGCGCTGCGGCGTCCCGGCGAGCCCCGCGCGCGCCGCGTGGTGTACATCTCGCGCACCTGGGCACAGGCGGCAGCCCTCCTGCCGACGCTGCGCTCGCCGACCGCGCTGACCTTTGTGACGGTGCTCCCGCACTGCGTCGCCCTCGGAGACAAGCACAGCATGGCTCTCCTGCTGTCTGCGCCGCCGGGGCGCGAGCGGCAGTGCTGCCCGCCGACGATCGTTCTCGACGAGCTGGGCCGCGACTCGCTCTCCGCGCACGACGACCGCGGCGCTGCGCTCGTGCCGCGCAAGTGGTACGCGAAGCCGACGGGCGGAAGCATGGGCCGCGGCGTGCGCGTCGTCGGGCCGATGACGCGGCACGCGGCGGTCATGTGGGCGCGCCGGAAACGAGGCGACGGAGGGAGAGGAGCGAAGACGACCGTGCTGCAGGCCGAGGTCGCGCCGCCGCTCCTGCACCGCGCTAAGCGCGTCAAGTTTGACGCGCGCTTCGTCTGCCTGGTCCGGCACGACGGCACATGCAGCGTGTTCCCCGACGCGCGCCTGCGCTTCGGGTGCAGGGCGCACTCCGCGCACGACACGAGCAGGCACGCCAACGTGCTGAACGAGGCGCTGCAGTCACGCCTGCGCATGCGACCGGACGACCGAACGTGGGTGCTGGCGTTTCCCCAGCGCCTGTCGCGGGTGACGGACGAGGTGGACAGGCCGCCGCCCCCGTTCCCCGCGGCGCCCGAACCGATCGGCCCGCACCTCGTGTCCGCCGCGCAGGAAATGCTGACAAGCGCCCTGCAGCGGATCCTGCTGGCACGCCCCAGCGCGGCGGCGCAGCTTCGCGCCTTCAACGGCCAGCTAAGCCGAGCGGGCACCGTGGCCGGCGCGGACGCCGTCGGCGCCGTCGGCCTGCTCGGGTGCGACGTGGCATTCGACGCAGACGGTAGACCGTGGCTGCTCGAGGTGAATGTGCTGCCCATGGAGTACCACGCCCCGGCAGAGTCGGTGCGGCTGTACGGAGAGATCGGCAGCTGGATCTGGCGCGAGCTTTCGACGCGGTAAGGTGCGGTCGCAACCTTGTGCCGCTCCCCGGCGCGTCTGCACGAGGTGCAACCCCACCGGCCACGCGCGCGCGTATCATGCAGGTGGATGCGCGGCAGGCGGAGCACGGGCGCGAGGCGAAGCGACCCCGGAGGGCCGACCCTGGGAAGGCGACGTGCGCGCCGCAGGAGACCTCGGATGCGCTGATCACCGTCATCCCCGCGCTGGCGAGGACAGAGGCGGAGGCGTCGAATGCCGTGGTGGTGCAGCAGGCGCTCGAACCAGACCAGGACTCGCTCTTTCGGTCCGCCGCGGTCGCCCTCTTTCACCACGCGTCGGGCGTCAATCTGGGCAGCGGCAGCAACGGCGGGGCCGCGGACCCCGCCGAGGCGCTGCACGCCAGGGAGGCGCTCCGGCGCTTCCCGACGCCTTCGCACTTTGCGCAGCGCGTGCTGGCGTTCTGGCTGCAGTTTTACGCCGGTGCAGCCGCGTCCGCGCCGGGCAACGTCGACCCGAAGCTCGGGCTCTCGGATTGCATGGCAGAGGCTGTCGGCATGCGCGTGCTGCGCAACGACCAGGACATGCTCGCGCGCGCGAGCGAGGTCGCGTCCGGGGAAGCCGTCCCCGCGCTCATGCCCCTGGTTCACGCGCTCGCCAGGTGGTACGCGGCCGCGTCGCCCGCCGTGTACCTCGGATCCGACAGCACGGACGCGTATGAGATCCTGGATGCGGCAGCGCTGCTGCTGCCGAGCACCGGGCCCGAGCCCGAGCTCAAGACTGGCGTCGTTTTCAACCTTCACAAAGCTGCTTACACACGCGGGCGTGGCGCCCAGCCGCGACACGAAAGCGGTTCGGGCGCAGCGGTGGGGAAAAGGTACCAGGCAGCCATCGGCAACCTGAACACTGTGCTCGCGCCCGCTGGCTTGAGCGTCGTCGCTCTTGTCCCTGCAAAAGGGGCGCAGGTCGCCACGCTCACGCGCGAGGACAGCGTCGGCGAGGTCACGAGCATCGACATGTCCCCGGACGCGACGTCCGAGGGCGAGGTGCCCCCTCCCGCGCCGGTGCACCTCGCCAGCGTGCTGCGCCCGGCGACGGCAGCAGGCGTCCCGCTGCACGCGCTGCAGTCGGCGCTGCTGGTCGCGCGGGCCGCGGACGGGCCGGACGTCTGGGTACCCGCGTTCCCGCTGTACGAGGCGCCGCGCAGCGAGGAGGCTGCGGCGATGCACGTCGCGGTGGCCGTGTCCGAGGCACGTGCCGCGCACCGCGGCCTGGCCAGCCACCTCCCCAAGTACGCCGCCGGTCCGAAGCAGTACCAGATCTCGGTGCTCACTCGCGCGATGCAGCGCCTCCGGCCCTTTGCGCCTCCGGACGACCTCAGGACATTCGCCGAGCGTGCAGTGTCATCGCGCTCTGCCCCGTCGTCGCAGCCCGTGTGGGGAGGCACGGAAACGGCGGGACAGGCCTTGGGAGCACCTGCGCCCGCGCCCGCGCCGGAGGCGCCGCCTGCTGGTGCACCAAGGCCCGAGTCGTCGCTGGACTCGCAGGTGCCGGGTCACGCACCGGACGGGGTCAATGACGCAGCGGCGGACGATGTTTCTGGAGCTCAAAGCGACGCAGCCGTGCCCGCGCGCGCACCGCAGGTAGCCGCCGGCGAGGATGGCACGGCCGCATCGCCTGAAGCAGGTACGGCGTCGCCGCGCCGAGTCGGGGCTCGGTCCCCGGCCGTGGCGACGCCGGAAGAGGAGGAGGAGAGAACGGACGTGTCGTCGGCGCACGGGGAAGATTCTCGTCAAGAGCCGCCGCTGGCGTTTGGAGAGCGGGCGCCTCCGATTCGCGTCGCGCGCTCCGTGCTGAGCACCGAGTCGGAAAGGGACAGGCTGGAGATGCTATCAAGGAACATCAGGGAAGAGGTCCGTCAGATTGAGTCAGACAACAGCGGGTCGGACGAGCGCGCACAGGCGGAGCTCGCGCAGCTGCACCGGGGCGCCATGATGTCCGGCGCGGCGGGAGTCCCTCTTCCCTCGGACGACGCGCTGGTGCACACCGAGCGCGTACGTGCCAGCAGTCTGAGTGCCCACGTGCACCGCGAAGGAGCCGGTGCATCCGGGCCCACGTCGACTGTGGCGGAGACGCACCCTCTGCTGCGCAGGACGCTCGTGTCCTGGATGTGGGACAAGAGGCTTTCCCGCGCGGCGTTTCCCACCGGCCGGCCGACCGCGGCGGATGACTCTGGCCCCATCGTGCTGCGCATTCCCGCCGACGCCTTTGACACGGACAAGGTGCGCGCGGCGCTCAACCAGCTGCTCACGTTTCTCGCGCGAGTCCGAATCGTGTCATTCGACTTCAAGGTGTCGCCGAGCGCACCGAGCGGCGTGTTCGCGGCGCTGCTGTGGACGCCGCGAGACAAGCGCACGAAAAAGACGGGAAACTTCTACGAGCCGGTCGCCTCGTACGAGGAGCTGAGTCCATACGGAGAAGGCAATAGAGGCGCACGATTTGTGCGCGTCGTCCCAGCACCCAGCGACCTGCTCGTTGCTCAGGCGGCCACGCGGGTGCTGTCCCCCGAGCCGCTGCTCGGGGTGGCCGTGCCCACACTCATGCCTCTGGCGGCCACGGTGATCGCGACCCAGGGACCCGACCCCGAGGACAGGAGAGCGGGGAAGCGCGCCGTCGAGGCGCTGCACACGATCGCGGCTTGTGCGCGCCGGTGGCCAGGCAAACCGGACAAGTCTCGCGCCCTCAGGCACGCGGCGGCACAGAGGGCACTCTGCGCCGCGACGTCCGACAAGTCTGCCTCGGCCATGCCGCAGCTTCCGGCAGCGATCAGCCTCCAGCCGACGCTGGACGTCTTCTGCAACGTTCGCAGCTGGGTGGACGACGTGGCGGCGGCCTTTGCGGTGCTCGTGGACTTCGCCAGCCGCTACGGCGCCGCTCTCGCGTCCAATGAAAGCAGAACCAACCGTGTCGTTGCGGTCGGCAGGCGCGCAGCTTCACAGACTGCGGAACAAGGCGACCGCAGCAGAACGCTCCGACTCACCAGTGTGACGGCGTGCAGGATATCTGACGACGGGACGGTGCACCCGCTGTCGAAGCGCGTTCCCACCGCGGAAATCCCGCTGGATGAGACGTCCGGTACCCTCGGCGCACCGTCCGCGCTCCTGTCGCTACCGGCCATGGAGCTAATGAAGATATCGACAGTCGGAGGTCCCGACGCGATCTCGGCCCTGATCGTCCTGGGCACGGCCGCCGGCGACGACGCAGACGCCCTCGCGGCTGCTGCCAACGCGCAGGACCCCCCGCTGTACGAACCATTCTAGCTGCTGTGCGCAGCGCATACACGCAGCAGTTGCCTGCCGAATGCCAAATGCCGAGTGCCGGGCTGCCGCGCCGGAGCGCCAAAGGAGCCGGGCGCGGGACGCGGATGTGGCGCGGAGTGGCGCGGAGTGGCGCGGGGGCTCGCCTCCAGCGGTCCGCTACCTGTCGCACCGTGCATCCTCCGAGCGCAGGTCGTCGGTCGCGCATGGTCGCGCGTGGTCGCGCCTGCCTGGCATAAGCGTGCAGGCACACCGGCGGGCACCTGCACGTTAAGGGCGAACAAGGTGCAACCACCTTGTTTGGACACGGCGATAATGACTTGCACCAGGACACCGCTCGTGGCACCGGACGTCAACGTCGTCCGAACCAAGGTGACGTGCCTGTCGCGCAAGGGACCTCGCGTGTGCACGTGCTGCCCTGGCCGCAGCCCGCCGTCGTGCGCGGACGGGCCCGTAGCGCTGAACCCGGACGGCTTCGTGGGGACGTGCAGCGGCTGCACTCCGTCCTCGCTCGGCGCCAACGGCCTTGACAACGGAGTGCCGGTGTATAACATCACGCGGGATGCCAAGCCCGGCAGGTGCTACACCACTTCATTCACCCTGGTCCCGAGCGCCGAGGAGACGCTCGTCCAGTCGGCGCTCCGTCCCAGGGTGACGGCGGCCTCCCAGAGCGTCGCCATCCCCGCCAGGAACGTCTGCATGCAGCTGTCCGGGCCGAAGCAGGTCACGGTGCAGCTGAACAACGGCGCCACGCAGCTGCGGCAGGCCTGGACCGTGGTCGTGTGCTGGACGCCCAAGACGCAGGCCGACATTCCGCTCGGCGGCTTGAACCAGCTGGGCGAGCCTGACGGCATCAGCACCTGCCTGAGGAACACGCGCTCCCCGTCGAATCCATTCCCATTCGGCAGCTTCATCCTGATGGGCATGGCCGCTGGCCAGACAAACTCGCAGGTGAGGCCAAACACAAACGGCTTCGACACCATCGAGGACACCTTGTGGCCCAAACAGTGCCCCGTGCGCCTCTCCTGCTGCGCCGGGGAGGAATGCGGCTGCAGGGTCGGGTGCTGCGTGCGCGCGACGCGGTGCCGCACAATTGCCACCCCGACCGGAGTCGTTACGTCGACCGTCCTGCGCGACGCCGCCGGCAGCGCGCAGGAGAGGAGGCTGCAGCTGCAGCGCGCGCGCGCAGATGCCCTCGCCGGAAGGGCGGCGTCCGCGAGCGACAGGCAGCTGGTTGCCACCCAACCAGGCGCAGCAGGCTCCACCGGTGCCGCGCGCGGGGACACCAGGCAGATGGTCGCCAAGCTGCTCGACGCCGTCGCTACGGTGCTCGAGCGTGTGGCCAGCAGCTCGAAATAAATGATGACGATGCAAGCTGTGCAGGCGAGGTCAGTGCGCGGTATCCGCCGCGCGGCCCTCTCTCGCAACATGCCCGCCGCCGCGCAACCGAGCCGTGCTCTGCACGGCAATTAGCGCCAACGGCAACATGATGTGCACAAACTGCAACTACGAGCGGGCAGCAATGGTATACTCGCAAGCCCTGAAACCAGTTTCGCGCTCCACCACCGTCGCGGGACACCAGGAAGCTTCGCTCGCACTCGGGGCAGACGCGAGCCGCAACGCGCAGCGACTGTCCTCGGTCCTCGGCCACCCCGCGACGAATGGTACCGCCCAGTTTGTGGCGGAGCAGTACATGCAGATGAACAACATGTTTGTGCCCGCCCTCTTCTCGTCCCCGGCGAGCTTCCAAGGGCAGATGTGCAGCACGTTTGGGTACGGGCAGCCCGGCCTCGGTACAGTGGTGGGGTGCGTCTCGTACGCAGACGATCGTGCACTGATGTTCAACCGTCCAAACGGTCAGGTGGTCGGAGCCGTCTCCGAGCAGCTTCGAGATCTATCGGGAGAAATCGGGCAGATGCTGGGCAAGTGAGGACGCGCCAACGCGCGACCGCGACCGCGACCGGTTTTTTTATACACGGATTATCGAATCGAGCGACGCGCAGCCCGCAGAAATCCTACTGCGCTCTTACTCTCAAGTAAGTGGCACAATGGCGTCCCGGCCCCCCATGAACGTGCGCAGCGGCACTTTTCACCGACGGCGTAAATCAGACCATGGCCGACCTTGTGAGCAGCGGCCCGCTGTGCGCTGATGCGCTCCATGTGTTTGTGGAGTACTGCGCCGGTGAAGGCGTGCACATGTGGCAGGTCGCAAAGGTTGCCATGACCGCGAGGTGGGCGCGGCAGATGCTTCCTCCGACAGCTCCCAGGCTGACAGCGGCCAGTCATCACGCCGGGGAACTGACCGGGGACGGGGTACTCGGAGTGCGCACCGCGCTCAGCCTGTGCTGGCCCGACACGTATGGCAGCGCGCTGCGGGCGCGGAACTGGCAGGGTGTGCTGTATCTGTACAGGCAGGGGCACGGAGTGGATCGCCTCTATGCGGCGGCGATGGCGGCGGCGATGCTGAATCTTCCCGCGGAGCTCGACACCGTACTGGAACGCGAGGGCTCCGACACGCAAAAGGCCCTCGTGGTCGTGACTGCGCTGGAGAAGCTCTGCACTCTGCCCGGTGCGGCAGCTACTGACGCGTGCCGCATGCTCCAGGCACGGCTCGCCGGCGAGCACGGGGACCACGCGAGCCGATGGTGTCTCTCGCGCCGGCTTGCGTGCAGCATGCTGATGCACGCCCGCACGTCCTCCCTCGCCGGGGAATTCAACCATCGGTACGCGCAGCTCTTCCCGGGGAAGCGGCTGGGCGTCGGCGAGGACACCGAAGACATGCAACGTCGCCTTCTCTCGGCGTGCTCGAGCAGCCAGGTAGCCGTCGACCTGCTCCTTCCTCTGCCTTCCGGTCTTGAGCAGACGTGCCTGATCGGCTCCATCACGGCCCTGGCAGATCAGCTGGTGCTCCTGAGCTGCTACCAGAGAAGCGACGAGGACTCGCCTTTCAGCAGCGTAGCCTCCCGGTACGATCACGGCATGCTGAGCCGCGTGATAAAGTACGCCTGTCCGCAATTTAAGAGGCTGGTGAACGCCGCCGCCAGCGCTGGGGACGGAGGCACGACTGGCGCAGACAGCCAGGACAACTCGGACGCCGCGATGGCGTCGAAACGAGCGCTCGCCGAAATTGTGTACATGTTCATGAAGACCGGGGACGCGCGTGCTCTTACGCTCCTGGCCGAGTCCGGGGCGTGCTCGCACTGCACGTTCTGCCTGAGGAGCGGTCTAAGCGCGGCAATTGTTTCCCGCCAGCAAACGATGCTCGATTTCGTGAGGACGAAAATGCTGACGAGCGCGCGTGCGACGACGACGACGAGCAAATCGGTTTATTCCAGTTATTGCGTCCTGGCGGCGGCGAGCGACAATGTGGACGCGCTCCGCTGGCTGCTTTCGGAGAGGGGCACGACAGCGCTCGGGTGCCGCCGGCGGGTGGGGGGCAGGGTGCTGGACGCGGACATGTGCTACGCCGCTATCCGCGCCGGAAGCTTGCGCGTGCTGCAGCTCCTGGCGAGCCTGAAGCGCCTCGTTCTTCCGATGTTTGGATTCAAGCTCAATACCGCCACGAGCTGCTCGTCGCGAGCGGCACACGACTCGATCGCGCGCATGGCCGACACGCTCTTCGGGCCCGCCACCCCCCGCGTGTACACGTCGAATATGTACACATGGAGAGAGGGTGGGCGACCCGGACACTTGCTCTGGCTGAGCGAGTTTGCCACGATTCCGTGCAGGCGGATGCGAGAGAGGCTGATGGAGCTTGCGTGGAGAAGCGGCGGCTGCCGCGAGGTTGCCGAGTACGATCTCACCCCGGACAAGCTGTTTGCACTGCTGTGCCTCAAACGCACGCCCGGCAGCGCGAGCATGGTTCGCTGGGCGCTCGCACACGGTGCGGCCCCGCCGGGAGACAATACCGTCAAGTACTGCTTCTTCTTTTCCGGCCAGGGTTTTGACGACGTCGAGGAAACGCCGTGGCAGTGCGTCGCACGGAGTGCGTGGACGGACAGGTTTGCAGATACACTCGTATCCTCTGGTATGATCGTCGACGACAGCACGATGCTGTGCGCCATCAAGGAAGGAAACGTCGCAATGGTCAGGTGGGCAGTCGGCAAGGGATACGCAAGAGCGTGGCCTCGCGAGTACTGGCTGTCGCAGCTCTCTCAACATCCAGACAAGAATCTGCTGCCAGAGGAGAAAGCCATACACGACATTCTCACCGAGCTGCAATGACTACTGTCGGCGGGGCGGTATTTCCCTATGGCGAGGCCTCACAATGGTGCCAGACCATAT
>Ga0180431_10005556_pt1 | contig 15316 bp, 20 predicted proteins | sample SS_ome_11_FD_132459 | JGI IMG/M metagenome (GOLD analysis project Ga0180431, IMG submission 132459) | Hypersaline lake sediment archaeal communities from the Salton Sea, California, USA - SS_1_MS_1 metaG | ecosystem: Environmental > Aquatic > Non-marine Saline and Alkaline > Hypersaline >... | reverse complement strand
TCCGCCATTGTCAAGGGGCAATTCTGCCAGAGGCCACATCATTTCTGTAGCGGCCCCTGGCTATGCCTAAAAGGGATAAGCTCTGTGTCGTCATCGCTGGCTACTTGCGCCCGCTGAGGCGACGCTTGTTCGCGCTCGCCATCTTCTCGACCACTCAGGAACTTGACTACTTGCGCGCGCACATCCAGGCTAGCGCGCCACTCGCCGTCGCTGCCTTGGTAGGGGCGCGGCTCTTGCATTTCGCCCACAACAAACACGCGGCGGCCTTTGGTCAGATACTGGTGACAGGTCTCGGCGAGGCGCTGCCAAGCGTTGATCCGGAACCATACAGTGCGCTCTTGGCGCTGGCCGTTGCTGTCCGTCCACGTGCGACTTGTGGCTACACTGAAACTGGTCACGGGGGTGCCATCGTTGAGATACCGCATCTCTGGATCGCGCCCTAGATTCCCTATGATCTGGACCTGCTGAAACATCTATGCCCCCTTTATATATCGGTCATGTAGAACAATCGTTCCTGCCGTCGCCACGTTCAGACAAAGGCTCGTTGGCGTCGGTATCGTCACCACGGCTATCTCTTCCCTGTCTAGTACCCCCCTTGGTATCCCGTTGTCCTCTGCTCCAAGCATGTAGATGGCTCGCTCGGGGTGAACATAGTTAGTCAAACTATGGCTCCCCTCAGTAATCTCGACACACACCAGACGCGCCGCGTGGGGCATGTGCGTATAGAACTCGTCGAATGACGCAAAGTGCCACAGAGGCAGATGTCGAACTGCCTTGATGGTGTCGCTAGCCTGGTGCCTGTAACGACGACCAATGGTGAATAGAAAATCCGCTTGGTAGATCATCGCAGACCGCCATAACGTGCCGATGTTGGCCTCGTGTTTGGGGTGGTAGATGCCAATTCCGCAATATCCCCGGCCCATCTATGCCTCCATCTGGAGCTGGCTCTGGCCGCTCTCTGCCATGAACGCACTGACAACTTGCGCCGCCTCTTTCACCGCCATAGGCTGCGGCTCTTTACCCGTCTCGCCGTCAACTTGTGCCCACTGGATCAGCACATTGCACTCCAAGGCTGACCATCCGGGCTCGCCGTCTTTACCCATGCTTGATTGTTTGCCAATCAGGTAATAGGTGAGCATGTGTCGCTTTTGTTCGGCAGCGGCCTTGTCGTCTCCCGCAAACTCGAACAAACTATTCAAGGCCCCGACCGTTGCCCCCCGGAGGCCACTAGACGGTGGCGTCTTGTCATCGTTATGGAGACGTTGATACATTGCTTTGCGCAAATAAGTGGGGGGATATGGGCGAGTTGGCGCTGTCTGTTGGTCAGTGCCGGTCGCCTGTTGGTCAGTGCCGGTCGCCTGTTTGTTGGTATTGGTCTGGCGCTGCTGTGTCGGTGGCTCATCCTTGTCTGAATCCACGTCATCCTGGGTTGATAGCAAGAGCATTCGCATCAGGCCGTACTTGACCGCCGACGTCAGGGCCTTGGACGTTCCCTTGTCTTGGGTGTCTTGCCCCTCACCAAACCACTGCACCACGCGCATAGCCCCAGTGTCGTTGTCTGTGAATGTTGCCTCTACGCCCAGCACGGCAATGTTCCCTGCCTGCTCACGGCTGCTACAACCAACAGAGAAACTAAGCCCGACATCTGCCATCTGCACACGAATCATCGACGCTACTTGCTCATAGGAGACGAACTTGTAGTGAAAGTGCTTGTTCGTCCCGTCCTTCTCCACCGGCCCGATCCCCTTTGCCAGCGCAGTTAGCTTTTGGCTTAGGGCGGCCACCGCCTCAAAGTCTGGCGCATACGTTCGTGTCCCCGCACTGATAATCTCAATCATACTCGCCTCCTACCGCCCCTACCCAGGCGTGCCCGATATTCCGCATCCTCTAGCCGCCGTTCCAGCACAATGATCCTGTGTGTCTGCTTGCCCATCGCCTCACGATGCGCGCGTTGTATGTCTTGTACATAATTACGCACGTGCTCTGGCACCGCTTGTATCCCATCGCACAACGCACACTTGTCCTCGCTCCCGTCGGTTGCCGTCATATTGACCAGCCCTGTGCCGCCACACGCCGGGCACGCGACCATATTGTACGTCAGGTCACGGATTACTTTGGTCGCGTCCCATGACGACAGCCCAGCGCCCATGAGTATCTGTTTCTTAGTCAGCGTCATCAGCCCATGCCTCCCCATAGCCAAATGCGGCATCGGTCGCGCGCGCCGCCTCGGCAAACCCCATACCCCCCTCTACAAGTTCGCAATAGTAATCAAACGCCTCTCGTGTCTCCTGTTCTTGCTCACATAGCACGTCTGTTTGCGTACACATTATACGAGCCATCCTTTTCTGTATCCCAACCAGAGACCAACGCCGAGCAAAATCACGGCGGCTATCAGCCCCACGAACGCCAGCGGCAATTCCGCTACGATCACATGGCCTAACACATAGGCCATAAACGCCGAGACCCCCAAGCATACACATCCCTGCCCGTCCATCACGCCTGTCCCTCTCGCATCATCTCTAGCATACCATAGGCGTTTTCTAGCGCCTCGTCAAAGTGCCACCCGTTAGCGTGGCCATAGATTCTGGCGAATGCCAGGCGCAAGCGAGCGGTTGCTACGGCGCGGATGGCCAGGCGCTCTTTTACCGAACGTCTGTTGGCTCGAATCACGCGGGCTTCCACAATAACCTCCTCACACCTCAGCCAGGGCGGCCAGGGCGGCGTCAGCGTCATCTTCCCACGCCAGCGCGCGCCGTAGACTCACAGCCTCTACTATCGTGGGGATACGTTTCCCAAGTTCAATGTCAGAGATTTGGTCTTGGCGTAGTGCCGCCATAGAGCCAAGTTCTGACTGCTTGAGACCTCGCAACACACGCATCACGTGTACCTTTTTCCCAAAGTTCATCCCTACCCCCTTATATCGTCATCTACTCATCCTCATGCAAAGACATCATAGCATATTATATGCCATAGCGCAAGGGGCAGATGGTAACATTTCGGTTACAATCTGGTTACAAACAGGTAACGATTTGGTTACAAAAAGACCCCCACCTGGTGGAGGGCCAGGCGGGGGAGTCTTGGAGCACACAAAAGGGGGGTGTCTCTTGCGCGCGTCCCGTATTATTCTTCTGGGGGAACGGGCTTGTCTAGCCACACATCATAGACGATGCTCGGCCCAAACCCGCCAAAAATGCACGTGAGAACACGCCCGAACCAGGGCCATACAACAGAGAACCCTGGGAACGCATTGAGTGCTGTCAGCCAAATCGCCCCCGCGCTGAGAACGATCATGCCATACCCGCACAACTCGCGCTGGCTGTCGGTGAGGTTTTCCCACCGGCTACCCAAACGGAGCTTGACGGTTTCCCACAATTTCGCCACAACAAACGCTGCGATACCCAGTGTTACCAGCGTCTCGTAATGAATCATCGCTCCTCCTATGCAATCCACTCGTACAATGTTTCTCTCGTCTCGTTCGGCGCGAACTCAATCCCTGGGTAATTGCGGTGATCCCCAGCGATGGCCGGATAGTCCAGCCACTCGGTCTGTAGGCGCCTGATATTGCCGTCCTCGCCAATTCCCATGTCGATAACCCATCCCCCTACCGACGGGAATAGCCCCTTACGGGCTAGATAGTTGGTCTGCCCCTCAAAGCACCCACACTGCATGCCGTACAGATGCCCCTCTTTGACCGGCCCCAAGGCGATGTGCAGGTGCCCAGCCAAAACAAGTTTGATGCGTGGGTCGTGGTTGTACTGCTCCATCGCCTTCTGTAGACGATAGCTCTTGGCATAGGGCACACCGCCCGACGGATGCCACATGCGCACGATACAATTGGCCGTTAGCGCCACATCCCCTACATCGTAGCCGTAATAATTCATGTCCTCTCGACGCGCACAGAGCCGTCGAATCGCATCACTCCCACTGGCCTTTGTAAACGAGTAATCGTGATTTCCGCCAATGATGTGATACCTCATGCCGTCCATTGGAGGCAACGTAAAGTCTGCCACGCGCACCTGCTGGATAGCGCCCTGGGCGAATAGATCATAAACCTGTCCGCGATAGACGTTGCACCCAGCACACACATCCCCTGGGACAAACACGTCACGTACCCCTTGCTCGTAAGCGTCCCGAATGAATGCTCCCGCCGCCGTGATCTGTTGCTCGGCACTGCCCGCGTGAATGTCCGACGCCACGGCAATGCGAATGTCCATTGCGGGCTGGTCGTATAGCGCCACTAATGCAGGCTGGAATCGTGGCGGGTTTTTGGTGTCGAGAAACACCTGGCGCCGCTGGTAGACGATGTTTAGGTGCTCGCCGTGGATCAGTACGTCGATGGCCTTGCGCACAGTTTCCTCAGAGCGGTCAAAAACCGTTGATAGGAGAGAGAGCGACGTTGGCTTGTTCCGAATGAGCTTTTTCAGTTCTTCTAGGTCAATCGGCGTGACAGCCTGGGGTTGCATAGAAACCAACCGCATCCACCGCTTGCCCGCACGTACCTTGCGGTCAAAGCAGGCATAATGTCGCTTGCCAATCTGATACTTGGCGTGTAGCTCTTTGTACTTAACGCCATGTGAAAAGTCTCCCGCCGCCGCTACCTTTTCCTCGTCGGTTAGGTCGCCCCATCCTCGCATCTATCCCCCCTAAATCCCCAGTACCTTCATCAACACCCCTGTGATGATCGCTCCGGCACCACCCGTAAGTGTGCCAACGCCAGCGGCGACTCCTGCCATCTTGACCCGCACCGCCGTTAGGTCACGACCCAAAGACACGATGTTGTCACGGTTCTGTTCGATCTGGTCTCGGTTGTTTTTCGACCGAGCAATGTCCTCCCGATATGGGCACCGCTCGCGTTCGGTGGCCACGCTTGTTTCAAGTGCAGCAAGCCGCTGTAATATCTCCGCGCTTTCCTCGTGCTGCTGTGCGCGCCACGCCCGTACCTCGTGCCTGAGTGCGTCGATGTCTGTCATGTTTGCCTAGCTTTCTGGGACGTTGCCGCGTCTTGCCTCAATCTTGTCTAGTACCCTGTTTCGCATCCTTATTAGCCAATGACTCAGCTTGCGCCATATCGTCCGCTCTTCCGCGAGCCTATCGCGGTCGCTGAACCCCATCGCCCGCAGACTGTCGGGGTCGTCATAATTGGCACACGCCGCGCATCGGTATAGTATGTCGATGCCCCACGTGTGCAGGGCCTCTTGCAAGTCATCACCGACGCCATAGGCAACGGTCTTGTCGTCGTGTACCAGAATAGTCCCGTCGGTGTCGCGCTCAATGCTGATAGTGATTTGACCCAGCAACGGTGGGCCGTACACCCTCTCGCCGTCTGGCATCAATCCCACCTGGTGCAGTTCGCCGTCGTCACCCTTGACCATCATGCGTTGCCATTCGACAACATATTGCACATCGTCGCTCGTAGCCGAAGTGGTCACAACCCCTGGTGAGGGGGCGTCTTCGCCCTCGATGCTGATGTAGTGTGAATCGGTCTGACAGTGTTCACACATACTCGCTCGCCTTAAAGTTAGGGCATTCCCACACTGGCGTTACTATGTTGTGTTCGACGCAGAGCGCATAGAGGGCATTCGCAGTCGGACAACTGTGCTCTCTCTCGTCTGGCTTGAAAAGGACACACTTGTCACATAGGCAATGCTCTCGGTGATTACCCTTATCAGTGGTTCGCACCCACACTTCTGCCCCGTGATGCACATAGTTCTCGAATGGATACCACTTTGCCATTTCTCGCGACAGCGTTTCGCTCCAAGGCTCTTCCATGCTCCCCCTCCTGGATAAACCTACCTACATATCCGCGCAAGTGTCGGCGATTCTATCCGCTAGAACCTACACGGATTCTCGCCCTCGCCGTTGTACCAACGCAGCACGCAACCATGATGGCCTGGGGCCGGGACGCAGTGTGTCACGCCGTCTGAATCCACAACGCGGTGAGTCGTGCCGCCTGGCCGTGTGAATAGGGTTATAGGGCGGTCAATGCGATACACCCGTGTCGTAAACCCATCTACGCTATCCAGCTCCATCCCGAACTCGTACTCTCGCCAAATCTCGTGGCTAATATCGCGCTCAATTAGCTCGCTCATCGTTCCTCCTCATCTATCAACATCTCTGGTACATCTGGCGGCCAGCCCACTAGCCGCTCTTCTATCGTCGCCGGTTCCCGCTCGCACCAGCCCGTTATCTCACAGAATCGCGTAAAGTTGTCTGTGTAGTCGAGCCACGTTCTATCGGCCACGGGCCGATGATGAATGCTCACGCCACGTCCCTTGTTCAGGCTGATATAGCCCCCGCCCGTCTGTGTCGCGCTCTTGTGCCGCTCGTAGAGCACAAAGTCGTCAACGGCGCTGGCGTCTATGCCCGAGCGTGTAGCCAAATGGTGCAGGTCGAACAGCGTGTCTCGATAGTCGATGTAGCCACTAGGGGAGATGTTGTCGAACTTTTGTGTGCCTGATGTGACCAATTCGGTCTGGGCCAACTCGCCTACCATGTCGAGTACAGGGTCAATCTGGTCTAGGTCGAGCACCGATACGTTGCGCGGGCCGCTCAGGTGATCCATGTACCAGTCGGCGATCTTGATTGCATATCGGGGCATCGGGTCTGTCCATTGCAGGTATTCGTCCCAGTCGAATAGCGACCACCCCAGGTTTTCGTATCCGCCCTGGTAATGCGCATAGTGGCTGGTCAATTCGGCCATCTCGATAGATTGCATCAGGCAGGCGTCGTACCACACCAGGTCGATCTTACTGCCATGCCCCTGCACCACGGCGGCCAGCACTTCCTCCATCTCGGACGGATAGAGCGGGTCATGGGCCGACGCATAGTCAAAGCAGACGCCCCGCGTGCCGTCGCCGTGATCCATGAACACCATGACTACCTCGTCGGCGCTCCATTTGCGAGCCATGCGCCCCGCCCACTCTGCCACTGTCTCGCCGTCGCCCGAGTGAACGTTGGGCCGCTCTTTTATACTCGAGTTCTCACCCACCAGCGTGATCTCTTGCGTCGGCTGGCGCGGTTGGTCGTATAGAATCTCGCAGACCACGCCGTCGGGCAAGGCGTCCATCAACGTGAGCATCCGCTGTCCATACCACGCCAAGTTGCTGTCAACGGCCAAGTTGATGATGACCAAACGGTCTACACTTGGCTGATCCCGGAACGCCTCGACACGATGCAACCATCCCGCGTTTTCGATAGTGAACTCCGTGCAGGGCGCCACATCGACCTCGACGATGGCCCAGGCTTGTAGGTCGGGCAGCGGATAGCCCACGCCGTCTAATACGAGCCGTTGCCCTTGGCAGAATACCAGCATCTCGATCACGCCAATCTCAAAGCCCGGTGCGGCCCAAAAGCGAACGGGATCATCAATCCACCGCGCTTGGCGCCCATACATTGTCGCATCAACGTCTTGCTGAACATCTGCTGGGCCATCTCTGTAGAGCCAGAACTGCCAATCGCCTTGCTTCCCCGAGACGCCGCCCGACCCCCACGACTGATAGGGAAACTCGGCGTCGCGCATCACCGTCCAAATCGACGGCGTGTCGGTGATCGTCACGCCAACATGGGCTGATGCCCAGTTGATGTGGTAGCCCATCGCAGGGGATAGGTACTCGGGATGCACGCTGATCGCGTCGGGGTGATAGTGCAGGCCAGCGTACAAGCTCCACAGCCGGTCTTGGTCGTCGCCCAGGCCGAACGGCGATTCTAGCCAAATCGAGAGCGTGTCGCTATAGACGTTGACATGATCCCACGAGCCTACAAAGTCTCCGTATCCCTGGTGACTGTCTGAGTCCGTCCACATGCCCGAGTGTTTGATGCCGATGGGAGGATCATACGACGCAGCCCTCTCGCTGGTCGTCATACGCATCCCGCCCGGTGCATTATTGATATAGAGATGTTTCGACGGGAACGCCTCTCGGTATACGTCCATCGTATCAGGCACAAACTGGGTAAATCTAAAGCGCAACCCAGGACGTTGCTTGTCTATCTCGACCGTCTCCCAGGGGATCGCGCCGTCTTTTGTCGGCGTCGTCTCTCCGTCCAGCCCCGTTGTCACGATCACGGCGGTGATCTGGGGGTCGTTGTTGTATCGCGCGCCCAGCGCCCGCACCATGTCCCAATAGGCATTGCGCCAGCGGGCGTCGTCATAGCGCGGCACGTTGACATACTGCGTGCCCGCCGTATCTGCGTCTAGGCCGTATCTGGTCATGCTCACGTACTCATAGCCACTGACCAGCCTATATCCCTCACCCAACCATGCGGGCGTCCAGTCGATATAGTGCGGCTGGTCAGACGTATAGGCGATAACTTGAATCAAGATCGGCTTGGCCACCACTGCGCCCGAGTGGAGGGTCACAGTCAGGCCACGCTCTTTGGCTATGCGTGAGTCGATATAGTCCCAGTTGTACGCGCCCTCAGCCGGGTTGATAAGTGACCACGGCGCCCAGTGGACAGACCCCACCGGCCCGAGGTCGGGCCTATCGACCTGGTAATCTGTGCCATAGTCGAACATCTTGTAAATGGCGGGGACTACCGTGGCGTATGGCCCCGGCTCAGGCGTAGGCGTGGCCGTTACACGGGGCGTCGCTGTGGGCACAGGCGTTGGCGTCCTGGTAAGCGTATTGGTCGGCGTGGGGGTATTCGTGGGCGTAGGTGTGACCGTTGGCGTCTCAGGCGCCGCCGCCCAAAATGGCACCTCGTATACTTGGCCGTTGGCCTCTGCCAGCACCGTGTCGCCACACTGCACCCATCGCACTTCGATCCCGTTGATCTTGGTGATATGCACAAATCCGGTCGGAATATAGTCATGTTCACGAGCATATGTCCACAATATAGGCATATCGACCCAGTTCACACCCGCCTCAACCTGGGCATCCCACGACAATGCGTCGATGGCCCACGAGGGCAGGTCATCCCAGGGCGTCGCTGTGGGCCCCGGCAATGTGGGCATGGGCGTGTTGGTTGGTCGTATAGTTGGGCTCGGCGTCGAGGATGGTCTGATAGTGGCCGTGGGCACGGGCGGGATGGTCGGTGTCGCATCTGGCAAGAGCGTAAAGCGAATACTGCCATCAGCCGGGCATCGTTTTTGACATGGCTCGCATTGATAGCCGTTTGGCGCGGTGATCTCTGCCAGATAATCGGGCTTGTAGTTCAGATAGAATCGTGCTTGCCCCTGCCCATCAGTGGTTTTCGTCTTGGGCGAGTCGCCCACGTATGCCGTCACCACGACGCCAGGTATAGCGGTCTCATGTTGGTCGATAACTGTGACCGTTACTGATGCGGTGGTCTGTAGCGGTTCAGCGGCACACCCACACAACAACAAAACGAGCAATAGCCCGATCTTCCATTTCATAGCTAGTCTCTTTCCCACGTGCTCTCGCCCAGATAGCCCGCGAGGCCAGCCGTTAGCGCATCTATCTCTGCCTGCGATTGTGTTAGATACCCGTTGAGCGCGGCGGGGTCGCGTATCTGCCGTATCTCGGCTTTGTTTTCCGCTGATGTCTCCAAGTACCGCGCCTTAATACTCGCTAGATGTTCTGTGAATAGTCGCATCTCGTCGCGCAGGCCGCGCATTTCACCGGCAATCGCTCGCTTGGTCGCTAGGGATACAGCCACTACTCTTCCTCCTTGACGCTCAGTTTGGCCAGCGCCTCTTCGCGCTTGTCCTCTGGCAGTTGCTCAATCATGCGCATGGTCTGCATCGTGTTCAATTGCTCCTGGATGAACGCCTGAATGCCGATCACGGCCTCCTCCAGGTCGATACCGAGATATGGCGGCCACTGCTTGACACCTACAGCGTGCAGCAGCAGCTCCAGTTGTTCTTGCGTCAGGTCGAGCGTAAGCATCACATTACGCGCGGCTTCTATGTCACCAATGACCCCGATTCCGCCACGATCCTCCTGGATCGAAAGTGGCGCGGACTGTGCGAACAGTTGCACACACAATTCCTGTCGCAGTCCACGACGTGCGCCCAACTCCATTGCCGTCCCTGGCACATACGTCAAGCCAAACATGACCTGCGCCTGAAAAACCGAACATTCCATCTGCATGTTTCCTCCTATGGCGCGGCTGGCGCGCCTGACTGAATAGCGACTGGATGCGTGTGCGCATCTGAGAAGGTATGGTCATGGCTGCCAGTACGTGCATAGATCAAAACCCATCCGCCAGGGTTAGACGTGCTCAAGATGGTTGAGTCAAAATATAGCGGACTGGCTCCGCCAACTGGCGTAGCCGCATTCACGATAATTGCATTGGCCGTTGGGGCATATGATCCTGTCGTCCCTGATGCTGTGCCGCTCCCTGTATTCCCGTTGACCGGATGACGATGGTCTGGTATATCAGCAAACACCAGCGACCTGAACGTCGGCACCGCTGCGCCGCCTGAGCCCGGGCCCGCGAACACCAGGTTCGCGCTCTGCGTGTCCAAACCAAGCTCCTGAGAACTGAGCGATAGCAACGTATCCGCATTCGCGTCGAGTGTCACGGGATCGTGCCCGTCCGTGAGGTCATCCATGCTCAACGTCCCCGGCTCGAACCAGGCGCCAGCTCCTTTCACCAAGACGTATCCCGTGCTCGCATCCACATCGGCGTGATAGATGCGCCCTGCTGTTTTCAAGTAGACATGCAGCCACGGATAGGTACCCGTGCCAAGCTGTCCACTGGCTGTACGAGAGTAGAAGGAGGTACCGTCCATCTGTGCCACTAATGCCCCGCCCACGCGAAAACGCATGTTACTCTCGGACGCGATGTTCAGCACTGTAGAGTCTGTTTGGATGTACGTCTGCGCCGAGCCGCCATATGGCTCAATCCGATCTGCCTCAATGTGCCCGTTGCTTGCATCCAATAATATCTCAGTGCCAATGCGCACGTCATGGGCCTGGTTAACCGGCGTGATTTGCGTGTCCAGTTCCCACAGGTTATCCGCTATCTCTTGGATGCCCATGTCGGCCAATGTCATCGGCGAATACGCCGCGCCGTCCCACCCAAGCACGGTATCGGCTGCCCCGTCTACATGGTAGATTTTGCCCGCAGTGGCCAGCCGCAAATACAGCCACGGATAACTGATCGTCCCCAATTGCCCATTGGCAACTCGCGGATAGAACGAGTTGCCATCTATCTGCGCTACCAGTGCCCCGCCCACGCGGAATCTCATGTTGCTTTCGGACGCAATGTTCAGCACCGTCGCATCCGCCTGGATGTACGTTTGCGCTGAGCCGCCGTATGGTTCTAGCCTATCCGCCTCGATATGGCCTGTGCTTGCGTCAAGGTGGATGGTCGAGCCGATACGCACATCATCGCCACTCTCGCGCGGATACAGGTAGGCGTTTCCGTCATCTCGTGCCCAGAACCCGCCGTAAGAGTCTCCTGGCCCTATGATGGCCCCTGGCGAGGGGGCAAGGTTCTCGTTCTTTTCGTCGTCGGTATAGGTCGGCGTTTTATCGCCCCACCGGATCGCCAGTTCTAACTGGCCTTCCGGGAATGATGCGGCGATGGCGGCCACCGTCTCGTCGCGGGCCGCAATCCCCAAGCGGTTGTTACTAAAGGTTACTTTGTCTCCACAGTCAAAGTGCTCTAGCCATTTATAGGCGTTCCCGCTACCTTGGGCATCATAGCGGAACGTACATCCCTCTCGGTCTTTGAGGTGTTCTAGTTCTATCTGTATCTTGGCCTGGCCAGAACTACGCGACGCCCCCTCCCACCGACCCCAATTTGTAATGCTGTCCGAGTCTAACTCGACTTCTTCATAGCCATTGCCGTGTAGCGCGTTGACCATAGGGAGTAGGGTGCGGTGGTATTCCGCCTCGGGGATCATGGCTTCTACAAAGTCGTTCAAGATGACTTCGGTGTTGCCATCGGTGTTGCCATCGGTGCAGTCGTCGCCTGCTGGGCTTTGGGTCTTGAATGTAAAGGTCACGGCCCCGCCCGAGAAGGTGGGTCGCAGCTCGAAAGCAAAGTCATACTTGTCGGCCAAGCCCTGAATGGCCTGCCCCACCTTACCCTCGTTGATACTGATGTCCACGGCAGACGCGCATTCGCTGGCGTCCGCATCCACAGAAAGCGTCCCCCACGCCCAGTCGCGCGAGTTCCCCTCAGCGTCATTATCGCATGTTCCAGGCAGGGACGTTTCGCGCACCATGTACTTGGCAAAGTCGTCTGGGTATACCGATGTGCCCTCTAGCGGGTCGATGGTCGTCCCTGGGCGCCGGTAGCTCTCGCGGTTGTCCAGCAACGCCTCTGTCCCCACGACCTCAACATCTATCATGTTGTAAGTCGATCCGTCGGCTTCCTCACCCCCATAATGCTGTGTGAGATTGGCAATCAGCCCGTACAATGTTCGATCCTCGTCATTGTAGGGGACAATGCGCAGGTATTGGCGCGCCGTGGGGTCAATATAGTCGGCGGCCAGCGATGTGTCCAGAATGGTAAAAACCGCCGACTGTAGCCGGTCGGTGGTCACGCCGGGCAACACAGAAAACTCTATCTCCAATAACGAGGTGCCTAGCGGGCATATCGGGTTGCCGCTAGGATGCTCCAGAATATCAAAGGTAAAGTCGTCAAAGTTCGGTACGTCTGGTACTGTTGTCATTGCCTATCCATGCTTGCTATATCGGCTGTAGAATGAGATCGCAATGGTCGCGTTGGCCGCCGCATTGTCTGCGGTGAAGGTGAGGTTATTGGTGCCATACTTGCACACAATCAGCCTAGATGTTTTTGATCGTTTCTCAAACCAGTTTGTGCCGCTATCATAATCCATGCTGAGGTCTTGCGGGCTGAGGGTCAGCACCAGCACCTTGCTTACCGCCATTGTTTCCTCAAAGGCAAGCACATTCCCATAGGCGTCGGTGATGCTGGGGTTCTCCAGCGTATTCACCCCACCCGTCGTAATGGTAATAGTCGGGTACGAGTCGGCGTCGCCAGCGTTGGCGCATGAGATATTGACGTTGCTTGTGCCGCTAAACGCCCCACTTGGCTCCACCGCTGTGTCATCGTAAAACGTCGGGTCGGGGCAGGTTAGGGGGAGGTCAATCTTGGCATGGGCCGCATCGTTCTCCCCCGCCAATAGCCAGTCATTTATGTCTGCGCTCTCGCCCAGGATACACTTGATGCTGCGCTCTGTCCCATTTGCCGTCACATAAGTGAATGTGCCCAGCACGCCGTCCCGGCAGTCCACCGTGAGCGCGTCCCAGAGGGCGACGATATTGGCCAGTAGATCGCTTTGGCTTGTCCCCTCGATATGCAGGGGCACCACGATCTCTCGCTGGTCAGACACGCTCTCCTGGTAGAGGCCCACAGGAAACTTGCGCGGCGTGCGCAGAATCTTGGGCCGCCACATCGGCTGGAGAATGCCCCTTGGGCCTGGGTTCAAGAGCTTATAATCCGACCCGTTCAAGTCCACCGAGGTCGAGTCGTGGTTGACATAGGTGCAGTCGAATACCGCCATTACACCAGCACCGCCATTCGTCGCATGTTCATGTCAGTAGAGCGGCCAATTTGCATCCGCTCGCGCAGCGTGCGATAGCGTCTTTGATTGACATTCATGTCTACATTGACGTTAATGTCGCCCGACACCTCGCCGCCAGACCCGCCAGCCGGTCGGCCCAAGGGCTGGATTGTCACTCGTTCAGCCCCACGCTCGCCCACGCCGATGATGGTGGGCTGCGAAACGATCCCGTCAAAGCCGTTGCCATACCACGGAATCGGTGCGCTCGCGTTGGCGGCTGAGGGGGTCATCCCCACAGGGGCTCCCGTTGCCGCCGAGATGGCCCGCATAACCTGAATGATAGTAGCATAGGCATCCAAGAATGGGCGCTCAAGCCCATCACGGATAGCCCCATAATGGCCAACAATGCTGTTGACAATTAGGCCCATCTCGCGGTCGATAATGTCGCGCACGGCGCCAAAGATAGCGGCCAAAGAGCCCGCCTCATTTGACCCGCCCGTGAGCACCGCCAACATTCCTTGGATCAGCGCGACGTATCGCTCCATCATGCTTGGGGCGTGGACAATGCCCTCTTCGGCCATAACTGTAATCGCGTTCATTCCGGCACGGACGGTACTGGCGATGGCGACCGCCGACTCGTAAAAGCGCATCGCCTCGGACAACCCGCCGCCTTCTAGTTTGGTGGCCACCTGGCCCAGTGTGGTCGTCAGTTGATCCATCGCTGTTGTGAAAAAGGCCATCGCCTCGCCCACTGTGATTTTGGTGCCGTCCTCTTTTTCTAGTTCCTCTTGCAACTTGAATACAGCCTTGAGTGAGTCCAGTGCCTTTTTTAGCGTATCGAACACTGGCTTTAGCGTCTCGAAAAAGGCCGCCGTGCCCGCAATGGCCTCCGCAGGATTCATCAAAATGTCGCCCATCAGCCCCAGATCGTTCGTCTTGGCAAAGGCCGCTCGCGCCAGCGTCGCGGCGATGTTCCTGGGCATCTCCATCAGTTCTAACAATACCGTCTCAATTTGGATGCGAAACGCGCTGATTTGTGCGGGGAGATTTCCTACGGCAGAATAGTCGGCCAGCTTATCAAGAGCCTGCACACCCGTGGAGATAATGCCCAACACATCTTGTACCGAGCCCCAAAACGCCGACTGTGTTTCCGTCAAGGCCAGATGTGCGGCGGTTTCTGGGATGCTTGATAGTTCGGTCAGTACAGCAACCAGTCGCTCGCCAAAGATGGCGGCTTTTTCGGTCATGTCGCCCATATCTTGCCACTCGAACAAACCAATTAGCGCCTGAATGCCTGGGCCAATAATACCCACCAACTGGCTCGCCGCGCTAGCAAACTCCCCAGCGGCCTGGATGGCTTCTGTTGAGAACGTCACGCCAACGTCCTTGAGGCCAGTCACCACCTCGACAATTCGCGTGGCGAAACTCTCCACTTGCTCGGTCAGATCACCTACGTCCTCCCATCCAAACAGGGCCACAAGGGCGGACACGGCGGGCTCAATAAAGCCAATAATGCTTTGCGCGGCGCTATAGAATAGCGCGGCCTCGTTAATGCCCTCTTGCTCAAACAAGGTAGATGTTGCCGAAAGTTTAAGGATTACCTCAGCGATACGTGTCTGAAAGTCGCCCAGGAGCGTCATTAGACTGCCTGTGTTTTCCCAAGACGACAGAGATGTAAGCGCGTCTACTGCGGGCTTGATGAACTCGATGATGGTTTTAGCCGCAGCATAGAACTGTGCGGCGGCCTGTGTTCCGCTCAAGTCAAACAGAGTAGATGTCGCCGAGAGTTTAAGGACAATCTCGGCAATGCGCGTCTGAAAGTCACCCAAGAGCGTCATCAAACTGCCGACTGGCTCATAGGCCGCCATCGCGGCT
>Ga0180431_10005554_pt1 | contig 15319 bp, 14 predicted proteins | sample SS_ome_11_FD_132459 | JGI IMG/M metagenome (GOLD analysis project Ga0180431, IMG submission 132459) | Hypersaline lake sediment archaeal communities from the Salton Sea, California, USA - SS_1_MS_1 metaG | ecosystem: Environmental > Aquatic > Non-marine Saline and Alkaline > Hypersaline >... | reverse complement strand
TTTTTCTCTATCCTTGCCATTATACTATATCTATTAAATATTTAAAAGTACTTTTTTCCTTCATCCTCTCGACAACCCTGTTGCGCAGAACTTTTACCCGTGATATAGGTGTTCTGGTCTGTGCGAGAGGACGGCTACAAATGAATGTCAAAAACAGCACACTCGGCGCTCTTATCTGCTTCGAGGGGATCGACGGCGCCGGCAAGAGCCTCCAGGCGAAGCGCCTGTCGTCCGCCCTTGACGATGAAGGATACGACGTCGTGTACCTGACGGAGCCGACGAGCGGGGAGTGGGGAGCGAAACTCCGCGAGCAGGCGATGCGGGGCATTCGGGAAGCGCCCGAGGAGGAATACCTCCTGTTCATGCGGGATCGGGAGGAAAACGTCCGGGAGAATATCTCCCCGATACTTGATCGGGGCGGCGTCGTAGTGCTGGATAGATACTACTTTTCCACCATCGCCTACCAGGGCGCCCGGGGTCTTGACGTTACCCGTATCCGGACGGAAAACGAATCGTTCGCGCCGACGCCGGATTTGCTGCTCTTCCTCGATGTGCCGGTCTCCGTCGGCCTCGAGCGGATCTCCCAAAGCCGCGCCGGGACCACCGCATTTGAAACCGCCGAATACCTGGATCGGGTTCGGGGGATATTTCTCGAAACGGTGTCATCCCTCCCGTACGCCGTGATCATCGACGGCACCCTGCCAACCGACGAGGTGTTCCGCGCCTGCCTGGCGGGCGCAAAACGGGTCCTCTGATACCTCCATGAATTGAAAAGCCGCCGCCCTCCGCTCTCGATGCAGCCGATATCCCCACGGGATATATGAAGAAAACACCTCACTGCCGTCTATATGCATCAGGGCGATCACCGGGGGAATACGCCTCCGTCACCCGGTCGGCGGTACCGCCGCGGGCATCGTCTCCCCTTCATCGAAGGCATCGGCGCACACCGAGCCGAACAGAGAGAAATAGACCAGGTAATAGAGGTAGAACGTCGATGCGATGGAGATAAAAAACCCGAGAAAGGGGACCATGCTGGCAACCGCGATGACAAAGACCGCGGCGATGATGATCAGAAGCGCCAGCAAATAGTCTCCCAGCACCTTCTGAATGCGGGAGATGATCTCCCCCAGGCGAAACGCCTCACCGAAGTTATCGTTGCTCCTGGCAAACAGGGTAATGGCCATGGGCGAAAGGACCAGGGCTACGAGGTAGAGCAATCCCCCCCCGAGGAACAGGAATACTCCGATGATCACCATCTGTTCGACGTTTTGAATCTCCTCGGAGAAGATCGCCGCCGTGCCCACCAGCGCTATCCCGAATAACAGGAACAGCGCCGGAATGAAGAAGTAGCAGAAGGCCACGACGAACACCTTGAAGCCGTTTATAAACAGCTCCCGCCAGTTATCCCATTCAGGTAAAAAGAGCTCCTCCCTCCTGAGAGCCGTTTTGAAAATCACGTAGGCGTATCCTATCGCAAAAAAGTTGACGATCGGCACCAGGGATAACGCGATGCCGATGAGCAGCTTCAGCGGCCATTCATCGTCTTTAAATGGATACGAGAACACCTTCTGCAGTTCGACCATGGCGTGTCTCCTTTATACGTTGCGGTATGTGGGGGATTCTATTTTGTCTTCGTATCGTTTTTTCTGTTTTTTTTCCTGCGGAACGAACAACCGAATGGTCGAAACCGTGCCGTTACCCGAGCTTGAAATCCCGATGCCGGTACATCTCCCGCAGGAGCTCTTTGGACACTGCTCCCGCCTCGTCTATGGGGAGCTCTTCGAGGGTCTCCACGATCCGGGGAATCTTATACCCGGCTATCTTTCGCTCCAGAAACTCCTGCAGCTCCTGCAGCTCCGGCGGCTCCGGGCCCTCGGGCACCACCACCGCAAGGACCGTCTCACCCCATTCATGGTTCGGCACCCCGATAACGGCGACCTCCCGAACCCGGGGATGTTCTGCGACGGCGATCTCCACCTCCCGGGCGTAGATGTTCTCCCCGCCGGCGATGATGAGGTCCCGTGTGCGTCCGACCAGGGTGACGCATCGATCCCTGTCCATAACGCCCAGGTCCCCGGTAAAGAGCCAGCCGTCCCTGATGGTCTGTTCCGTGGCGTCGGGATCCTTGTAGTATCCGGTCATGATCGTCTCGCCCCTGAGCGCCAATTCCCCGACGACTCCGGGTCTCGTAATGGTTTGGCCCCGGTCGTCCACAAGCCGCCACTCCATGTTCGCCACATACAGACCGCCGGATCCCGCCTTCTGGACTTGTCTCTCCGGCGGCAGGGCGACGCCGCCGGGCCCGCCCTCGGTCAATCCGCACAGACAGACGAAATCGGTCCTCTCGAACGTCCTGAGCATTTCCCTGACCTTTTCCGCTCTCATGGGAGCCGCCCCGTAGGCGAACAGGCGGACCGACGACAGGTCGTATTCCTCGAATGCTTCCTCTTTCATCAGCATCGAATACATCACCGGTGCCCCGAATACCTGGGTGATCCGCTCCCGCTCTATGAGGGCGAGGATCTCCTTATAGGGAATGATGTTTCGTCTGATCACGTGGGTCGCCCCCACGTAGGTGCCCGGGTTGAGATACAGATTCAGCTGGGCGCTGTGAAACAGCGGCGCCATATGGAGAATCACGTCGTCGGTACGAAGCCCCAGGATGCTCAGAACGCTTGCCGCCAGGATTATCTGGCTGTGGTGGGTGAAGACGGCCCCCCGGGGTCTGCCGTCGACGGCGGCGGTATACAGTATCTCAGAGATATCATCTTCACCCACCGAGACGATCGGCTCCTCCGGCGATCCCTCCCGCAGCATGGTCTGAAGGGGATCGTATCGGGGGAAGCGACCCGGCCCGGCGGAATAATACTGCCTGATCCGAATCAGGTCCGGCTCCATGGCGCGGATAACCGGCTCGAACGCGTCGTCGAACACCAGCGCCACGGCATCGCTGTGGGTGAAGATGTATTCCGCCTCGGGCTGTGCCAGCCGATGGTTCACCGGCACCGCCACGCCCCCCGCCTTGACCGCGGCGTAAAACGCGATGACGAAAAGGTCCGAATTCTCCATCCAGAGCAGTACCTTATCGCCCTTTGTGAGTCCCGCGTCGACCAAGGAGTTGGCGAACCGGTTTACCAGGTCGTTGACCTGGTACCAGGTATACCGCTCCCGCTCATATACCAGCGCCTCCTTGTCGGGCAGCATCCGGGCGTTTCGCGCAACCAGCTCTCCAAGGTTCACCGGGGGCTTCCTCCCGCTCCGTACCTTCGATACGGTGATTCAAAGAAACTGCAGTATGTATCATGTATCACGATTCCCCTCCCGGAGTCAAAGCACTTTTTCCCCACAGAAACGGGGGCGCGTGATACATCACGCGCCCCCGATATTCACCCATTTCAAGTGCTCGGCTTTCACTTCCCGCCACCCCCACCTTGATCGGAAGGGCCCTTATGTGTTGATGGCGATAAACACCGTGGTGCCGTTTCTCCAGATTAAAAACAGGTATCGTCCCATCTTCTGGGCCTCTTTCATCTCCCGCTCGAAGTCGGCGAGGCTCGTGATCTTTTTATGGTTGATTTCCCGGATCACATCACCCCTCAGGATGCCTGCCCCTTCCGCGAACGATCCCGGCTCCACCTGGGAAATAAGCACGCCGTCCGTGTCCGGAAGGCCCAGGTATTGTGAAATCTCAGGTGTGACCTCCTCCACGTATATGCCCACGTCGCTGTCATCCGTCTCCGGACCGCCGCCGGGAGTCGACGGCGCGGTTCCCAGCATCGTTTCGTCGGGCATCTCGCCGATGACCACCGAAATGTCTTTCATCGCCCCGTCCCGAAATACGGTGATGGTGGCCCGGTCTCCCACCGGCGTCATGGCGACGATGGCGGGAAGCTCTCTCATCTCTGTGATTTCCACCCCGTTGTACTTGAGAATGACATCGCCTTTCTTCAAGCCCGCATTGTCCGCTGGGCTTCCCGGCTCGATATCGGAAATCAGCGCCCCGTTGGTTCCGGGCAGCCCGAAGGACTCGGCCAGCTCCGGGGTGATTTCCTGGATGACCACACCGAGCCATCCCCGGACGACCTTCCCCTTTTTCAACTGGGGCAGGAGTTCCTTTGCCATGTTGACCGGTATGGCGAAGCCGATGCCCTGGCCCTGGTTGATGATGGCGGTGTTGATGCCCACCACCTCGCCTTCGATGTTGAACAGCGGGCCGCCGGAATTGCCCGGGTTGATGGAGGCGTCGGTCTGGATGAAGTCGTCATAGGGTCCCGAGCCGATGACCCGTCCCTTGGCGCTGACGATTCCCGCCGTCACCGTCTCGGAGAGGCCGAAGGGATTCCCGATGGCGATGACCCATTCACCCACCTCAAGGTCGTCGGAATCGCCCAGGATGACCGAGGGGAGGGTAATACCCGCCTCGATTTTTATCAGGGCGAGGTCGGTCTTCGGATCGGTACCGATGACCGACGCCGTATACGTATCCCCGTTTTCAAGGGTCACGGTTATCTCCGTGGCGTTTTCGACAACATGGTTGTTTGTCAGGATGAATCCATCACCGCTGATAATGAACCCCGAGCCGAGACTCTGGGTCTCGTATGATTCAGGCATTCCCTCGAAGAAGGGGCCGAAAAAGTCATCGAAGGGCGACCCCTCGAACGGGGAATAGCCTGGCGGGATGCCGGTCCCCACGACCATCGTGGTGCTGATGTTGACCACCGCCGGTTTCAGCTCTTTTGCCAGAACCGTAAAATCGGGGAGCGTGATATAGGGAACGCCCTCACCGGTCTCGCCGCCCTCTCCAAAGATGCCGGCCTGGGCCGGAAGTGCGACAATAAAAAGCATCATCAGTGCCAGTGCAAGCACCAGCGCGGGAATCGCTCGCTGTGATGTGCTGCGTGAGATGCTGTTGTGTCTTTCATTCATGTGATGGACCTCCACAGTGGGTATATTTTTATAAAAGTCCTGAGGAACAGGTACACACAGTATTAACCGTAATTTTAAGCTGATGATTAGAACAGCGTTAAAATCATCTTAATCTCCGCTTTCGTCTCCACCGTAGATGGGAAGCGTTACCGTAAAGGTGCTCCCCATCCCGGTGTTGCTCGATACTTCGATGGATCCGTTGTGGGCCTCGGTGATGAACCGACAGATCGAAAGACCGAGACCGGTGCCGCCCTCGGCCCTGGACCGGTGCTTGTCCACCCGATAAAACCTGTCGAAAATTCTCTTCTGGTCCTCATCTGAAATGCCGATACCGTTGTCGATCACCTTCACCTGCACCCGGTCTTCCTGGACACGGGCGGCCAGATCAACCCGCCCGCCGTTTCTGGTATACTTGATGCCGTTATCCACCAGGTTGAGAAAGAGCTGCCTGAGTCTGAGGTCGTTTCCGAGAATTCTCACCCCGTCCAGGTCCGTAACGTCCAGCACCAGCTCCATATCCTTCATATCCGCCAGGACCCTCCCCATGTCATGCACCTCTCCCAGGATATGACCCAGGGCGATCGGATGCATATCCATGGGCATCTCTCCCATGTCCGCCCGGGCCAGCACCAGGAGATCCTCGATGATGTTGCTCATGTGGTTGATCTCTTCCAGGTTGCTGGTGAGGATTTCCTTGTATTCATCAACATTTCTGGCGGAGCGCAGGGCCCATTCGGTTTCTCCCTTGAGAATCGTCAGGGGGGTCCGGAGCTCGTGGGAGGCGTCGGCGCTGAACTGCATGATCCTGGCGAACGATTTTTCCAGGCGCTCGATCATATTGTTGAAGGTCTCGGCCAGCTTCCCCAGCTCGTCTTTGGGATTTTTCACACTGATCCGCCGGGACAGATTCATCGCACTGATTTCCCGGGCGGTGGTGACGATCTCATTGACCGGGTCAAAGGTCGTCCTGGCCAGGAAGTATCCCCCGAGACTTGAAAACAAGAGAATCAGGGGAACGGTGATGAGCAGCGTTCTGAGGAGCCTCGCAAGTGTCTCCTCGACCGACCCCAGGGACGTTCCCACCTGCACCAGGGTCACCAGGTCGCCGTTCCTCATGACCGGATAATTGATCAGGCGTATCGGGTGGGTATCCAGCCCCATGAGGGTCTCGTAAAAGGGCTCCCCCTTTTGGGCCCGGCGGACCGTGTCGGCGGTGATGGGAAGCTTGACGGGAAGACTCCCATCCGCATTATAATTGAGATCCCCGGATTTATCCATTATCTGAATATAGTTCGCCGACGGCTTGAATCCGAGGAAATTCTCCATATAGTCGGTCCATCCCTCGGGCTCGGTGGTCACCCGGGCGTTGGAGTCGGCCGTGAGCTCCGCGATGGTGGTGATCTTCTTATCCACGCTCTCGTAGAGAGCCTTGGCAAGAAAGTAATAGAGGAGAAACGAAAAAGCGACGAGGGTCACCGTCAGGATAAGGGTATACCACGCAACGAATTTTACACGTATTGAGGAAAAAACCATCGACTATCCCTTGATCATGTACCCCACGCCGCGAACGGTGTGAAGCAGTTTTTTGTCGTGCCCCTTGTCGATCTTGTTTCTGAGATAGCTGATGTACACGTCGATGACGTTGGTGTATGTGTCGAACTTTATATTCCAGACATGCTCGGATATCATCGTTCGGGTCAGCACCCGCTCGGGATTTCGCATAAAATACTCCAGCAGGGCGTATTCCTTGGCCGTCAGGGGGATTTCCTGGCCCGCCCGGGTGACGTTGTGGGTTACCGGGTCCAGGATCAGGTCGTCCAGCACCAGCTTGAGGCTCTCTTCCGGCTTTCCCCGCCTGAGAAGCGCCCGAATCCTCGCCAGGAGCTCCTCGAACGCGAAGGGCTTGGTCAGGTAGTCGTCGGCCCCCATGTCCAGCCCCTTGACCTTGTCCTCCAGCATGTCCTTCGCCGTCAGGAGGATAACGGGTATGGAGTTGTTCTTCTTTCTGATATGTGACAGGACGCTGAGACCGTCCCTTTTGGGAAGCATGATATCCAGGATGGCGAGATCGTATTCATACACATCCACCATATCCACGCCCTCTTCTCCATCGGAGGCCACGTCGACCGCGTAATGTTCCTCCTCCAGACCCCTCTTAATAAAAGAGGCCACCTTTGCCTCATCTTCCACTACAAGGATTCTCACCATGCACTCCTTCGCCTGAGAAGACGTTTATAATCTATAGAATGTTACAAGAAACCACATACATCGTATAATTTTACCCGAGGTGCGCCCTTTTTTCAAACGCTATTTCACGCCCCTCTCCGTCGTACCCTCGCCCGTTTCCGACTCCATCGTCACCAGCTGTCCGCACGCGGCCGAGACGTCTCCCCCGGCGCTTTTTCTGACGATGGCGTTCACGTGGGCGTCTATGAGCACCTGTTGAAACGCCTCGACGACAGAGTCATGTGGCCGCTCAAACCCGGCCCCCGGATACGGGTTGAACTGGATGAGGTTCACCTTCGTTTTGAGTCCGCGGATGAGACGCACCAGCCTCCGGGCGTCCTCCACCGAATCGTTGACTCCCCCCAGCATCACGTATTCCAGGGTGATGCGCCGCCCCTTTTTCAGCGGATACTCCCTGAGAGACGCCATCAACGCCTCCAGGGGATGGGCGCGGTTGACGGGCATGATGAGGCTTCTGGTGTCGTCATCCGCCGCGTTGAGGGATACGGCGAGGTTTATCAGTCGATCCGCCCCCAGGGTTTTGATCATGTCCGGAATCCCCGCGGTGGAGAGGGTCACCCGCCGCCACGAGAACCCGAAGCCCCACTGGGCGCAGATGACATCCAGGGCCCGGCTCACCTCGGCGTAGTTGAGCAGCGGCTCGCCCATGCCCATGAACACGATGTTGGTGATCCGCCCCCCGGTTTCCGCGAGATGCCTCTTCGCCGTGAGCACCTGCCCCAGAATTTCGCCCGCGGTGAGATTCCGCACAAGCCCCATGGTCGCCGTCTGGCAGAACCGGCAGCCGAGACTGCATCCCACCTGGCTCGATACGCACAGGGTCGTCCGGGGCGGGTCGAATATCAGCACCGACTCCACCTTCCGTTCATCCGAAAGGGCCAGGCGGAACTTGACGGTGCCGTCCTTCGCCGTGCTGATCAGGTCGATCGTCGGCACGCTGATTCGCGCCTGGGACGAGAGGGCCTCGCGAAACGATCGGGAAATATCGGACATGGCGTCGATATCCGTCTCTCCCTTCCGATACATCCAGGAGAGAAGCTGTCTCGCCCGGTAAGGGCGCTCCCCCAGGGAGACGACGAATTGCTCCATCTCTTCGGGGGTGAGGCCCAAAAGGTCCCGCATGATCGATGTCCGTCCCTATTCCCGCTCGTACGAGAATCTCTCGATGGCGGGGAAAAAGTAGGCCGTCTCCACCGCCGCCGTCTCCGGGGCGTCGGACCCGTGGACGGTGTTGACCTCGATGGAGCTGGCGTAGAGCTTTCTGATGGTTCCCTCGTCGGCGTCGGCCGGGTTCGTCGCCCCCATGATCTCGCGGTTTTTCCCGATGGCGCCCTCGCCCTCCAGAATCAACACGACACAGGGGCCGGAGCTCATGAAATCGGTGAGGCTTGAGAAAAACGGCTTTTCCCGGTGCACATCGTAGAACCCTTCCGCCTCCCGCTTGCTCATGTGAATCATCTTCATGGCGACGACCTTCAGGCCCTCTTCCTCGAACCGCCTGATGACATCCCCGATAACGCCCTTTTTTACTCCGTCCGGCTTGATAATGGACAGCGTCCGCTCGATCATCTTCTCCTCCTTCAGAATGAACGGCCGGTATATATCCGGTCCTCAGATAACAGCGTTTCAATACTGCACGGATTCAATCGGTGCCGCGTGAAGGCTTTGGCGAGACTCGTGCCGAAGCCCTCTTTTTTCAAAAAATGTAAACAGATATGCTATCAATATGACGACGTGCTGTCAAGACTTGTCTTGATACCGGCACGAAGATACCCCATCCGGCCCATACGGGCGCCGGGAGCCGTCCCGCCAACACGAATGGCGTTTTTCGTTGAAAACCGGGGCCCTCGATTCTGTTTCCGGCCGCCCCAAACGCCTCTGTTTTGAGAGATCCGCCCTCGAAGTCCGAATCGCGTGAAGACACACCGGTACGATGCCCGTGGTCCGACAGCGCTCCTTCCACCCCCAATGATACGCGTCGGGTCGTCTCCCGGACCGTCATGTATTTAGACACCGCCCTCTCTGCATCGTTCTCCGCCTCCCGGGTCGGGAGACGCCGTCCGACGCCGAGGTCCATGCACCGTCTCGAATCCCCTGTCGGTGCAGCGTGTGAGGTGTTTCGGTTTCTATTGCATTCCCGTTAATTTTATGTTTTAATCTATGCGCATTCTGCTTAGCGAGTGGACGTGAGTTGTCTTTTTTGTTCATTATTCATCCGAATTGTGATGAATTATCCGGATAAAGCGGTTATATTTGTACTTGTAGTTCATCTGCAGCAATTGCGGCGAGACGGAGAGAGAGGCGTGTATGAATATTCTGGTGGTAGACGACGATCAGTCGGTTCGTGATTATCTCAAGCAGGCCCTCAAGGACATGGGTCATACCGTTATGGTCGTCTCCGACGGATATGACGCCATCGATTACGCCCGGGAGCACGACATCAACCTGGCCTACATCGACATCAGCATGCCGGGCATCGACGGCTTTGAGACCCTCAAGCGGCTTCGGGAAATCGACCCGAAGATATCCGGCGTCATGATCAGCGGAACGGGGGTGGAAAAAATCGCGGACGCCCCCCTGGAGAGCGGCATCTACGTGTGCCTGAATAAGCCCTTTTCCCTGGAGGAGATCGAGGAGATCAATACCTCCTTTGAAGATGTCAAGGGTCCTCTCGAATTCATCTACGAAAATCCCTACGGCCTTGACCTCGTCAGAATCTCCAGCGCGGGGATTCTCGTCGCCGACGACGAGGAGGAGATCGTCAACATCATTACCGAAAGTCTCCAGGAAGAAGGTTTCACCAATATCGACCCCGCCCAGGACGGCAGAAGCGCCATCGAGCTTTTCAACGAAAAGCGCCATGATGTGGTCATCGTCGATATCGTCATGCCCCATAAGAGCGGCATCGAGGTGCTCCGGCACGTGAAGGCGTTGTCATCCAACTCCCAGGTCATCATCATCACCGCGAATGCGGACAAGGACTCGGCGGTACTGGCCCTGAAGCTGGGGGCGTATGACTTCATCGAAAAACCGCTCACCCTCGATGTGGTCACCCGCATCACCCGGCGGGCGGTGGAAAAGAAGCTCCTCCTGGATGAGCAGGGATTGGCCTGATACCGCTGTATAGTGATCGGTGTGTTGGAGATCCCGGCGCCGGCAAACGGACTCCGGAAAGGGTGAGACAGGAATCGTGATCCCGGGGTCCACAACGGAGCGACGGGGAAGGAGTCCGTCGTCCCAGGGGATTCCCATCAGATAAGAGGAAACGGGGTGTGTGCATCTTCCGCACAGGCCCCGTTTTTTTATGCGTTTTCCCTGCGTGTGCCCCTCTCACTCTCCGTGGGTCAGGGCGATCTTGACCGTTTTATGTTTTCCCTTCTTGAAAAACACGTCGATTGCCTTCCGGTAATCCTCCATCGGAAACGTGTGGGTGAGAAAGCCGGAAAAATCCAGCGCCCCCTCCCGATAGAGCGTCAACGCCGCGTCGAACGAGCTCATCCGTTTCCCTCGGAACGTCTCCATCCCGTGACAATCGATCCCCTTGACCTCCACCTCCTGGTACCAGATGGGGGAGTAATCGAGGCGCTTCGGCGCGAAGTTGATGCCCACCAGGACGACGGTTCCCTCGCCCCGGACCCACCGGAGGGCGTCGGCCAGGGTGGCGTCGTTACCGACGGTGTCGTAGATGACGTCGAAGCCGCCGATGATCATCCTGTTTCCGAAGGGCGCGTCCAGAAGCATCCCCCCGGTGATATCCGCCACCTCTTTGTAGGCGTCTTTCCCGGTGATGACGCCGGCGGCGCCCAGCTTTTTCGCCAGCTCCGTCTGATGGGTATAGCGGGAGACGATATACGCCTCGACGTCCGGCGCCAGGGCCCTGAGCACCGCCAGCATGTTCAGCCCGATGGAGCCGGCGCCGATGATCAGCACCCGCTCCCCCGGCTCCGGCAGTCGCTTGAGGGCGGCCCGGACCGAGCAGGCGGTGGGCTCGATGAGAATGGCGTCCTCGTCCGGGATGCTATCGTCAATCTTCACCAGCTGGGATGTATGGGCCACCATATAGTCGGAGAATCCTCCCCCCTGGTTCAGGTGCAGCCCCTCGGCCCCCTGTTTTTCGCATAACAGGTAGTTGCCCTTCTCGCACTGGGGACACATCGGGTCCGTCTCCTTCTGGTGGCAGCTGGGCCAATCTATCTTCAAGATCACCCGGTCCCCCGTTTTGAACTCCCCGGCGCCGGAGCCGACCTCCACGATCTCCCCCACCATCTCGTGTCCGATGAACTTCCGGGGCATCGGCGGTATCGCCGCCGGGGCCACCTTCGGGTCTATCTCCAGGAACATGAAGTGGACGTCGGACCCGCACAGCCCGCACATCCTGTTTTTTATCCGCACCCAGTTCGGGCCCGGAAGCTCTGGGTCCGGGACCTCCCCGTAGGTGACCGGAGAGATGAAGGAGAGGGGCGCGTTCTTCCAGAAGGCGCTCAGCGCCTTTACCATCACGATCTTCTTGATATCCGGCTCGAAGTACAATCCTTTCATATCCCGTATCCTCTCTTCCGATAAACGATGTCCTGTATCGTTATAGCATGTCCCGGACGAGGAGAAAAGTCATTTTTGATTCGGTTTTTCTCATTTGCGATTTGGCTTTTCATTCTGCTCTTCACATGATAGTATGAACTCTTTGGCCTTGATAATTCGGTGTTTCCGTTATGTCCTATCTCAAGGGAAATCTCCACGTACACACCCTCTATTCCGACGGCCACTTCGAGCCCGCGGATATGGCCGGGTTCTATCGGGACCTGGGGTTCGATTTCATCGCCATCACCGATCACGAGTACATGGTCAAGCAGGCATACTTCGACCTGTTTCCCCTGGAGGTCCCCGGCATCATGGTCTTCGAGGGGATAGAGCTGGAGCCGGTCTACATCTACTACCACCACACGCTGCAGATCAAGGGGGACACGGAGATGCTGCACGTCCTGTGCCATCCCGATTCCTACCGCATCAACATCCGGGAGGTGAACAAGCGCATCGCCCTCTTCAACGAGAAGGGCCCGGGGCCCATCGACGCCGTCGAGGTGACCAACAAGGGATTTTACACGAAGTTTTACGACACCGACGAGATACCGCTTCCCAAGATCGCCTCGGACGACGCCCACGACGAGCACTCCTGCGGCCTGACCTGGATCGAGGTGAACGCCCCCAGGGAAAAGGACGCCATTCTCCGGGCCATCAAGGCCGGGGATTTCGAGCTCGGTTTTATCTCGGGGAAAAGACGGCGAAAAAAGGCGCTGGTCGGCTCCGGCGGGTAGGGCGCCCCCTGGTCGGATCGATCACTCCCGCTTTCCGCATCCAGAGAGCCACGGTCTCCACTATAATGGCTCCAGGCACTGCCTGGCCCCCACACCCGGGGAGCCACGGCGACCACCATAATGCCCCAGGCACTGTCTGGTCCCCGCACCCGGGGGACCGAAGTGCTCATCACCCGCACTCGTAATTGAGCCCGGTGTTCTCCTGCCTGCCGGGGAAGGGAGACGCATCCTCCACGAAGAGTATCAGGGTGTTCCCCGGTTTCAGGGGGGGCATACCGGAAAATGAGACGGTACGATCCTCGTAATCGATAATCACCGGTCGGTCGAGGCAGGTCACAACCCCTGCCTTGTCGACGACGGCGCCGTCGCATCGCTCTGTGCCGTCGGCGGCTTTCACCGTCGAAAAGTTGAGGGGGGTATCCTTCTCGATCGCCATCGTGAGCAGCGATGGATCCAGGCCGATGTCCATGTCCGGCTCGTAGCAGTGGACCTCGTTGCCGACGGCGACGCTCAGGTCGCAGCAGTCCGCGAAGAGGCGGGAGTGCTCCTTCGGGTCGAGACCGGTGAGCAGCGCGATGCCCGATTCGTCAGGGGTGATGTCCCGGGGAAGGCTGTCGAGATTCACCACCCGAAGGGACGGCGCCCCCTCCTGGGCGGAACAGAGGACCGGCCAGACAAGCACCATCAGTATCGGTATGAGCGCCCCCCACGCTGAATGTCGTCTCTTCCTCGGTATTGCCCGTTGGGAATAGGTCATCGTCACGCTCCGGAATGAAAAGATGCCCCCCGCCGCAGGCTTCCCGCTTTCCATCTCCCTGTTGATCGGGCGTAACCGATCCTCTCCCGACAGACATCCTTCAAACGGGAGGTGCGGCGAACGTCCCCTCTATACCACAGGCCCACCGATAAAATCAAGGGACAAAACCGAAGCGAAACATAGCAAACAGCATGACGAAAAAAATAGGCGGCGCTGTGTTCTGCGCCGCCTATGGCTTTTATGTGTTCTGTACTTCCCTCAGACCTTCTCGAAATACTCGATGTCGGTGATCATGGCGTCCCGCTTGTCATCCGGCGCCCATTTCGGCTTGACCCGATCGCCCCGCTTCACCGAATCCCCGGGGATGCGGTGCAGCAGCTTCGTATCCGCGCCGTCCAGCTTGATCAGCGCCATAGTATAGGGGATATCCAGCATGGGACAGAACTTCTTGAAGTAGTCTTCCTCGTAGTTGACCACCGTCAGCTCCTCCACCACGCCCTCGGGACCCACCTCCACCAACTCCGTGATCTTGGTGAAGTCCCGCTCGCACCGGGATCGGGGCGGCACAAAGACCTTGTGGCAGGTATCGCACCGGGCACCCAGGATTTTTTTCTGGTCCCTCAGGGCGATGAGGGCCTCGGAGAGGAAGAGTCCCGCGAAATAGCGGTAGGGGATGCTCATCAGTCCCCGCTTTCCGAAGCAGTCCTTCTGGTCCAGCGGTAGTGTTTCTGCTTTGTACATTATCCTCTCCTCCCTTTATCCTTGATCATCGGCCAATACGAAGCCTTCGAGGTCCGACGGGGTGGCCTTTCGATCCTCCCTCCAGACCGGCACCACCTTCTTGCCGGGGGCCAGCTTCTCCGGATCGTGCTCCAGGCAGAAGTGGAAGAAGCCGCCGCCGTTGGGCAGGGCCACGATCAGCGTGGTGTACGGCACCGGGCGCATCTCCCCGGTCAGGGGGTTGACAGTCGGAAAGTGGACCACGTCGAAGGTGGCCACGTATCCATAGTCGTCCAGCTTCACCCACTCGGTCGGCTCCACGAAGCACTTCGGGCAGACGATCTTCGGGGGGAACAGGACGTTCTGGCACTTGCCGCACCGGTTGCCCCACAGCTCCTTGTCCTTGAGCTTGTTGAGCATATGCCCCATGATGGGTCCGGTGGCGAAGGTGCCGGGGATGCCCATTTCGTATCTGATCTCGACGATCTCCCGTCCCTGTTTATCTGTTTTGGTACCCATGGGTAACTCTCCTTTCCTATTTGTCCGGCTTGTCCTTGCCCAGAAGTAACAGCACCGTCCAGAATGTGCCGCCGAACCCGCTGGCCAGGGCGAGATCCACCTCCCGGGGAACCTGATGGTCGCCTGCGTTCCCCCGTATCTGCAGCGCCGCCTCGGCGACCCTGATGATAGCGGTGGCGCCGATGGGATTGGAGGACACCACCCCGCCCGATGGATTGAGCGGGAACTTCCCGTCGATAGCGAAGTCACCGTTGAGCACCATGTCTATCTGCTCGCCGTTTTCGAACATCAGAAACTTTCCGATCCAGTCAAGCGCCCACCAGCTCTGGGGGTCGTACATCTCGAAAACCCCGATCTGCTTGAGGGGATTGACGATGCCGTTCCTGGCGTACAGCACCCGGGCCGCCTCGCCGTGGGTATCGAGGTCTCCCATGTTGACCAGGTCGAAGGTCTCCTGGCGGTGAACGGTGATGTGATCGTGCATCCAGACCGGCTTCTGGGGGAGCCTCTTGGCCTGCTCCTCGGAAGAAAAGAGCATGGCGCAGGCGCCGTTGGACTCGGGGCACATGTGAAGGAGCCTCAGCGGCCACGCCAGCACCCGGGATTCCAGGACGTCTTCCCTGGTGATGTCTATCCTCAGATGGGCCTTGTAGTTCTTTCGGGCGTTTTCGGCCATGAGCACGCGAATCTCCGCCGCCGCCTGGTTGGCCGGCTCGCCGAACTTATTCATCATCATCACACCGTGGGTGCCGGTGATGGCTCCAGTCTGAATCTCCCGCTCCCACAGAGGGTCGGCCATGTTGGTGATGCCGGTGGTGGTCATCCCCTCTTCCTGCTT
>Ga0180431_10005552_pt1 | contig 15324 bp, 11 predicted proteins | sample SS_ome_11_FD_132459 | JGI IMG/M metagenome (GOLD analysis project Ga0180431, IMG submission 132459) | Hypersaline lake sediment archaeal communities from the Salton Sea, California, USA - SS_1_MS_1 metaG | ecosystem: Environmental > Aquatic > Non-marine Saline and Alkaline > Hypersaline >... | reverse complement strand
GGCTTTCGATCGACATACCTGTCCGCCTCGCGGATAATCGCTTGTGCCTGAGGGTCATTCTTGACGCGCCTGCGAAAACCGGAAAGCTCATTGGCCGTTATGAGAATTCGCGGGTGACTTCCGGGACATGCCGAGAGCATTCGCTCGGCGGAAGGAGTCAGATATTCTCCGGTGTCACTTGTGACGGAGAAACTTTGGACCTCGGATTTTTTCTGAACGCTCTTGCCTTTCGATACATCGTATTGCCAGTACCACGTTCCTTGAGTGAGTTTTTTGTGCGGATTGAAGATTGCCCAGGGCAAGTCTTTGGATGCAATGGTCCTGGCAGCCGGGAAATTCCGATCTTGTGACAGCCGGACACGATAGCGTATATCCTGTCCTTTTACGACCGGCCACAGCAGCGAAGGAGGATTGACATCGACCGCGACGCCGTCCGAGGGCCACGCCGACTGTCTCGTCGCCGGATGAATCGCCTGAGGCGACGAATGCGCCGAAGTCAGCAGGAGGTTAAAAAACAAAGTGCAAAATGCAACGTTGAAGAATCCGGGTGCGAAATTTGAGATTTGATATTTGATATTTGGTATGTGCATCTTTGCCCTTCTATAGTTGCGTGACCTTGATGTTGTCCCACCATAAATCGGTGTGCCACGTTCTAAAACCGATTATTCCCGACTTGTGCTCTGGATTGGCGGCATCGTCGACTTTATCAATATATACGGTGCCGTCGACGGCGTACGTGATTCTGTTGTCCATTTTGGTGACGGCGATATGATAGGTCTTGTGCTGTCTGCATTCGTAGACATACTCCTCCTGCAGGAGGTTGAAGCCAGGATCGTCACGGAACCGGAATCTCGCCCTGTCGGGCTCGCCGTTGGCGAGAAACGTGATAACGTAGCCGTTGAGCTTGTGGTACTTGCCGTACTGGCCGTCGGCGCGGCCGGCCTTTGTCTGCCGTAAAGGCTTGCCTGCCGGGTCGGAGAACAGCAGGAAGAAATTGATGTTGTTCTTGTCGCCGTCGGAGGCGAGAACGTGAGCGTCGAACTCAACGCGGATATCGCCGCTGAATTTCTTGTCCAGCCATATTGTCGATGTGCCGTAATCCTCGCCGTTATTGTCGAGGTTGGCGTCGGCACGCAGGCGGCCCTTCTCGATCCGAACGGCTTTGGTGCCCTCGCTCCAGAAGCCGGCGGGGAGTTTCGAGCCGTCGGAATAGGAGTCGAAGTTCTCTCGAAACAGGACCCTCCCGGCTGGGGCGGTGGTCACCTGGTGACAGGAGGCTATCGGCAGGATCAGCGATCCGATCAGGGATATGTAAGTCGTTTTCATGCCGTAGAGACTACCAGACGAAACGAATCTGTCAAGTTCCACACTGCACCGTGTCTGTAGAGTGGGGCTTGCCCCACCATTATTTATCTGGTTCGTTGTGGCCCCTCGTCGTGGAACGAGGGCAAGATGCCCTCTCTACTTGGCAAGGGCTGGACGCCCTCGCCACGACAACGCCTTACGGCGTCACTACAAACGGGTCTTAATTGGTCACTACAGGCAGGGGCTTATCCGCCAGAATTTCTTTGAAGCGTTTCTTTGCCGCGAGCACCTCCGGATTCGTCGAATCGGTGACGTCCCTGTAGCCGGTGCCGTCCCGACTGCTGCCGCAATCGAAGAATCGCCCCGGGTGGCCCGGCCCGTTGTTTTCGAGCAGCCATCGCTTCGTGCGCAGAATCTGCCTGTCCGCCAGGTAAGAGTAAATCCACTCGCGTGTCGGCCCTTTCTCGCCGCGAAGCAACGGGGCGAAGCTCCGGCCGTCGATTCCACTCGGAGGTCTGGCCCCGGCAAAGTCCGCCAGCGTCGGCAGGATGTCCGACAAGTCGACCAGCTCGTCGCTCGGTTTCGACCGCTTGACCGCGCCGGGGCAGTTAACGATCATCGGCACGCGGGCGCCGAGTTCGGTATATTGCCCCTTGCCGTCGCCGCCGGTGCCGTTGTCGCCGGTAAAGAAAACAACGGTGTTCTCTCTCAGCCCCATCGAATCGAGCGCGCGGACGATTCTCCCGACCAGCTTGTCCATGTACTCGACATTGGCCTTGAAATTCGTTTTGAGGTTCTTGAATTTCTCCTTTTCGGATTTGACCGTATCCGGCGTAGCATAGAACGGCCCGTGCGTCAGTGCCATCGGATAATAAACGAAGAACGGCTTGTCCTTGTGCCGCTTCACAAAATCTATTATGAAGTCTGTAAACATGTCGGGGCCGTAGTCATCCGGCCCGGTCGGCACGTATTTCGAGTTCTTGACGATGGAAGGATGCCAGTATCGAGAGGTCTTGCCGCCTTTCTTTCCTTCCCAGCCGCCTGTGTGCTCGACGCCTTCCGGCAGATTGTGCTTGTAGGCCCACATGCAGTATTCGTCGAAGCCGCACTCGTTGATGAGCGTCGGTATCTTGCCGGTGAGCTGCCACTTGCCTGAATGGGCGGTGGCGTAACCGCGCGGCTTTAGCACCTGGGCGAACGTGACCTAGCGTGCGATGTCGTCCTCGGGCGAGCCGGCTTTCGGTCCGCCTCGCCGGCCCGGGAAGTGAAAGACGCCGTTGTTATGGCCGTACTTGCCGGTCATAATCTCGAATCGCGTCGGATGGCAGATGTGCTTCCTTCATTGTTGTTTCTCCAGGCACAGCAGGCTTCCGTTCTTCATTGAGATGTAAAGTCGTCCATAGGCCGCGGCCATGCCGTCGAAGACGGGGATCGAATCAAGCGGGCACCGCCCCAGCTCGGTCCCGTCGGAAGCCGAGAGTGCTATCAGCGCCGATCCGCGGCTCATATCGGGTCCGTCGGGACCGTCGATCTCGTCGGCGAGCAGACCGGCCGCGAACAGCACCTTGTCCGCAAGCACCATTGCCCGGACCTGCATCGGCACGGCTTTCTCCCATTTCTTCGCGTTCTCATCTCGATTCATGGCGAATATTCGGTAAGGCCCGTCCTGCAGCATGTTCGACCAGTGGACCTGCTTGCGGCCGTAGCCGTATATGTGCGATTCGTCGAAGACGATAAGCCTGCCGAATACGAGGTTCCTGTCGCGCCCGCTGCAGCCGGTCGAGATGGAACACTTCGTGCCGAATATCCAGTACGACCGGTGAGGCCACGTGTCGTCCAGGAAGTCCGTCAGGGTAAACAGGTGGGGCTTGCCCTCGGCTATATTGACGCCTTTGGCATTGAACACCATGTCGCGCAAATAGACGTGGCCGTCGTCGGCACTCAGGATATCGGCGCGAGCGCCGGGCATGGACGCCGGGCTGAACTGTTTCGGTTGTTTTCCGGTCTCGGGATCGGGGCTGTAGATCGGTGTTCTCGATAGTGTCCTGCCCGTGATTGGTTCGATTCGGCACAGGTCGATCCCGCCGTCGAGGTAGGACGATCTGCCCGCCGTGGCGTAGACGACTCCGTCGCGAACCAGCACGCTTCCGAGCGCGGGCGATGCCGATTCGAGCTGTCCGTGAGCGGCGATGCGCCGATCTTCGCGTGCGGCCCTTAGTAGCCAGGCGAGTTCTCCGTCGGATGCTCGGACGTTATAGACATACCCGTCGTGCGAGCCGAAGATTGCCCGGCCCTGATAAATAGTCGGCGGCGAGTCTACACGAGCGCCGGTCGTGAAGCGCCAGACGGATTTGCCGGACTCCGCATCAATGGCAGAGAGGCTGTGCCGGTCCACTGAAGCTAAGAAAATCTTACCGTCGGCAACGACCGGGGCGGTGATTCTTTCGCCGACTTTTACCTGCCACCTCCGGTGCAGTGCGGCGGGCACTTTCGTGCGCGTATAGCCGCTTCTTTCGGCGTCACTGCGATATGTCGGCCATTCACGGGAATTTGAGATTTGAGATTTAAGATTTGAAATATCTCTGTAGGCAGGACCTTCCTCTACTGGCTCCGTGGCTGCATCACTCTTGCCTCGTCCCTCGTCCTTCGTCCATCGTCTCTCGTCTATGGTGGCCGTCATTGCGTTGAATCCGGTGAGCTTGGCCCCGATGTAACATCCGCAGGGATGGGGCGGGGTATAGACAAGCCCGTTGGCCGGCATTACGCCGTACTTGCACGCCCCGCGAGCCCAGCTATTCCACAGGACCTCGCCCGCGGCCAGATCGACGAACTCGGTTCCGCGCCTGCCCGCGAGGATGTAGCGGTCGGTCGCCTTGTTGTAGTAGCATCGATGATGATGGCTCGGATTTTCCGGCTCGATGTGCATCGTTACTTCGCCCGTGGCCGGGTTTAGTTGTGTGGCGAAGTACGGTCCCCAAGCCGGGCTTCTTTTCGATGGGAACGGCTTGAATCCGCCCACCCAGACGGAACCGCCGGCGACGAACAGATCGCGGATTTGGGTCAGCAATGTCGGTTTGGTCCACTTTTCCCGGCCGTTTTTGGCCGACAGGGCCGTGACGGCCTTGCCGTCGCTGCAATAAACGATGCCGTCATAGACACACCGCAGAGCGGCGGAGGATTCGGACCATTTTAGCCGGCCCTTCTTAATATCGAGACAGACGACTTTGCCGCCGTTCTGGTAAAACACGCAATCGTCCTCGGCGCACAACGTGTTTGTTCTCAAGCCGGAAGCATCGGCACCGTCCTTCTTCCAGAGCAATTTCCCCGTATTGGCGTCGAGAGCGATAACCGACTTGGCGCCTTTTGCCTCGGTGGTGCGAAGGCGCTTGACCAGCGGCTCGGCGGTCTCTCGCTTGTCGGCGGGAGACGATCTGCGTTTGAGCATCTGCGCCCATCTGGCCAATTCTGCGGTTCGCTCATCGGTGACGCTACGAAGAGTTAGCAGCAATATCCCCTTGTGCAGGATGATTTCTTCGGCGCCTTCGGTGTCGTCGTATACCTGAATGGTGCGTCCCGTCGCGGCGTTGACTTCGGTCACAGGCGAATGGATGCCCAGAGTGACATAGACGCGGCCGCCGACGGCCACTAATTTTCTCTGAAGCTGGCGTGGCGTGGCTCCCCAATTGACGATGTGGGGAAACCACGCGCCGACCTTCTTTTTCCAGAGCAAGGTCCCGTTGAAGGCGTCGCGAGCGACGAGCCGCCATTCGGGTGTCTGCCGGATCGATGAAAGAGATGATTCGTCCAGTATATAGAAAATCCGTCCGCCGGTCGAAACCAGCGCGCAGAGGTTGGGAAGATGCTCGTGGCTCCTGTCGTATCGTGGACCGGCTGTCCATTGGATATGGCGCGGAGGCCCGACCACATCATCGTGGGCTACTGCGTTTCCGCTTGGGTCGTGGAGATAGTGGGTCCATTGGTCAATGTTCTGCGGGCGCGGCTTGACGGTTCTGTTCCAGCGGCCGTTTTGCTCGGCGTACAGAACACCTCCGGGAGCGAGCACTCGCATCAACTCGGCCTCCGGCACACTCCGTGGGGGCGACCCTGCGTGGTCGCCCTCTGCAATTACAAGATTCACGAGATTATCCGTATAGGGCAATGACTTGCCGTCGAAGTGCTCGATTGACACCGTGCCGTAGATTCCCTGCCTGCGGATATATTGTCTCGCTGCCTGCACTGCCCGGGCATTTGAGTCCAAACCGTGGACAATATAATTATCGTCGGCGCTCAGCGCCGCGGTCAGCTTCCCGTCGCCGCAGCCGAGGTGCACGATTATGCCGCCAGTGAAGCCCGCGCCGTCGAGAATCTGCTTTGCTTTCTGCTGTAGGGTGGGACCCGCCCTGAGCGAAGCCGAATGGCTTGCCCCACCATTCTCAATCGGTGGGGCAAGCCCCACCCTACGTGCCGAACACACGTTACATGTAATAGACGTCAGGATTATGAGGAGCCAATATTTTGTTCTCATGAGCAATTCTCCTTCATCAGACCGCAAGACCGACAAAAGTACCTTTTGCAGCATTGTAACAAGGACGCTCCATCGAAACAACCGGCTGCGTAGTAGATGGCCCTAATCCACCTGGAAATGGTGTGCGGATTACTTTGTTAATCTGAAAGCTTCACTGCCACGATTAATCCGATTATCCGGATTTATCTCATGCACTGCGCCGACTCGACTGATGCAGCCGTTAGTGTCGATCAGCTCGGGGACTTGTGGCCCCAGATTCGGGTGACGGTTTTCGAGAGAATGAAAACACCCGCCAGTATGTACAGCCATGGAGAAACGTCACGGGTAAAGGTCAAAATCCTGCTCAGGGCGGCGCCGGCTGGAGTCAGCACTGCGGCCAAAGGGGCAATTAATACTCCCAGATCAGCGGGAAAGACCAAAAAATATACGACAACAAGCGCCGGAATTATAACGACCGGCTTGCATACTTTTTCCTTAGTCAGCACTTTTCGCCCCCTTCCGTCTTCTGGTGGTTGTCGGAGTCGACGAACCTCCGGCAGAAAGCAGGAGACTTCCCACGCCGCCAAGCGCCAGGATCAACGCGATCCTCATCAATGTCTGCGCCCTCATCAGCGGCATAACAGCCCGGGGAGCATCGAAGCCGACCCCCACGGTGCTAGTCAGAAAAGCATCTAAGCCAATCCCCACGGTGGCAGTCAGAAAGGCCAGCAGAATCAGTCTGTAACCGTTTTCTTGTACAAGCCGCAGGATAACATAGCTCAGGACCAGCAAAGCAGCGCCCAGGAACAAATACAGCAACACTTCCAGTCCCTGGTTCTCGATTTCAGCAAGCATAAGCATCATTAGGCAACTCCTTTCTAAATCGCCAGTTCCATTACATTATTAACAGTAAGTTGTTATGCCCCAAAGAATACCATCGACTTTGCTGATGGCAAGGACAAAAGACAGCAACTAATCCCATTCACTCATTCGACGGAGTCTACCCCATTCGACAAGCTCAGAGCCTGCCCTGAGCTTGTCGAATGGGGCAGACTCTGAAAGTAGCCGAACGGGCTCAAAGCAAATTAAGGCTAAACTATTAACAGATAATAAAACTGCGTTTGCTTAACCGTCTTTTTCTGGTAAAATTATTGTATGGCAGAAATTGATTTTCCAGCAGTGCAAAGGGCGGCTTTTTCGATAGGCTCGGTTTTCGACAAATCGGATGAGAAATCATACTGGTTGTCCAGGACGCCCGCCGAACGTCTGGAGGCCGTTGAATTGATGCGGCAAATAATCTATGGCTATGATCCGTCTACCACAAGACTTCAAAGAGTTCTTGAGATTACTCAACGCTCATAAGGTTGAGTATCTCCTGATTGGTGGATATGCAGTCGCCTACTTCGGCTATCCGCGAGCCACCGCTGATATGGATATCTGGATAGCCATGAATCCTGCTAACGCCGGCAAGACTGTCGCAGCCCTGAAAGAATTTGGCTTTGACCTGCCCGATTTATCTGTGGAATTGTTCCTGAAGGAGTGGCAGATAATCCGTCTGGGCGTACCGCCGGTCAGAATAGAAATCTCGACGACAATATCCGGCGTCAATTTCGAGGAGTGCTTTGCTGAAAGAGTCTCAGGCGAGCTGGACGGCGAGAAAGTGAACCTGATTAGCCTTAATCACCTCAAGGCTAACAAAAGAGCCGCAGGCAGACACCAGGACCTTGCAGACCTCGATAATCTGCCATAGCTGCAAGACCCTCAACTCACGGAAAATAAGAGGCATACACTGGAACGAATCATATCGAGAATACAGAATGGAGAGCGCCTCAAATAGGCAATTCTTTCCTGGTGCTAACTATAGCGTTTGGGGATGACGTAATTTCTTTCTGTCTTGCCGGTTCATTACGAGCCGGGAATAACTCACGCAGTGAGTCACGGAGATTTTTTGGGGTTTTCGCTTGACTTTAAAATTTTCAGATATATAATATACATCAAACTAATGGATTAGTTTAGAGTTCATGGTTTATGGTTCGTAGTCTTTCGTCCATCACAAAGCGGAATGGGCCGGCAATGCAGAGTTCAACATTGACTGATTTGAGATCCCACATTTTAGATTTGAGATTGTTCGCTTTGTGTGCTTGGATTAAACTCGCGACATACCTGTGGTTTGATGGAGATGCGTTCTCGGTCTGTCATTGCCGCGCAGTGCCTGCCCTGAGCGGGAATGACAAAGAGGCCAATTTCGGCGGCCGCATGAAAATGTGCAAAACAAAGCCAATCGCCCGGGTGAAGGCCCGGCGTCCTGAGCGTAGTCGAAGGATATGAAACAAATTAGTGTTGAACCGGGAAATCTATAGCTAAATTGAAGAAACAAACCCAATATTGCGAGTGGCCAAGTGGACGTAAGTGTATATAGGATATAGAATTGTGACGATTAATCACATAGGAGACCCTAAAGAAACAAAGCCAATTAGTCCGGCCTTTGGCCGGGGGGCGGAATCCTGGATTCCCGCTTCCGCGGGAATGACAGGACGCGGACGGTACGAGCGAGTTCGGGCGATTCAGTGCGGTCAATGCGATCCCCTTAGGGGTAAATTGAAAAAACAAAGCCAATTCAAAGCTTGCCCTCGACGTAAGGCGTCCCATAGGAAGAGCGAAGTCGAATGGGCCAATTTTCAATGAGGATTGTATATGGGCATCAGAAACATAGCATTATTGACGATCATGGTGGGATTGACTTTTGCCGGGCAGGTCTTTGCCGAGGACTGGGCTCAGTGGCGCGGTTCCGGCCGAGACGGCATCTGGCGGGAAAAGGGCATTGTGAAGGACCTCGACGATCTGGAGGTCCTCTGGCGAACTGAGATTTCGAACGGTTACAGCGGACCGACCGTTGCCAAAGGCCGCGTCTACATCACCGACCGTCTTAAAAGGCCGGACCATGTCGAACGAGTCCACTGCTTCGATGCCGACAGCGGCGATCCGATCTGGTCTTACAGCTACCAATGCAGTTACGGCAAGCTCGGCTATCCCGACGGGCCGCGAGCATCAGTGACCGTAGACGATGGCCGGGCCTATTCGCTCGGGGCGGTAGGGCATTTTTTCTGCTTCGATGCGGCCAAAGGAGGCGTGCTCTGGAAGAAAGACCTCATGGCCGAGTACGGCATCAAGCTGCCGATCTGGGGAATTTCCGCGGCGCCTTTAGTCGAAGATGATCTGCTTATACTGCACATAGGCGGTGAGGATGCCTGCATAGTCGCGTTTGACAAGGTCACGGGAGCAGAGAAATGGCGCGCGCTTAAAGACCGGGCTTCGTACTCGGCGCCTATCGTCATCGAGCAGGCCGGCAAACGCGTGCTCGTTTGCTGGACCGGGGACAGCGTTTCCGGGCTCGATCCTGCGACTGGAGAGCTTTATTGGTCGCACCCGTTTACTCCGACAAGAATGGTACTTAACATCGCAACTCCGGTTTTTGAAAACGGATACCTTTTTGTCAGCGGTTTTTATGACGGCTCCCTCCTGCTCAAGGTCGATCCTCACAGTTTGACTGTTAAAAAGGTATGGCGGCGCAAAGGCCGGAGCGAGCAAAACACCGACAGTCTGCATTGCTGCATTTCAACTCCTTTGATTCAGGGAAATTACATCTACGGCGTGGACAGTTACGGCGAGTTTCGCTGTCTCGAGCTGCTTACGGGTGACCGCGTCTGGGAAAGCCTCAAGCCGGTACCTAAAGACCGCTGGTCCAACATTCACATGGTGCGGCATGAAGACAGGATATGGATGTTCAACGAGCGCGGCGAGCTGATAATCAGCAAGCTCTCGCCGAAGGGATTCCACGAGATCAGCCGGGCGAAGATAATCGAGCCGACCCAGGGACAACTACCCGGAGCCAGGCGAGGCGGCGTCTGCTGGTCGCATCCCGCATTTGCAAACAGGCGCATTTACGCCAGAAACGATCGCGAGCTTACCTGTATAGATTTGTCTGAAAAAAAATAAGAGGACGTTCAAATTGCTCTTGAACGCCCTCTTTTCGTTCTCTAAGAAACTGAATATATCATGCCCTGAACGACCGCCCGAGGTCACCACGCATTTCGCGCAAAGCCGACCTCCTGCTGACGGCGAGTCCGGGCTTAGGATGCAAGTCGCAGGATTGCCCGCGAGCGGGCCCTATTCGTCCGTATTGTCCCCGGCACCCACGGCGGAATTCCCATTCGCAGCCTGAACAAAGGTGACCTTTCGATTCGTGCCGTCCACCGTAATCCTGATCAGTTCGCCACTTCTCTTGACCGGGCCGGTTGGCCACCGCACCTCCAACCCCTTGACGTCCAGATAGCCTTTTTCGATATCGTCTTTGCCGATATCGTAATAGAGAACTTTCGGGCATTTTCCCCAGAGTTCGCCATCAAGTCTGTACAGTGTGCCACCCGGCGGGTCCGATCTGTAAGCCACTTTGACTTGTTGTGGTTGCGAACATCCCATCGCAAACAGAAGTGAAAGAAGGACTCCGAATGCAAGACCATGTTTCATGAATAAATCCTCTACAAAACCAATAACAAGACATAGTACACGCTCTCTATACAATTGCAAACGCCACTTTTACCTAAAAGGCACCAGCCGTGTCTGCCTGCGACATAGTTAACATCCCGACGACGTTGTTGTCAAGCGTAATTAGTCATTTTCGGTAGGTTTTATACTGTATTTCCGAGCCCATGGCGATATTTCAATCGGCAGACTTAAACTTTTTTTTCTTTTTTTATTGGATTTTTCCGGTTCCAGCCGGTAAAGTGTACGTGTGCGGGGCAGATTCTTCCGTCTCTCAAGAGTATGCTCTCTAAATATGTATATTGTGAGAGGCTATATTTTGACGGCCTGGAAACGGGCCAAGGAGAAGTAAAAGTGGGTACAGGTACGGTAAAATGGTTCAATGCGAGCAAGGGATTCGGATTTATTAATCCCGATGATGGTGGCGAAGACCTTTTTGTCCACCATTCGGAGATCAAGACTACAGGCTATGCAACGCTCGATGAAGGCCAGAAAGTCGAATTCGAGGTCGGACAGGGCAAGAAAGGGCCGTGCGCGACCAACGTTATTCCCGGATAGAGATTAACAAACCTACAAAAACAAGAGGCCTTGCCCGCGGGCGAGGCCTCTTCATGTGTTCGGTTCCACATCGGTCTATGCCTTAAGCTTTTTAGTCCACGGGTGATATGGCTTTAGAGACAGGCTGTTTTGGAGCTTTTGGGCTGTCAAACTCCTAATCTGTATGCTTTCAGCGTTCGGCTAAAGTCTTTGGCGCGGCCGTCAACGAACTCATCCAATAACGCCCAGAACTCCCTGCTGTGATTCTTGATCCGGGTGTGAACCAGTTCGTGCAGAATAACGTAATCCCTTAGTTCTTCGGGAAGTCTCGCCAGATTCATGTTCAGGCTGATATTATTCCCGGCCGAGCAACTGCCCCATTTGGTCTTCTGGTTTCTTATCGAGACCTTGTTGAATCTGAAGTCGTGCATCTCAGCCAGTTCCTGCAATCTCTCGATCAGAATCGACCTGGCTCCGGCCTTGCTGATCCGAGGCAGCGGGACATACTGGCGATTGTTCTCCAGCTCCTCGAATTTTCTAAGGTGCTTCTCGATCCACGGAATTCTGGAGTACAGAAATTGCTTCGCCTTTTTTAAAGATACTTTTCGGGGTACAGTTAACCTTATCGTTCGATCCGGTTTTATCGTGATACGTAAATATTTGGCTCGATTAGAGACTGCCAGCACAACCGTCCCAACGTCCGGAACCTCAAATGTTGCCGACTCAGAAATCCGAGAATCCAAAGTTTTCTTCCTTTCTACTGTCCGGGCAATCAATACTCTCCAGCTTCTTATCGCCGGTCTGATTCTAACAAGCCGCCGGAGATTTGCAACCGATCCGGGATAGCTTCCGAGAAGAATACGCATCGGCCTGCAAATAAGGATTGCCAAAGACAGCCTCAATATCTTATCATTAGACCGACATCTGATAGTAACATGCTGCACGAACCAAGGATATATAACATGAACCAAACAGTGAATATGAACAAGCTAAAGCTTAGCAGGCGTAATTTTCTCAAGACAGCCGCCGCCGGTGCCGCAACGTACGTACTGTCCCGTACGGGCCGGGCCAACGCAGCAGGCGTAACCAAACCCAACATCGTGTGGCTTTCCTGCGAAGACATCAGCCCGCACATCGGTTGCTTCGGCGACGAGCACGCAATCACGCCGAATATCGATCAACTGGGCCGAGAGGGCGTACGCTATACCAACGCATTCACCACGGCCGGTGTTTGTGCGCCCTGCCGCTCGGGTATCATCACGGGCATGTACCAGACGACAATAGGGACTCATCACATGCGCTGCAACGCCAAGCTCCCCGCTATGATTAAGGCCTTTACAACTTACCTGCGCGCCGCCGGATATTATTGCACAAACTGCTCCAAGACCGATTACCAGACGAGCGACCTGCGGGACGCCTGGAACGAATCGAGCGGCAAGGCACACTGGCGAAAGCGGGACAAGCAACAGCCGTTCTTCTCAGTGTTCAATTTCACCGGGTGCCATGAAAGCGGCATCGCCAGCGAATCGAAATACAAGAGTGTCACAGCGAAACTGAAGCCTTCGCAAAGACAGGACCCGAAAAAGCTCGATTTGCCGCCCTATTATCCCGACACGCCCATAGTCCGGGAAGACTGGAAACGCAACTACGAGCTGATCACGGCAATGGATGCCTGGGCCGGCGACCTGATCGAACAGCTCAAAGAAGACGGACTCTACGACAACACGATAGTCTTCTTCTGGTCCGACCACGGAGTCGGTCTGCCGAGGGCGAAACGCTGGCTCTACGATTCCGGAACGCATATCCCATTAGTGATCCGAATTCCGGAACAGTATCGAGCCGGCGGTCAGGGCAAGCCGGGCAGTGTCGATGACCGGCTCGTCAATTCCATCGACTTCGGCCCGTCGGTGATGAATCTGGCGGGCCTCGGGACTCCCGAATACATGCAGGGGCAGCCCTTCGTGGGGCCGAACCTGCCGAAGCCCAGAGAATATGTATTCGGCGCAAGAGACAGAATGGATGAGCGATATGATATCATTCGCACCGTCCGCGACAAACGCTACCGTTACATACGCAACTACGAACCGCTCAAAACGTATTATCAGTACATGAACACGCCCGAAAAGGGCGCGACCATGAAGGAGATTCGCCGGGTTCACGCCGAGGGAAAGCTGCCTCCGGCGGCAAGGCTGTTTATGGCCGAGCGCAAACCCGTCGAGGAGCTATATGATCTAAAGAACGACCCGCACGAGGTCAACAACCTTGCGGATAATCCGAAATACGCCGACAGACTCGAGCGAATGCGTCAGGTCCATTTGCAGTGGGTCCGTCAGACGAAAGATCTCGGTCTGATGCCGGAACCGGAACTTGTCGATCGCGAGAAAAAATACGGCAGTCGTTACGCAATCCTGCGCCAGCCGGGAGGAGATGCGCTGAACAAGCGGCTGGGCAGAATAGCCGTACTTGCATCCGAGGGCAAACAAGCGCTGCCCGAACTCATCGCCGCGATGGAAGATGAGGATGCTGCTATTCGCTACTGGGGAGCGACCGGAATCGGCAATATCGGCAAAGAAGCGAGCAGGGCCGAGAGCAAAATGGCAAAGGCGCTCGATGACGAATCGATCAGTGTCAGAGTCGCCGCCGCAAGAGCATTATGCTTTATGGGCAAGCCGAAGAAAGCTCTGCCCGTTCTCGTCCAGGCTCTCCGCGGCGAGGACACATGGGGTCGCCTTCAGGCCGCTATCGTGCTCGACAGCATCGGCGAAGATGCCAGGTCCGCCGAAAAGGCACTCAAGGAGGCCCTCACCGACCAGCCCAGCAAGTACATTACACGCGTCGCCAATCGGGCTCTGAACGTCATGAACGGCACGAACAACGCAGTAAAATGAAGAAAAAGGAGAAAAAATGAATCGCACAACACTATTTGTCTCGCTGATATTGGCAGTTGTATTCACATATCCGGTAATCTGCGGCGCCGCCGGGGCTATCGAGCCAAAAAGCAAGATCATGCTTTTCGACGGTAAAAGTTTCGACGGCTTGTCCAGGCACCTTAGAAACAATCAGGGTGACGTTGATGAGACCTGGAAAGTCAAGCCCGGCGGTATCCTCCTTTGTACGGGCAAGCCGTCCGGGTACATCCGCACAAGCAAGGCCTACAAAAACTACAAGTTCCACATGGAATACCGCTGGGCCGGCAAGCCCGGCAATAACGGCGTTCTCGTTCACATGGTCGGCGAGGACAAGGTCTGGCCAAAAAGTCTCGAATGCCAGGGTGGCTTCCACAACCAGGGCGATTACTTTGAGATCGGCGGCTGGGAATTCAACGAGCATAAAGTTGGCGGGCACCGAGTCCGTGGCAGGCGCGTTTTCAAGTACGGCGAGCACAATGAGAAAGAACCCGGACAGTGGAACGTCTACGAGGTCTGGTGCGTCGGCGATACGGTTCGCCCTTACGTCAACGGCAAACTAATGAACGAGGCCAGCGGCTGCGTCATCAAAGAAGGCAGAATATGCCTCCAGAGTGAAGGCGTCCCGATCGAATTTAGAAATATCTACATTGAGCCGGCCAAGACCCCGCCGTGGCCCGTCACGCCCAAGAAGAAAACCATGCTCTTCAACGGCAAGGATCTCGACGGCTGGATTCGCTTCATTCCCGATGACAAACCGGACGCCGACAAGAAATGGGCCGTCGACAAGGTCTGGTCCGTTCGTGACGGTGTCATGCGCTGCGAAGGCGTTCCGAACGGATACATAAAAACCGTCGAACGCTACGCCAACTACAAGCTGCACCTCGAATGGCGCTGGCCCGGTAAGCCGACCAACAGCGGCGTTCTGCTCCACTGCGCCGGAATCGATATGATCTGGCCTAAGTGCGCCGAGGCTCAACTGATGCACGAGAACGCCGGCGACTTCTGGCTCATGAGCCAGGCAACGATGACGGCCAACGGTAAGCAAATCGGACCCAAACGAGCCGCAAATGCAAAGAAGAAGAATCCATCGAATGAAAAATCCGCCGGACAATGGAATTCCTACGACATCATCTGCGACGGCAAAAGCATCACACTGTTCGTCAATGGACTTTTGCAAAACAAAGGCAACGACGTCAACCCATCTTCCGGGCCGATCAGCCTTCAGAGTGAAGGAGGCCCAATCGAGTTTAGGAACATCTATATCGAACCTGTTACCAAATAAGAGCAAGAAGATGTACCGCCGAGGCCGCAGAGATCGCAGAGAAAACATCTAATTTTGAAATCTCCGCATACTCCGCGATTCCTGCTTTTGCAGGGTACGTATTTAGCGGGTGAATAGCCAACCCCATCCCGATAAACAGCAATCGGGATGAGGCTGCCACCCAATTAAATCAACAAAGACGGGTGGCAGCCTCAAGGTCGTACCGCTGCACCGCGGCGGTATGAGCTTGGGGCTGGTAGCAAGTG
>Ga0180431_10005549_pt1 | contig 15328 bp, 14 predicted proteins | sample SS_ome_11_FD_132459 | JGI IMG/M metagenome (GOLD analysis project Ga0180431, IMG submission 132459) | Hypersaline lake sediment archaeal communities from the Salton Sea, California, USA - SS_1_MS_1 metaG | ecosystem: Environmental > Aquatic > Non-marine Saline and Alkaline > Hypersaline >... | reverse complement strand
GATGCGGGCCCGGTCAGAAGAGGAAGAGGATGAGGATTCCCGCGATGGCCGTTCCCGTGCCGGCCACGGCGAGGGGCGACACCCGCTCCTTGAGGACGAACATCGAGAGGGGAATCACGAAGGCCGGGGCCGTGGCGGCCAGTGCGACGGCCACCCCCGGATGCGCATGCCGAATGGCTGCGATGAAGAGGATGTAGGCGATGTAGGTTCCGATCACGCTGGCCGCGATGAGTCTTCGGATTCCCGGGGGTCTGAGGGCGGATCGGACGGTGGGGACCAGTTTCCCGCGCACGGCTTCGATGAGCAGAATCCCGGCCACACCGACCACAATCCTTAAGGTCGATGCTTCCATGGAATCGGTCCGGACGGTTCCCACCTTGGCCAGAATGATGGCGAACGAAATGAGAACGGACATCGTGACGCCGACGGCGATCCCCCCGCGGGTGAACGATAACCCGTCGTCACTCCTTCTCCGCCCTCCAATGATGGCGAGAATCACCCCGACGAGCGCGATGCTCATTCCCGCAATGCCGGACATCCCCATGGGGTCATTCAGCAGCACGGCGGCGAGGACGGCCGTAATCGGAGGCGCCAGGCAGCTGATGACCAGAGTCCGCCAGGCCCCGATGCTTCGCAGGCACAGGAAGTAGAGCGTATCGGCGATGGAGATGCCGAGAAAACCGCTCAAGGCCAGGTAGGCCGCCTCCGTGTTGTCCGTTAGATGAAACGTCCGGCCGCCGCGCAGCACCAGCAGGGTAACGATCAGCATCGCGGCCGAAAACGTCGTCTTGAAGAGGTTGGCCGCCTCCGGGCGGAGCTGTCTCGACGAAGCGACGAAGAGCACGGTCGCGACGGCCCAGCTTAGGGCCGAGAGGACGGCGTACGTCTCACCGATGAGGGGAAATGAGGACAATCCTGCTCCTTTGCTGTAGTGTCCGGCCAGCCTAACGGAAAACCCGGGATTCTCCAACCACGGATTTCTGAGGGAGTCGCTCGGGCCTTCGATCCGGCGGACCTTCACCGCGGCCGGCCCGGTCTGTAGGATTATCGCCTCTCACCTTTCGCCTCTTGCCTCTCTGTCTGATCTGGCAAGGGGGCGAAGAATGGGGTCGTAAGGCTCGAGCGTCGGCTTTCCGGCCGAGCAGGGTACGGCTGTCTACGCTGTGTCACGGGGCCTTCGCTCGAGCCCAAGGCCCCATCTTCGTCACCGGGCCGGGCCACTCTCTAGAATCCGTGAAATCTGTGGTTAGAGGGTTCTCGACTCTCTGCGGTACGGGCCTTTTGCCGCGGGGAAGGTTCGGCGTCACTCCTCCACGACGAGAATGGGGGATTCGGATCGGCGAGGAGGGTGACAACCCGCGGCGTTGAAAGATCCCTCGCCCTGTCGTCGTTCCGGCGCACCTTCACCGCGGTCGGCCCGGTCTGTGGGATTATCGCCTCTCACCTTTCACCTTCTCCTCTCTGCCTCAGCCAAGGACACTTGTCACGGCCCGAATTCTGTGGTAACAATGGGGATTCCAACCCAACCCACTCGAAGAGAAGGGGATGTCCCATGACCGAGGCTGTGAAGCATGAAACGGGAATCCGTTCATTCACGAAAACGTTCTGGGTGGCGTCGATCTACGAGCTCTTCGAGCGGGGTGCCTACTACGGCGTCCAATCGGTTCTCGCCGTCTACCTTGCGGGCAAGGTGGCCGACGGTGGCCTGGGATTCAGCAAAAGCGCGGTCGGGCTGCTTCAGTCCGTGGTGTACGCCCTGACCTACATCATGCCGATCTTCGGCGGGGCGCTTGCGGAGCGGTACGGATACCGGCGGGTCCTCATGTTCGCCTTCTCGATGCTCTCGGTGGGGTACTTCATCACCGGGCACGTCAGCAGCTACGGAATTGTGTTTGCGAGTCTGATCTTCATGGCCGTCGGCAGCGGGATTTTCAAACCGATCATCTCGGGCACGGTGGCCCGATCGACCACAGAGAAGAACTCCACTCTCGGATTCGGCATCTATTACTGGACCATCAATCTGGGAGCGTTTCTGTCGCCCATTCTCGTGAGCTATCTGAAGGGATTCTCCTGGTCCTACGTGTTCATCGCCTCCTCGGCGTGGTGTGTCCTGATGCTTCTGCCCAACATCTTCATCTACCGGGATCCGCCCCGGCCGGAGAACACCAAGAGCATCGGCCAGACGCTGGGCGAGGCGGTTATGGTTCTCAGGAATTTCCGATTCGTGCTGATGATCGTGATCTACTCGGGGTTCTGGATTCTCTATTTTCAGATGTTCAACACCGTCCTCTGGTATCTTCAGGAGTTCGTCGACACCACACCCATCGACAACATCCTCACGGCCATCGGCGGTGTCTTCGGCCGGGAAGATCGAATCACGTTCGACGTCGCCTACGTGACTTCGGTCAACGCCGGGACAATCATCTGTCTTCAGATGCTGGTGAGCGCGATCGTGAACCGTTTCAAGGCCCTGCCGACGATGGTCACGGGGGTCGCGATTGGAACCTTCGGATTTCTTCTCCTGTCTCTCTCGGGTCATGCCTGGTTCTTCTTCTTCGGCGTGGTTCTTTTCTCCATTGGAGAGATGACGTGTCATCCCAAGTACTACAGCTACGTCGGGATGATCGCGCCCAAGGAGAAGGTCGCCGTGTACATGGGGTATGCATTCTTGTACGGGATCATCGGAAGCCTGGTGGGAAGCAATCTGGGCGCCGCGCTCTACACGCACTTCGTGGAGAACCGCGTCGATCCCGAGCCTCGAATGTTGTGGACGATCTTCACCTTCATGGGTATTGCCACCATGCTGGGCCTCCTGCTCTACAACCGGTTTCTGGCGCCCGGGCAGGCAAGGGAGGAAGCCTAACGGCCGGGCCGGACGCGGCATGCGAAACGGGCTGGCGTCAGGGTCAGGATCTCGAGTGGGCGGGCGGACTGCGTCAGGGGGGCCGCCTCTCCTCTTCGCGTGTGGCCTCCGGCCAGCCGACCGGACGGGATTCCAGCCGAACGACCAACGGCGGGAGGGTTCCTATGAAACTCCGGACGAATCTTCTGGCGGGCGCCGCCGTGGTGGTGCCCGTCGTGGTCACCTTCCTGGTTCTGCGATTCCTCTTCCGGACGCTGGACGCGATTCTCCAGCCGGTTTTGCCTTATGTCCTCGGCCGCGTTGTGCCCGGGCTCGGGCTGGTCGCGCTTATTGTGCTGGTTTATCTGGCCGGGCTTCTGGCCCGCAACTTCATCGGACGATGGCTGACGGGAGCCGCCGACCGCATGATCGGGAAGGTTCCCTTGGCCGGAGCGATCTACAGTGCGACCCGCAGCCTGGTGGAATCCCTGAGTGCCTCGGGCAAGGTGGCGTTCAAGCGAGCGGTTGTTCTGGAGTATCCCCGGGCCGGGCTTCGGACCGTCGGTTTCGTGACCGGTGAGGTCAAGAGCGAATCGGAGGGCCGCTTGTTCCTAAGTGTGTTTGTCCCCACGCCGCCGAATCCTACCTCGGGTGTGCTGGTGCTGGTGGCCCCCGATGAGGTTAAGGATATCGGCGTCTCCATGGAGGAGGCGGTGAAAATGGTCTTTTCGGGGGGCGTCGTCGCTCCCCCGGGAGCCCTCTGGTAGCTCTCGGGCGACCCGCACGGGGATCCGGGGACAATGGGAAGGGCGGTGGTCCGGTCGCCGGCATGCTTGGCCCCGACTCTTCACTTGACCGCGTCCTTAAAGGCCGCTATAGTCGGAGCGTTCGGGCACTCGACGGTTCTTCTTTCACAGCGAGCATAGCGACCCAATCAGATGACGAACAAGAAAATCGAGAAGATCCTGATCACGGGCTCCCTGGGTCAAATCGGTTCCGAGCTGACTCTGGTGCTCCGGGAACGGTTTGGAAACGATAACGTACTGGCGGCGGATTGGAAGACGCAACCGAGCCGGAAGCTGCTGGAATCGGGCCCCTTCGAGGTCGTCGACGTCACCCGCAGAGACATGATCGAGAAGGTCGTCGATACGTACGGTATCAACTACATCGTACATATGGCGGCCATCCTCTCCGCCGTGGGAGAGACAAAACCCGGGCTGGCGTGGGACGTCAACATGAACGGGCTCTACAACATCCTGGAAATCGCCAGAGTGCGAGATATGGCCGGGGTGCTCATTCCCAGTTCCATCGCGGCCTTTGGCCGGAAACTCCGCGGGAGAACACCCCGCAGGAAACCGTCCTTAAGCCCCGAACCATGTACGGCGTGACCAAGGTTGCCGGCGAACGGCTGAGTGACTATTACGTCCACCGTTTCGGTTTGGATGTTCGAGGACTCCGCTACCCGGGCATCATCAGCAGCGAGACTCCCCCGGGAGGCGGGACCACCGACTATGCCGTCGAGATCTTCTACGAAGCGATCAAGCACGGGAGATACACGTGCTTCGTAAGGGACGACACGAGACTCCCGATGATGTACATCCCGGACTGCCTGAACGCCACAACCCAACTCATGGAGGCCGATGGGTCGAAACTCAGGCACCACTCCGATTTCAACGTCACCGCCATGAGTTTCTCGGTCGGAGAACTGGCCGCGGAGATCAGGACACACCTCCCCGAGTTTGAGATTGCGTACAAGCCCGATTTCCGCCAGGAGATTGCGGATTGCTGGCCGAGGTCCATCGACGACAGCGCGGCCCGGGAGGAGTGGGGCTGGAAGCCGAAATTCGGCCTCGCCGAGATGACGAAGGACATGCTGGAGAAGGTGAGCGCGAAGCACAGGCAGGGTGTGCTGTAGTCCGGAGACTCGGGAATCGCCACCGTCTTGAGCGGACGGATCGGGCGTGTTCTTGATTCGTGCAGAGGGCCTCAGAAGAAGCAGGCCCGGTGGAATAACCCGCAGTGCGTTCCAGTATCGGCCCGCCTCTGGGTGCGAATGGGGCCACAATCGTTGCGGCTCCGAGGGCGGCTGCTCAGACAAAAAAGGCTCCCCCCATGCCGAGTCCCCTGGATACTTCCTCGTCTGGCTGCGAAGAGCCGGTTTGACACCCTCCTTGGCATTGCGCATCACGTTCTCTTTGCCGACAATCATTGCTGGTGCTGCACAAGATCCCTTTACAAAGGGAGTATTCGCGTGTATAGTATATAGGAAATCTGAATAGATGAGGATGCTCGCCGTGCGGGCGACCCCTGGAGTCTGCCCGGTTGGCCCTGGAACCTAAGGAGGACGGGATGATACCCTCGGCGGGACGGAGGTCTCGCTTTTCGTTTACAGTTCCACTGATCCTCGTGGGATGGATGTTCGTTGCAGTTTCGGCGGGGGCGGATCCGTTGCTCTCGGGTACGAGTACTGCGACGTTCTCGGAAGACCTTACGTTGGGGGAATGGAAGTACTGCATCGAGGTGACCTGGGATTCCGGACAGCCGCCGCGCGGGCTCAGCCATCTGGACTTGATCCTGACGCTCTCGCAGTGCTGCAGATGCGAAGATCTTCCGTTTTCCGCTCACAATCCGGCGGGGGTCTCCTCCGGCGAGCCGCGGGAAGGGCCGGTTTTCGATGTCGAGCAGGAGGATATCGGTCCGGACGGCTCGGAGGATGGTTCCTCTTCAGCCGCGTTCGCGATCGATATTACCTTTTCCTTGAGCGAGGACGAATGCTTGGTCTACTACACGGCCGAGCTGAGCTGCGATGGGGATGCCGCCATACCGGGGCTAAATGTCCCCTTGATCAAGTTCGAGCCGATTGAGGATGGGTGCACGCCGGGACCCACCGGTACGGGCGTTTTCTGCTTTTACTCGAATTGGCCTCCGGCGCCGATCGTCTCCGGCGACGCGCTTCTGGCGGTCAAAGCCGGCCAGAACCGATACTTCGGAAACCTCTCGGGCGTGCTGCCGGGGTGCGCACTCCCATCGGCCACCGAACGGGTGAGCTGGAGCATGGTAAGGCACATGTTCCGCTAGACGGTGGGATCCACACGTTCTGTCCGCTTCCCCCCACGAATCAGAGTGGATACCGTCTCAGGGGGATCGAGTGCCGCCGCACTCGGTCCCCTTCTTCGCGCCTCGCGGCCCCGAGGTTCGATTCTCCGGATGCGCTCACCTCGAAGAACGCGAAACTGCAACCTGCTGCAAAAGAATTTGCCGGGACCCCGGAACTTGCGTATCATATCCGTGGAGGCAGCGGACGCCGAAAGACGCAACATGGGCTGCCCCTGGGGGGAAGAGAACGATGAGCACTGATGATTCCGACCGCCGTCCTCCGGGTCACAGCGATGTGATCCTCGATTCGATCGCCGATGGGGTCTTCACGGTTGATCTCGACTGGAACATAACGTCCTTCAATCGCGCCGCCGAACGCATCACCGGAATCTCCCGCGAACAGGCCATCGGTCAGAAATGCTTTGACGTGTTTCGAGCCAATATCTGCGAAACCGCCTGTGCCTTAAGGGAAACCATGGACAAGGGCAGGGAGATCATCGATCTCAAGGCCGATATCCTGGGGGACCGGGGAGAGACCATTCCCATCAGCGTCAGCAGTGCCGTGTTGAGGGATGCGAAGGGCGCCCTCACGGGCGGTGTGGAGACCTTTCGAGATCTCTCGACCATTGAGGCGCTTCGCAAAGAGATCACGCAGCAGTACACTTTCGAGGACATCATCAGCAAGAATCGTGAGATCCGCCGAATCTTCGACGTACTGCCGGACATTGCCCGAAGCGAGAGCACGGTACTCATCGAGGGACCCAGCGGATCCGGGAAGGAGCTCTTCGCCCGGGCGATTCACAACCTGAGCGGACGGGCGGACGGGGCCTACGTTGCCGTCAACTGTGGAGCCCTTCCGGACACGCTTCTGGAGTCGGAGCTCTTCGGATACAAGAAGGGAGCCTTCACGGGCGCAAGAACAGATCGGGCCGGCCGATTCTCCCTTGCGGAGGGGGGCACGATCTTCCTGGACGAAATCGGAGACATTTCTTCCGCACTTCAGGTTCGCCTGCTGAGGGTTTTGCAGGAAAGGGAATACGAGCCCCTGGGCAGCTCGCACACGATCAAAACCAACGTGCGCGTGATCGCCGCCACGAACAAGGTCCTCGCCGAGTTGCTGGCACAGGGGGTCATTCGCGAGGATCTCTACTTCCGCCTGAACGTGGTCAGGATCGTTCTTCCTCCCCTGGTGGATCGAAGAGAAGACATTCCCCTTCTTGTGGATCACTTCGTTCACAAGTTCAACCTCAAGCAGGGAAAGCACATCTCCGGCGTGTCGCCGGACGTCTATGAGGTTCTTATGAACTACGATTTCCCCGGCAACATTCGGGAACTGGAGAACATCATCGAGCACGCTTTCGTTCTCTGCCGGGGTCCTCGGATTGAAGTAGATCACCTGCCCCGGGATGTGCACTCGAACGTGGAGAAACCGGCGCCGGGAATCGAGCCGGCGTCTCAGAATCCCCTGAAACGAGCGGAGTCCGCCGCAGTTCTCGAGGTCCTGGAAAAGCACGGAGGTCACAGGCGTAGAGCTGCGCGTGAGTTGGGCATCGACAAAACGACACTCTGGCGAAAGATGAAGAAACTCGGCATCACATACCCCCGCCGGTAGGCATATGCGCGCCGGTGGGCAGCCGTCATCGCAGCCGTCAGCGCAGCCGCCGGCTGCTCCGATTCCCACCCCGGCCCTTCCAGAGCGCCCTCATGGTGAAGTCTCTCGAATCACCTGAATCCCAGCCGGCGCTTTTCGACCCTGCTGGGCCGAGATTTCTTCCGTGGGTTGCATTGCGTATCTGCAAATACGCGATAGATCGCGAAAACGCAATATACCCACGCACGCTCCACGCCGTCCAGACACCTGCGCGGCCTTGTTATCCTTTTTATTGGCAACATGTTAAGAAGTCCTCCGGCTGCCAGCGGTCGTGGCATGAGTATTGCGTATCGTTGGAGAGGAAAGGCTGGAGCCGTTATGAGAATTGCCGTTTTTGTCTTCGGAAGCCGAGTCTCGCCGCGATTCGATGTCGCGCAAGAGATTCTCTTGGTTGATCGGGAAACTCCTGACGCGACAGAGACGCGAATGTCCGTGGGGCACTGGGATCCAGCGGAGAGGATCGGGCGTCTGGAACAGTTGGGGGTGGATGTCGTCATTTGCGGGGGGATTCGGAGGTTTCAGGCACGGGAACTCATGTCCCGGGGGATTCGGGTTTTCTCGTGGGTGACAGGTGAAGCAGAGGATGCGGTCGCCTGTCTTCTAACCGGGCAGCTGGAGTCGGGCGTGATGACGGGGCCGGCGGGGCCGTGTGGGCGCTGGAAGTTTCGCGGTGGGGTGCGGAGGGGACAAGGCGGTCAGGAATGTGGTTCGGGCCGGTCGGGAGGCCCATGGACAATCAAGGAGGATCCATAGGATGAAAGTCGTCGTGTCGTCGTCAGGGGAAACGCTGGAGGATCCGGTCGATCTCCGATTTGGAAGAGCCAAGTATTTCCTTTCCGTGGATACGGATACCGGGGATGTCCAGGTTGTGAACAACACCCAGAACGTCGAGGCCATGCAGGGCGCCGGTATTCAGGCCGCGCAGACCGTGGCTTCGCAGTCTCCCGAATACCTGATCACGGGTCACTGTGGTCCGAAGGCGTTCTCCGTCCTTCGCGCGGCAGGGATCCAGATCGTCGTGGGATTCGAGGGAAGTGTGGGGGAGGCGGTCGAAGCCCTCAAACAAGGCCGGCTCAAACCGACCGAGGGGGCGGACGTGCAAGGACACTGGATGTGAGAACCCATGGAACGATCGCCGTAGCCAGCGGAAAGGGGGGGACGGGCAAGACGACGATTTGCACGAGCCTGGCCTTCGTCGCCGATCCCCCGGTTTGCCTTCTGGATTGCGACGTGGAAGAGCCCAACGCCCACATCTTCCTGAACCCTCAGATCGAAGAGAGCCGATCCGTGGGCATCCCCGTTCCCCGGGTCGATGCCGATCGGTGCACCGCCTGCGGTGAGTGCGCGAGGGTTTGCCAGTATAACGCGCTCGCCGTCGTCAAGGATCGGGTTCTGGTTTTTGGGGAGCTCTGCCACGGTTGCGGAGGCTGCCGCCTTGCCTGCCCAGAGGATGCAATCACGGAGGAGGACCGCCCCATCGGATCTCTTGAGAAGGGCCGGTCGGGCTCGATCGAGTTCGTCCACGGCCGCCTCGAGGTGGGAGAGGCGCTGTCCCCGCCTCTGATCTCGGCCGTCAGGAAGGCCGGAAATCGGAGCGGGTTGACGCTCATCGACGCGCCGCCCGGAACCTCGTGCCCCGTCATCGAAGCGGTCCGGGGTTCGGACTTCGTGGTGCTCGTCACCGAGCCCACACCCTTCGGGGTGAACGACCTGGCCCTGGCCGCAGACATGGTGCAAGCGCTTGGAATTCCGGCCGGCGTCGTCATCAACCGGTCCAATATCGGAGACGAGAAGGCGCGGCGATTCTGTTCCGAGAACGGAATTCCGGTCCTTCTGGAAATTCCCGAGGACCGGAATCTGGCGGAAGCCTACTCCCGCGGGGACCGGCTGGTGGACGCGGTTCCCGGTTATGGAGAGAGGATTCGGGCCCTGCTCGCCAGGAGCGGTGAGGTGATGGGATGAAGGAACTGGTGGTGATCAGCGGGAAGGGCGGAACGGGAAAAACCAGCGTGGTGGCGTCATTCGCCGCCCTGGCCGAGGGGGCGGTTCTTGCCGACTGCGACGTGGACGCCGCCGATCTCCATCTTCTCCTCGAGCCCCGGGTTCTCGAGAGAGACCGGTTCCGCGGCGGCCGGGTTGCGGTCGTTCGTGAGGGCGCCTGCACGGGATGCGGTTCGTGCGTCGAGCACTGCCGGTTTGAGGCATTCATCCATGCCGGGCCTCCCTGGTCCCGGCAGCCGGTCCGTGTTGATCCCATTGCCTGCGAGGGATGCGGTGTGTGTGTCCGTGTGTGCCCGGAGAAAGCGATCGACTTTCCGGAGAAAGTGAACGGGGAGTGGTTTGTCTCCTCGACGCGACACGGGCCCCTGGTCCACGCGCGACTCGGTGTGGCGGAGTCCAATTCGGGGAAACTGGTGACCCTGGTTCGCCAGAAAGCGAGGGAAATCGCCGAAGCCCGGAGTCGGGACCTCGTAATCATTGATGGGTCTCCCGGAATCGGTTGTCCCGTGATTGCCTCGGTTGGGGGGGCGTCTCTGGTGCTGGCGGTGACCGAACCCTCCGCTTCGGGAATTCACGATCTGGACCGAGTCCTCAGCCTTGCGATGCACTTCAGGATCCCCGTTGCGGTTTGTGTGAACAAGCACGACATCAATCTCGACCTCACGCAATCGATCGAGGAGATGTGCGGGGAGAAGAAGGTTCCGATCGTGGGCAGGATCCCGTATGATCTTGGTGTGACGCGGGCGCAACTCCGCGGTCTCTCGGCCGTGGAGGCGGGCGACGGTCCGGCCGCGCGCTGCATTCGCCACGTTTGGAGCGAGACGACAAAGAGACTTTGGAACCAGTCGACTTCGGGGCGGTACAAGGAGGCTTGTGAATATGAATGAGGGCCGGCAACAGGGCGCCGCCGAGGCGTCCGCAGGGCAGAAAGCGCTCGATGACCGCATGTCCAGAATCAAGCACAAGATCATCGTCCTCTCCGGTAAGGGAGGCGTAGGCAAGAGCACGGTGGCCGCCAACCTGGCCTACGCGCTGTCTCTCCGGGACAAGCGCGTGGGGTTGCTGGACGTGGACGTGCACGGCCCCAGCATCCCGAAAATGATGGGGATTGAAGGCAAACCCGTTTCGGGAACGCAGGAAGCCATTGCCCCCGTGGAGATGGGATCCAACCTCCGGGTCATGTCGATGGGGTTCTTCCTTCAGGACCGCGACGACGCGTTGATCTGGCGGGGACCGCTCAAGGCGAACCTGATTCGGCAGTTCCTGTCCGATGTGGAGTGGGGATCCCTCGATTATCTCGTTATCGATTCTCCTCCGGGCACGGGCGATGAACCGCTCTCGGTGGGCCAACTGATTCCCGACGCGGACGGGGCCGTCGTCGTGACGACGCCGCAGGAGATCGCGCTCGCCGACGTGCGGAAATCCATCTCCTTCTGCCGCAAGCTGAATCTGCCCGTGTTGGGCGTGGTCGAGAACATGAGCGGTTTTGAGTGTCCCCATTGTCATGAGCGGGTGGATGTTTTCAAGAGCGGCGGCGGAGAGCAGATGGCGACGGAGATGAATGTGCCGTTCCTGGGACGCATTCCTTTGGATCCGAGAGTGGTGGAGACGGGGGATCGCGGGAGTCTGATTGTCGCCGAGTCCAACGGTGGGGCCGCGGCGGAAGGATTCCTGCACCTTGCGGATGTGATCATCTCAACCGGTGAAGGCGGCGGAAGGACGATCGAAGCGCCTCCCGAGGGGGAGGTGAAGGTGATGCGGATCGCGATTCCCGTGGCCGAGGGCAAACTGGCCCAGCATTTCGGTCACTGCCAGGAGTTTGCCCTGATCGACGTCGATAGAGAGCGCAGCCAGATCGTGAAACAGACAAGCCTGGTTCCACCCGCGCACCAACCGGGTGTGCTGCCGAAGTGGCTCGCCGAGCAGGGTGCGGACATTGTGATCTGCGGGGGAATGGGCCAGCGGGCCCAGGGGCTGTTCCGAAGCCAGGGCATCGAGGTCGTGGTCGGCGCGCCGGTCATGGCTCCGGAGGGGATTGCGACGGCGCATCTGAATGGAACTCTGGAGGCGGGAGAGAATATCTGCGATCATTGACGGGCGTCGCCCTAGGTCCTCGACACGCTGTCACTCGCCCGTGTCACATGGGCGAGACCCCTGCTCGAGCCTAGTGGTGAGTGGCGAGCGACCGCTCGAGTGGGGGCAAGACCACCCTCCGGCGCCATGAGCCGCCGTCACTCTCCTACGCTTGTCCCCGAATAGCGCGCTGCAGACCACTTTTGGCCGGACTTTAGTGAATTTCGACACCCGAAAGACCGCCGCGAACTTGATCGCGCGTTTTCCACCAAACCCGTAGCCGATGAACGCCGTTTCTGCTATACTGCCTACCGAAGAGTTCCTCCAGCACCGATGATCCGCTCAGAAACCAGCCGGGAGTCCCCATGCGCCGTTGTCGGACCGTCGTGTTCACAATGCTCGTTCCGCTGTTGCTGGCGGCGGGGTGCGGCACCGCTTCGCCCACCGAACCCGAGAACCGGGGCATCAAGTCCGGGTTGTCTCCCTACAATCATATCAAGACATTCACCATCAAGCACGGGCCCCTGATGGAGGCGGAGGCCGACTTCGTCGCGGAACGCTACGACCTCTTTGTCGGCGACAAAACCTGGATCGCCGAGATGCGGGCGATCAATCCCGATATCCTCGTCCTGGCCTACGCGTCCGCCATGGTCAATGACACGGAGATCTTCGGCGGGACGTGCACCATCCACGAACTCTGTGCGGAGACCTTTGCCGCCCAAGAGGGATACGACGTGGAGGATTTCTTCCTCCACTACCGGGAAGACATCAGCTACGACTTCAACTTCCCCGTTGGGGGGCTCATGACCGTGTCCATCCCCGGGTGGAACCCCGATCGCGAGGCGGGGGATCCGCCGGCAACGGCGACGAGCCGCAGCGAGGCGAGAGTCTGGGCAACCTGGGACTACCAGAGTCGGTGGGGGAACGTAGCGGATCCCGGTTGGCAGCACTGGACCTGCGAGAGGATCGCGGCCCTGAATGAACATGGGGGATACGAGCTCGACGGCGTCCTGATGGATAACGTCGCGCGGAGTCTGCCCGAGATGGAATGGATGCACTTCGACAAGATCGCCGAATATGGCGAGGAGCCCGTGACCAACAGTTTCTCGATGATCGACGACAACTATGCGTTTGCCGTGATTGTCCGGGATTACCTCGCGCAGACCTTCGAATCACCGAAGATCATTGTCGGAAACGCCACGCACCCCTGGTTCCTGATCGATGAGACGGTCAACTGCGGTCGCCTGCAGGAGAGATACGACTGGTTCCTGCTTGAGTGCGGCGTTCGAATCGACAACGCCGTCGTGGGCGCGACGTGCTCGTACGAAGTGACCTGGCTGCAGATTCTGGAGGTCATGGAGTTGGCCAAGAGGGGCAAGAAGATCCTGTTCGGGGGCAAAGAGAACACCTGGACGGATCGCGGAGCCCTGTTCTGCCTGAGCACTTTCTATCTCATCAATCATACCAACATGTACTACGCCCAGCACGGCCTGGGGCTGGACTGGTTCGATGGAATTGCCTACGACATCGGCCTTCCCGTGGGCGATCCGTACGAGTGGGCCACCGGACTCGACCCGGCGGCGCCCGCCAATACCTTCCACATCATGGCCCGCAGTTATGACCACGCGCTCGTGCTGGTCAAGTTCCGCCCCGAGGCTTCGATGTCCCAGTATACGATGACCAGTACGACCCACGCCCTGGGCGCCAGCTACCGGCCCCTGAACGCCGACGGAACTCTGGGCGATCCCGTGACGGAGGTCGACCTGAGGAACAACGAAGCCGCGATTCTCATCCCCGAGTAGATAGAAAACCGAATCTTTAGCCACAGATTTCACAGATTATGGGGATCAGAGAAATCCCAAGTGCAATCCGCAGATTACGCAGATGGAGAAGCCGAAACCGCTAGCCACAGATTGCACAGATTGCACAGATGGATGCATAACGGAGTCTCGGGCATAAGCCCGAGACTCCAGGTGAATCTGTATGATTCTGTGTGTCCTCTGTGACGAGCGTTTGTACCTCTTGAGCCTGTGTAATATGCGGTTCGCGGCTGTCTCTCCTTTTCATCCGAAGATCGTGTACTCCCCGTTCTCTATGAGTCGCTCGGTTCGGCCGTCGTCAAAGACGAGATCCACGGACCGGACTTCGACGTCGGGCTGGGTTTCGGGAATGTAGATGCGGTCGATGTGAACGACCTTGTCGGGCGACGAGAAATCCTTGATGCCGACGGCCCCGCCGAAATGGTCCGAACGGCCGAAAGCGATGTGGAGTCCCAGCTTCTCGTCGAGGAGCATCTCGCCGATGGGCTTGACGCCGAAGGGTCCCAGAACTCCGAAGCCGGCTTCCGAGAGGTTGGCGTAGGCCGGCTCGGAACGGATTTTGTCCGCCTCTTGTGCCGAGGTGGGGCCCATCGAGAGCACTTCCACGGCGCGGTTCCGGTCGATCCGGTAGAGGACCACCTCGTCCCCAAACTGAACCGGCAGCATTCCGGACGTCCGGCTCGGCTCGCCCTTTTCCCCCTCGTAGGGCACAATGTACGCTTCGCCGCTCGGAAGGTTGCCGGCGGTGGCGGGCTCGGGGAAGAAGCCACCGGACGCGTGGGCCGTCCGATGCCTCAGATCCATTTGAAGACGATGAATGCTCCCGTGGACCAGAAACTCAATCCGGGCTTCCGAAGCCTCGTCCAGCTTTTCCTTGACGACCTGCACCCGCCGGTTGATTTCCCCGTAGTCCAACCGGAGAGACGGAATCATCTCCGGTGAGAACCCGGGCATGGTGGCGGCCCGGTACCCGTGGGTCTTCGCGTTCAACTTGAGCGGCGCCGTAGTGGAGAACTCCGTGGGCGCCATGAGGATCTGGTGTTCGGAGAAAATTCTCTCGAAGGAGATCTCGTTGCCCTCCTTCTTGAGGGTAGACGTCTCCAGCGACCCGGGATCACCCTCCCAGAAGTAGGCGGCCTCGGGCAGATCCGCGTTGTTGCTGTGAACGTTGGGATAGTAGACGAGAGCGACCTTTTCGAGACCCATCTCATCTTTCACCGTATTCAACGCATCCACCCATCTCCTGGCCATCCGCCGCCGATTCTTCCACGGGTCGTTGTCGGGGACCTTTTCGTCCGGAATGTCGACGATGACCGCCAGGCCCCGGTCCCCGTCACGCCGGGGGAAGGCCGATTCGATCAGTTGCTTCAGGTCTTGCGGGCTGAGATCCTGGCTCATGGTTTCTCTCCACGGTTATCCGGTTGACTCTTCGAATGGTCTTGCTGCGATTCTAGGGGTCTTGCCATCGTTTGGCAAACGAATAGTCCGAGGGGCCGAAATGTCCCGGCTTTCGGTTCTCTGGCCTGGGCCTTAGGTTATCAACTCTCGACTTTCGACTCTCAGCTTTCTGTCACCTGGGCCTTTTGCCGCGGCAAAGGTCCGGCGTCACTCCTCCACGGCGAGAATGGGGGATTCGGATCGGCGAGGAGGGTGGCAACCCGCGGCGTTGAAAGATCCCTCGCCCTGTCGTCGTTCCGGCGAACCCTCACCGCGGCCGGCCCGGGGTATGGGTTATCGCCTCTCACCTTTCACCTCTCGCCTCTCTGCTTGATCTGGCAAGGGGGCGAAGAATGGGGTCGTAAGGCTCGAGCGTAGGCTTTCCGGCCGAGCAGGGTACGGCTGTCT
>Ga0180431_10005543_pt1 | contig 15337 bp, 19 predicted proteins | sample SS_ome_11_FD_132459 | JGI IMG/M metagenome (GOLD analysis project Ga0180431, IMG submission 132459) | Hypersaline lake sediment archaeal communities from the Salton Sea, California, USA - SS_1_MS_1 metaG | ecosystem: Environmental > Aquatic > Non-marine Saline and Alkaline > Hypersaline >... | reverse complement strand
GGTTGATATGCATCGCAACATACTAATGCAGCGACACCTTGGCCTAGACGGTCTTCATATATCATCAATTTCACATGCGTTAAATGTCCGCATACGGAACACTGAGTCATGTGAGCTGCATGATAAGCCTTTTCACTTATCAACTTTATTTGAAATAAGCATAGAAGATCCTGTGAGTCTCCTTGAAGAGATTCGTAGAGATGTTCATGAATATCTAGAGCGAGAGGCCAATAAAGTTATAGATGAAATTCTAGCTGATTAGAGATTGTAAGTCTTAGTATAACTGGGTAAAGGAAGCTATGTTGAGGAGCATTATGGCCAATTTATCTAGTATATTCGATACCAATGTAAAAATTAATGTCAATAATATAGCTAACCCATTGAGTGAACTTGCTGTTTGGCCCAATGCTATTGAGGTCTGTATGACCCGTGTTCCAATTCGTAAGCGAGACGGGTATTCACCTGAAAATATTCGTAAAATTGCTCAAAAATTAAAGATGAATATGGTTAAGAATGGTGTAGTATTCTTAATATGTTATGCACCAGTTGAATGCAAATCTCGCCCTTTTGAAGTTGCTAAAATTATGATGGAAGAAGGATTTCGACACATTGATAATATAATCATACAGAAGTCGTGGTTACCAGGTAAACGCTCTGAAATTAACTTAGTTAATTCACATGAGTATGTACTTCATTTTTGCAATGGAGACGTTTGGAACTTAGATCGACTTCCAATAAAAGAGTATCTAGGAGTAACAGATGAATTATCGTGCCCTGGAAATACTTGGAAAGTTGAAACTGGATCACTAGAAGAAGCTTACCCCTTAGACTTAGCTGAACTATTAATTCGCATGACTGATGCCCTACCAGGCTCAATAATATTTGATCCGTGGATGGGGACACAATCAGGGTTGCGAGCTGCATTGCGGTTAGGTCATAGTTTTTATGGGTATGAACAAAATGAACGAAAGATTAAACGGTATAAAAAAGTCGTAAAAGAATATATGAATGGGGAGCTGAAATGAGACCCTTCTGTAAATGTGGTAATTTAGTAGAGAAGTCGTTCACTAGGGTTGATGGTACTGTAGTTTGGAAAACAGTATGTAGAACTTGCCGTGGTCGATATCGCTTTGGAATAAAAAAAGCAGATAAATGTGAGGAATGCGGTTTTATTCCCGAAGTCTCAGCGCAATTAGAAATTGATCATATAGATGGTGATAAAAATAACAATGATAAAGGGAATTTAAGAACTTTATGCTGTAATTGTCATGCTTTAAAAACATACAAAGAGAAAAATAATAGATTTATAGCAACAGATAATCCCTTTTATGGTAAAAAACACTCAGAAGAAACATTAGAAAAAATACGACAAAGCCGTAGGAGAAATGTATGATATTCGAGAAAACGAAAGCTAAGGATATTATAGCCGATAAAGAGCAGATTAATGCAATTATAGCTGAGACACTTGGTAAGATGGCAGCTATAATTGGTAGGACTTTAGGTCCTGGTGGAAATCCCGTTCTAATTGAGCGAGATGGTATGGCTCCATTAGTAACTAAAGATGGTGTGACAGTCGCTAAATCCCTTGGTGTTGAAAAATCAGAAGCTAACATCATCATTGAAGCAGCTAAGGAAATCTGTTTAAATACAGCAAAAGATGCTGGTGATGGCACAACGACTGCTATTGTTTTAGCTAATGCCATTGCTACAGCAGGACAAAAGTTCATAGCTGCCAATCCTAAACATAATCCTCAAAAAGTGGTAAATGAATTAAATGAACTGTACGATACAGTTATTCTTCCATATCTAAAAGAGTCAGCAACCTCAGTTGAAGATGCTGACGAGTTATTAAACGTCGCAACTATTTCAGCTAACGGTGACAAGAAGATAGCAACAGCAGTTGTTGATGCTGTTGTAGCTGCTGGAGAAGACGGAACTGTTCTTTTAGAAGAAGCACAAGGTAATCAAATGAAGGTGGAAACAATTGATGGATATATTGTTACTGCTGGATTAAAAGAAATAGGTCAATTAGGGCCACTATTTATTAACGATAATGCAAATCAGCAATGCAAGATGGACAAAGGATATGTATTCCTATTTGATGGATCCATTACTGATTTAAAGCCCTTAGGATTTGTTCAAGAGGCAATTGAGGGGACAGAATTATACGGATCTCCTCTAATTATTGTAGCACATGAGTTTTCGGATGTTGTCATGGATAAGATAGCAAATAACGTCAAAGGAGGTATGACGATATGTCCGGTCAAGACTCCTCGCTCTGGAATGCCAAACTCCAGATCAATGCTCCTCCGCGATATGGCGGCATATACTGGAGCGAGGATTTTTGATCCAGGTGATATTGATGATATCACTGAAGATGACTTTGGTAAGTTTGAGACAGCTCGAAGCACTATGTATGAAACATTCATTCTATCGGAGCCCAATACAGAAGCCATTGATGCAAGAGTAGAGGAATTAAAAGGGCTTGCCAAAACTTGTCATTCTGATTTTGATCGCATGTTTGTTAAAGCTGCTATTGGAAAATTGACTGGTGGGATCTCAACTATATGGGTAGGAGGTGCCTCAGATTTAGAAGTTAGAGAAAAGAAAGCTAGAGTTGAAGATGCAGTAGAAGCCGTTCGTTCTGCTATTGCTGAAGGTATTGTTCCAGGTGGATGTCACGTTCATCTAGCATTAATTGATATTATTAAGAACGATGCCAATAGAAAAGAGTCTTGGGGTATCATGGAAGAAGCTCTTAAAGCACCATTTGAGTTACTTCTTAACAATTGTGGAGAAGATTTAGAAACAATTGAGAAGAAATTAAAGAACACTAAGAATAAAATATTTGATGCAGATACACATGAAGTCGTGGATCCTCACAAGGCAGGAATTATAGAACCAGCTAAAGTAGCTAGAGTATCTATAGCGAACGCTTTATCTGTTGCTGCATTATTGACAACCCTAGGTGGAATCGTCTGTGTACCAAGAGATGCAGGATTAGAGAATCAATTAGCGTTATCTAAGCAAGCATTTAAAGACATGATGGGTGATACCGGATTAGGAGGGTAAGATGAAGGATTTACTTAAGAATAAATATGTTCAATGGGTTTTAATATTGGCCACTGGTATAGCTATTGGTGCTATATTTTATCCTACTAAAACTATACGAGAGGAAGAGCAGCAAAAGTATGAGCGACAATTAAGCTTAGTACAGGAGCAACATGAAAAGACTCTTAGTAAGGAGAAGGAGAAGTTTAAATCAGAATTGAATTTAGTTAAAACAAAGCTAGAAGAAACTTCTCGTAGCATCGAAGTCCTAAAAGAAGAGAACTATCAACTTAAACAAAAGGTTGAAGAAGGCACTCTAAAGATCGTTAAACCTGACGGAACAATTGTTGAGAAGACGTACAAGAAAACAGAAACCGAAGAGATATCTAAGGTTACAACACAGATCCGGGACGAGTTTAATCGGAAAGTTAAGTCAATTGAAAGTAAGTGGGTAAAAATACATAAAGAAAGGGTTTCGAAGATCAAGAAGGAGTTTGATTTAGAGATAGAGAAGAAGGAGAAGGAGATCTTTGAACTTAAGAAAAAGAAAGTGGTAGAAGTCAATAAGCGAAACTTTGGTATTTCAGCTGGCTTCTTATCTAATAAGAATTATTATACAGGTATTGATTACACTATATTTGGCCCTGTATTTATTGATCTTCATACTCAATCAAATTTTGAAGATGAATTCTCAATAGGCGCAGGAATAGGAATTAGATTTTAATGGCTAAGAATCGTTACAAATGCAAGAAGTGTGGTAGTGAAGAAATGAGATACTCATCCCTATCTGATTTCTCCTGCAGTTGTGGTGGATTAAAAGTTAGACAGATGCCTCGATTATCTGGGCATGCTCAAGTTAACGAAACAGTAGACAAAGCGAGAAACGTTAAGCATAAGCAAGATCAAAAGAAGATTCTTAGTGATAGAAAATCAGAGTATTACTGGAGCGTTGAAGTTCCAAAAATGGTGGCTTCAGGTGTGTACAGCTTAGAGACAATGCTGGAAATGAGATGGGTTTACTACAATGAGAAAGGTGAACTATGTACTCGTACTGCACCACCAGAATCCGAATAAGGAGCACAGGATGAAAAAGTTTATGAATTTATTACTGTCAATACGCTGGAAATTATTAGCGCGTATTATTGCCGGACTAAGTGCAATTCTTGCGATTGCTGGGGTTTCGGTTTTAGCTTATCTTACTTTGATGGCTAAGGTGCCAGAAATGTATCGTGACTACATGAGATACGAGGTAGGTGGAGAAGTCGTAAAAATTATGGATGTTAATGAGCGCAGTGGGGGAACTGGATTCCATATGCAAACTAAATCCGGTATTAAAATATTAACTAATAGACATATATGTAAATTAGCTGATAAGAAGACAAATGAGCTCAAGGTGTTTTATCATGTTAATGGAGTAGAAAAATCTATTATTCGCAAGGTTATTAAGATTCATGATAGCCATGATTTATGTTTAGTAGAAGGTATTGAAGGTTTTGATGGATTGAAAATCGGTAGTGAACCATATATCGGTCAAACAACCTACATATACGGTCATCCTGGACTTCGTCCTTTAACTTTATCACAAGGTGAACTTATTGGCGCTGAAGATATAACATTGCGACAATTTAATATTAAGAAAGAGGAATGTACTGGGACATGGACAGAAGTTGATCCAAATAAATTTCCTCTAGCTGCATTGTTCGGTATTAATAGTATATGTGAATATAAACTATACTCGTATCATATTACTAATATCATTTATGGTGGTAACTCAGGAAGTCCAGTGGTTAACTTTTGGGGAAATGTTGTAGGAGTTGTATTTGCGGGAAATCCAAGAGTCATTACTCAAGGATATATGGTTCCCTTTAATATTGTTAAAGAGTTTGTAGAAAATAACTAAATAAATTTCAAGATCAGTATAACCCCTTTGTATGTATTACAGAGGGGTTTTTCTATATGCAAATAATTAAAGCACACATTGAGAATATCTTAAGTATTGAAAACTTAGATATATCTTTTGAGCCAACTGGATTAGTGTTAGTTGACGGTTGGAGTTTAGATGATAACAGGGCTAATGGCGCGGGAAAAAGTGCAATTTTTAATGCTATATCATACGGTCTTTACGAAAAAACCCCTAGAAAAATAACTAAAACTGAAATTTTACGTAAAGGTTCTAAGAAAGGTCATACCTATGTCGAGATCCAAGTTGGATCTAATTTTTACGGTGTGAAACGGTGTCGCCCAACTAATGTAGAATACTTCATAAATGGAGTTAAATCTGATATAACTCAGGAAGAATTTGAGAATAAAATTGGATTAACCTATGATCAATTTATGATCACTATGTATACAGCTCAGAATAGTAATAATAAATTTATTTTTTTAAACGATAAAGGTAAGAAGGATTTCATTCTTGAATTGATGAGACTATCATCCTTTGGTGATTTTCATAGTAAGACAAAGAAGATAATTAATCAATTAGATACCGATATTCAATTGTATACTCAAGAATTAGCTAATTATCAATCTCAAGTTAATATATATAAGGAATCCATGGTTGATGAGGGAGAGCTAGATAAGCAAATAGCTGCTCACCAGGAAGAGATTGTTAAATTTAATAAACAAATTAAAGAACTACAACAGGTTCCTAAACCAGATCTTAGTAAGTATTCAGCACTAGAAGTTAAGATAGCGGATGCCAATACAAGATTAACTCAAGTGGAGATGCAGCGTAACACTGCATTAAATGAATATGAAGAGCAGAAAGCAATAGCAGAGAAATCTTTTGTGTTCTTACAGCCAGAAGCAGATACAGAGTGCCCAGAATGTAACACACCATTAGTGGTCCATGGAAAATCTTTAATGCATGTAAAAGATACAACAGCACAAAAAGCAGCAGCAAAAGCTCAGCATGATAAAGATGTTAAAGAAGCTCAAGATAAGATGTTAGTTACACTTAATGTTATTAAACAGCATGATCAACAATTATCTGAACGAGCTCAAATTAATACATTGTCTCAAAAATTAATAGAACAAAAGAAAACTGATTTTAAAGAGTACGATAAAGCTCAAGCATCTATTTCTGAATATCAAAGATGTGTTTCTTCTCGCACTCAAGAGATTCAATATCTAGAAGAGAAGAAACAAACAGCTGCGGATGTATTAGCTAAGATACAGAGTATTATGCAAAAAGCAGTTGAAGTAAAGAATAATAAGCAAACACTAATGGAAGAATTAGAGACTGTTAAATTCTGCTCACAGATATTTGCCCCTACCGGAGCACCAGCATATATCATGGATAGCACCGTTGATTTATTCAACGAAGCGGTGTCAGAGTATGTCCAAATGGTTTGGCCTAGTGCAACCTATCAATTGCAGACTCATAAAGTTAATAGTGATAAGAGTGTAGTCGCTAAATTCTCTGAAGAACTGATGATTGGCGGTAAGTCAAGATCAATTGGATCCTTATCTGGTGGTGAGCTCAGATCGTTGTCTCTCGCATTAGATTTCGCCATTCTAGATGTTCTAACATCGCAGTACGGCACTACTATCAATCCGATTATCCTAGATGAGCCTTTTGATGGCTTAGACGCCGTTGGTAGGGAAATAGTCGTCGATTTATTACATAGATTATCACAGAAGCGACAAATAATAGTAATTGATCATATGAGTGAGTCTAAAACTTTATTTTCTAAAGTTATTAGAGTGGAGAAGAAAAATGGCATCACAAACATTGTCCCAGATGGGGATTGATAAAGAATTAGTCATTAAGAAGCTCAAGGATGCTCAGCGAGATTTAGCTGAAGCATACGAAGAAGGTAAGCTATCAGAAATTGCTGGAGCCAGCATTCTTATTGCTGAGATCATTCATGATATTGAGCAAAACATGTGATATAATAATGTTATGAGTGATATCGATAAAAAAATCAAGAAGTTAGAAGAATTAATCAAGGGACTGAAAGCAAATATTGAGTCCTCTTCTGTATTACCGTCTATTAAGCAGCAGAAATTACAGGGAATTAAAGCCCCATCTCAATCTGCTACTAAGCTTCCAGGTGTATCACCAAAAAGTAAGAAAAGCCCAGTTAAGCAAGCCGAACAAATTAAAAATTCTGATATTAAAGATATGAAGATGCGTGAAGCTCGCGAAGCCCTCAATGTTAATAAATCCACTGGTCAATGGTCATTAGAAAAAAGAGCACCTAAAGGCATTGATCCTGAGAAACATGAAAGCTGTGTAATGGATGTTAAAGCTAAGGGACACGACGTTGGTTCTGCACATGCCATCTGTTCTTCATCCATGAAGAAAGAAGAGAAAAAACCTAAGATCGACAAAGAGTTTAGATATCATATCCACGACGGTCCACACCGTATAACTGCTAAACCCTTAACTCTAAAAGAAATTAATGAAAAGCACGGCGACGTAAAGCGATTAGAAGGTGCCGGCTATCGTTTACATCAAGTCAAAGACAACCAATAGTATAATCCCTACATGAATAAGAAAATACTAATCCTAGATCCAGCGGATTCAACTGGCTATTGTTTTGTAGAAATTATCGATAATGTTGCTCATATTAAAGATTGGGGTTTTGTAGATATCCCATCAAAAGAATATAGCGGAGATGAGTATATATTATTCACTAAATGCATTGAAGAGTTAATAGACATCTATGAACCAGATGTAGTTGCACATGAAGACTATTTTTTCTCTAAATTTGCTTCTCAGGGAGCCAATAAGAACTGTGCTTATCGAGCACTGATTCAGATGACAGCGAGAAAACTAGACCTGCATTATGAGATCCTCAATATATCTTTATGGAAAAAGTTCATTAATGGTAGAACTACAGCTACCAAACTTCAGAAAAGCACTTGGGGTAAAGAACCAGCTAAGAAATTAATGACTCAAGAATCACTGTGGGAAAAATGGAATATTCGATTTCCGAATCATTCGATATCGAAAAAGACAGGTAAGCCAATAAAATTTCGTTACGACATCGTTGATGCTGTAGCAATGGCTATTTTCTATGTCAGTATTTATGAACGAGTACAAGAGATATCGTATGATGTACCTTTGATAGATGATATAGAATTTAAGAAATTACCAAAAGGCACATTCAAATATGAATAGGAGGAAATTATGAGTAAGAAAACTAACAAGGTATTAAGTAGTTCATTTGTTGAGAATCACCAAGACATCTCTGAAGATGAAGCAATGGAGAAGATTACTCAGTGTGAGCTAACTATTAGAGATTTAAGCGAAGAGAAGAAAAACGACGATCAGTTGAACGCAGCTAAGCAGATCGTTAAAGATCTAAATAACGGATACAATTCCGCTATAAACTATGAAAAAGCCAAGATACAGTTCCTCCTAGAGCAGATTGAGAAGATTCGAGCCAATGAAGTGAATCCGACATCTGGTCTTAACGAATAGTCTGTTTAAAGACATAAAGGTGGTATAATAGTATAGATAATTAGCTACTATACCACCTTTTTTATTGGAGAACATATGAGCCTAAGAACAGATTATGACTTAAGTACTGCAATAAGCACGGCATTTCAAGCCGGTGTTGATTATATTGGAACACAAGCCTCTCCTGGCAACGCATATGCAGATTTATCCTCAGGATTGAGTGATGCTGCAGCAAAAGGTAAAGAATCATTTACAGTTACAGTGGTTGTTTCACATGTCCCAGATACTTTAAAATTACAGAATAAGTATTGGGATGCTTTTCAGGCTGGCATTATCTCAGCTCTTGCCGCCGAAGGAATCTACAGCTATGAAGTAACTTTAGCACTCAACACTGACGATGCTAACGAAACTAAAGTAGATTTCACCTTCTCATTCTAATAAGACATTCAAAAACCTAAATGATTAGTCCCAGATGTATAATGCATCTGGGATTTTTTATTTAGGAGCATAGATGAATCTATTATGGATTGATACTGAGACAACCGGTCTCGACGCAAATAAGAACGACATTATTCAAATAGCCTGTATTCCTGTAGTTAATGGGGTACGACAACCATCTTTTATGGAGTTTGGTAAGCCAATGTATTGGCAGAATATTCAACAAGAAGCCATAAAAGTCCATGGTATTACCTTAGATCAGATGGAAGCGTTCCAACCACAGGAACAGCTGTTAGAAAACTTTATTAATTATGTAAGATCATTTGGTGTTAAATTTGGAGTTGCTGGACATAATGTAGGCTTTGATAAGAAGATGCTGTCAGGACTTTTTTCCAGACATAATCGTAATGTTGATTTCTTTCAATTATTTAATTTGAATGTTCATGATACGTTGTATCGAGCGCGTCAATTAAAAGGAAAACTTAAAACTGAAAATAATAAATTAGAAACACTGTGTAAGCATTTCGATATAGATATTCAAGCTCACGATGCGTTATCGGATATATCCGCTAATATTGAATTAGATGCTTATTTATCTCAGTTAATGGGAGAAGATGCTCACATATATCAACCAGATGTCGATATCAACAGTATTGAAATTTCTAAGGAATTACCAGAACCAGCACAATTACATGTACACTCTCAGTACACAATGTATGATGCGGTTCCAACTCCAGAAGAGTGGTCACAATGGTGCGAGGAGAATAATGTACCAGGATTTGCAGTAGTAGATCAAGGATATGCAATATCATTATTTAGTGCAGCAAATCACAAGAATGATAAGGTAACTTGTGTGCCGGGAGTTGGCCTGAATTTTAAGATGGAGATGGATAAGAATGAACATTATCATATCAATGTTTGGGCTGTATCAAATGAGGGGTACTTTAACTTGATGAAGCTTGCATCACTTGGGTGGGAAACATCTATCGAGTATGACAAACGTGATATTCCTGTAGTATCTTTTGATCAGATATTAGCACATAGAGATGGATTAAAGTTTGGAACTGCTGATATTAATGGCTATGTAGGGAAAGCCATTATCAATGGTCAGAAGGATATAGCTGAGTTTAGATATCAGACATTAGTTCAGCACCTAAATGATGACCTATATATAGAATTCAATCCAGTTGATATTACTCATACTTTCGATAAAAAGATTGGGTTTAAGAAAGTAGAGCGAAACTCTTTTGTCACCGAAGGCAATCTTCAAAAGGCATATAACAAATTCTTATTTGAGATGCTTAAGTATGGTGGGAAGCCAATTCCAGTTTCTGGGGCATGCTTTATTAATAAAGAAGATAAGATCTTACAGGATTGCTTATGTAAGAATGGCCATAAAGATGGTAAGTATTATCAGGAGTCATACCATGTCAAGAAGTCAACAGAACTCTATAAAGAACTCAAAGTGCACCTCGGCGAGCAGTTCACCGAAGACGATTACCGTCGGTGGGTGGGGTTCACAGTGGACCTTGTGGAACACGTTGACATCGATGTTTCCTACGACTATCACCTTCCAAAGGTGGCAATCCCTGACCATATATCAGCAAAAACTACTGATTATGATGAGCAGACTTATTTGCTCATGTTAGAAAAAATCAAAGAGCATGGTCGATGGAGCAATGATCCCGTTTATAAAAAGCGTTTCGCGAAAGAAATTGATGTAATAATGAAGAATGAGGCTATGAACTTTATCCCATACTTCTTGATGTATGAGGACTTTGGTAGTTATGCTAGAGAACAAGGATTCTTGCAGAATATTGCTAGAGGTTCTGCCGGAGGTTGCTTAATATCATACTATCTAAAGATTATCCATGTTGATCCTGTAGCTAAAGATCTACCATTTGAGAGATTCTTATCTCATGCCAGAATTAGAGCCGGTTCATGGCCAGATATTGATATGGACATCTCGAAAACAGCTCGTCCATATTTAATGAAATACATGCAGGAGCAGTATGGCTCTGGTTTTGCTCAGGTTGCTACCTTTTCTACTATGAAAACTAAGAATGCTATCAAAGATGCTATGTGGGCATTATACGGCAGAAATCGAAATGATTTTGAGGTAGATGCAGTATGTAAGACTATTCCGGACTCCCCACAGGGTGTATCTGAGAAAGACTTTTTATACGGTTATGAAGATAAAGAGGGTGATTATCACAAGGGTCAACTAGATACTAATGAGCATCTTCAGAATTTCTTTAACACTTACCCAGATATTGCTGAGATGGTTAAGAAGTTGATAGGGGTTGTTAGAGGACTTTCTAGACACGCTTCTGCATTCGTTATATCTACATTAGATCTTCCAGGATCTAGAGTTCCAACTCTTAAGATGTTTGATAAAGGGGTTGGAGATCGTATTTCAGTTACTCAGTATGAGGCTGGAATGTGTGAAAAAGTTGGTCTAGTTAAAGCTGATGTTCTTGGACTTAAAACATTATCAGTTGTTACTGATGCAATTAAGTTAGTTAATGTTGATTACTTAGAATCCGATGAAAATGGTGTTAACCTTATATATAGATTACCAGAGGATGAAAAGGTGTATGCTGATTTTTATAACAAGAAAACTGATTCATCCTTTCAGTTTAATTCTGGGGTAATTAAAGCCTGTTTACAAGATTATGTGCCAACATGTAGAGAGGACTTGTCAGCGCTTACTGCACTTAAGCGACCTGGAGCAATGGATAGTAGGATAGGTGTTGAAGCAGAAGTTGTGGTAAAATACAAAGATGGAACTATAGAAAAATATCCACAGCAGGAGTATGAAAAATGGAAAAAGAAGTTAGAAGAGCAAAAAAAATTGCAATCCAACTCAAAGGTATGACATATAAATATACAATAACAGAGTTGTGCAATATGTATAAAGTTGGTAGAAAATTTGTTTCTGACGCTCTTAAGGAAAAAGGCTACAATATGCGATTAGCTCGATGGCTTAATAAGCATAGATCCCTTAATTCTAACATTGATTTAATAATTAAGGCTGCTAAATATTACAGAGATAATGACGTCACCTTTAAAGAAGCGAAGGATGTTTATGGAATTGATCGGTATTTAATTGTATCATATCTAGAGATAATTGGCGAATTACCATCCAAAAGTCAACGCAAAAGTCGTCAAGTTGCTTGGAATAAAGGATTATCAAAAGACGATCCTAGGGTTGCTAAATATGCAAAAACTAAATCTAAGGATAGGGTAATTGATGGGTATAAAAAAGTTTGGGATGATGAATTAAATAAAAGTGTATTGGAGCATCATAAGGTTTGGTATGAGAATACAGGTAAATGGCCCGATACTAAAAATAATGAGCAAATCCATCACATTGACGGTGATAAATTAAATAACGACTTTAGTAATCTATATTTAACAAATATGAAGGGGCATTCTGAGATTCATAAAGAATATGAGCGTGTTACTGAGTACTTAATACAAAATAATTTAATTAAATTTAATAAAAAAACTGGAAAAATAATATGGAAAACTGTAAAGAAATTGAAAGTGTAGAATTAGTCGAAACCAATCCTGGAGTTAGTGCCGATAAATGGTATGAAGATGTTCGTCAAGGTAAGAGAGAGATGAAACTCATTCATGAAGATCTTCGTCCCATCATTGGTATGTCGAATGGTATTTTTGTCTACCAAGAGCAGGTTATGAAGTGCTTGGTTGACATTTGTGGTTACACATTAGAAGAAACCGACCAAGTTAGAGCTGCAATTGCTAAGAAAAAGCACGATGTAATGATGAAAACCTTTGATAAGATTAGGGAAAATACAGCTGCCAGAGGTTGGACACCAGAGCAGGCTGATCAGTTATGTCACACTATCATGGCATTCTCTAGATACTCATTCAACAGATCTCACTCCTATGCTTATGCAGAAATGGGATACATAACCATGTATTTGAAGCGTCATCATAGATTAGAGTGGTGGACAGCTGTTTTAAACAACGAAGATAGCGAAGATAAATTGCGACATTATATATCACTATTAGGTGATTTAGTTAAAGCTCCATCGATGAAAAATCCCGTAAAACAATTTACAATCAAAGATGGTAGAATTATTGCCCCTGTCTCAGTAGTTAAGGGTGTAGGACCAAAAGCATACGAAGAATTAACTGAGAAGGGGCCTTTTTCTGATCTCCAAGATTACGTCGATCGTGTAGATCATCGTAAGGTAGATATTGGAGCAGTTAGTCGCTTAATCATGGCTCGTGCTGCTGATGATTTTATGGATTTAGATGGGGTAGATTATGTTACGGCTCGATTTAAGTTCATGCAGGATTATAAAATTACACGTGGAAATATAAAGTCTAAGTTTAAGCCAGAATTAGAGAGTAAAGATGCATTGGCTATGTTTCTAATGGAGCGAGATGCTAATAAGACATTTAATAAGAGTATTTTAGCAGATGAAGATTTGATGAATACTATTACTGCAACTTGGAAGGGTTTTCGTAGAACTGGCCATAAAGGTATTCCTCTGATGATGGGCGAGATACCTATTCTCACTAACAGCAATATCGCAGCTGGTTTCTTAGATAAAGGCCATGAGAAAGAGATTGGCATGATCTTGTTGTACGAAGGATCAACAGTTAGAAAGGGAACATCAAAGCGAACTGGCAGACCATATTGCTTCGTAAGTCTATCCTTAACTGATGGCTTCACCAATATTGAGGCAACTGACTGGAATGCAACTACCGCAATGCGCTACCCTAAAAATAGCTTGGTTTATGTTAGGGCAACATTAAAACCCGGTTGGAAAGTTCCAGTGTGTCTAAATATACAAGAAATAGAATTGATAAAGTAGGAGAAGATATGAAGCATGTATTAATATTATGTTTATTGCTGGGGTTCAGTACACAATCATTGGCCTATAAGTACAATAAAGATGACTGTATTTGGCACATTGATGGAGCTAATAAGATTAATATTTTTGAAGTAGTAGATACTTGGGATAAGGATGATAAATGGTACATTACTAAGATTTTAGATTATAAATTTCTTTACGATACAACAGCATATCACATGATGTCTGCAGATTATGTAGACAAATACCACCCCAGTGTTTCACATGAAGATAAATGTAAGAAGGGATTAATAAAGTCAGCTCAAGAGGAGTGTTTGAATAATCCAAATTATACTTTTACTACGGGCTACATGATATGTCCTAAAACACATGAAGAGTATTCAGAGGCCATCAATAAATGGGTGGAGGAGAAGAGATGAGTAATAAGAAATTATATAACTATATTGTCAATACGCTGGAAATTACTGCGGAAAAGGTATTAGAGATTGTAACTGCACGTGTAGATGACATTTTAGATAGGAAATTAAAGAATTATTTTGAACAGAATCACTTAGAGAGAGCAATATTAGATAGGGTATCTCAATATATTAGGGGTGAAAATTCATTTACAGCGGAATGGTACAGTACCGATAAATTTGAAACCGTAGTAAAAGATGCAATTAGAAAAGAAGTGCAAAGAATTATACAAGAAGGGTATGAAGTTACTGTAAAACCCACTTTAAATGTCCAGAAGGAGGAAGAATGAGCTTTGACAAAGACAGAATTAAAAAGAATTTAACTAGGATTGGCCTTGATGCAGCTGGTATTGGAGTTTGTGGAGGTCTAGCATATTTAGCTGGATCGTTAATTCCTGTGCTACAGGGCTTTGAAGTATTTTTAGGTGTTGCTGCTGGCCTATGGCTATACACACCTGTAAGAAATCTTATTACAAAGATTAAGGAGTAGTTATGGCAACGAAGTATTGTAGGGTAGACAAAGCACCAGAAAATCTTAAAGACAAAGAGATGGTCATTACACTACCAGATTTTAAAGAAGAAATTTCTAGAGCTAAGAGGGCCAAAGGTGTTCAACCATTCTTTACGGTTAATTATCTTCGAGCTATCTTTCTAGAGATTGGTGGATCTCTTGATCCCGAGTTTAATGCTTACTCAGATTTCAATGCAACTAAGTATAAGGGGAAAGCTATTAGCGATGATATTTCTAGCGACGTTTTTGGTATCGTAGAGATTGAAAGACCCGATCTAATTGAGAAGGCAGTTGAGTTAAAAGTAAAGTCTAGAGCAAGTAATGTAGAGTTAATTTACTTTGTAGCACCAGACCTAACGTATGCCTCAGCTTTCACTAAAAATGGCATTGATAGTGTTCAAGTCCCTAAAAAGACTAAGAAAACTGAGACTAAAGAATAATATGGTATAATAAACGTATGCCCGTAGGGTAGTAATAATAACTATGCCAATTTGGTAGAAACAAAGGAAAAAGAAATGGCTGAAATTAAATTAAACATGGATTCCCTTCGTCCAAAGAAAGAATGGAAACGACACAAAGTTCAAGACGGTTCAAACATCTTTAGATTACTCCCACCATT
>Ga0180431_10005542_pt1 | contig 15338 bp, 14 predicted proteins | sample SS_ome_11_FD_132459 | JGI IMG/M metagenome (GOLD analysis project Ga0180431, IMG submission 132459) | Hypersaline lake sediment archaeal communities from the Salton Sea, California, USA - SS_1_MS_1 metaG | ecosystem: Environmental > Aquatic > Non-marine Saline and Alkaline > Hypersaline >... | reverse complement strand
TCTTGTGGCGGGGCTGGTGGCCGCGCTGTCGGGCTGCGGCGGCAACTTCAATCCGTTCAATCGCGGCGGCGGCGCGGACGAGGCCGAGCCGCAGCAGCGAATCGCCGCGACCCGGACCGAGGAAGAGCGCGAAACGATCTGGGACCTGTTCGAGAACCGCGACGATCCGAACGTCACCGTCGGCGTGAACAAGTACATCTGGCAGGCCTCGCTGGAGGTGCTGAACTTCCTGCCGATCGAATCGGTCGATCCGTTCTCGGGCGTGATCGTCACCGGCTTCGGCACCCCGCCGGGCGGCGGCACCGCCTATCGCGCCACCGTCTTCGTGCAGGATCCGGCGCTGGACGCGCGGTCGCTCAAGCTGGCGCTGGTCACCCGCGCGGGGCCGGTTTCGGCGCAGACCACGCGCCAGGTGGAGGATGCGATCCTCACCCGCGCCCGGCAGCTTCGGATCCGCGACGCGGGGCTTTGACGCCGCGCCACCGGCCCGCGGCGGGCTGGACCTGCCGCCGCCGCGCGGTATAAGGCGGGCCGCAGCCGCCCTTGTCCGAGGCCCGAGATGACCCGCTACGACCCCAGCCAGACCGAACCCAAGTGGCAGGCCGCGTGGGAGGCGGCGGGCTGTTTCACCGCCCGGCACGATCCCGCGCGGCCGAAGTATTACGTGCTGGAGATGTTCCCCTACCCGTCGGGCCGCATCCACATCGGCCACGTGCGCAACTACACGATGGGCGACGTCATCGCGCGCTACAAGATGTCTTGCGGGTTCAGCGTGTTGCACCCGATGGGCTGGGACGCGTTCGGGATGCCGGCGGAAAACGCCGCGATGGAACAGGGCGGCCACCCGAAGGACTGGACCTATTCCAACATCGCCGACATGCGCGAGCAGATGAAGCCGCTGGGCCTGTCGATCGACTGGGGCCGGGAATTCGCCACCTGCGATCCCGAATACTACGGCCAGCAGCAGGCGATGTTCCTCGACATGCTCGATGCCGGGCTGGTCTACCGCAAGGCCGCGACGGTGAACTGGGATCCGGTCGACATGACCGTGCTGGCCAACGAACAGGTGATCGACGGCAAGGGCTGGCGGTCCGGCGCCCCGGTGGAACGGCGCGAACTGACGCAGTGGTTCTTCCGCATCTCGGACTATGCCGGCGAGCTTCTCGACGCGCTCGACGGGCTGGAGAACTGGCCCGAGAAGGTGCGGCTGATGCAGGCGAACTGGATCGGCAAGAGCCGTGGCCTGCAATTCGCCTTCTCGACGCTGGACGCGCCGGAGGGTTTCGACCGGATCGAGGTCTATACCACCCGGCCCGATACGCTGCTGGGCGCCAGTTTCGTCGCCGTTTCGGCCGATCATCCGCTGGCGAAACACCTGGAACGGCACGATCCGAAGGTCGCCGAGTTCTGCGCCGACTGCCGCCATGTCGGCACCTCGGAAGAGGCGCTGGAGACGGCGGAGAAGAAGGGCCTCGATACCGGCCTCCGCGTCCGCCACCCGTTCGATCCCGATTGGCACCTGCCGGTCTACATCGCCAATTTCATCCTGATGGATTACGGCACCGGCGCGATCTTCGGCTGCCCGGCGCATGACCAGCGCGATTTCGACTTCGCCACGAAATACGACCTGCCGATTCCCGCCGTCTTCGTGGCCGAGGGCGCGGAGGAGGCGCCGCTGGCCGAGGCCTACGTGCCGCCGAAGACCGAGCCGGTGCGCTACATCCGCGGTTTCGCGGGCGCGGCGGTGCAGACCGGCGCGGCGGCGGTGGATACCGCCATCGACCATTGCGAGGCGATCGGCGTGGGCCGCGGCGTCACCAACTACCGGCTGCGCGACTGGGGCCTGTCGCGCCAGCGCTACTGGGGCTGCCCGATCCCGGTGGTGCATTGCGACGCCTGCGGCGTGGTGCCCGAGCGGAAGGAAAACCTGCCCGTCGTCCTGCCCGACGACGTGAGTTTCGACCAGCCGGGCAACCCGCTGAACCGGCATCCGACCTGGGCCGCGACCGCCTGCCCGAACTGCGGCGCCCCGGCCCGGCGCGAGACCGACACGATGGATACCTTCGTCGATTCCTCGTGGTACTACGCGCGGTTCACCGCGCCGCGCGCCGAAACGCCGACCGACCCGGCCGAGGTCGAGTACTGGATGAACGTCGACCAGTATATCGGCGGCATCGAACACGCGATCCTGCACCTGCTGTATTCCCGGTTCTTCGCCCGCGCGATGCACAAGACCGGCCACCTGCCCGCCAAGGCGATCGAACCCTTCGACGCGCTGTTCACGCAGGGCATGGTCACGCACGAGATCTACATGACCCGCGACGCGGCGGGCCGGCCCGTCTACCACCTGCCCGAAGAGGTCGAGCGCGCCGAGGGCGGCGTCCGGCTGAAGGCGACCGGCGCGGCGGTGGAGGTGATCCCCTCGGCCAAGATGTCGAAATCCAAGAAGAACGTCGTCGACCCGGTGGCGATCATCCGCGATTTCGGGGCCGATACCGCGCGCTGGTTCATGCTGTCCGACAGTCCGCCGGAACGCGACGTGGAATGGACGGCGGCGGGGGCCGAGGCCGCCTATCGCCATCTCGGCCGGGTCTGGCGGCTGGCCGACGAGATCGCGCGTTCCGATGCGCCCGCGAACCCGGACGAGGACATGGCGCTCACCCGCGCGATGCACCGCACCATCGCCGAGGTCACGACGGGGATCGAGGGCTTCGCCTTCAACTCCGCCGTCGCGCGGCTTTACGCCTTCACCAACACGCTGGCCAAGTCCGGCGCCGGGGCCGAGGCGCGGGGCGCGGCGATGCGGGCGCTGGCGCAGCTGATGTCGCCGATGGTGCCGCACCTGGCCGAGGAGGTCTGGCAGATGCTGGGCGGCGCCGGGCTGGTGGTGCAGGCGCCCTGGCCCGAGGCCGATCCCGCGATGCTGGTCGAGGATACGGTCACGCTGCCGATCCAGGTCAACGGCAAGCGCCGCTCCGAGGTGACGGTGCCGAAGGACATGGCGACGGCCGAGGTTGAAAAGCTGGTGCTGGCGGATGATGCTGTGGCACGGGCCCTGGCAGGCGCCAGCCCGAAGAAGCTGATCGTCGTCCCGGGCCGGATCGTCAATGTCGTCATCTGACCGCCGCCGCGTGATCCTGTCGCTCGCCGCCCTCGCCGGGCTGGCGGGCTGCGGCTATGAACCGGTGCTTGCCCCCTCCGGACCGGGCGCCGGCATCGTCGGCCGGGTGGCGATCGAAGCGCCGCGCGGCCGCTACGATTTCGCGCTGGTCGAGGCGCTGGAGGCGCGGCTGGGCCGCGCGGCGGAGGGCGACTGGGTGCTGGAGCATTCCGTCAGCGTCAAGCGGGTGCGCGTCGCTGTCACCCAACGCAACGTGACCACGCGCTACAACCTCGTCGGAACCGCCGATTACCGGCTGCGCGCCGCCTCCGGCGGCCGGGTCGCCGCGGGCGAGGTGTCGTCCTTCGTGTCCTATTCGGCGCTCGGCACCGTGATCGCGACCGACGCCGCGCGCCGCGATGCCGAGGAACGGCTGATGCGGGTGCTGGCCGATGCGATCGTCACCCGGCTCTACGCCGCCTTCGCGGGCGGGGCGGAGTGAAGCTTTCCGGCGCCGCGGCCGCGCGGTACTGCGCCGCGCCCGATCCCGCGCGCGCCGGGCTGCTGCTGTTCGGCGCCGACGCGATGCGGGTCGCGCTGCGCCGGCAGCAGGCGCTCGCCGCGCTGGTCGGCCCCGAGGGCGAGGCGGAAATGCGGCTGACCCGGTTGGCCGGCGCCGACCTGCGCCACGATCCGGCCAAGCTGGTGGATGCGCTGCGCGCGCAGGCGTTCTTTCCCGGCCCGCGCGCCGTCTTCGTCGAACAGGCGACGGAGGCCGCCGCCCCGGCGATCGCCGCCGCGCTGGCCGACTGGCGGCCGGGCGATGCAGCGCTGGTCGTCACCGCCGGCGCGCTGGCCACGAAATCGGTGCTGCGCAAGACCTTCGAGGGCACCGATCTGGCCGTGGCCATCGGCATCTACGACGATCCGCCGGGCCCCGAGGAGATCCGCGCGATCCTCGCCGAGGCCGGCCTGACCGATCTGCCGGACGAGGCGGCCGAGGCGATGACGGCGCTCGCCCGCGCGCTCGATCCCGGCGATTTCCGCCAGACCGTGGAAAAGATCGGCCTGTTCAAACATGGCGATCCCGCGCCCCTGACCGCGGCGGAAATCGCCGCGCTCGCGCCCGCGACGGTCGAGGCCGAGGTCGATGACATGGTGGCGCTGGCCGCCGAACGGCGGGCCGAGGCGATCCCCCGGATGATGCAGCGCCTCGCCGGGCAGGGGGTGAACCCGGTGACCCTGTGCCTCGCCGCCGAGCGGCATTTCCGGGCGCTGCACGCGCTGGTCAGCGATCCCGGCGGCCCCGGCGCGGCGATCGGGCGGCTGCGCCCGCCGATCTTCGGGCCGCGGCGCGACCGGATCCTTGCGCAGGCGCGCGGCTGGAGCGCGGTGCAGGCCGAACAGGCGCTGACGATCCTGTTCGCCGCCGATCTCGCGCTGCGCTCCTCGCCGCGGGCGCCGGCGCTGGCGATCCTCGAACGCGCGCTCGTCCGTTTGGCGATGCTCAGGCCGCGTTGACGGCCTTCGGGCTTGCCGGAGCGCGCGGCCTTGTCGATGCTCTGCCGGTCAGGCCAGCGGGGGCGCCATGTATACCGTCATCGGAACCGTGAAGAGCCGCGCCGCGCGGGTGATCTGGATGCTCGAGGAACTGGGCGTTCCGTTCGAACATGTCGCGGCGACGCCGCGCTCGGCCGGGGTGGTGGAATTCAACCCGGCGGGCAAGATCCCGGTGCTGATCGAGGACGGCACGCCGATCACCGATTCGACCGCGATCCTGCAATATCTCGCCGACAGGCACGGGCGCTTCACCCATCCCGCCGGCACCCTGCCGCGGGCCCGGCAGGACGGGCTGACGCACTTCCTGCTCGACGAGTTCGACGCGGCGCTGTGGATGGCGGCGCGGCACAGTTTCGTGCTGCCCGAGGAGATCCGGCAGGCCTCGATCAAGGATTCGCTGAAATGGGAATTCGAGCGCAGCCAGCACACGCTCGCGCAGCGGATCGGCGAGGGGCCGTTCGTGATGGGCGCGGTGATGACGGTGCCCGATTTCATCCTCACCCATTGCGGCACCTGGGCGCTGTCGGCGAAGTTCCCGATCGTCGAGCGGCGGCTGTCGGACTATCTCGACCGGATGCGGGCGCGGCCGGCCTACCGGCGGATGCTGGACCGGGCCTCGGCCTGAGGGCGCGGGGGGCGCTGCCCCCCGGCCGCTGCCGGGACCGGCAGCGGCGCCCCCCGGGATATTTGAAGACCAAAACGACGCCGGGCGCTAAAGCCCCAGTCGGTCCAGCGCGGCCTCGAGCGGCGCGGGATCGTCAAGTTCCAGCCGCACCGGCAGGGTCAGCACCTTCGGCCGGAAGCCGGCGGGCAGGCGCACCGCGTCCTTCTCGGTCGTCACCATCTGCGCGCCGAGCGCCGCGGCCTCGGCCTCGATGCGCGCCAGCAGCGCCGGCGTGAAGGGCTGGTGATCGTCCAGCGCCTCGGCCCGGACGACCTCGGCGCCGAGGCCGGCGAGGGTGGCGAAGAACCGTTCCGGCCGGCCGATCCCGGCGAAGGCCAGCGCCCGCAGGCCCGGCCAGTCCATGCCCGTTTGCAGCGGCCGGAGCGCGCCGCGCAGCCGCGGCAGGCTGGCGGCGGCATCGCCCCAGGCCGCGTCGAAGGCGGCCTGCGCGGCCGCGTCGCCGATCGTCAGCAGCAGGTCGGCCCGGTCCAGCCCCACCGCCACCGGTTCCCGCAGCGGCCCGGCGGGCAGGCAGCGGCCGTTGCCGAAGCCGTGCCGCGCCTCGGCGACGACGATGGCCAGATCCTGCGCCAGCGCGGGGTTCTGGAACCCGTCGTCCAGCACGATCGCCCGCGCCCCCGCCGCCACCGCCGCCCGCGCGCCCCGGGCGCGGTCCTTCGCCACCCAGGTCGGGGCGAAGGCCGACAGCAGCAGCGGCTCGTCGCCCGTCTCGGCGGCGCTGTGGCGCGTCTCGTCGACCCGGACCGGGCCGGCGAGGCGGCCGCCGTAGCCGCGGCTGACGACATGCGCGGCGATCCCGCGCCCGGCCAGGTGCTGCGCGAGCCAGATCGCCGCCGGCGTCTTGCCGGTGCCCCCGGCGCTGAGGTTGCCCAGGCAGATCACCGGCACGCCGACCCGGTCGCGCGGCCCGCCGGCGAGCCTTCGGGCGGTGCCGGCGGCGTAGAGCCGGCCGAGCGGCGCGAGCAGGCGCGCGGCAAGCCCGGGCCGGTCGGGCGGATTGTCCCAGAAGGCCGGCGCGCGCATCAGCCGCGGCCCCCGGCCCCGCGTCGCGCGGCGTCGAGCCGTTCGAACAGCAGCTGCATCGCGCATTCGCGCACTTCCGCCCCCTTGGTGACGACCTTCCAGGCGTTGAGCGCGAGCCGCGCGGCCCGGTCGGGGGTGATCGCATCGGCCACCGCCTCGGCCAGCGCCGCCGGGGTCGAGATCCGCCAGGCGGCCCCTGCGGCGTCGAGTTCGGCCAGCGCGGCGGCCTGGGTCCGGGTCTGCGGCCCGTGCAGGATCGCCGAGCCGAGCGCGGCCGGTTCGGCCGGGGACCGGCGCGCGCCCGCGCCGGCGAGCGTGCCGCCGAGCAGCGTGACCGGGGCGAGGCGGAACCAAAGCCCCGATTCGCCCTCGACATCGGCGACCAGCACCTGGATGTCTTCGGTCGGATCTTCGTCGGCCGATCGCAGCGCGGTGTCGAACCCGGCCCGTTCCAGCCGTTCGACGAGGGCCGGGGCGCGCGCCGGGCTTTCGGGCGCGAGGATCAGCAGCGCGCGATGGGCGAAGCGCAGCGCCCAGGCATGCGCGGCCAGCACCGCCTCCTCCTCGGCCTCGGGCACGTCGACGGCATGCCAGACCGGCCGCGCCTCGATCAGACCGGCCAGCGCGCTGCGTTCGGCCTCGTCATGGTCCGGCGGGTCGTAGGTTGCCTCGATCCGGCCGGTGACATGGACCGCCAGCCCCGGCCCGGCGGTCCGCATCAGGCCGCGTTCCGTCGTCCTGTCGCGGGCGAGGATCAGGCCGAGCCGGCGCAGCAGCGCGCCGGCCATGCCGACGCTCCAGCGCCAGGGCAGGGCCGCGCCCTCGGCGAGTTCGAGATCGACGAGCGCGACCGGCAGGCCCCGCGCCCGGGCGGCGTGAATGAGCGCCGGGGGCAGATCGGGCGCAGCCAGCACGACGAGGCCGGGATCGAAGTGATCGAGGAACCCGTGCAGGTCGGGCAGCCGGTCGGCCGGGCGCGGCAGGGCGACGGTGCCCTCGGGGAACCCGCCGGCCGCGGGGGCGCCGGCCGTGGCGGTGAGCAGAAACGCCATGCCGGGGCGCGCGATCCGCATTCGCCGGGCGAGTTGTGCCAGCCCCGCGATATCGTCACGCGCGCCGAGATCAAACCAGACCACGGGTGCGCCCTGCGGCGCCGGCGGCAGCGCCGGCCGCGGCCCGGGCGCGGCGCGCCGGGCGGCGAGCAGGTAGAGCGACAGGCTGGGCGAGGCCACCGCGCGCGCGCCGTCAGGGGCCCGGATCGCCGGCCGGGCCGGGCCCTGCCCCGTCTTCCCGCAACCGGTGCAGGGGCGCGATGAAATAGCGGGTATGCGCGTCATCGACGGTGCGCTGCGCCTCGGCCTTCCAGGCGTTGTAGGCGCTGGCGTAGTCGGGGAAGATGCCGACGACATGGATCTGGTCGACATCCTTGAACACGGTCTTGTCGGGGCTGACGAGTTCGCCGCCGAAGACAAGGTGAAGACGCTGGGGCATGCGGTGGGCTCCTGTCGGGGTCGGCGGCACCATAGGTGAGCCGCCGGGCCGTCTCAAGCGCGCGACCGGGCCCGTCAGGCCGCGGGCGGGCGCAGCCGGCCGAGCAGCATGGCATGCAGCCCCGGCGGCGCGACGACGAGGCCCGGGGTCTGCGGATGGCTCGCGTTGAAGGCGACCGGGCGGCCCGCGGCATCGGTCACCGCGGCGCCGGCGCGGGCGGCGATCAGCGCGCCCGCGGCCACGTCCCATTCCCAGGCCGGGCGCAGCGTCAGCATCGAATCGAACCGCCCCTCGGCCACGAGGCACAACCGGTAGGCCAGGGACGAACGGAAGTGCCGCTCCATCGGCGGCGGGCGGCCCTCGCGCCAGTGCGCGGGGTCAAGCGTCGGGCGGCCGGTCAGAACCCTTGGCGGGCCCGCGCGCGCCGTCGCCGGCAGCGCGATCGCCTCGCCGTTTCGGGTGGCGGGGCCGCCGGCTTCCGCCGCGAAGGTCAGATCATGCGCGGGCAGGTGCACGACCGCGGCCACCGGCCGGCCGGCCTCGACCAGCGCCAGCGACAGGGCGAAGTCGCGCGCGCCGTCGAGGAAGGCGCGGGTGCCGTCGATCGGGTCGACGACGAACACCCGCTCCCGCGCCAGCCGGTCGGGGGTGTCCGCGGTTTCCTCCGACAGCCAGCCGTGACCGGGGCGCGCGGCCGTCAGCGCCTCGCGCAGGAAGGTGTCGACGGCGAGATCGGCCTCGCTCACCGGCCCGGCGCCGCCGGGCTTGTCCCACATCTTCGGCGCGCGGCCCCAGTAGGACATCGCGATCCGCCCGCCGTCCTGCGCCGCGCGGACCAGCAGCGCGAGGTCACTCTCCGGCAAGCGTGAGACCCTCCACCAGCAGGCTGGGCACGACGGTGCTCAGGTGGGTGCGGGCATCGTTGGCGGGCGTGATCCGCAGCAGCATGTCGCGCAGGTTGCCGGCGATCGTGCATTCGTTGACCGGCCAGGCGATCTCGCCGCCCTCGACCCAGAAGCCCGAGGCGCCGCGGGAATAATCCCCGGTCGTGGGATTGATCGTCGCGCCGATCAGCGAGGTGATCAAGAGCCCGCGGCCCATCTCGCGGATCAGGTCGTCACGGCCGGCGGTGCCCTGCGTCAGCGCGATGTTCGAGGTGCCGGGCGAGGGCGGGGCGGAGGTGCCGCGCCGGGCGTTGCCGGTGCTTTCCAGCCCCAGCTTGCGCGCGGTGGCAAGATCCAGCACCCAGCCCGTCAGCACCCCGTCCTCGACGATCGCGCGGCGCGCCGTGGCCAGACCCTCGGCATCGAAGGGGCGCGAGCCGGCGATCCGCGCGCGATGCGGATCCTCGATCACCGACAGGCCGGCGGGCAGCACCCGCTGGCCCAGCGAGTCGCGCAGCCAGCTTGCCCCGCGCGCCACGGCGGCGCCGTTCGCGGCCGACAGCAGATGCCCGATCAGCCCGCCCGCGACGCGTTCGTCGAAAAGCACCGGCACCGCGCCGGTCGGCGGCCTGCGGGCCCCGGCGCGGGCGGCGGCGCGTTCGCCGGCCAGCCGGCCGACTTCGCCCGGGTCCGGCAGATCGGCCTGGTAGACCCGCGATTCCACCGCCCAGTCGCGCTCCATCCCCGTGCCCTCGCCGGTGATCGCCACCGCCGAGACCGAGCGCGAACTGCGCCCGTAGCCGCCGGAAAAGCCGTTCGTCGCGGCCAGGTGAAGCCGCCGCCGGCCATAGCCCGCCGAGGCCGACTGCACCTGGCTGACGCCGGAGACGGCCAGCGCGGCGGCCTCGGCGCGGCAGGCATCGTCCTGCAGCGCGGCCGGGTCGGGCTCCGCCGCCGGATCGTCGAGATCGAGCGCGGCGAGATCCCAGGACGTCGCGAGTTCTGCCGGATCGGCCAGCCCGGCGGTCGGATCCTCGGGCGCCTCGCGCGCCATCGCGACGGCACGCTCGGACATCTCGGCCAGCGTCCGGTCGGAAATATCGGAGGCGGACACGCAGGCCTGCCGCCGGCCGATCAGCACCCTGAGCCCGATCTCGACCCCTTCGGAGCGTTCGGCCTGTTCCAGCGCGCCGCCGCGCACGTCGATCCCGATCGAACTGTCCTCGATCGCGATGGCGTCGGCCGCCCCTGCCCCGGCCTTCGCCGCGGCGTCGAGCAGGCGGGCGGTCAGCGTCTCCAGCCGGTCGGTCATGGTGGTCCTTTCGCGTGTGTCCGCTTGGCAGGTAGGACAGCCGCGGCCGCGGCGCAAGCGCGGGCGCGAACGCGAATCGGCCCGCCCCTGCCGGGACGGGCCGATGCCGTGCCGCCCGGGGCGGGTTACTGCAGCCGCTGGCCGTTGGCGTAGATCCCGCCGTCCTCGCGGAACTCGATCTTCGAGGACAGCGCATCGGGCCCGGTGGGCACCGCGAAGAGCCCCATCATCATCCGCGCGCCCATCGCCTGATCCTCGGGCAGAAGCCCCATCGCGACGAGCTTGTCGAGCAGCGCGTTGCCCCCGGTCAGCGCGAAGTCGAGCGCGCCAAGCGGCTTCGGAAAGCCCATCGACATGTCGGAATTGTCGAAGGTCAGCCCGCCCTGGCCGGTCAGTTCCGCGCCTGCGAGCCTGACCTCCAGCGCGGTCAGATCGAGCGCCTCAAGCTCGCCCGGCGGCGTCTCCATCTCCGCCGTGGCCGGATCGGTGATATCGACCAGCATGTTCGCCCGGCCGGCCAGTTCGACGATCACGGTCGCCGGGTCGCGCGGCAGTTGCGCCGTCGGGTCGATCATCGCCCAGATCTCGTCGGAGACGACAAGATCGACCAGTCGCAGCCCGAGGCCGAACGGCGCGTCCGGCCCGCTGGCCAGCGGCATGACGAAGGAATAGCCGCTTTCGGCCAGCGACAGGTTGACCGGGAACGGCAGCGAGGCGGAGGTCATCGCGAACTCCGTGCTCCGGCCAAGGCTCGACAGCCGCAACCCGTCCTGCGACATCGAGAAATCGACACTGCCGCCCTGGCCGGTGCCCTCGACCTGGACCGCCTCGCCCTCGTCGGCGAAATCGAACCTGTAACTGCCCGAGCCCGAGGTCAGCCCGCCGGTGACGTCGAGCCCGGCGGCGAGCGCCGCGGGCATGTCCTCGGGATCCATCGCTTCGGGCAGGCTCGCCTCGGAGGTGCCCGACAGGTCGCGCGCCACCCCGGTCATCTCGAACCGGCCGCTGCCCTCGGGATCGGCGGCCGAGATCGCGTAGGTCAGGTTCTCGCTGCCGAAATCGGAGGTGATGCGCTGCACCGCGCCCTGCGTCACCCGGTAGGTCGCCGCGGTTCCGGTCAGCATCGCCTCGACGGCCATCTCCATCGTGGTGTCGTCGACCGCCATGTCGCCCATCGTGAAGGCAAGCTCCGGCGCGGTCATCTCGTAGGTCATGTCGTCCGGTGTGCCGGAGGCGACGGTGACCATGCCGGACTGGCGCAGCAGCATCGACATGTCGATCTCTTCGCCCTCCTCGCCGGTGCCGCTCACCCGGATCGGCATCTCCTCCGAGGTCGTGATCTCGACCGTGCCGCCGGCCTCGCGCAGGCGGATCTCGGGGATCGTCAGGCTGAAGCTCATGTCGGGCTCGGTGCCCGAGAACACCGCGTCGGTGATCACCAGCGTGTCGCCCGAACGGGTCTGCCCGCCGGTTTCGACCTGCTGGCCCATGTCGGAATAATAGTCGATCCAGGCCTGCCAGACCTGATCGGCGGTGACATCGGCCAGCGCCGGCGTGCCGACCAGAAGGGCGAAGAGGCTCGCCGCGCCGACGTGAACTTTGAACTGCGTCATGAGAAACCCTTTCGGTCAGACCCGCACGGGTGGAGTGTTTCGCGCCCTCACCCGAGGGTCAAGCGCTTCGCGGCGGTGGAACCCGCCCCGACTTCCTGATTATCTGGTCTTGGCAAAGGGAACGTGAAGGCGGGACGGATGATCGGGGTGGAACGGGACGGCGGGCTGACCCGCGTGGTCATCGACAGGCCGGACAAGGCGAATTCGCTGACCCGCGCGATGCTGGAGGACATCGCGCGCGCGGCCGAGGCGGCGGCAGGCGACGGCACCCGCGTCTTCGTGCTGACCGGCCGCGGCAAGGTCTTTTCCGCCGGCGCCGATCTCGACGAGGCGCGCGCCGGGCTGGCGACCGACCCGGTGTGGGAACGGCTGTCCGCCGCGATCGCCGGGCTGCCCTGCCTGACCATCGCCGCGCTGAACGGCACGCTGGCCGGCGGCGCCTTCGGCATGGCGCTGGCCTGCGACCTGCGGCTGGCGGTGCCGGGGGCGAGTTTCTTCTACCCGGTGATGAAGCTCGGGTTCCTGCCGCAACCCTCCGATCCCGGCCGGCTCGCCGCGCTGGTCGGCCCGGCGCGGGCCAGGATGATCCTGATGGCCGGCGCGCGGATCGGGGCCGAGGAGGCGCTGGCCTGGGGCCTGGTGGAGCGCGTGGTACCGGCCGAGGGGCTCGAGGCGGCGGTGGCCGATCTCGCCGCCGCGGCGCTTGGCGCCAGCCCCGGCCATGTCGCCGCGATCAAGGCGCTGGTGCCGTCACCGCCGCGCGCCGGCTGAGCCTACCGCCGCCGGCGCGGCCCGATGCCGCGGGTATGGAAGGTTGGCGGCCGCTTCGCCACCCAGGCCACGAAGCGCGCGATCCGCGGATGCGCGCGCAGCGCCGCCACCGTCGCGTAATCGCGCGCCAGCTCCGTCTCGGTCAGCGTGGCATGGATCTCGTCATGGCAGATCTGGTGCAGCCGCACCACCGGCCCGCCCTTGCCGCCGCGAAGCTTCGGCACGAGGTGATGCAGGCTTTGCCGCGCCTTGGGCGGGATCGGCCGTCCGCAGAGCGGGCAGATCGGGTCGTCTTCCTCCATTCCGGCGCCTTGTGAATGCCCCTGCTGCCTGCCACAGATTGGCGCGCGAGGCGGCGGAGGCAAGGATGGACGCGCTGGTGATCGGGGCGGGCCCCGCGGGGCTGATGGCGGCCGGCGAACTGGCGCGCGCCGGCCGCACCGTCACCCTGGCCGAGGCCAGGCCCAGCCCGGCGCGCAAGTTCCTGATGGCCGGCAAGTCCGGCCTGAACCTGACGATGGACGAACCGGCAGACCGGTTCCGCGCCGCCTATCGCTGCCCGCGGCTCGACCCGATCCTCGCGGAGTTCGGCCCGCGCGACGTCATGGCCTGGGCCCGCGGCCTGGGGCAGGAGGTCTTCACCGGCTCCTCCGGCCGGGTCTTCCCGGTGGCGATGAAGGCCAGTCCGCTGCTGCGCGCCTGGCTGGCGCGGCTGGACGGGCTGGGGGTGCGGCTGCGCACCCGCTGGCGCTGGACGGGGTTCGCCGATGCCGGGCTGGGCTTCGACACGCCGGAGGGGCGGCGGGTGCTTGCCCCCGCCGTCACCGTGCTCGCGCTCGGCGGGGCCAGCTGGGCGCGGCTCGGCTCCGACGGCGCCTGGGCGCCCTGGCTGGCCGACCGGGGTGTGCCGGTCGCGCCGTTCCGGCCGGCGAACATGGGCTTCACGGTGCGCTGGTCGGCTCACATGGCGCGGCATTTCGGCCAGCCGGTGAAGGGCGCGGCGCTGATCGCCGGGGCGCGGCGGCATCGCGGCGAATTCGTGATCTCCGAACGCGGGATCGAGGGCGGCGGCATCTATGCCGTCTCGGCCCCGGTCCGCGACGGCGCGCCCCTCGCGCTCGATCTCGCCCCGGACCTTTCCGAGGCCGAGGTCGCCACCCGGCTGGCTCGCGCGCCGGCGCGCGACAGCGTGGCGAACCGCCTGCGCAAGGCGCTGAAGCTCGACCCGGTCAGGATCGCGCTGATGCAGGAATGGGGCCGGCCGCTGCCCGGCGGCGACCGGCTCGCCACGCTGGTCAAGCACCTGCCGGTGCGCCATGACGGGCCGCGCCCGATCGACGAGGCGATCTCCACCGCCGGCGGCATCGCCTGGCCGGGGCTGACCGGGGGCCTCGAACTCAAGGCCCTGCCCGGCATCTTCGCCGCCGGCGAGATGCTGGACTGGGAGGCACCGACCGGCGGCTACCTGATCACCTGCTGCCTCGCCACCGGCCGCCATGCCGGCCGCGCCGCGGCGGCGGCCTGATCGTCGGTTTTGGTCTGGAAATATCCCGGGGGGCGCCGCCGCGGCCCCCGTCGAGGGGGCCGTGGCGGCCGGGGGGCAGAGCCCCCCGCAGCCCCGCGTCAAACCTCGTGACGGGCGGCGAAGCGCGCGCGCAGCTCCGCGTCATGCTGGCCGAGTTCCGGCGCGGCGTGGTCGAGCGCGAGATCGGCATCCGAGAACACGATGGGCGAGCGCACGCCCGGCACCCCCTCGAACTCGCGCCGGAGCCCGCGCGCCACGATCTGCGGATCGGCGAAGACCTCGGCCAGATCGTTGATCGGCCCGGCCGGCACGCCCTCGGCCTCGCAGGCGGCCAGCAGACCGGCCTTGCGCCAGCCCCGCGTCGCGGCCGTCAGCGCCGCGACCAGCGCCGCGCGGTTGGCGATCCGGTCGGCATTCGTGCGGTAGTCCGGCGCCTCGACCAGCCCCGGCAGTCCGAGGATGCCGCACAGCCGGCGGTACTGCGCGTCGTTGCCGGTGGCGATGATGATCCAGCCGTCGGCGCAGTCGAAGACCTGGTAGGGCACGAGGTTCTGATGCGCGTTGCCGATCCGGCCGGGGGCCGTGCCGGTGACGAGGTAGTTCATCGCCTGGTTCGCCATGATCGCGGTCGACACGTCCAGCAGCGCCATGTCGACATGCTGGCCCCGCCCGGTCGCGCGGCGCTGGTGCAGCGCGGCGAGGATCGCCGTGGCCGCGTAGCAGCCGGTGAAGATGTCGGCCACGGCCACGCCCACCTTCTGCGGCTGCCCCTCGACCGCGCCGGTCACGCTCATCAGCCCCGACATGCCCTGGATGATGTAGTCGTAGCCGGCCCGGTGGGCATAGGGCCCGTCCTGTCCGAAGCCGGTGATCGAACAATAGACGATCCCCGGGTTGAGGGCCGAAAGCCCCGGGTAGTCCAGCCCGAACTTCGCCAGCCCGCCGACCTTGAAATTCTCGATCACCACGTCCGCATCGGCCACCAGCCTTCGCACGAAGGCCCTATCCTCCGCCTTGCGGAAATCGGCGATCACGCTTTTCTTGCCGCGGTTGCAGGAATGGAAATAGGCCGCGCTGCGGTCGGCCCCGCGCTCGACGAAGGGCGGGCCCCAACGCCGGGTATCGTCGCCGTCCGGCGCCTCGACCTTGATCACCTCGGCGCCGAGATCGGCCAGCATCTGCCCCGCCCAGGGCCCGGCGAGAATGCGCGCGAGTTCGACAACGCGAACGCCGGCCAGCGGGCTCATCGGTTCAGTTCCCGAGCCGGGCGTCGAGCAGGTCGCGCAGTTGGTTGTAGGACATGTTCGAATGGCTTTCGCCGTCGATCACCAGCGTCGGGGTGGAGTCGATGCCGTGTTCGGTGGCGTGTTTTTG
>Ga0180431_10005540_pt1 | contig 15339 bp, 17 predicted proteins | sample SS_ome_11_FD_132459 | JGI IMG/M metagenome (GOLD analysis project Ga0180431, IMG submission 132459) | Hypersaline lake sediment archaeal communities from the Salton Sea, California, USA - SS_1_MS_1 metaG | ecosystem: Environmental > Aquatic > Non-marine Saline and Alkaline > Hypersaline >... | reverse complement strand
ATCGTCGCCGTCAAGGACGCCAAGGGCGATCTGCACGGTGCGGCGCAGATCATCGCCGAGACCGGACTGGCCTACTACTCCGGCGACGACGCGCTGAACCTCCCGTGGCTGGCGGTGGGGGCCGTCGGCTTCGTCAGCGTGTGGGGTCACCTGGTTGCGGGTCAGCTACGCGACATGCTGACCGCGTTCAACTCCGGCGACCTGGCGACCGCGCGCAAGATCAGCGTGGCCCTGGCCCCACTCAACTCCGCCCAGGCCCGGCTCGGCGGGGTCACCCTGGCCAAGGCGGGCCTGCGGCTGCAGGGATTCGACGCCGGCGATCCGCGGCTGCCGCAGATGCCGGCCACCGGCGAGCAGATCGAGGAGCTCGCCGACGACATGCGTGCGGCGGCAGCGCTGCGATGACGGTCGCCGACCTCACGCCGCCCCCGCCGCTGTCGGCCGGTGCGCTGCGGGTGACCGCGCTGGGCGGGATCAGCGAGATCGGCCGCAACATGACGGTGTTCGAGCACCTGGGAAGGCTGCTGATCGTCGACTGCGGAGTGCTGTTCCCCGGGCACGACGAGCCGGGCGTCGACCTGATTCTTCCCGACCTGCGGCACATCGAGAACCGCCTCGACGATGTCGAGGCCCTCGTGCTCACCCATGCCCACGAGGACCACATCGGCGCGATTCCGTTCCTGCTCAAGCTGCGCTCCGACATCCCGGTGGTCGGTTCCCGCTTCACCCTCGCCCTGGTCGCGGCCAAGTGCCGCGAGCACCGCATCAAGCCGACGTTCGTCGAGGTCGCGGAGGGCCAGCGCAGCACCCACGGGGTCTTCGAATGCCAGTACTTCGCGGTCAACCACTCCATCCCCGACGCCCTGGCGATCGCCGTTCACACCGGTGCCGGGACGGTTCTGCACACCGGGGACATCAAGCTCGATCAGCTCCCGCCGGACGGGCGGCCCACCGACCTGCCCGGCATGTCCAGGCTCGGCGACGCCGGGGTGGATCTGTTCCTGTGCGACTCCACCAACGCCGAGATCCCCGGCGTCGGGCCTTCCGAGAGCGAGATCGGCCCCAACCTGCACCGGCTGATCCGCGGTGCGGAGGGCCGGCGGGTGATCGTCGCGTGTTTCGCCTCCAACGTCGACCGCGTCCAGCAGATCGTCGACGCCGCGGTGGCCCTGGGACGGAGGGTGTCTTTCGTCGGCCGCTCGATGGTCCGCAATATGGCGATCGCCCGCGATCTGGGCTTCCTGCGGGTGGAGGACACCGACGTCGTGGACATCGGCGCGGCGGAGATGATGCCGCCGGACAGTCTGGTCCTGATCACCACCGGCACCCAGGGCGAACCGCTCTCGGCGCTGGCCCGGATGTCGCGCGGCGAGCACCGCAGCATCACGATCACCGCCGAGGACCTGATCATCCTGTCGTCCTCGCTGATCCCCGGTAACGAGGAGGCCGTTTACGGGGTGATCGACGCGCTGTCCAAGGTCGGCGCCCGGGTCGTCACCAATCAGCAGGCGCGGGTGCACGTATCCGGCCACGCCTACGCCGGCGAACTGCTCTTCCTCTACAACGGGGTGCGCCCCCGCAACGTGATGCCGGTGCACGGGACCTGGCGGCACCTTCGTGCCAACGCCAAACTGGCCGCCCGCGCCGGGGTCCCGGAGGAGTCGATCATGCTGGCCGAGAACGGCGTCAGCGTCGACCTGATCGCCGGTCAGGCCTCCATCGCCGGCGCGGTTCCGGTCGGGAAGATGTTCGTCGACGGCCTGGTGACCGGTGATGTCGGCGACGCCACCCTGGGGGAGCGGCTGATCCTGAGCTCGGGCTTCATCGCGGTGACAGTGGTGGTCAGCCGCGAGACGGGCCGTGCGCTGGCACCCGCGCACCTGCACTCCCGCGGGTTCTCCGAGGACCCCAAGGCCCTCGAGCCCGCCCAACGCAAAGTCGAGGCCGAACTGGAATCCCTTGCCGCCGATCGGGTCACCGATCCGATTCGGATCGCCCAGGCGGTCCGGCGCGCGGTCGGAAAATGGGTCGGCGAATCCTACCGGCGCCAGCCGATGATCGTGCCCACGGTCATCGAGGTCTGAGGTCTCACCGCTTGTTGACGAAGCCGGCGTCCACCGGCAGTGCCACTCCGGTGATGTAGCGGCCGGCCTCGGAGACCAGCCAGAGCACGGCGTTGGCGACGTCGTCGGGCTGAAGGTTCTGCACCGGCAGGGCATTGGTCAGGTCGGGTCCGGCGGGGCCCTGTTCGGCCATCCCCTCCAGCCAGGACCGGATGAAATCGTTGTCGATCATCGGTGTCTCGACACCGGCCGGATGTACTGAGTTGACGCGGATGTTGTACGGGGCAAGGAAGTTAGCGTAGGCCCGCATCAGGCCGACGACACCGTGTTTGGCGGCGGTGTAGCCGATCGAGCCCGCGATCGGCGCCCCGATCCCCACCAAGCCGGCGACCGAACTGGTCAGCACCACCGAGCCGCCCTCGCCCTGCTTGATCAGCGGGCGCATCGCCACGTCAACGGTGTGGTAGACGCCGGTGAGGTTGACGTCGATCACGTCCTGCCAGGCCCGGTCACCCAGCATCGGGGCGATCCCGGCGTTGGCGATGACGATGTCCAGGCGACCGAGCTCGGCGATACCCTCAGCCAGGGCCGTCTTCAGGGCGCCGCGGTCGCGGACATCGGCCTGCCGGGCCACGATGCGGCCTCCGGCCTCGGTCACCAACTCGACCGTGGCGTCGAGATCCTCGGGGGAGGCCAGCGGGTAGGGCACGCCGTCGATCTGTTCGCAAAGGTCGATGGCGATGATGTCGGCGCCTTCGGCGGCCAGCTTGAGTGCGTGCGCGCGCCCCTGGCCGCGGGCGGCGCCGGTGATGAAGGCGACCTTGCCGTGCAGGCTTCCCATAGTCTCAGGCCACAGTCTCAGGCGCGGGATCGGCGGGCGGCCGGGGCGGGCTGGAGCATGCCGCTCATCGGTACGGGCATCTGCGGACTCCGATCTGGTGGGGATTGCAGGCCGACGGGTGCGGGCGGGCAGTGTCACCCGGGCAGTGTCACCCGGGCAGTGTCACCGTAGCGGGCGCACTCCGACCGGAGTCCGGGCCGCGCCAGGCCGCGCCGGCGGGGCATCACGGGCCGCGTTCGCGGTTGATTTCGTTCTGGCAACGGCCCGCCATCCAAACGTGTGGCATGTGGTGCCAGTGGGACGGTTGGGACTAGGGTTCCCGGCATGGCGAACAAGACGGCCGCTCGCTCCGGCGCGCGAACGACCAGCTCACGCGGTGCTTCCCGGTCTGCGGCGTCGGCCAAGGCGCCCGCCAGGCGGCCGTCCCCGCCGCGCCGTAAGCCCAGCGCCGCCAAGCAGCCCTCCGGGTTCGCGACGGCTGCGGCGGCCGGGTGGCGCACGCTGCGGGCCGGTTGGCTGGTCGTGGCCCGCGGAACCGGGTCGGCGGCCCGGTCGGTGGGCCGGGCCCGTGACATCGCCCCCGGCCACCGCCGGGACGGGATCGCGCTGGGGATGCTGGCGCTGGCGCTGGTCGTCGCCGCCGCGTCCTGGTTCGACGCGGCCCGTCCGGTCGGCGCCTGGATCGACTCCGCACTGCGCACCGTCGTCGGCTCCGCTGTGGTGCTGCTGCCGTTGCTGATCGCCGCGGTCGCCATCGCGCTGATGCGCACCGAACCCAACCCGGAGACCCGGCCGCGGCTGGCCGTCGGTGCGGCCATGATCGGACTGCCCGTGCTGGGCCTGTGGCACCTGTGGTCGGGCTCGCCCACCGACCCGGCTGATCGGCAGCGGGCGGGAGGATTCGTCGGGTTCGCCATCGGCGGCTCGCTCTCCGACGGTGTGACGGCATGGATAGCGACCCCGCTGCTGATCTTCGCGCTGCTCTTCGGACTGCTGCTGATCACCGGGACCACGATCCGCGAGCTTCCGCAGGCGCTCTACGAGATGTTCGCCACCCGGCTCGGGCGGCGCTACGCCGACTACTACGACATGAATGACGTGAGCGCTGCTCACGGCGCGCACGACGAGTACGCCGACGGCTATTACGACGACAGCTACGACGACAGCTATTACGACGATCCCCGCGCATACTCGGACGAACCGCAGGCTTGGGCCGTGCCGGCCGGGCCAGCCGGGACTCCCTACGACAACTACCCGATCGAGGCGGGCGATCCGCCCGCCGGGGCCGAAGCCGACACCGAGCCGGTCAAGCCCAAGCGGCGGAGGTCCGGGGCGACCAAGCGGGCTGCCAAGACCGATGCCGGCTCCGGCGCGGCGCTGGACCGGGTGGTTGAGGGTCCTTACACACTGCCCACACTGGATCTTCTGATCGCCGGTGAACCGCCCAAGCGGCGCAGCGCCGCCAACGACCAGATGGTCGAGGCCATCAGTTCGGTACTCGAGCAGTTCAAGGTCGACGCCGCGGTGACCGGCTGCACCCGCGGGCCGACCGTCACCCGTTACGAGGTCGAACTGGGCCCCGGGGTCAAGGTGGAGAAGATCACCGCGCTGCAGCGCAACATCGCCTACGCGGTGGCCACCGAGAGCGTGCGCCTGCTGGCGCCGATCCCCGGTAAGTCGGCGGTCGGCATCGAGGTGCCCAACACCGACCGCGAGATGGTGCGACTGGCCGACGTGCTCACCGCCCCCTCGACCCGGCGTGACCACCACCCGCTGGTGATCGGGCTGGGCAAGGACATCGAAGGCGACTTCGTCTCGGCCAACATCGCCAAGATGCCGCATCTTCTGGTGGCCGGGTCCACCGGCTCGGGCAAGTCCAGCTTCGTCAACTCGATGCTGGTGTCCCTGCTGGCCCGCGCCACCCCGGATGAGGTGCGGATGATCCTCATCGACCCCAAGATGGTGGAATTGACTCCCTACGAGGGGATTCCGCACCTGATCACCCCCATCATCACCCAGCCGAAGAAGGCCGCCGCCGCATTGGCCTGGCTGGTTGAGGAGATGGAGCAGCGTTACCAGGACATGCAGGCGTCCCGGGTACGCCATATCGACGACTTCAACGCCAAGGTGCGCTCCGGGGAGATCACCACCCCGCCGGGCAGCCAGCGGGAGTACCGGCCCTACCCCTATATCGTCGCTATCGTCGACGAGCTCGCCGACCTGATGATGACCGCCCCCCGCGACGTCGAGGACGCCATCGTGCGGATCACCCAGAAGGCCCGGGCGGCCGGTATCCACCTGGTGCTGGCCACTCAGCGTCCCTCGGTGGACGTCGTCACCGGCCTGATCAAGACCAACGTGCCGTCCCGGCTGGCCTTCGCGACCTCATCGCTGACCGACAGCAGGGTGATCCTCGACCAGCCCGGCGCGGAGAAGCTGATCGGGATGGGCGACGGGCTGTTCCTGCCGATGGGTGCGGGTAAGCCGCAGCGGCTCCAGGGCGCCTTCATCACCGATGAAGAGATCCATGCGGTGGTCCAGGCATGCAAGGACCAGGCCGAACCGGAATACACCGAGGGCGTGACCGCGGCCAAGCCGTCCGGGGACCGGGGTGAGGTCGACCCCGACATCGGCGAAGACATGGACGTGTTCCTGCAGGCCGTCGAGTTGGTGGTCTCCAGTCAATTCGGGTCCACCTCGATGCTGCAGCGCAAGCTGCGGGTCGGCTTCGCCAAGGCCGGCCGGTTGATGGACCTGATGGAAACCCGCGACATCGTGGGCCCCTCGGAGGGGTCCAAGGCGCGCGAGGTCCTCGTCAAGCCGGAGGACCTGGCCGCCACCCTGAACTCGATCCGCGGTGGGGGAGACCCCGATGACGGCGACGACGGGGGCGTTCCGGAGGAGTTCTGAGTCAGAGCACGAGCAGCATCCGGGTGTTGCCCAGGATGTTGGGCTTGACGTAGCTCAGGTCGAGGAACTCAGCCACGCCGATGTCATAGGAGCGGCACATCTCCGCATAGACCTCGGCCGTGACCGGCGTGCCCTCGATCTCGGCGAAGCCGTGCCGGCCGAAGAACTCGGTTTCGAACGTCAGCACGAACAGCCGCCGCAGTTGCAGGTCCCGGGCCACCTCCAGGAGCCGGCCGACGATCGCGTGCCCGATACCGCGGCCCCTGACCGACGGGTCGACCGCCACGGTCCGCACCTCACCGAGATCGGACCACAACACGTGCAGCGCGCCGCACCCCACCACCGTCCCGGCGAGCTCGGCCACCCAGAACTCCTGGACCGCCTCGTACAGGGTGACCAGGTTCTTCTCCAGCAGGATCTTGCCGGCGTAGGTGTCAACCAGCCGTTTGATCTCCGGCACGTCCGACGTGCGGGCGCGCCGGATCTCGACACCGGCGGGGGCGGCGCCCAGCTCCGGCGGACCGGGCGAGAAGTCGACCACCGCGCAACCCTATCGTCGGCGCCCTACGCGGCCCGGTGAACCGATAAGGTATTCGCCGTGCCGGGCCAAACCCCAAGAACGCCTGCGGCCCGGCCCGCCGGGGTGGCCAACCTGGCCAACCTGCTCACCATCCTGCGGATCGTGCTCGTCCCGGTGTTCCTGCTGTTCCTTTTCGCCGGCGACGGCCACCAGACCTCAAGCCGGATAGCGGCATTCGTGGTGTTCGCCGTCGCGGTGATCACCGACCGGCTCGACGGCACGCTGGCCCGCAACTACGGCATGATCACCGAGTTCGGCAAACTGGCCGACCCGATCGCCGACAAGATGCTGGTCGGCGCCGCACTGATCGGGCTGTCGATCCTGTCCGATCTGCCCTGGTGGGTGACCGTGCTGATCCTGGCCAGGGAGATCGGGATCACCCTGCTGCGCTTCGCGGTGCTGCGCCGCGGCGTCATCCCGGCCAGCCGCGGCGGCAAACTCAAAACCCTGGTTCAGGCCATTGCCATCGGTCTGTTCATCCTGCCGCTGCACAGCTGGCCGGGGCCATGGCTGACCGTGGCATGGACGGTGATGGGCGCGGCGATTGTGCTGACCGTGGTCACCGGCGTCGACTACGTGGTCTCCGCGGTGCGGCAGTCCCGCTCGGACCGCTGAGAACGCCGGGAACCAATGTGCGCCCGTGGTCGTTGCACATGATGCCGCGGAGACCCCGCGACGACTTGAGGAGGACAGGGCGATGGCGGTATTGCTGCGCGAAGTGATCGGCGACGTACTTCGTCGTACGCGCACGTCGCAGGGGCGGACGCTGCGAGAGGTCTCGAGCTCCGCGCGGGTCAGCCTCGGTTACCTCTCGGAGGTCGAGCGTGGACGCAAGGAGGCCTCCAGCGAGTTGCTGAGCGCGATCTGCACGGCTCTGGAGGTGCCGCTGTCCCGGGTGCTCGTCGACGCCGGGGCCGAGATGGCTGACCACGACGATGCGATGGCCCGACTGGCCGATCGCCGGGTGATCCCGCATCCCGCCGCGATGGCGGTGGCCTGACCGCCGGCGGTGACGTTCTCTTGGGCACGCGGCTGCGGTCCGGAGGCCCCAACCGATAAATTGGGCGGCGACGGCAACAGTACGACGTGGCACGACCGAATCTAAGGCGGCAAGCAGATGGCAAATCCGTTCGTCAAGGCGTGGAAGTACCTGATGGCGCTGTTCAGCTCCAAGGTCGACGAATACGCCGATCCCAAGGTCCAGATCCAACAGGCGATCGAGGACGCCCAGCGCCAGCACCAGGCGCTGACCCAGCAGGCCGCCCAGGTGATCGGCAACCAGCGCCAGCTTGAGATGCGGCTCAATCGGCAGCTGGCCGATATCGAGAAACTGCAGGCCAACGTGCGTCAAGCGCTGACCCTGGCCGACCAGGCCACCGCTGCCGGTGACGCCACCAAGGCCACCGAGTACACCAATGCCGCGGAGGCCTTCGCCGCTCAGCTGGTCACCGCCGAGCAGAGCGTGGAGGACCTCAAGACGCTGCACGACCAGTCCCTGCAGGCCGCCATGCAGGCCAAGAAGGCGGTCGAGCAGAACGCCATGGTGTTGCAGCAGAAGATCGGCGAGCGCACCAAGCTGCTCAGCCAGCTCGAGCAGGCCAAGATGCAGGAGCAGGTCAGCGCCTCGCTTCGGTCCATGAGCGAGATCGCCGCCCCCGGCAGCACCCCCAGCCTGGACGAGGTTCGGGAGAAGATCGAACGCCGCTACGCCAACGCCATGGGCTCCGCGGAACTGGCGCAGAACTCGGTGCACGGCCGGATGATGGAAGTCCAGCAGGCCAGCGTGCAGATGGCCGGGCACTCCCGGCTAGAGCAGATCCGGGCGTCGATGCGCGGCGAATCGCTGACCGCCGGCGGCGCGGCGGCTCCGGCCACCCCCGCAAGCCCGGCCGCCACCCCCGAGACCGAGAAGCCACTCGGCGAATAAGCCCTGAGGAGGGGACGATGACGGTGAAACCGGCCGGTTCCCGGCCGTCGCGCTCGGTGGTGCAGCGCGGCATCGACATCGTCAGCGAGTACGCCGATGCCGCGGCGGTGCGGTTGAGCAACTTGTCCGACCCGCGTTCCCGTCTGCTGCGCAAGCGTCGCTGGGCGCTGCGGATGGGCATCCTGTTCGGATCCGCCTCGGCGTTCTGGGTGTTCGTCACCGGATTGCTGGCGTCCTGGAGCACCCCGATCTGGGGGCTGCTCATCACCGGGGGTATCGCCGCCGGGGCCGCCGCGCCGGCCACGCTCTGGCTGCTGCGCTACCGGTGGCTGCGCGGAGAGCCGCTGCCGCCGGCGCGCCAGGCCAGCGGGCGCCGGCTTCCCCCACCCGGCTCGGTGGCCCGCCCGGCCATGTCGGCGCTGGGCGCCTCCGAACGCGGCCTGCACTCGCTGCTCGGCGTCATCGAGCGGGGTCGGCTGCTGCCGTCCGAGGACATCCGCGAACTGACCGACGCAGCGGGACGTTCGGCGGCGGCGATGGCCGCCTCGGCCGCCCAGATCGCCGCGCTGGAGAGGGCCGCCCGCGAGGCTCCGGAATCGCGGGCCTACCTTGCCCCGACCATCAATGCCTATACCCACGCCCTCAACAACGGTGTGCGGCAGTACAACGAGATGGTCACCGCCGCAGCGCATCTGGTCTCGGCGGCCAACTCCGGTCCGATGGCGACCGGCTCGATGACGACCGGCTCGATGACGACCGGCTCGATGACGACTATGGCGTCGGCTCAGCAGCGCTACCGCGGTGAGCTCACCGACGCGACCGACCGGCTGCTGGGCTGGGCGCAGGCCTTCGACGAGCTGGGCCAGCTGCGCTGACGGCCGGGCGGAATCCGATCAGAAAGTCGGGCGCAGCGCCGGCACCACCGCGCCGAGCAATCCCCGCGCGATCGCCTTGAGGAAGTCGACGGTGTCGAAGTAGTCCCGCCACAGGCTGATCCGGCCGTCGTGTACCTCGAACACCCCGCACACCCAGAACTGCAGCCGGACCGGGCCGATGATGATCGCATCGGTGCGTTCGGTGAGCACCGAGGAACCGTTCACGGCGATCCGGTGGGTCTTCACCTCGAACGCCGCGCGGCCCTCCATCGACCGGAACAGCTTCAGTGCCCGGGCCCGGCCGCGGATGGTCGGCAGACCGACGTTCTCGTACACCAGGTTCTCGTCGAGGACCGCCCCGGCGCCGTCGGTGTCGGCGGACTGCAGGCTGCTTAGCAGCACTTCGACGGTGTGGGCATTGTCGATGTCGGAGCTCACCGAACTCTCTTTTGCGGCGCTCTCGTTGGCGCTCTGCTCGGTCATACCGCCCAGCGTAGACCGCTGTGGAAGGGTGGGCGCTGATGCGGGTCGCCGTGGTCGCCGGGCCCGAGCCCGGGCACGCTTTCCCGGCGATCGCGCTGTGTCTCCGTCTCCGCGACGCCGGTGATCAGGCTGTCCTGTTCACCGGTCGGCAGCGTCTGGAGGCTGCGGACCGGGCCGGGTTGACGGCTGTGGAGTTGGCCGGGCTGGAGGCGGGGGAGTCCGACGACGACTCCGACGCGGGAGCCAAGATCCATCGGCGCGCCGCCAGGATGGCCGTGCTCAACCTGCCCGAGATGCGGCGTGTCAAGCCCGATCTGGTGGTGTCCGACGCGATCACCGCCTGCGGGGGGATGGCCGCCGAGCTGCTCGGTATCCCATGGGTCGAGCTCAGCCCGCACCCGCTCTACCTGCCGTCCAGGGGTCTGCCGCCGGTGGGCAGCGGGCTCGCGCCCGGCGCCGGTCTCACCGGACGGCTGCGAGACGCGGCGATGCGGGCACTGGCCGCACCTTCGATTCGGGCCGGAGCCCGCCAGCGCGCGGCGGCCCGGCGCGGAATCGGCCTGCCCGAAAGCGATCCTGGGCCGCGGCGCCGGCTGATCGCCACCCTGCCCGCCCTGGAGGTGCCCCGACCGGACTGGCCTGCCGAAGCCGTCGTGGTCGGTCCGCTGCACTTCGAGCCCACCGCCGCGACGCTGCCGGTTCCGTCGGGGTCTGGGCCGTTGGTGGTGGTGGCGCCGTCCACCGCGGTCACCGGCGCCGCCGGCCTGGCTGAGCTGGCCGTGCGGCATCTGGAACCCGGCCGGACCCTGCCCCCGGGCGCGCGGCTGGTCATCTCCCGGCTCAGCGGTGAGGTCCTCGAGTTGCCGCGGTGGGCGACGGCTGGACTGGGTCGCCAGGACGAGGTGCTCCGCGCCGCCGACGTGGTGGTCTGCGGCGGCGGTCACGGCATGCTGTCCAAGGCTCTGCTGGCCGGGGTGCCGGTGGTGGCGGTGCCCGGGGGAGGTGACCAGTGGGAGTTGGCCAACCGTGTCGCGCGGCAGGGCAGCGGACGCCTGGTGCGGCCGCTGACCGGCGAGTCGCTGGCGTCCGCGGTCGGCGAGGTGCTCACCGGGCCCGGCTACCGGCAGGCCGCCGGACGGGCCGGGGCGAGCGTCGTCGGGGCGGCCGACCCCGTCGCGGTGTGCCGCGAGGCGCTGAACCGGACTGGCTAGGGTTGGCCGCGTGCGGCTGACCGAATTCCACGAACTCGTCGAGGCCCAGTTCGGCCCGGCGCGAGGCGCCTCGCTGCTGGTTGACCACGCCCTGACCCGGTTCGGGGGCCGCAGCGCCGCTCAGGCGATCGACGACGGCGTCGACCCCCGCGAGGTGTGGCGGGCCCTGTGCGCCGACTTCGACGTGCCCCGCGATCAGTGGTAACCGCTGGGTAATACCGACACGCCGCGCGCCTCCTTGCCATCGAACACATGTTCGCTACTGTGGGCGATGTTCGGCGATCGAATTTCTGTCGGAGCCCTGTCCTAGCGTCACGGCCAACCGACCGAACCCGGTCACCGAACCCCGGACAGAACGGAGAAACCCATGGCGCAGCAGGCCCCCGACCGCGAGAAGGCCATCGAACTCGCGATCGCCCAGATCGAGAAGAACCACGGCAAGGGGGCGGTGATGCGCCTCGGCGACGAGGTCCGCCAGCCCGTCTCGGTCATCCCGACCGGCTCCATCGCCCTGGACGTGGCGCTGGGCATCGGCGGACTGCCCCGCGGCCGCGTCGTGGAGATCTACGGCCCGGAGTCCTCAGGCAAGACCACCGTCGCACTGCACGCGGTGGCCAACGCCCAGGCCGCCGGCGGTATCGCGGCGTTCATCGACGCCGAGCACGCGCTGGATCCCGAGTACGCCAAGAGCCTCGGGGTCGACACCGACTCGCTGCTGGTCAGCCAGCCCGACACCGGGGAACAGGCGTTGGAGATCGCCGACATGCTGGTCCGCTCCGGGGCGATCGACATCCTGGTCATCGACTCGGTGGCCGCGCTGGTGCCCCGGGCGGAGATCGAGGGCGAGATGGGCGACAGCCACGTCGGCCTGCAGGCCCGGCTGATGAGCCAGGCGCTGCGCAAGATGACCGGCGCGCTGAACAACTCGGGCACCACCGCGATCTTCATCAACCAGCTCCGGGAGAAGATCGGAGTGATGTTCGGGAGTCCCGAAACCACCACCGGCGGCAAGGCTTTGAAGTTCTACGCCTCCGTCCGTCTGGACGTCCGGCGCATCGAGACGCTCAAGGACGGCACCGATGCGGTCGGAAACCGCACCCGGGTGAAGGTGGTCAAGAACAAGGTCTCGCCGCCCTTCAAGCAGGCAGAGTTCGACATCCTGTACGGCAAGGGCATCAGCCGTGAGGGTTCGCTCATCGACATGGGCGTCGACCAGGGCTTCATCCGCAAGTCCGGATCGTGGTTCACCTACGAGGGCGAGCAGTTGGGGCAGGGCAAGGAGAACGCCCGCAGCTTTCTGCGGGAGAACCCCGACATCGCCAACGAGATCGAGAAGAAGATCAAAGAGAAGCTCGGGATCGGTGCGGTGATGACCGACGAGCTGTCCGATGACGTTCTGCCCGCCCCCGTTGACTTCTAAAACCGGCGAGGCGACTTCCGAGTCCCGCGGTGAGCAGGCGCACTCCCTGTGCCTGCGCCTGCTCACCGTAAGGGCTCGCACCCGCGCCGAACTGGCCGGACAACTGGCCAAGCGCGGGTACCCCGATGAGGTGGCCGACTCGGTGCTGAGCCGGCTCTCTGCGGTGGGCCTGGTCGACGATGAGGAGTTCGCCGCCCAGTGGGTGCGGTCCCGGCAGGCCAACGCCGGAAAGGGCAAGCGCGCGTTGGCCGCCGAGTTGCGGACCAAAGGTGTCGGCGAGGAGGTGATCGCTGCCGCTCTGGATGGCATCGACGCCGGAACCGAGCGGCGGACCGCGGAGCGACTCGTGGAGCGCAGGCTGCGCCGGGAGACTCTTGGCGGCGGGCCCGGCGAGGAGGCCAAGCTGATGCGCCGACTGGTCGGAATGCTGGCCCGGCGCGGCTACGGCCAGGGCACCTCGGTGGCGGTCGTCACCGACGCCCTGGCCGCCGAACGTGACCGCCGGCGGGTCTAGCGGCGCATCAGGTTCACTGACGCAGGACGAGCAGGGCCACCAGCGCACCGACGACGGCGACGGCGGCCGCCGATCCGAGCACGAATCCGCCGCCGCGGGTGCGCAGGATGGCGAAGCCCTGGCGGGTCTCGCGGACATAGCGGCGCCGCGACATGGCTGCCAGCGCCGCGATGACCCCCGTGAGCATCAGTGAGATCCCCAGCACGTCGGTGAACCGCGCGTGCACCAGGAGGATCACGGTGACGGCGAAGACGGCGGCCAGCCCGGTCAGGGTCATGGCGCGCTGAAGGTGGTTGCGCTCGAAGGGATACTGCGCCCCCCACAGTTTCCCGGGCCGGGCCATCGGAGGTCAGGCCTGGGCCGGGGTCAAGACGAGCAGGATCACACCGAGTCCGGTCAGCAGGATGGCCGCCACGCCGAGGAACGGGGTACCGAACCCGGGCAGCGGTTGGCGCCGACGCAGCGCCTGTTCGGTGGCCCACCAGCGGCGCACCGCCAGCCCACAGGTGCCGACCGCGATCACCACCAGGCCCAACGCCAGTACCCGGCTGCCGTACCACGGGTTCTCCAGGAAGAGCCGGTCGATGGCCACCGCGGCCGCGAGGAGGGTCACCGCGAGCCGCAGCCACGACAGATAGGTGCGCTCGTTGGCCAGGGTGTACAGCGGGTCGGGCTCGCGGCCCTCGTCGTAAACGCCCCGCGGGAACCGGGACGCGGACGCCGGGTCGCTGTCGAAGTCCATCACCTCGTTGGTGGCCACCCCGCCACGGTAACGCCCGGCGGCCGACGAAGTGGGCGCCGACGGCGCCTCAGTCCCCGGGTTCCAGCCGGTTCGCGGTGGGGCCCGCCCGGGCGAGGGCGTCGGCGTCCGGTGCCCGAGGGGATCGGCGCAGCCGCCGTTCCAGCCGAGTCGCTGCGGCCGACAACGCGAAGTTGACGGTGATCATCAGCGCGGCGATCACGATCAGCGCGGGAATGTAGTTGCCGTAGGACGAACCGACGACCGTGCCCTGGCGGACCATCTCGACGAAGGTGATCTGGTAGCCGATCGCGGTGTCCTTCAGCACCACCACGAGCTGGGAAACCAGTACCGGAAGCATCGAGGTGATCGCCTGGGGCAGCAGGATCGTCCGCATGGTCTGACCCCATCCGAGGCCGAGCGCGGCGGCGGCTTCGCTCTGGCCGCGGGGCAGGGCGCGCACCCCGGCCCGCACGACCTCGGCGATCACCGCACCGTTGTACAGCGTCAGCCCGGTCACCACGCCGGCCAGCGCCAGATACTTGGACGGGAAGGTGTCATAGAGCGCGTAGAGGAAGTAGGCGAAGATCATCATGATCAGCACCGGCACCGCGCGGAAGAACTCGACGATCACGGCGCAGGGCAGCCGTACGGCGCGCGCCTCGGACAGCCTTCCGACTCCCAGCAGGAAGCCGAGAACAAGGGCCAGCACGATCGAGAGGGCCGCGGCGGTCAGGGTGCCCTGAATGCCCGGCAGCACATAGGTTTTCCACAGGTTGGCGGTCAGGAAAGGCTGCCACTTGGCGGCAGTCAGCTGACCCCGGTCGGCGAGCTTGGTCAGTATCGACCACAGCACCAGGGCCAGGACGGCGACGGCGGCCACCGAGATGAGCCGGTTGCGGACCCGGGCCCTGGGGCCGGGTGCGTCGAAGAGCACCGAGGCGCTGCTCACCGCGCCACCGCCCAGCGTTTGCCCAACCACCCGAACACCAACCCCATCGGCAGGGTGAGGATCAGGAATCCGGCGGCGAATATCGCGCCCACGGTCATCAGCGCGGCGGTGTTCTCGATCATCTCCTTCATCAGCAGCGCCGCCTCCGCGACCCCGATGGCCGAGGCGATGGTGGTGTTCTTGGTCAGCGCGATCAGCACCGATCCGAGCGGCAGGACCACCGATCGGAAAGCCTGCGGGAGCAGGATCATCCGCAGGTTCTGCCCGAAGGTCAGTCCCAGTGAACGGGCCGCCTCAACCTGGCCCAGTGGGACGGTGTTGACCCCCGAGCGCACCGTTTCGCAGACGAAGGCGGCGGTGTAGGCGGTCAGGCCCAGCACCGCCAGCCGGAAGTTGGAGTCAGCGATCGAGGTCGGTGACTGCGGGTCGGTCAGGGTGATGCCCAGTGTCTGAGCCAAGCCGAACGAGCAGAACAGGATGATCAGCGTCAGCGGGGTGTTGCGCACCACGTTGACGTAGCCGGCTCCGGCCAGGTTCAGCACCGGGACCGGCGCCAACCGCATCGCGGCCAGGATCGTCCCGAGTATCAGCGCACCGACCGCGGAGTACACCGTGAGTTGGACGGTGACCCAGAACGCCTCGACGATCTGGCCGCGGTACTCGGCGAAAACCTCCACCCGCCGACAACCTCAGCAGGGCTCGGGCACCGGAGGTGTCGGTGTGCTGACACCTGCCGGTCCGAGGTTCTTCTCGAAGGCCGCCTGCCAGGCGCCGTCGGCCTCCATCTTCGTCAGCGCGTCGGTGATCGCGGTGCACAACACGGT
>Ga0180431_10005539_pt1 | contig 15339 bp, 13 predicted proteins | sample SS_ome_11_FD_132459 | JGI IMG/M metagenome (GOLD analysis project Ga0180431, IMG submission 132459) | Hypersaline lake sediment archaeal communities from the Salton Sea, California, USA - SS_1_MS_1 metaG | ecosystem: Environmental > Aquatic > Non-marine Saline and Alkaline > Hypersaline >... | reverse complement strand
TTCGGGTAGTCTCCCGTCAGGCGATACAGACCGGCGAGGTTGTTCACACAGGTGGCGTAGTCGGGGTGCTCTTCGCCCCTGACCCTGCCGATGACCTTCATCGCCTGGAGGAACGAAGACTCGGACTTGCCATACTCGCCGGTGGCGCGGTAGAGCGCCCCCAGGTCGTTGAGGATGGTGGCATACTCGGGGTCGTCCTCGCCATACTCCTCACGGGTGAGGTCGAGCACCTTCAGCAGCAGAGGCTCGACCTCCCTGTATTGCCCCTCACGGCTGAGCCTGGCGACCTCCCTGTTCAGTTCCTCCAGCTTTGGGTCCACGACATTGCCTCCCGTCCGCAGCCTTCAGCCCACCAGGGCTCGCCACAGACATTGCTGACCGGTGGGAGCATGCGCCCTTGCCGGGCCTGGAGCAGATGCTCCAGGCTACCCACTACCCGCTCCGGGGCTCACGGACCGATCTCGCCATACTCGGTCCAGGCGAGCACCGTTCGGAGTCCGACTTCCGTGTTCAGTATATCGCGGATTCGCTCAATCTCGTCGTCACTTGGGGGCGAGATGTGGCTCCTGTAGTCGGCGCGGTACCTCAGCACGCCCACCTGCAGCAGCGGGTTGATATCCCACACGCGCTCGCCGATACGCACCACCTCGCCCGGCGGGATGAGCTGCGCGTTGTACGGGATGCCAATACCGATGAACACCCTGTCGCCGTACTTCCCCGCGAGGTAGCGCACCGCCTCCCAGGCGCTGTCCCGGTAGCGTTCGGCAAGGGGCCTGTCCTTCACACCGGTCACGCGCATGAAGGTATCCGTCTCCAGCCCCTTGAGGTCTATCCCGATATCGGTCATGCCGGCGTCCACCAGTTCGTCGATGTAGTCGTGGGTCAGCAAGGAGCCGTTGGTCTGAACGTGGAAACGGGCCTGCGGGTCCGGATTGAGCTTTTTGATCTCTCCTATGAACTGCACCAGCCAGGGACGGTTCAGGGTGCACTCACCGCCCGAAATGAGCATGCGGTCGACGCCGTGCGTCTCCCGTTCGCCGGTGAGCCTCACCGCCGCCTCGTTCGGCGTCATGGGGTCGCCCTTCCCCTGATAGGTGAAGCTCCAGTTATAGCACTGCGGGCATCTCAGGTTGCACCCCGCCGCGAGACAGACCGCCTCGATGTAGGGTTGAGGCGAGCATCTGACCTGCCACGGGGTTCCCACCCCACCGGTCTCGTGACCCATGAAGCCGAGAACGAGCCGCCGCGGCACGTAGTCCGCAGGAAGCTCGGTGTTGATTCTCATCCCGTCCCGTATCGCGGTGACGCACGCCGGTCTCACCCTGCCGTCGACCTCCACCGCACAGCTCCAGCAGGCGCCGACGCCGCAGGGAGCGAACAGCTCCGCCTCACCCGGTGCGCTACCGATACGGTATCCCAGCTCGGCAAGGGCCGCCTTCACGCTTATCCGCTCCGGCACCGTGGCCGGCTTGCCGTCCACCTCGATGGTCACCTCCCTGTCTCTCGGCTCCTCCACCAGCTCCAGGGCCTGGTTGGGGCAGGCCAGGACACAGGCGCCGCAGCCGATGCATATCATCTGGTCCGCTCCCGGGCAGGCGACTATCTCCGAGCACCAGCCGCACTGGCGGCACTTCTCCGGGTTGTGTACGGCAACGTATGTCTTCATGCTCATGGTGGGTAACACCATAAACCATCGCTCGTCATGTTATCAAGCCACATCGCCGGTCCACTGTCTGCGGTGACGAAACAGCGACAGCAGGGTATCGGGTGTCGCTAACGCGGCTCGCCCTGGCACCTGGGGCAGAAGTAGGAGCCGCGCCCGCGTATGGGGAGGCGCTCGATAGGCGTACCGCACACGGGACAGGGCCGGCCGCCGCGGTGAGCCACCCTGAACTGGAACTGCGCCGTCCCCGGCTCGCCGCCGGGCCGCCAGTAGTCGGTCATGCTGGCGCCGTGGCTTCCGATGGCCCGGCCCAGCACGCCGGTCAGAGCGCCGTGCAGCCGCTCCATTTCCTCCGCAGAGAGGCTGTCCGCCCTCCGCAGCGGATGGATGCCGGCGGCGAAGAGGGCCTCATCGGCGTACATGTTGCCCACCCCGGCGATGACGGTCTGGTCGCACAGAAGCGCCTTGACCGGCGCCGTGCGGTTGCCCAGCCGCCGCGCCAGGGCCTGAGGCGTGAAGCCGCCCTCCAGCAGCTCAGGGCCGAGCCGGCCGACCACGACATCCTCATCCTCCACCAGCCACATCTTGCCCATCTTGCGCGGGTCGCGGAAGCACAGCGTCGTCCCGTCATCGAGGGTGAACAGCGCCCGACAGTAGGGGTCAAGCTCGTCTCCTCGGGCGACGAGCAGCGAGCCGCTCATTCTGAAGTGCAGGATGAGCGCCTCTCCGCCGTCGAGACGCACAATCAGGTATTTCCCGCGCCTGTCGAGCTCGTTGCAGGTCTTCCCTACCAGCGAACGGGAGAAGGCCTCTGCCGAGGGATACAGGACCATTTTAGGCCAGTTCAGGGTCACACCGGCGAAGCTGCGGCCCACCAGCATGGGCCCCAGGTCCCTCCGTATGGTCTCCACCTCGGGCAGCTCAGGCATGCGTCCAGTCCAGTTCTCTTTGTCTGTGCTCCTGGCGAGGCTGCGGCCTCTTCGTTCCGGTTGACCCTGAGTCCTTCGATGAACTCAGGACAGGCCTGTCCAGAAGCCAATCCTGCTCAACCACCGTTCATACTTCGACAGGCTCAGCACGAACGGTGGAACTGGCGGCCTTGCGTTCGCGCTCGGATTTCCCGTACGCTTGGCACGAACAGACTCGTGTCCCGCCTACTTCATCTCGCCCCAGTTCTTGCTGGTGTTGACATCGACCCTGAGCGGGACGCTCAGCGTCATGGCACGGGGCATGGTCTCCTCGACCAGCCGTGTCAGTCCCTCCACCTCGCCCTGGGGCACCTCGAAGACCAGCTCGTCGTGGACCTGCAGGGTCATCCTCGCCTCCAGCTTGCGCCGGTCCATCTCCCGCTGCACGTGGATCATCGCCAGCTTGGTGATGTCGGCCGACGTGCCCTGGACCGGCATGTTTATCGCCATGCGCTCCGCCGCCGCCCTCACCTGGCCGTTGGAGGAGTTGATCTCAGGTATGTAACGCCTTCGGCCCAGGATGGTCTCGACGTAGCCCCGCTCCCTGGCCTGCCGTTTGGTTGACTCAAGGTACTCCCTGACCCCGGGGTGCTTGTCGAAGTAGGCGTTGATGAAGGCCGACGCCTCCTCCCGAGAGAGCTCGGTGGCCTGCTCCAACCCGTAGCCGCTCATCCCGTAGATGACGCCGAAGTTGACCGTCTTGGCCACCCGCCTCATATCCGGCGTCACCTCGGACAGGGCCACGCCGAACACCTCCGAGGCGGTGGCGCGGTGGATGTCCTCGTCGTGGCGGAAGGCGGCCAGCAGCGTGGCGTCCTGCGACAGGTGCGCCAGCACCCGCAGGTCGATCTGCGAGTAGTCCGCCGCCAGCAGCAGGCAACCCTCGCCGGCGACAAAGGCCTTCCGCACCTGCCGGCCCAGCTCGCCTCTCACCGGGATGTTCTGTAGATTGGGGTCGCTGGAGGACAGCCGCCCGGTGGCGGTGCCCGTCTGGTTGAAGCTGGTGTGTACCCTCTGCGTCTTCGGATTGACCAGCGCCGGAAGAGAATCGACGTAGGTCGATTTCAGCTTGGCTAGCTGGCGGTACTCCAGAAGCAGCTCGATAATGGGGTGGGCGCCGCTGAGCCTCTCCAGGACGGACGCATCGGTGGAGTAGCCGCTCTTGGTCCTTCGCCCCCCGGGGAGCCGCAGCTCCTCGAAGAGCACCAGACCCAGTTGCTGCGTCGAGTTTATGTTAAATTGATGGCCGACCCAGTTGTATATCTCAGCCTCAAGCTCCGTGACCCGCTGCCCCAGCGCCTCCGACATGGCCCACAGCCCCTCCCGGTCCAGCGCCACACCGGCCCTCTCCATTCGCAGCAGCACAGGCACCAGGGGCATCTCCAGCTCGGCGAAGAGGGCCCACAGCCCCTGCTCCTTCAACTGGTCCTCGAACACCCCGGCCAGCCGCCACGTCATATCGGCATCGGCACAGGCGTACCGGCTCGCCTGAGCGATATCCACCCGGGCCATGGTAATCTGCTTGGCGCCCTTGCCGATGAGGTCGGTAATGGGGGTCATCTCCTCCCCCAGCTTGCCGAAGGCCAGCGCCTTGAGGCCCAGGGCCTTCTCCCCCAGCAGGTGAGCGGCGATCATGGTGTCGAAGCCAAGATTGTGAATCTCCATGCCGTGCTCGGCAAGCACGGTCATGTCGAACTTCCCGTTGTGGGCCACCTTGACGATACCGGCGTCCTCGGCCACAGGCCGCAGCCGCTCGATGACATAGGCCAGCGGAGGCTGGGCCCCCGACAGGTGCCCCACCGGGATGTAGTAGGCGCGGCCCGGCTCCCACGACAACGAGATGCCCACCAGACCGGCGAACATCGGCGCTGTGCCGGTGGTCTCCACGTCGATGGCGAAGGAGGAAACGGACCGGAGCTCGGCGACAAGCCGGTCGACCGCCTCGGTGTCGGCCACGATGCGGTAGTCCGTCTGCGGCCCCTCGTCCTTCACCACGGGGGCGGCAGCTCCATCCTGAGCGTCCAGTTCGCGCAGCTTGTCCAGCAGCCTGGTGAACTCCAGCTCCCGGAAGAGCGCCACCACCTTGTCCCGGTCGAAGGCGGAGACGGAGCACGTGTCAAGGTCCAGAGTGAGCGGCATGTCGGTGGCGATGGTGGCCAGCCACTTGCTCTTGGTCGCCACCTCCTCGCTCTCTTTCAGCGTCTGCTGCAGCCTGGCGGGCTCCACCTCATCGATGTGGGAGTAGATGTCCTCCACACTGCCGTACTGCTGGATGAGCTTCACCGCCGTCTTCTCGCCGACGCCCCTGACGCCGGGTATGTTGTCCGAGGGGTCTCCCTTCAGCCCCTTGAGGTCAATAACCTGCGATGGGGAGATGCCGTATTTCTCCGACACCTTGTCCTCATCGTAGAGAATCGTATCGCTGAAGGTCCTTCCCGGGCGCGGCGTGAGCACCTTCACCCGGGGCGAGACGAGCTGCAGCGTATCCAGGTCGCCGGTGACGATGACGGTATCGATCCCCTGGGCCGATGCCTGGTGGGAGAGGGCGCCGAGGATGTCGTCGGCCTCGTACCCCTCCACCTCGAAGCGGGGCATCTTGAGCGCCTCGGCCAGCTCACGCACGCGGGTGAGCTGCGTCTTCAGCTCCTCAGGCGTCGGCGGCCGGTGCGCCTTGTAGTCGGCGAACTCGCGATGTCTGAAGGTGGGGCCGGGGTAGTCGAAGGCGATGGCATAGTGCGTCGGCCTCAGCTCGGCGAGCACCTTCAGCACCATGCCGATGAAGCCGTACACCGCACCGGTGGCCTCCCCGGTGCGGCTCACCGCCAGCGCCGGCAGGGCATGAAAGGCGCGATGCACCAGAGCATTGCCGTCGAAAAGGACAAACAGAGGCTTCCTGTCCGCCGTCATCTGCGTCGTGGCCCCTTCCTTTCGCCCCATTATAGCAAGAAGCGCGGCAAGGCAACATCGCAGACGCAGTTTCTCATCTGTCGCCACCAAATGGAAAACGGAGCGCCAGTTGTTGGCACTCCGTAGATAGCAGCCTCAAGCCCCGGAAAGCGGCGCAACCCCTGGGCCTACACCTCCCGCGCCGACGCCTCGGCCTCTTCCTCCACGACTTGCACGTCCATACTCCTAGCCACAGCTCGGAAGAACTTCCTTCCGATCTCTTCGGCGCTGTCCGGAGTCATCAGGATAGCGGCGACTTCCTCCCACTTGTCCGGCAAGAGGGGCACCGTGCTGTCCCGGCGGGTGGTCAGGATGTCCAGCTTCTCATCGTCAGGCAGGGAACCCGCAAGCCTCTCCATGAACTCATCCAGGGTGAGGCGCAGCGGTACTGTGCCCGCCCGCGGGCGAGGCAAACCCGCGCCAGGAGCACTACCCCCCGAAGCCCCCCCTCTGAGCAACGCCAGCCTCTCGATGATCCACATGCGCGCCAGTGTTGTCGGTCCTATTCCCAGTTCGCGAGCATACTGCCGAAGCTCGGACCAATGCTCAGCCGACAGGCGGACCGGGACTATTTTCTGCAGAGGCCGCTTGACCTCGACCTCGATCTCCTCTGCCACTTCCTCCTCGGTGCGACCCTTCTTTGCTCTTGCCTCTGGCATCTTTCATCCCTTCTTGTGTGATTTGAAGTAGCGTTTCTCTGTGGACGACATCCTTCTCGCGGTGTTGACCTTCCAGTCGCCACCCCCGAGAGGAGTCAAGAACACTGCGATGTAAGCACCGGAGCCCGTCGTCGACAAGGCACGCACCTGGCCGCCACCAACTCTGTGGAAACACCTTTCCTGCGTGCCTGTCAGCGCGTCTTCGACCTCGGCGAAGCTCAAGCCATGCTTGCCCTCGATCTTGTCCAGTGTATCGTCGTCTATCCAGAGAGCCGCAATCTTGAGCATGGCTTCCCCTGTTTCGTGCTGCATTGTAATACATACGTATACATTTGTCAACCCCAAAGCGCACCAACGCAGGCACCTCGCCGCAGGAGGCGGCCACTCGTTTGTGCTATACTTGAGCCATTGTCCAAGAAGAGGAGAACGCCATGAAAGACCTGCTTTCCATCGCAGACCTGGACGCCAAGCAGATCCGGGGCCTGATTGACAGCGCCGTTGAGCTGAAGCGGGGCGGCAGCAGGCCGCTGCTCGAGGGCAGGTCGGTGGCCCTCATGTTCGAGAAGCCTTCACTGCGCACCCGGGTGAGCTTCGATGTCGGCGTGCAGCAGCTTGGCGGCCATGCGCTCTACCTGTCCCCGGCCGAGGTCGGTCTGGGACAGCGTGAGCCGATTGCCGACGTCGCCCGCGTGCTTTCCCGCTACGTCGACGGCATCGTCGCCCGCACCTTCGCCCACAGCACCGTCGAGACGCTGGCGCAGCATGCCACCATACCGGTGATAAACGGCCTTTCCGACAGGGAGCACCCGTGCCAGGTGCTCGCCGACCTGCTCACCGTCTACGAGAAGAAGGGCCGTCTGGAAGGAACCGTCCTCAGCTACGTGGGTGATGGCAACAACGTGGCCAACAGCCTGCTCCTGGCCTGCTCCATCATGGACATCGACTTCAGGATTGCATCTCCCAGGGGTTACCAGCTCACGGAGGACATCATGGCCCTGGCCCGGAAGAACGGGGGGCAGCTCGTGCTCACCGAGGACCCCGACGTGGCGGTGCGCGACGCCGACGTGGTGTACACCGACGTGTGGGCCAGCATGGGGCAGGAGGAAGAGGCGAAACAGCGCCGCCGTGTCTTCGCGCCGTATCAGGTGGACGAGCGGCTGCTGTCTCTGGCCCGGCCCGACGCCATCTTCATGCACGACCTTCCCGCGCATCACGGCGAGGAGATCGCCGAGGGGCTTCTCGACGCGCCCCAGTCCGTGGTCTTCGACCAGGCGGAGAACAGGCTCCACATGCAGAAGGCCATTCTGGTGGAGCTGTTAGGGACGAAATGACCAGACCCATCGTTGCCATCGTGGGCCGGCCCAACGTAGGCAAGTCCACCCTGTTCAATCGCCTGGCGGGCAAGCGCCTGGCCATCATCGAGGACGAGCCGGGGACCACCAGAGACCGCCTCTACGCCGACGTAACCTGGGAGGACAATGCCTTTGCCGTGGTGGACACCGGCGGCCTGCTGGTCACCCCGGACAGCGACCTCACCCAGAGGGTGAAGAGCCAGGTGGAGGTGGCCGTCGACGAGGCGGATGCCATCATCTTCATGGTCGACGTGGTCGACGGGGTGACCCCGGTGGACGAGGACATCGCCGACATGCTGCGGCGGTGCAGCAAGCCGGTGGTGCTGGCGGCCAACAAGGCGGACAACGATGAGCGCATCTACCAGGCACAGCAGTTCCACGAGCTGGGCATCGCCGACCCGCTGGCGATAAGCGCGCACCACAACATCAACATCGCCGAGCTCCTCGACAAGGTGGTGCAAGGTCTCCCCTACTTCCCGCCTGAAGAGGAGCCGGAGATGGCGAAGGTGGCGATCGTGGGGCGGCCCAACGTGGGCAAGTCCATGCTGCTCAATGCCATCCTGGGACAGGAACGCTCCATCGTCACCGACACGCCAGGCACCACCAGGGATGCCATAGACACCGTTTTTGAGTATAATGGCGAGCGCATGCTGCTCATCGACACCGCGGGAATCAGACGGAGGGGACGAATCGAGGGTGGCATCGAGCGCTACAGCGTGGGGCGGGCACAGCGCGCCATCGACCGGGCGGACGTGGCCGTCCTCGTCGTCGACGCCACCGAGCCGGTGACCGCCCAGGATACCCACATCGCCGGCTACATTCAGCGGGCGTTCAAGGGGATGGTACTGGTGGTCAACAAGTGGGACCTCATCGAAGACAGGGAGGCCCGCAATGACTACACCCCGCACATACGGCGACGTCTCAAGTTCATGCCCAACACCCCCATCCTCTTCACCTCGGCCAAGCTCGGCCAGGGGGTGGACAAGGTCCTCGTGGCCGCCAGGGAGCTGTGCGAAGAGCGCAGAAAGCGGGTCCCCACCTCCCTGCTCAACAACGTGGTGCAGAGTGCGGTGGCGGCCCATGGTCCCCCGTCGGTCAGAGGGAAGAAGCTCAAGATACTGTACGTCACTCAGCCTGAGGAAAGCCCGCCTACCTTCGTGTTTTTCGTCAACAATCCCGCGCTGTTGCACTTCTCGTACCAGCGCTACCTGGAGAACCGGCTCCGTCAGAGCTTCGGCTTTCGTGGCACGCCGTTGCGCTTAATCTTCAAGGGCAGAGGTGAACAATGATAGTGCTGTTGTTTGTCGGCGCAGTTGTGCTGGGGTATCTCGTCGGGTCGATCCCCGTGGGCGTCATCATCGGGCGAATCTCACGGGGTATCGACGTCAGGGACTACGGCAGCGGCGGCATGGGCATGACCAATGTGATACGCACGCTGGGCGCCAAGGCGGGCGCCATCGTCTTCGCCGCCGACGTCCTCAAGGGAGCCGTGGCCGCCGGCGTCGCCTGGGGCCTGTTCAGCCTCCGTCCCGACATGTTCGCCTGGGGGCTCATGGCCGGCGGTGCGGCGGCGGTCATCGGTCACAACTGGCCGGTCTTCGTCGGGTTTCGCGGAGGCCGCGGCGTCAACACCGCTTTCGGCGCGCTGCTGGTGATAAGCTGGCTCGTCGCCGTCATCTGCCTGCCCCTGTTCATCATTGTGGTAGCCCTTTCACGCTACGTATCGCTCGGCTCCATACTGGCCGGACTCGCCATGGTCCTGGTCATGCTCATCTTCTTCATCTTCAACATGGAGCCCCTCGCCTACGTGATATTCGGCGCGGTGGTGGCAACCCTGGTCATCGCCCGCCACCGCGGCAATATACAGAGGCTGCTCACCGGCACGGAACGAAAGATAGGTCAACGAACGGAGATTCCATGAAGGTCGCCATCATCGGCACGACGGCGTGGGGCACCGCGCTGGGGATAATGCTCGCCCGCAAGGGCCTGGATGTGGCGCTGTGGGCGCGGGGGGAAGAGGAAGCGGAGACGCTGGACCGCGACAGGGAGAACGCCGCCCGCCTGCCCGGCATCCCCTTTCCCGACGGACTGACCGTCACCTGCCGCGCCGGGGACGCACTCAAAGGCGCCTCGCTGGTCATATTCGCCGTGCCTTCGCAGGAGATGCGGCGCAACGTCAGGCTGGTAAGGGAGCACATCGATGGAAACGCCCCCATCCTCAGCGTCGCCAAGGGGCTGGAGAAGGACTCGACCAAGCGGATGACCCAGGTCATCGCCGAGGAGTTGGGCCCCTCAGCCGACAAGCGGATATGCGCCATCTCCGGACCCAACTTCTCCAAGGAGATCGCCCAGGGACTGCCGGCAGCGACGGTGATAGCCGCCCGGGACGGCGCCGTGGTGGGCTCAGTGCAGCAGATAATGGACTCGCCCACCTTCAAGGTCGAGATAAGCGACGACCTGGCCGGCGTGGAGCTGGCGGGAGCGCTGAAGAACGTAGTCGCCCTGGGGGCGGGCATGCTCGACGCACTGGGCTACGGCGACAATGCCAAGGCCGCCTTCGTCACGCACGGCTTCGCCGAGATCACCCGCCTCGCCGTGGCCGCCGGGGCCGACCCGGCCACCTTCTCCGGACTTGCCGGCGTTGGCGACCTGGTCGCCACGTGCTCCAGTCCCCTGAGCCGCAATCGCACCTTTGGCAGGGAGCTGGCAAGCGGGCGCCCCGTGGAGGAAATCAGGTATACCATGACCAGCGTTGTCGAGGGCATCGCCACCACCGCCGCCGCCTTCAGGCTGGCCGCGGACCTGGGGGTCGAAGTGCCCATTACGGCGCAGCTCTATCGGGTGCTGTACGAGGGCCTCGACCTCGGCGAAGCGATGGAGCGCCTAGTCGGAGCGCGGCGGGTCTAGGTCGCCGCATTCGTACAGTATCGCGCTGGCCGCCACCAGGCCGGCGGTCTCCGCCCGCAACACCCGGCTTCCCAGCGTGACCGGCACGATGCCGCAGGAGCGGGCGAACTCCACCTCAGAAGGGTCGAAGCCTCCCTCCGGACCAATGAACAGGTTCACCGGCAGCGCTCCGTTTCTGCGCTGAATCTCGCCCTGCAGTGCAGCCCGGAGGCCGAGCGTCGCCTCCCCCTCCCAGGGCAGCAGGGAGAACCCCACCGCCGACTGGCAGGCCTCCTCGAAGGTCACCGCCGGCTCAAGCATTGGGAGCCTTCCCCGCCCCGACTGCTCCGCCGCTTCGACAACGATCGTTCGCCAGCGCTCCAGCCTGCGCTCTGACACAGCGTCGGGCCCTCGCACGACACATCGCTGGCACATCATGGGAACGAAACGGGCCACGCCAAGCTCGGTGCACTTCTGGACGGTGAACTCGAATCTGTTGGCCTTCAGCAGCGCCTGGTACAGGGTAATGGCAGTGCGCGGTTCGGCCGCAGTGCTCACCGCGGTGACGACGCCGTGGGCGTACCCGCGCTCCACCTTCTGCAACTCCACCTGGTACTCCCGGCCGCTGTTGTCCAGCACGGCAATGCGGTCGCCGTCGCTGAGTCTGAGGACGTCTCTGAGCTGATGGACCTGCCTCCCCCTCATCACCACCTTCTTCCCATCGATCCATTCCGGGGGGACGAAAAAACGGTGCATAGGCTCTTACCCTTTCGTCGTCTCAGAGGTCAACGCCATTCGGCACGAGCGTGGTCGCCCACACTGCGGGAATCGCCCCTTGTCCAAGGGCCGCAGGGGAATTCGGGGTAGGTTGGAGCATCGGCTCCAACCGTGCCTGGAGCGGATGCTCCAGGCTACCCTGTTGTCTCGCCAGCCAGGACCTGTCGTGCACTCCTCACTTGGCGGGGCACGCCACCTGCGGGGTTACACCTCGAGGATATCCCTGAGCTTGTCGAAGAGCCCCTTGCTCCCCTTGGGCAGCTTGGCCTCGCCCAGGGACTTGCCAAGCTCCTCGAGCAGCCGGCGCTGCTCCTTGGTCAGGCTCTCCGGGGTCACCACGTGGACCATCACCAGTTGGGAGCCCCGGCCGCCGCCCCTGAGGTGGGGCACCCCCTTGTCCCGCAGCCTTATCACCTTGCCCGCTTGCGTTCCGGGCGGGATCTTGACGCTGACCGGGCTGTCCACCGTGGGTATCTCCACCTCGTCGCCCAGCGCCGCCTGCACGAAGTTCACCGGCAGGTCGTAGAGGATGTCGTCGCCGCGCCGCTGGAACAACGCATGCCCCTCCACCTCCAGGCTTACGTAGACGTTGCCCGGGCCGCCGCCGCGAGTCCCGGCGTTGCCCTCCCCACTGATGCGTATCTGGGAGCCGTCATCCACCCCGGCAGGGATGCTCACCACAAGCCGGCGCTTGCGTTTCTCCCTGCCCGAGCCGCGGCATTTCGAGCAGGGCCGGGTCACCAGCCGTCCCTCACCACCGCAGCGGGGACACGTGGCTATGTTGACGAAGCGCCCGAAAACGCTTCGCTGAACGCGGCGCACCTGACCGCTGCCGTCACACTCGGGGCACTTCTCCGCCTGGCTACCCGGCTCGCTGCCGGTGCCGTGACACTCGGAGCAGTTCTCCACCCGCTGGATCTCGACCTGCTTGTCGCAGCCAAACACCGCCTCCTCAAAGGAGATGGTAATGCCAAGGCGGATGTCGCTGCCCCGCTGCGGACCGGTCCTCGTTGTCGTCGCGGCCCCGCCGAAGAAGGTGTCGAAGATGTCGCCAAGGCCGCCGAAGACATCATCGAAACCGCGGAAACCGCCGAAGCCCTGACCGAACCCGGCGCCGGCATGCCCGAAGCGGTCGTAGGCCGCCCGCTTGTTCGCGTCGCTGAGCACCTCGAAGGCCTCATTGACCTCCTTGAACTTCTCCTCAGCGCCGTCGTCACGGTTGCGGTCGGGATGGTACTGGAAGGCCAGCTTCCTGAAGGCCCGCTTGATGTCGGTCTCGGAGGCGGACCTATCTACCCCCAGAACCTCATAGTAGTCACGCTTTGTCGTCACAAGTCACACCTGAAAGGCAAAGAAGCTTAACAGTGTATTATAAGTCAGCCTCGCTTGCTTTACAAGCAGGCCTGCCCCCTCTGGGGCCAGGGGGCTAGCCCCCGATTCCCCGCCGGGCCGTGCGGCCAATGCACCGGCAAAGAAAGGTCTGTTGCCGGAACGGGAAGAGCGCAGGCGCCGCGGTACCGCGGCGGCTAGTTCTCGCTGACCCTTATCCGGGTGACGGCGTCGCCCCAGGCGCTGGTCACCCACACGTACTCGCCGTCGAAGCAGGCGCTCTGGGGATAGTCCGGGACGGCAAAGGTCTCCAGCACCTCGCCGTCGCCGGGGCGGAGCCGGTACACGTCATCGCTCCAGTCGTTCACCACCCAGATGCTCTCTCCGTCGAAGCAGATGCCGTGGGGGGCATCGCCGACAGGGTACACGCCCAGGATCTCTCCGTCGCTGGCCCGCAACCTGGTCACCGTATCCCTGCCCGCGTTGGTGACCCACAGGTTGCCGCCCTCGGCACAGAGCTTGAACGGGGAAGTCCATTGCCCCAGGTTGAAGTTCGCCAGTTGCTCGCCGTCGTCGGGCCTGATCTTGGTGACGGTATCGCCGACGCAGTTCGCCGTCCACACGTACTGCCCATCGCAGTGGAGGCCATGAGTCCCCTCGTCCAGGGTGAAGTTGCCCACCACCTCCGCATCGCTGGCCCTGATCTTGATCACCGTGCTGTCCGAGCTGTTGGCCACCCAGATGCTGTCCCCGTCGAAACAGATGCACTCGGGGTAGCGGCCGACGGGTACGTTGGCCAGCACCTCACCGTCGCTGGCCCGCAGCTTGGTCACCTCGTCGCTGAGGTGCTTGGTCACCCAGATGTTCTCGCCATCGAAGCACAGCTCACGGGGCGCCCGCCCCACGGTGTAGTTGCCCACGACCTGGCCGTCGCTGCCTCGAATCTTGAGCACCGAGTCGCTCCAGTAGTCGGCCACCCACACGTTCTCGCCGTCGCAGCAGATGCCCCACGGGCCGTTGCCCGCGCTGAAGCTCTGCACCCGGGGTTCGGGGGGTTTGGAGTTGCACCCACAGAGGAGCCCGAGAAGAACGGCCGTGGTCAGCAGAAGCAGCGGGGTCAGTCTCATGTCGGCAGACTACTCCTCCGGATACAGCTTCATGACGCTGTCATAGACGTAGCGGCTGGCCCAGATGTTCTCCCCATCACAGCAGATACCGAAAGGAGCACCGCCGACGAAGTAGCTGTCCAGTATCTCGCCGTCGGCGCCCAGCTTGTACACGTACTGGTCATTGAGTTCCGACACCCAGATATTGGCGCCGTCGAAACAGATATCGTACGGGGCCTTGCCGATGGTATACGTGCCCAGTATCTCGCCATCAGTTATGCTCATCTTGACCACGGTGCTGCTGTCGGTGTCGGTAATCCACATGTCAGTGCCGTCGAAGGCGAGGAACCTGGGGCTCTCGCCCACCGGGTAGGTACCCAGAAGCTCTCCGTCGCTGGCCCTCAGCTTGGTCACGTCCAGGCTGTTGACGTTGGCTACCCACACGTTCTCCCCCTCGAAGCATATCCCCTGCGGGTACTTGCCCACGGCGTACCTGGCGAGAAGGTAGCCGTCGCTGGGCCTGACCTTGGCCACGGTGCAACCCCCGTGGCTGGTCACCCAGATGTGCTCGCCGTCGAAACGCACGTCGCGGGGACGGACGCCGTAGTGGAAGATGCCCAGCACCTCGCCATCGCTGGCCCTCACCTTGGCGACGCTGTCGGCATCGTAGCAGGCCACCCATACGCTCTCGCCGTCGAAGCAGACGCGGCGGGCGCCGTCGTCCACGGTGAAGTTGCCCAGCACCGCGCCGTCGCTGGCCCTCAGCTTGGTCACGTCGCCGCTGTACTGGCTGGCGACCCAGATGTGCTCGCCGTCGAAGCACAGGCCGCGCGGGCCGTCGCCGGCGTCAAAGGTAACGTTAAGGTAAGTCGTTGGGGTTGAGCCATTGCCGTTGGGGCTCGAAGGGCAACCGCAGGCAACAAGGCAGACGACCAGCGCCATAAGGACGGCCGAAAAGAGAAGTGAAAGCTGTCTCATCAAGCCCATTCTAGTGCGCGGCGGCATCGCCGGCAACTGTGCCTGCCACCGTCTGGCCCACCCATCCACCCCAAACCCGTACAGGGGGATACCACCAGCCTGGGGACACAGGCCAGGAAGCTACCTCTTTTTCCGTTTTCTCCCACCCCGGGAGAGTGCGGACTTCACGTCGCGGTCCTTGGCCACCTTCCTGCCGGTGAACCCCCGGGTACGGAACCAGGACGGGGTGCGATAGCCTTTCATCGTCGCCTCCGGGCCGCTCGCCTAGTCCAGCACGCGAAAGCTACGGACCACGGCATCGAACATCGCCTCGTAGCCGTCATAGCACGCCGGGTCGCAGCGGCAGGTGACAATCCACACCGACATGCCGTCCATCACGTACAGTTGCATCGCCTGAACGATTGTGCTGGGGGCGCCAAGAGCGGTGTAGACATGCTTGATGGCCTCCTTGCCGTTCACCGTCACCTTCTCCGTCGATATCGGGTTGTACTCGCCCAGACTGGTCAACGGCGTCTGCTTCCAGGCGAACCACTCGTCAATGGTCATTGGCTGAAACAGCTCGGACTTCACCAGGTTGAAGCTCTCGGTCACGTTGCCGCATGTCGAACCGGGCCTGAAGATGAGCAGCATCCCCTCCGGCACCTCCTCCTGCGGCACCTTGCTCCAGTCGTCCGG
>Ga0180431_10005537_pt1 | contig 15341 bp, 8 predicted proteins | sample SS_ome_11_FD_132459 | JGI IMG/M metagenome (GOLD analysis project Ga0180431, IMG submission 132459) | Hypersaline lake sediment archaeal communities from the Salton Sea, California, USA - SS_1_MS_1 metaG | ecosystem: Environmental > Aquatic > Non-marine Saline and Alkaline > Hypersaline >... | reverse complement strand
GGGGCCGTGGACTATGGGCGTGTGCTCGAAGAACCGATAGCCGACGACGTTGCCGGGGTGAGACGTATTGCAAAGGGAGACGAACTGCTTGATGAAATCGCCTTTGCCGTTAGGTTGTCGAACCGACGTTGACATGTTTGATCTCCTCTTACCGGTGGCCTATTCGGCAGGGCGGTTGGGTTTTGAGGCGCTGGGCGCTTTCACGGGTACTGGACTGTGACGTCCGTGGGATTGTCGTGAAGGATTTTCGCGTAGACGGCTCCTTTGTCCGTCACGGTCCAGCCCTGGTCGGCGGCGTCAACGTCTTCGACGCGGGGGAGACGCTTGCCGGCGGCGATGATGTGTTGGGGCTCAGGGCCGCCAGTGACGTAGACGTAGCTCTCGCCGAAGAGAGGTTCGGAGAGAGTGAAGGTGAGGGTATTGCCGCCCTGCTGCTGTGGTGATTCGATGCGCGCGCCCGAACTGATGCGCAGGGCATCACCGTCGAGTGCAGCAAGTTGCGTATAGACGTAAGGCTTGGTGCCGAGGAGGGAGAGAAGATCAACGTGGAGGCCGCTGGGGTCTATCATCGGGCCGTCGCCCATGTCGGGGTCGAAGAGCCAGAAGTCGGGGAGAAGCCCCTTATAGGGCCCGCTTCTCTGGAGCTGGCGCGTTGCGGATTCGATGATGCCTTGCGCAAGCCTTCTCCAGTCGCGGGAGTCGTCGAATTCGGCGAGCCAGAGCAGCCAGCGTGCGAGATCCAGGCCGCACCATTGGACCGGACGGCCCACCCAGGTGTTCTGCCAGAACGTGGAGCCGAGGACGGGGATGGATGCGTAAGGGAAGGCTTCGTTCTCTCCGTTGTCCCACAGGTAGATGAAGGGGATGCCGGTGCGGGCCCAGCGGGCGGCTTCGTTGAGGTATTTGCGGTCGCCGGTGAGGAGGTAGCCTTCGGTGAAGCACCTCACGGCTCTGGAAGCGCCGACGACGTCGGGAGCGTGGACGGTGATTTCCCAGACCTGGGCGGCGCGGGGGATCTCGAACTGTGACATCCGATCGAGAGCCTTTACGGACGCGGCGACGGCATCCTCGTCTCCGGCGATGCGGGCGTACTGAATGAGGGGGAGGGCGTGGTTGGCGCAGATGCCGATCTCGGTGTCACCCTTGTTTCCAAGAGCGGCGAGCTTGGCGCTGGTGGGGGTGAACGGCCAACTGCCGTCGGGAGATTGGCGACGCATTGCGTTTTCGGCGGCGCCTCGCTGGCGTTCAACTGCCCTGGGAACCCGGCCCATGTGGAAGGGGAGTTCGTAGCCCGCGTTATGGCCGTCGATGTTGTTCAGAATCACGTCGGCGACGAGCATGCCTTGATTGAGAAGGGACTTGGCGATCTTGGGGTCCTTTTCCCGTGAAGCGTCGAGAAGGAGGCCGAGGGTGTTGTGCGCGTAAGTGGACACGGGCCACTCCTTCCCGTGGAGAGCATGGCGCCAGCCGGGTTTCTCGGGGACCCAGACGGTGTGCTGGAGTGCGTAACGGCAAAGGTCGAAGCCGCGGGCGTAGCCGTCCGAGTTCCTGAGAGGCGGCAGGCCGTAGCCGGATATCCAGGAATCAACGGCAGAAAGAGCATCGCCGTCGGCGGAGGCGAAGATGCGGCAGGAGATGTCTATCCGTTCACCGGGTTTCACGATGAGCGGGCGAGTGGCGGCCACTGTGTTGGGCTCTGTTTCCTGACGGCTGGAAGGGATCACGAGTGCGATGAGGTGGTTTTGCTGATCGTGGGTGGTGTTGGGAGACATGAACCATCCGCGGAAGCCCTTCCGTCCGGGGAGCCATTCGAACCTGTTGTCCCATAGGAGGCCGACGGTGCCGTTGGCCGTCTGGACGGACATGAGGGGAATCGTCACGTCGCGCATTTTGGGGATCGATCTGTCGGCGAAGACGGGGTCGAAGTCGCGTGGGTCGGACGAGGGCTCGTCTTTCCCGAGGTACTCGATGCCGGGATACTGAGCCGCGAGCTTGGCGTCGCCGGTGGTTCCTTCGCCCGCGTAGAGAGAGGGGGCGACGATTGCGAGTATCTTGCGCTGCGTGTCGGAGGAGATAGAGAGGGAGAAGTCGAAAGAATCGGCCCGGGGTTGGAAGTCGAGCGACGCGCGGACGCTCCACGCTCCGCCGTCGGGTAAGTCGATCCGGTCTGCCAGAGTGATCCCATAGTCGCGACGAGAGACCGTGTTGTGCAGAAAGAGCTTTTGGGTCACGATTTTTCCGCGTAGGTCCTCGTAGATGATCTCGCCGAAGGAGTCGGTAACGGCGAGGGTGGCGTCGCTGCGAGGCGTTCGCACCTTCATCACACCGTAGCCGAAATCTGCGGGCGGTAGTTCGATGAGGGCATTGCGGTTGGCGAGGACGTGGGGGTCTCGCGTGAAGGCGAAGACGGGGAGGTCGAACTGGTAGACGAAGGCGCGTTCGTGATTTGCCTCGACTGCGAATTCGACGGAATGGAGGCCGGGGTCGGCGGCGACTAATTGCCACGTGACCTCCGCCCGGCCGCCGACTGGGATGTTGGGTAGTCGCGCGTAGAGTGATCCTTCTCGGAGAGTGAGCCCCTCGGGAAGGGACAGGGTGGCGGTGGGATTCTCGAGCGCGTAGCTGCCGGCGTTCTGGAGAGCGATGCGGTAGGTGAAGGGTTCGCCGGCGCTGAGGATTCTCGCGTCTGCGGCGGCAGTGGCGTGGAGCTCCGGCATGCGCGCGAGAAAGCGGATGTAGTCAACCCGAACGTGCGCGCGGGGATGCTCGCCGTTGTCGAGGTCGAGGCGGAAGCCTGTAACGGTGCCTTTCCAAAGTGGGTGGAGGGTTGTGTCGAACCGAATGACGGATCTGCCGTTGGCCGGAGTGATGCCGAGCCTGAGACGTTTGTTGCCGCCGTAATTCGGGTCCTCCTGAGTGTGGAAGTACGCAGTCAGGTAGGTGTGCGCGGGAGCGTCAAGGGCGATCTCGACGTAGCGAGCGAGATTCGCTTCCAGACTTATATCGGGGGCGTGGATGTAGGGGTCGTTGCCTGCGAGCAGAAGCGACATGCAGCCGTCGTCGAACCGCACGTCAGAGATGCTGTGAGGGTCCCTCCAACTCGCAACCGATTCAGGGTCGCTGAACTCGAACGAGAGAGAGGGCTCGAGTTCCATTGCAGGCACAAGGGGAGCAAGCAGGAACGAAAGCATTCCGAGTACCGCGACGGCGGGGTTCTTCATAGCTCATCTCTCTCCAGCTAAGAAGGTTGGTGGGTCATCCGGGCCAGGGAACGCACGGGGCATAGCTTCTCAGGAGTAGCATTATGTCAGAAAGGACTGGGAACGGCAAGAACCAATGGCGGGGGCGGCGGTGCGCTTGCCGGGAGCGGGGAGTGGGATTACAATGCGGGCTCTGCGACTTCTGTCGGAAGCAAGGGGGACGAGGTGAATTTCCTCGTAATCATGTGCGACACGATGCGTGCTGACCACCTGGGGTGCTATGGGAACGACTGGATCAAGACGCCGAACCTGGATGCTTTTGCGCGGGAAGGGGTGGTGTTCGAGCGGGCGTACTGCGGGTCGTGGCCGACCGTGCCGAATAGGACGGATCTGTTTACGGGGAGATACGGAGAGCCGCTCCATCCGTGGGTTCCGCTTTCGCGCGAGGCGGTGACGCTGATAGACGTGATGAGGGCGAACGAGTACGTCTGTCACCTGATACTGGACACGCCGCACCTGATGAATTACGGGTTCGGGTTCGACAGGCCGTTTCATTCGTGGTGGATGATACGTGGGAACGAGAAGGACAGGTTCAACTCGGACTGGGGGGCGACGGAGATCGGCCACGCGCGGAATCGAATGGTGGCCGAACGGGCGGTGGAGCAAGCGCTGTATCTGAAGAACACGGCAGGGCGGACAGGGGAGAAGGATTACTTCGCGCCGAAGATGATGTGCGCGGCGATGGACTGGCTGGAGAGAAACTACAAGCACGAGAAGTTCTTCCTGTGGGTTGACTGCTTCGATCCGCACGAGCCGTGGGATCCGCCGCAACATTACGTCGATCCGTATGACCCGGAATTCGTGGGGGAGGTGCCGACGAATTTCTTCGAGGATGCGAACATCACAGGTCGCGAGCTGAAGCAAATCCGTGCGCGATATGCAGGGGAGGTGACGATGGTGGACAAGTGGGCGGGGCGCGTGCTGCGAAAACTGGATGAGCTTGGGATAGCTGACGAGACGGCGGTGGTGGTGATGTCCGATCACGGCACGGGACTGGGGGATCACGGGAAGATCAAGAAAAGCACTCCGATCTACGAGGAGGTCGGGAGAATCGTTTGGCTGATGAGGCTGCCGGGGTCGTTGCAGGTGCGGAAACGAGTGAAGGCGCTGGTACAGCCGGCTGACCTGATGCCGACGCTGCTGGAGCTTGCGGGCATCGAGTCGCCGGATTTCATTCAGGGCAGTTCAGTGCTTTCGCTGATAAAGGGCCGAAGGAGGAAGGTGCGCGGGATTGCGGTGACAGGGTCGATGTCGGTGGGGAGGAGGGCGGTGGAGTTGACGGTGACGAGCGAGAGGTGGTCGCTGATCCATCCCGTGAGGCGTGGGGGCTGGGAGCTTTATGATTTGAAGAATGATCCGCGGCAGAAGAAAAACGTCATCGCGAAGCACGCGGCGGTCGCTGAGGATTTGCATGAGAAACTCCTCGGTTGGCTGGCGGAACACGATGCGCCCGAGTGGCTGCGCGGCGCGTACGAGAAGTGCGAAGAAGTGAAGGACGACGAAAGCCGCATCCGAAGCGGCTACGAGAGGCACTTGGGCAGGAAGGTAGGGGTGCCATCCTGGCGCGTGTCGTTCTCGGATGATTGAAGGAGAAACAAGCTGTGGCAGAGAAAGTGAGAATTGGTTTCGTGGGTGTAGGTTACATGGGGCAGGTGGCTCACTTGAGGAATTATGCGACGCTGGAGGATTGCGAGGTCGCAGCGATCGCCGAGCTTCTTCCGAGCCTCGGCAAGAAGGTGGCCGCGCGGTACGGGGTGCCGAAGGTCTACGGGCATTATGAGGAGATGTTGGAGATGGAGGAATTGGATGCGCTGGTGGCGGCGCAGCCTTTTACGAGGCATGGGCTGGTGCTGCCCGGGTTGGCTAAAGCGAAGCTTCCCATTTTCCACGAGAAACCGCTTGCAAACTCGGTGGAGACGGGTCGGAGGATTGTCGAGGCGGTAGAGCGGGCTGAGACTTGGCAAATGGTGGGATACCATAAGCGGAGCGACCCGGCGACGATGTATGCGAAAGCGGAGGTGGAACGGCTGAAGGAGACGGGCGAGCTTGGTGCGATGACGTACGTGCGGGTGTTCATTGCGCGCGGGGACTGGGTCGCGAACGGGGCGACGGATTTGCTAAAGGCGGACGAGCCGGCTGCGAAGCTGGAAGAGGACCCCCCGCCGAAGGACATGGACGAAAAGACGTACAGAGAGTTCTCCAATTTCAATGTCTATTTCTGTCACCAGATCGACTTGCTCAGGCACATGCTGGGAGAGCCGTACAGGGTGAAGTACGCGGATGGTCCGGGTGTCGTGTTGGTCGGCGAGAGCGAGAGCGGGACCACCGGGGTGATAGAGTTGGCCCCATACGGCATGAGTGTGGGTTGGGAGGAGTCGGTGCTGGTGTGCTTCGAGCGAGGGTACGTGAAGGTCGATCTACCCGCGCCGCTGGCGGTCAATCGCGCGGGGCGTGTGGAGATACTGCGGGACTTGGGAAAAGAGTCGAGACCCGAAACCATCGTGCCTCATCTGCCTTCCGTGCACGCGATGCGGCAGCAGGCGATGAACTTCGTGGCTGCGGTGCGGGGCGAGACGAAACCGATGTGCGATGGGAGGCAGGCGCTGGAGTGCCTGGAGAGAGTGCGGGAGTACTTCAAGCTGTGGAAAGGGATGTGAGCGCGGGGCCCGTTCAATTAGGGGCTGCGTATGAATAAGACCATGCTTCGGGAGTTTCCCCATCCCCCGGCGAAGTATCGGGGCAAGCCGTTTTGGGCGTGGAACGGGAGGCTCGAGCCGGAGGAGCTGCGCCGTCAGGTGCGAATCATGAAGAGGATGGGGTTCGGCGGATTCTTCATGCATTCGCGGGTGGGGCTGGAGACGCCGTACCTTTCGGATGAGTGGTTCGAGTGCGTCGAGGCGTGCATTGATGAGGCGGAGAAGACGGGGCTCGAGGCGTGGCTCTACGACGAGGACCGGTGGCCTTCGGGGTCTGCGGGCGGGCTTGCGACGAAAGACCGTAGGTACCGGGCGCGATACCTTGTGATGGAAGAGACGCGGGAATGTGCTCGGCTGAAGTGGGGGAAGGATGTGCTGGCGGCGTTCACGGCAAGGGTGGATGGTACGAACGCATGGGATGTGATAGGGGTGCGAAAAGGCCGGCGGCCTGCGCGATTGCAGCGGGGAAGGGAGCTCCTGATCTTCCGCGCCGAGGCGATGGAGCCAAGCAGTTGGTACAACGGAGGCGCGTATCTGGACACCCTGAGTCACGAGGCGGTGAGGAAGTTCATCGAAGTCACGCACGAAGCGTACCGGAAGAGGGTTGGGAAGCATTTCGGAAAGCGGGTGCCGGGGGTCTTCACCGATGAGCCGAGCTACATGACGGTGGAGTCTTTCAAGCTGGAGAACCGGCTGCCGTGGACGCCGAAGCTGCCGGGTATTTTCAAAGAACGATACGGCTATGACATTCTTCCGCGTCTGCCGGAGCTATACTTCGACATCGACGGGCACAGGGTCACGCGTGCAAGGCTGGACTACCACGATTGCGTTACGCACCTCTTTGTGGATGCGTTCGCGAGACAGATTGGGGAGTGGTGCGAGCAAAATGACTTGCTGCTGACGGGGCACGCGCTGTGGGAGGAATTGCCGTCGAGCATCGCGCGGTCAACGGGTAGCGTGATGCGATTCCTGGAGCACTTGCAGGCTCCGGGGATGGACGTGCTGACTGAGTTGAAGCGGGAATACGACACGGCGAAACAGGTTGCGTCGGTTGCGAGGCAGCTCGGGCGGAAGTGGCGATTGAGCGAGATGTACTCGCGAAGCGGCTGGGATTTCCCGTTCGCGGGACATAAGGCGATAGGGGACTGGCAGGCGGCTCTGGGGATAAACCTGCGCTGCCATCACCTGGCGTGGTACACGATGGAAGGGCAGCGAAAGCGCGACCGGCCCGCGAGCATTTTCTACCAATCGCCGTGGTGGGAGGATTACAGCAAAGTTGAAGACTACTTCGCCCGCGTGCACGTGGTGATGAGCCGCGGGGAGGAAGTGCGAGACCTGCTGGTAATCCATCCGGTGGAGAGCGCGTGGGCTTTATGCAAGAAGGGGTGGTTCGACGGGAGGAGGACTTCGGCGGAAGCGGCCGCTTATGACATGGTGCTGGTGGAACTGCGGGATTCGCTGCTGGCTGCGAACATCGATTTCGATTACGGGGATGAGGACATCCTGACGCGTCATGGCGGGGTGAATGGAAAAGGGGAACTGAAGGTGGGGAAGGCGAGGTACAAGGCGGTGGTGGTGCCGCCGCTGGTGACGATACGAGGGAGCACGCTTGAGCTGTTGGAGAGGCTGAAGCGCACGGGCGGCAGCGTCGTCTTTGCCGGCGACGTCTGCGAGCACGTGGACGGGAAGCGTTCGAGCGAAGCGATACAGTTTGCACGCACGTGCGAGAAGGCACCGCCCAAAGGCGCGAAGCTGGTTCGCGCTGTGGAAGCGACGTGCCGGAGAATTTCCATACGAGGTGATCGCGGCAAGGAGATCGTGCCCGCGCTGCATCTTCTGAAAGAGGACAGGGACGCTTTCTATCTTTTCGTCTGCAACGTCGGCTGCGATTTCGTCAGACGGAGACGAGGCGCGGTGGGGGACATACCGGTGCGTGAGCGGAGGGTCTCGTTCGACGATGTAAGGATTCGCGGTTTCGACGGGTGCGGCGGGACGCCGGTTGAGCTGAATGCGGAGAGCGGCGAGACCTTCACCGCGGACGCGGAGCCACGGGACGGAGGGTGGGAGATACGGACGAGCCTTCCCAGATTGGGAAGCAGGCTGTTCGCGGTTCCGAAGAGAAGGGAGCATACAAAGCATCCCAAGAGGAGGCGGCTGAAAGAGGTGCGAAGTCGCAGGCTGGATAAGCACACGTGGAAGATCGACTTGTCGGAATGCAACAATCTGGTGCTGGATCGCCCTCGGTACAAGATCGGGGCGGGCGAGTGGCGGGGGCCGGAAGAGATACTGAAGGTCGATATGGAAGTGCGGGATAGCTTGGCGATCCCTCGAAGAAGTGACAGGATGGTGCAGCCGTGGGCTCAGCGTAGGTCGCGGAGCGCGAAAAGTGTGCGGGTTGACCTCGAGTACGATTTCCTGGTCAGGTCACTTCCGACAGGAGAGCTGTGGCTGGGGCTGGAGCAGCCGCAGCGTTTTGAGGCCGGCGTGAACGCGGTACGCGTGAGCACCGAGTCGGAGGCCGGTTGGTGGACGGACCGTTCGCTGCGGAAAGTTCCGTTCGAGCCGTCGCTCCTGCGACTGGGGAAGAACGAGATAAGGCTGATCTGCGAATACGACGAGTCTCACCCGGGGCTCGAGGCGTCGTACGTATTGGGTGAATTCGGAACCGAAGTGAAGGGGACGAAAACGTCGATCACCGAGATGCCCGAGGAGTTGAAGCTGGGGGACTGGACCAAGCAGGGACTGGCGTTCTATTCGGGTTCGGTGACGTACAAGGACAAAATTGTTGTGAAGGTGAAAAAAGATGAGCGGGTATTCCTGCAGGTTCCGAGCTACAACGGGGTGGCGGTAGTCGTGAGCGTGAACGGCAGAAGGGCGGGGATGATCGGGTGGGAGCCGAACGAAGTGGAGCTGACGCCGTTCATCGATCAAGCGGAACTGTGTCTTGGGATCGAGGTGCTTGGGCACCGGCGGAACTCACACGGGCCGCTTCACCTCGCTGCGAAGATTCCCAACCAGGTGACGCCGGAGTGCTTCACGGCCAAGGGGGAGCAATGGGCGGATGAGTACCAGCTTGTGTCCTGCGGGCTGATGGAACCGCCGGTCCTGGTTGTGCGGAGCTAACAAGGCCGCACATGAACGTTGGTCGTCCCATCCGGATTTCCCAGCGAGGTACCGGCTCAGTCGCGCAATATCCTGGGAGTGATGAAGACCACGAGCTCCGTGTCAGTGTCCTGTGTCAATTTGTTTCTGAACGCGAAGTTGATGATGGGAATGTCGCCCAGGATGGGTACCTTGCGGATGATTTCTCTGCTGAGGTGTTTGAGCAATCCGCCGATCACGACCGTTTCCCCGTCGCTGACCTTGACTTTGGACTCGACCGAGCGACGCGTGACGAGAGGGAGGTCTTCGCGTCCGCCGCTTGTGCCGGTGACGTCGCTGACGTCGGGAACGATACTCATGAGTATATCGCCGGATCGCGTCACAGTGGGTGTGACGTTGAGGATTACGCCGGACTCGATGACCTCGAGGTCGGAGGTCGGGAAGTTCAGGTTTCCGGTGAGTATGACGAAGTAGCGCTCTTCGACGATCTTGATCTGTGCGGCCTCTCCTTCGAGGGTGACGACGACGGGATTCGCCTTTATGTCCACTTCGGCGGTCTGCGCAAGCGCACTTAGCTCGGCGACGATGGTTCCGACCACATTACTGGAGTAGGCGGGGAAAGCGCCTTCGACGAACGACATCGTGCCTTCCGCGTCGAGGTCCATCAGAGTGTTCATCCAATTCATTCCCTTATCGTCCTCGGCGGCCCAGGATATTTCGGTGACGACCGCTTCGATTCTGACCTGATGACGGGGGCTGTCGATCTGGTTTATGCTGTCGATGACGTTTTCGACGACGGCCTCGGGCCCGGTGACGATCAACACGTGGTCCTCGTCGGACGCAACGCGGGTGTAAGGAAGAAAGAACTCGGAGAGGCGATTTCTGACCTGGCTGGCCGGCAGGTCGGTCTTGATGGATTCGGTCCTGCTGAGGAGGGCGTAATTGACGCTCTCGGGCGTGGCGGCGCCGACGAGGTAGTAGTCCCCCATGTCCCTCCAGGTGAATCCGCCGGAAAGGCACATCATGGAGAGCGCCTTTTCGAGGGGAACGCCGTCGAGGGAGAGAGTGACCCATCCTTCGACGGAGGCGTCGGTGATGATGTTGACCCCTGTCTGTGCGGCCATGTCGGATATGGCTTCGCGGATGTCGGTGTTGAAGAATACGTTGTTGACTTTTGGCTGATTGGCGAGCCGTTCGGCCTCTTTCTGCTTTTCGAGCGCGAGTCTGACGGCCTCCGGGGTGGGCTCGGGCTGAGCGGAGGCGGAATTCGGGGCGGGGGTCGTCAGAGTCGTCGGTGTCTCTGCCGCGCTGGCGGTTGACTCGCTGTCGTTGTGCGGGAGCTCACTTCGGGCTTCCGCCATCTCTACCGCCAGTGCCGCGTCTATCTCGCTGAGACGCGACCGGACGATCTGGATTTCGTACGGCTCCAGACGGTCGCTCATGGCGGCAACCTTGGCGTAAGCGCTCCTGGCGGCCTCGAGGTCGCCGGTCAGATACAGAGACGATGCTTGTTCGAGCAAGTTCTGAGTTTCGATGCGGGCCATCCGTTCCGCCTCGATCCTCTGCATTTCCTCTGCAATTCTTGTTTGGGCGATCGCTTCGTACTCTTGCAGGCGAGCATCGTTATCCGGGCCGAGCGATATGACCGCGGAGGCTATCTCGCGAATGATCGTGAGTGCATCTTCGTACCTTTGGGCTTCCAGCAAGGGCTCGATCTCGTCAAGCCTGGCGATGAGAAGGTCCCTTTGGCTTTCCATTTGCAGCCTGGCCTCGGCTTTTTCCATGTGTTCCCTGGCGGAAGCCTTGAGGGTCCAACCGGCGGCTTTGGATTTCTCTACTTGCGAGAACAGCTCGACGGCGCTACGGTAGTTGCCCGCTTCGTATTGTTGGATGCCGAGAGCCAATTGGTTTCTGATCTCTCTCTGCTGCTTTTCTTCGGCCAACTTCTTGTCGATTTGCCCGAGATAGGAGGATATCTTGCGGTTGACGGACCAGCCGAGGGAGATGTCAGCGCTACGGACGTCTTCGAGGGTGGCTTTTGCGGCCTCGTAGTTGCCGGCTTCGTACAGCTTTTCGCCATTTTGGAAGCGTTCGAGCCAGTACTGTCTGCGTGCCTCCTCGATCCGCCGTTCGGCTTCCTCCTCTTCCTTTGCCTTCATTTTGCGAAGTGTTTCGTCGATGTCGTTGAGGCGCTTGTGAACGTTGCGGCCCTGGCGCGACGTCAAGAATTGTTCCCTGGCTTTGAGTTCAGTGTAGGCCTGCTTTGCGGCCAGGTAGTTACCGTCGGAGTATAGCGCTTCAGCTTTTTCGTAGAGCGCCTGGGCTTCCTCCTCTTGCTGCTGACTCGGGCTGGGCGAAGCCTCGGTCGGAGGGGCAGTTGTGCCGGTAACGTCTTCCTCAGGCGCGGAGGCGGCGAGCTGGGCTTCCTCTTCGGAGGCGGGGAACAAGGACCTATCGATCTCTTCGGCAATCAGGAACATGGGGTAAGGCCAGTACTGGCCGCGGAGTTCGGTTTTCTCGTGCAGGTTGGGGTCATACGCCCACTGGTATCCGGCGGCCTTGGCCACGGCGGCGACGGCTTGGTCGAGGGACATTTCTTCCAGTCGGACGGTAATGTTCTTGTTCAGATCTACAGACGGGTCAGTGGCGACGCCCATGCCGCTGCTTGCCTTTTCGATTGCGATGAGCACTTCGCCGAGCGGCGCATCCGTGAAGGTCTGGTTGATCATGACGGAGCCGCCGGTTCTAACTCCGACATGAGTGCCGCATCCGGTGGAAATGGCGGCGAGGAAAGCGAGCGATGCCGAAAGTACGACCAGTTTCCTAGAGAATCTCATCTTCTGTTTCCCCTTCTTGAATTTCCTCGATGAACTCGGGTGCGGTTATCTCCTGATCGACCGTGAACTCGACGGTGCGCGTGTCCTGGACTCTCGACTTATCGTCAGACGTCACGCCGGTGACCGTAGCTGCCGCGACGTATTGGTTGATGGGAAGGCCCCAGGGGAGAGGGACCTCGACAGTAGTTTCCTGGCTGGGGAAGACGGTTTCTTCGAACGGTGCGGAGGCTACTTCTTCGAATTTTTCCATCTTGAGAACCCTGATAATGCCGGTCAGGTTGAGACGTGCATTGCCGGAGTTCTCGAAGCCGACCCTGGCGACAAAGGAGGAGGAGCCGGTGGCCGGTTCAAGCATTTCGAGCTGGGTGATTCGGCCTTTGGCCGCGAGTGTGCCGGGGATGGTTACGACGACCGGGGTCTCCCATTTTGTCGGCTCTTCGTCCTGAAGCTGCCCGGCGCTGACCAGCTTGGCGAATCTCTCGCCCTCTGCGTCTTCGGGGAGGCGGAGCAAGAGGGTGATGTTTCTGGACTGACCTGGGCCGAGGGTGATGTCTGCAGGGGCGGATTCGATCCAGGGGACGGCGGACCAACGGCTATCGACCTCGTCCTGAGAGGCGGTGTCGATTTTCAGCTTAACGGGAGTCTGTTCGTATGACTTATACTTGAGCACCTGTCTTCTGAAAGCGCCGGGGGGAGCTTCGAAGGTCACCGCCTCGGGCTCGTACATTACCGCGATGGGAAGTGTGCCCGCCTGGCCGGCCATGGCTTCGGTCACGGTGAAAGGTATTTCCTTGTATGCTCTGGACCTGCCGTAGTAGAAGGTCGCCCGCGCGGTGTAGTCTCCGACTGGGAGGCGGCGTTGTATGAGGGCCTGAAACTTTCGTACTGCGCCGGGGAACAGAGTCTTGGGAGTTTCGGCGAGGATCGCTTGCCCCCAGCGGCGGTAATCTTTGTCGATTATCGAAAGGTTGCCTACGGCTTGGATATGTATGTTGCCCTGGTTGGCCAACAGCGTGGAGAAGGTGTAACCCTCGCTTGGCGCGAGCGCCCCGGTGAACTCGGCGATTTCGGCGAGACGTAGCTGCTGAGAGTTCCGTATGGTGAGGTAAACGAAAGCGGCCGCGCGCTTCTGGACGACGATTTTTATTTGGCCTTCGGGTTCGGGTTCCACGGCCTGTACCATTATCGCCGCGAACCTGGCTCCGCCGGTCTTTATGTTACGGGGTACGCGAATCTTCCCGATCACGACGCTGCGCCCCAGTGGGGGGAGTTCGAGCGTTTCCCGGTCGAGTTCAATCCAGGGCGCGGCCGACCACTCGGTCGTGCCGGCAGGGGGAAACACGGCCTTTCCTTCCAGGTCCATGGTGAGATCGGTTAGGTAGATTTTGAATGCTTGTCCTTGGAGGGGGCTTTCGTTGATGACCGTGAGGCCGATATCGGCGACCCCACCGCGCGGAGCCTCGGGTTCGAGTTTTACCGGGGACACCGTGAATACGATGTCGGCGGGAAAGGCATACGACGCAACGACCCCTACCAGAAGCGTCGCGCCAAAATAGTGGCCGATCAGCCTCACTTTATGGCTCGCTGCAGAATGTGATCAAAACAGCGTTCTCATACACGCCGGCGGAATTGCATTTGCCCACTATCAGCTTCTGCCACAGGGAGAATTGGCGCACGCCCCAACCGTGATGAGTACACATCGGCCAGATGGGATAGCAACGGTTCTCAAGGGAGCCGGCGAGCGTCCAGCCCCATGCCTTCGCCGCTTTGATGCTGTCCCCGAAGGAATAATAAACGTCGATCTCGTCTCCGTCCGGGGCGGCTAAGTTCCCCGATGTCTCGAATTCCATCCACACGAGTGAATTGGATCTGACGGCGATTTGGCTGGCGACTGCGGAGTAGGTGCCGGGGTGCTGAATGGTCCAGCGAATGTCGGTGCCCTCGACGGCAGCCTGGATCCAGTGTGGGACGCAGAAACGGCAAAGGGGACCGGGAACTTCATATCCGTCGGCGGACCTGACGATCACACGCCAGTAGTAGTCGCCGGGAGGCAAAGGTTCTTCGACGGTCCACTGGCATTCCTTTTGATTCTGACTCACGAGTTGAGGTGACTCCTCGGAGCCGAAGTAAACATCGTACCTTACGAGTTCGGGCGGCGCGATCTGTGACCAAGTAAGGGTCAAGGGCCCGGTAGGCACGATGTCCTCGTCCAAAGGCGTGGGCTTAAGAGCGGCTGCTGCGGCTTGCGCCAGTGAGGGGAGCGCTGCAGATTTGTCGGCCGGGACGAGGTCGGTTGTGTCAGCCGGCGCGGGAGAAAGGGAGCCCAGCGCCAAGGCGATGACCACGGCCAGCGCGATCTGTTTCATTCATTCCACTCCCAACAGGTCTTTCCAAGTAGTCGATTTGTGGAGGGGGGCGGCAACCGCCCCCCTCCCTTTTTGCCACGGAGCCGTTGACTCCGTGCCGCTGCGTGCTCAGACCAGCCTACAGCAAGAAGTCACACGTCGGGCAGAAAGTGATCGTGAACTGGTTGGTGTAAATGCCGCAGGTGTTGCACTTCTCCACGACGATCTTCTGCCACAGATGAAACACGATCTGGTGATCGGGCTCTTCTCTGATAGGTATGATCTCGAAGAACTGGTCGAGGTCGGCGGCCGGAACCCAGCAACTAGGTATCTGGCCCACGCCCTCGCCCCAGAAGAGCTCGATTTCCTGGTCGCCGGGAGCGCCGGGATCGACATTGACCAGGTTGCCGGCACCGGTCGTGAACACGCCGATATCGCCGTTGGACATGATGTCAAAGAACATCGTGTCCGCAGCGTAGGTACCGGGGTGCTGCACTATCCACAGGACGTCCTTGCCGCTGAACGTGGCCTGCATCCACTGCATGACGATGGCGGTGGTGGTGATGACCAGAGGACTTCCGTCCGGCCGCTCGTCAACGCAGGGGAGGCAGCAGAACGTCCAGTAGATGGGCCCGCACGGCACGGCGAGCAGACCTGGGCTGGGCTGGGGAGACCAGTTGCCCGAATGCTCCATAGAAGCGTCGCATACCGGATCAGCCGGTACCCACGCGCCCGTCGGATCCAGCATCCAGACGGGGTTTTGTGCCATGGCGAATCCCGAGAACAGGATCGCCGCCACGGCTGCCAATATGAACGTCTTTCTCATCACAGTTTCTCCAAAGATTGTACCTAGAAATGCTCCACAAGATGTCCCTACTAATCCTCCCCTTGTGTCATAGGCCCTCCTTTCTGCTGCTCAGAATACGGGGGGAACACGAAGCATGAAACGGGCTAGGAAATCGGACGCCGGGGAGAGTGCCAACCGGCTCTGTAAACGCGATGGTGGAATAGGCAGAAAAGTCTATATATAGGGGGTGAAGGGCAGGAGAGGGTTGACATGTTGAGCATATCGGTCCATGATTAGAAATGAGAGGGTTATGG
>Ga0180431_10005536_pt1 | contig 15343 bp, 10 predicted proteins | sample SS_ome_11_FD_132459 | JGI IMG/M metagenome (GOLD analysis project Ga0180431, IMG submission 132459) | Hypersaline lake sediment archaeal communities from the Salton Sea, California, USA - SS_1_MS_1 metaG | ecosystem: Environmental > Aquatic > Non-marine Saline and Alkaline > Hypersaline >... | reverse complement strand
TATATCGGCAACGAGGCCCAGATCCTCGCCGAAGTCCACAACAGCCTCGGCGCCAGCCGGATCTTCAGCTTCGGCGTAGGCTCTTCTGTCAACCGTTACCTGCTCGACCGGATGGCCAAGATCGGCAAAGGAGCGGTCGCCTATATCGGCCTCGACGACAGCACTGCGGAGGTTGTCGACCAGTACTACGACCGCATCAGCCATCCGGCTCTTGCCGACGTGGAGATCGACTGGGGCGGTATGGAAGTCACGGATGTTCAGCCGTACCGCATCCCGGACCTTTTCGTCGGACGGCCCATAATCGTCACCGGCAGATTCAAGGGCAGTGACAGCACGACAATCCGCGTCACCGGCAGTGTGGGAGACCTCACACAGGAAATGGAAATTCCCGTCAACCTGGATAATACCGCCGATACGCATCCGGGAATCGCCTGCGTCTGGGCCCGCAAGAAGATCGAGACTTTGGGTAATCGGGCGACCTATGACAACAATCCCGACCTGCCTGGCGAGATTAAACAGGTGGCCCTCGAATACGGCCTGATGTCGTCGTACACTGCCTTCATCGCAGTAGATTCTTCCCGCAAAACCGAAGGCGACCACGGCATCACAGTAGCCGTGCCGGTCCCCGTTCCCGACGGCGTGCGATACGATACGACCGTTCAGAATTAGATTCTGGTTCTCTGGTGATGCAGGTATGGCTTTTATGAACTGTATGGTTGATCCAAACTGGTCATGATGTTATACTATGTAGCGTGGGCATAAGGGATTGACACCGGACTACCGGGGATGAAATGCGATGGATCATATCAGCAAGTACCTCAAGTGTGTGTCTCTCGAATCATGTAGTGTGATACGATTGGAGTCAAGTTGTATATTCATCCTCTGCTTTCTTCTTCTGGCAGGAATTGCCGGCTTCTTTTGCAGTACTACTAATGCGCATTATCCCTTTCCTATTTCACAGGAAGAAAAAGCAAAGGCCGCGAAGATCGAGCAGGCTCGAAAGCAGTCGGATCAACAGGGTGTGGATGTTCTGATCGGATTCCTGGAGGATGAAAATCTGCGTGTTAGAACCGCGGCTTTTATTTCGCTGATATACCTCAGCCCGTCAGGTTTCGAGATGGATCGTGCCGTGTCCATCACAAATCAGCCGAAGGGCCGGGGAAATCAGCGCATATCGCCGTATCTTGACGCTGCGGCAGAGGTTTTCCTGATCGTGCAGAATCCTGCTACTTCAGACGATCAAAAGCAGAATAAGCTGATTGAGTTGTCGTCGGTCGAGAACGGAGCCATGCGAAGGATGGCAGTTGAGGGTCTCAGGGCTTACGGGGACGCCAGGTGTCTGCCGGCGCTGGCTCGACGGGTCAACGATCCCTTTGGCGACCACGATGACATCTACGACATGCGCGCGGTTTCCCGCATTGCCTTTGAGGTGTGGTGGAAGATAAAAGCCGCGAATCTGGATACCGAGCAGCAAATCTCAACCATCATCGCCTCTCTGGACGAAGCTAAACCGTTCAGCTCTCGCTGGGCCGACGCGGCCTGTGATATTCTTGAGGGTATGGGATATGCCCCGGTGCCGCAACTGATCGAGGTATACAGCGGTAAACCCTGCAACACCAGAGCGTGGGCGGCAAGGACACTGCGCAAACCGGAACTTCGGGGCCAGGATAAAAAGCGGGTCAGGGAAATCGCTATTGGTGACCTGCAAAGCATGGACCAGAGCTACCGCTGGACAGCGGCGTATCTTCTGGAAAGGTTTGGCGAGAAAGAGGACCTTGATCTGTTTGTAGAACTGCTCGCAAGCCATGACGATCCCTGGATCAGGGATTTCGCAGCCAGGAGGCTGGGTGAATTGGGTGGAGCCAAGGCGATCGCCGCTCTGAAAGGAGCGCTTATTGAGGATGAGCGGATGCAAACCAGGGTCGTGGCGGCGGCAACGCTGGCCGCGCTCGGGCAAAAGGACGGCCACGAGCTTCTGCTGGAGTCTTTTGCAAGCCTGGATATCACTCGCAATATTGCTCTGGGCGCAATTGAATACATGGATCAGGATTGTGTATGTGACCGAATGCTTGAGTTGATCGAAGCAATTGAGAAATTTGAGAGCGATGATGAACGGCAGAGATTTTTGTTCGGGTATGCTCGGGGGGATCTTTTTCGATACGTCGATAAAATGCCCGCTCATAAATTCGAACCGGCGATACCCACGCTGAAGAAGTTATTAAAATATCCCAATGATTCAATTTCACGGCCGGCGGCGAGATTACTGAAGAAGCTCGGAGTTACCCTCAAGTGGAAATACGACATAGGGCAGAAGCGGGGATGGTTCGAGGTCGTGTCTGCTGCCGAGGCAAAAGAGGCTGGTAAAGCCTCGGCGGCGACGTCGAAAAAAAAGCCGGTGAGATTGTCATCAGACATGAGTCAGGCAGCGCAGGCCGAATTAAACGCCGCGCGAGCGCACAGTCGGCAATACTGGGCGGTTAGAGAAAAATCACTACACTATTCACAGCAGGCTAAGGTGCCTTTCGAGAGGGCGGTTGCGGCCCTACGCGCCGTTTCTGAAAAATACGCCGGGAGCGATTTCGACGCTCAGGCCAAAATCGGATTGTACAAGCTTTATCATCTGGCCGAAGACGACAAGCGTACCGGCGGGATAATCAAAGCACTGTCGGCCGGCTTTGGGGCCGAGCGCGTTTCGGGTGCGTATTTCGAACTGGGGCTTGATTATCTGCAGAGGGCCCACGATCCGCGCCGGGCGCTGTCGATATTCGAAAAGATTCCAATGCCTCCGGCTCCTGATGCGAATGACAGGAGTCCTAAAGGACTGCACAACTATGAGCTGGTCCGAAGCATATACGTCAAATTTCAGCAGCAAATGGCAAAATGTGAAGTCCAGCTTGGAGAATTTGGAAAGGCCGAGAAGAGATATGCCAGACTGATAGAGTTGTTTCCCGAGTTGAAGGACTCGTTTTTGAGATCGCTCGAATTCGAGATCAAGATTATTGCGACACGAAGGCCGCGCAACAAGTACTGGCTCTCGCTTTCGGGATTGAAACAGAAGCTTTACCAACGAAAAGCGGCCCGATGGCTTGAGGATTTTCAGAGGCATCGTGAAGTAGAACCAAAGTGATAGAAATTACCTCTTCGAGGGATTGTAAGGATGCACTAACGATGGCAGGCATCAGGTGTGGTTTGTATTTTGTATCGAGAGCCCGTTTGGGAGATTGAATCATGGGCAAGAAGAAATCATTCTCGGTATGCGTGCAAATTCTTAGCCCCATTCTATTGGTTGTGGGCTCGACATTGATTTCCGGCTGTGTAGTGACTCTTCACACTTCTGCAAGAGCGGGGAATACATGGGAACTCAAGCAATATTTTGCCTGGGGAGCGAATCCGAATGCCAAGACCTTACGTATGCCGCTCCAACTGCTGCCAGTTCATAGTGGAGTTCAGATTGGGATCAAACAGGTGGTCGTTTGAAACGATGTATTCTCCAAGACCGTTACTCCATGCATGGTCGTAACCGCCGGGAAGCTGCGGAGTGAAGTCCGATGTAGGGTCGATATAGGAATCAACGCCACGGATTGCCTCGCTATAATTTTCACCCATTCGATCGTAGGCAGCCGAGCGTTCGAAGTAGCCATCCATTATGCTGTCGCTGGCGTCACTAATCGAATGGGATAGATCGCCAAGCTGTTGCAGTGAGCGACGCTGATTGGCAGCCATCTGGCTCATCACTTGTGCCATCATAGCCCGCATTTTCAAAATTCTTTGACTCTCGGCCCGACAAGCCGAAAGCCATTGCGGATTCATCCGAAAAGATTTTACTGAAGCCATGCACGCCTGACCTACTGCGTCAAGATTTCCCGCCGAAGAGCGAAACGCATACAGCGCCTCCGCTGTCCAGAAGGTGTTTTCCTGTTTGAAGAGTGTCATACCTGTCTGAGTGACCACTTTCGAGACAACGCAGAATATGTCTTCTTCCATCTGCTTGCCGTCAAGGTTATAACTGATGCGAATCCTGGCGCCATCCGATGAAAGAGGACTAAAAACATCCTCTTCGCCGCCCCGCAGAGACAGAGCCAGCTTTGGCAATGATTCCTCAGCGGTTACGCGAACAGTCACACCATATGGTTTGTACCGAGGCGATAATAGATCTTTCAATCCTTTCTTGGCAGATTCGAGACCGGGAATCTGTTTAAGGAGTTGTATGCGCTGCCGGATTTTCTCCGGCCCAAAGTAGCCGGTAAGTCCGCCGCTAAAGTCCCACCAGCCGGACTGTGCCTGATTGGCGGATTTTGGCTTTTGAGTCTGCCCCGAACCTGTACGGTTCGGACTTTGCCCTTCCAAATGGCCACGGTATCGCGGAACCACAAGGCTACGGAGCACTTCAGGCGCAGTCATTGGTGCACGTCTCTCGATACCATCCTCTTTGAAGCGAAAGGAATTAGCTCCCCATTTACTGAGAGCATCGGTCATGATATTCTTATGCCATATATTGGGAATGGTCGGCAGCCATTCGATTTGTTCGGGGCCCTTGGGATTCCATGCACGGAAAGAAGGAATCGCAGGGAGCGTAGCGCTGTCGCGCCACCAAATGTCGCCCTTGAATTCCCAGTCCGCAGGGATAAGCCACTGATAAGCGACAAGGCCGCTCTTGACGTCAGTGTACGTGGCTCTCTTCATTCGAACACTCCAGACGCCTCCGGCTTCTCCGTCACGATCTACCCCCGGAGCCGCAGGTGGCACTCCGGGACCTGATGCCGGCGTCCGATTTAGCCGGACAAGAGACGAACCGCAGTATTGACAAGTTACCTGGTTACCATATCCAGGGGAAATAGATCCTCCGCACTGTGGGCAAGTTTCTGCAAAGATGGTCATAAGTGAACTCCAGATACAGTTTATATTATATTGCCATGGTGTTGACAATTTTAATCAGGCTTTTCAATTCACTTAACGTATCAAACCAGCGTTCTTACCGGCTGATAAAACCTGCTATGTCAACAGTATGGTGTACAAAAGTCTCCGCTTTTGCAAGCATCTTCTTGCAGTACGATTGCCCAGAACCGCACACAAGCACCTCTGGCTTGGTTTCATAACGTTGTGCTTTTAGGAAATAACAATTTTTCCCTTGACAAGTATGCCTTTCACTGTATAGTATGGAGTATACGTTGTACTGTAGGATATAATGTTACTGTAGATCCATAACGTTTTGTTGGGTTTTGCCGGGTAGCAGAGATATGAAGAAATTGAGCAAGCAGGCACTTGACGGCAACGTGGAGGCGCTGCTCTTGGCGATCCTGGAATCCGGGCCGAGCTACGGCTATGCGATCGTTAAAGATCTGAACGAACGGGCCGAGGGAATCCTCAAGCTGGGCGAAGGTACGATCTATCCGGTGTTGTATCGGATGGAAGATAAGAAAATGATAGCGGCAAAGTGGCGTCTGGCCGAGAACGGCAGGCAGCGAAAATACTATCGTTTAACGCCGAAGGGCCACAGGGCTTTGGCTTCGAGGCGCGAGCAATGGCAGACGCTCTCGGCGGTAATGACAAAAGTCGTAGGTTCGGCGGAAAAGCTCTCGCCGCGGCCAAAACTGAAAGGAGCTTTATCATGAGTAGGGCACTTCAGAAATATCTTGACCATGTCATGATTTACGCTAATCGCAAGCCGGACGACGCGGCGAAAATCAGGCTTGAGCTTGAAGACCACTTACGGCAGAAGATAACCGAACTCGAAGCGCAGGGGCTGTCGAACGAAGACGCGGTATTGCGTGCCATTAATGATCACGGCTCCGTGCGGACCGTCGGTTATGGTCTTAGAAAGGGCTTTGCATGGCTGGACGTCCGTACAGAGGGCACTGCTCGGGGATTTATCGCCATCGGCCCCAGAGCCGTCGGAGTATTGGCCTTTGGTAACGTTGCGGTGGGTCTATTCGCCTTCGGCATGTGCAGTCTGGGTTTGATTGCCTTCGGGGCTGTGGCGCTGGCCGGATTCCTTTCGGTCGGTGGGGCGGCGTTTTCGCTGCTGGGTGCCGCCGTTGGGCTGGTGGCAGTCGGACAGGGTGCATTTGGCATGATAGCCGGTGGCGGGCTGGCCGTAGGATTAGTGGTTCCCTGGGCTGTTGACCAGGTCAATCTTCTCAGCGGCGACAGCGGATTTAAGTTCCTTCAGCAATTTCACAACTCTGCCGGCAACGTTGCGTTCCTCGTAATCAGCCTGTGGTTCTTCATGGTATTTCCCATTCTTAGAGGATCGATGTGGGCGATTAAGAGGAATGAGTATCTGAGAATCAAAAAGGCCGATCCGGACATAGACGCGTCCATCACCTGGACGTGAGATAAGTCCTTTGGAAAGGGTTAGTTGCGCACAGGCACGGGCAAAATGCAAAATTAACTCGTTTTTTTCAAAAAAGGCCGTGATATTCTTGCCCATCGCGCGTTATTACTACTGATAGTCTGATAACACAGAACGTAGGTCAATTTTGAAAGGAGCGATCATGTTCAAATCAAGAGGTTTCAGGAATGCCGTGCTTGTAGCTACGGTGGCTGTGTTGGCCATTGGCGGCGTGTGGGCGAGAGAGGCTGCCAAAAAGACTCGTCGCGGAGCTACTGCTGGAGTGCTGTGGGCGATACCGTCCAGGAGCCTGGTGTGCGTGCGCATCAACAAGTTTGACGCGACACTGGATTCTGTCAATGCGTTTCTAAGGGATGTCGCACCTTTCGACGCCAAAGCCGCGCTGCTTTCCAACCTGACCGGAATGCTAGGTGGCGACGACCAGCTAAGAGGCGTCAACAAAAGAGGAACAATTGCGATTTTCATCCTGCCGGTTCAGAGTGATTCTCCTGCTGCCGGGCCTATGGGCAACATGTTCATCGGGGCTCTGCTGCCGACTATGAAATACGAGAATTTCGTCTCTCGCAATGCCAATGTCGGAGAGCCCGACGAGCAGGGCATCTCTGCAATAACAGCCAACGGCAGCCCCGTGGGTCTGGCCACGAATTTCCGCCGGTTTGCACTACTGTGTCCGGCGAATGCCCGCGGTCAACTGGCCACGGTCAAGAGATTGCTGAGCCAGAGGAAAAACAGCCTTGGCGCCAACCTTGACGCCGAGACAAGAAAGCAAGCCGCAAGCTCGCCCGTTTGGGTGTATCTGAACGTAAAGCAGGCCTCTCCAATGATCCAACCGATGGTCCTCGGCGGGCTCCAACAGATGAAGGCCCAAATAGAGAAAGCTAAAGAGAGCGGAGAGGCGATGCCTATGGATCCTGCCGCCATAGCCGGCGTATTCGATTTCTACGGCGGAATCTTGAAGGCGATGCTCGAAGGGACCGACAACGTTACGCTTGGGCTGGCGCCGAGCGCCGAAGCCTGCAGCCTGACTGTGGGCCTCAAGCCCGTGCCGGATACCTATATGGCCGTGGCAGTGGGCAAGCCCCTGGGTGGGAACCTGGACGGCATGTTGGGCTATCTCGAAAACGGTGCGATGTTCAACCTGGCTGCCAAAGTCGACCACGCGAGCCTGAAGACCACCTATTCGGGCCTCTTCAAGCTGATGGGCAAGATGATACCCGGTGGACTGAGCGAGGCGGACGAAGAACATCTGGAGAAACTCATCACCAAAGGGGTAGACGCGATGGGTGATTCGTTGGCCGTCACGTTTGACATCAACGCAGATGACTCGATGCCGTTCACGGGCAAGTACGTCATCGAGGTCAAAGACCAGGAGGGATTCAAGCAGGTGCTCGAAGAGGAAATGAAGTTGATGGGAGAAGGGGGCGTCCTTGGCGATCTGTACAAAGGCTTCGGCATCGAAATGGACGTCGAGGTCGACCGCAACGCCGGCACGTACAAAGGTGCGCAGATCGGAGCCGCCAAAGTGGGATTCAAGGTTGGCGGCGACGGTGAAATGCAAGCCGAGATGTCCAGGATGTTCGAGAAGCTATTCGGCGACGGGTTAGACTACAAGTGGGCTTTTGCAAAAGGCAACTGCGTGTACACACTCGGCGGCGATGCCGATGGGATGATCCGCGAGCTGATCGACCAGGTCAGGGCGGGCGGTCCCAGGCAAATCAGTTCGCAGACGAAAGCCGCACTGGAAGTGCTCGGCGACGGCGATAAGGCCGACGTTGTCGGCACTTTCAATTTTGTCCGCTATATGGAGTTGGTCGCCGGCTTTATAGCCAGCGTCGAAGAGGTAGAGCTGCCGCAGGTTGACGTGAAGACAGAAAGCAGCATTGCTTTTTCCGGCCGAACTACCGAAGCGGGCAACCTGACGTTCAAGATCGTAATGCCGAAAGCACACCTGCTCGAGACCAAATCCATATTCGAGAACGTCATCCAGAAGATCGAAGAACAACAGCGTAAGCAGAAGGAAAAAGCACAAGCCAGGAACATATAGTCGTGCCATTGACACGGTCGGGGCAATCTTAGGTGGTTGCCCCGGCCTGTCAATTTCAACGTTAGGGCGACCACATAGGGTCGCCCCTACGGCAGAGCGGCCTTCCAGCCTTTTTTGAGCATCTCTGACAGCCGCTGGATTTCCTGCTTGTACTCTGGCTCACCTGCGACGTTGGCGTTTTCGTGCGGGTCATTCTTGTGATCGTACAGCTCGCGCGCCATAATTTTCCCCGTCGGCTTATCCTGCCATTCGGTATAGCGGAACCGTTTCGTTTTCATGCTGTATCCCATTACCCTGCCGCGTGGGTATTGGCTGAAGGCCGCCTTCTTCCATGTTCGACCGGGATTTTCGAGAAGCGGCATCATGCTGTGGCCTTCGAGGTGGTCGGGAAGCTCAAGGCCGCAGGCCTCGCTGAGCGTGGGATAGATATCGACGTATTCCGTCAGAGCCTTCGTGCTCCGGCCGGCCATTTTCATTCCCGGCACGCTCAGGATCATCGGCACGTGCGTATCCAGCTCGAAGTTCGTGTGCTTGCACCAGCCCCCGTGCTCGCCGAGCTTCCAGCCGTGATCGCCCCAGAGGATGATTACCGTATTGTCGCTGAGTTTCAACTTATCAAGCTCATCGAGCAGTCGCCCGATCAGGGCGTCGATGTACGTAATGCAGGCGTAGTAGCCGTGAATCAGTTGCCGGGCCAGATTATCAGAGCACGGGCCTTTTTTCGGGATGCCGTAATAATTGCGCAGCTCGCCCCAGTTTGTCATGGCGTAGCTTGGCGCGTTCTTCGGAACGAAAGGATTGTCCGCCGGCTTTATATCCTCGGATTTGTACATATCCCAATATCGTTTCGGCGCGTTGAACGGCAGATGCGGCTTATAGAGGCCCATTGCGAGAAAGAACGGCTTGTCTTTGAGACGGTTCAACTCCCGTAATGCATGCACAACGTTGGCCCCGTCGGGATAGGAATCGTCCGGCACGTCTGCAGCCTCGAACGCCGGACCTCTGCCTTTCATCGCCGGGAATTGCCTGCCGTAATGCTCCATTTCGGCTATGGCCGTCGAAGTCAGATAGCCTCGCCCCTTCCATAGCCCGGCGGGAAAAGTGCCCGCTCGTAACGGCTCGGTGCTCCATCCCTGAAGGTCGTCGTCCGGGTGATGGTAGATTTTACCGATGGATACGGTCTCGTAGCCGTTATTTTTGAAGTGCTCCGGCAGCGTTGTGATTCTTGGCATGGCCTTGCGAACGGGCGTATTGTTGCCGTGTATCCCGCTGGTGTCGGGTCTGACGCCGCTGAGAAGGCTGGCCCGGGTCGGTCCACAGACGGCCTGCTGGCAATACGTTCTCTCGAAGAGCAATCCCCGCCGGGCCAGGCGGTCGATATTCGGCGAGATAATGTGCTTGACTCCATAGCAGCCCAATTGCGGTCGCAGGTCGTCTACGCCGATAAACAGGACGTTCATCCTGCGTTGCCGCAAAGCGCCGAAAGTCATTGAGTGCATGATTGATGCAGCAGCTCCTCCGGCTGTCATTAACAGAAAATCTCGACGATTCACAGCATTGCCCTTTCACATTGACTATTTACTATTTTTTTGCTTTACGCCATCTTTAAATAGTCAATATTTAATAGTCGATTGTCAATAGTCAATGTAAACCAAATCGGGCTTTGATGACAAGAAGGGGCAGGCCGGGAGGAGGAGTAGGTAGTATAGCCCGGCCTGCCGCGGATCCGTCCATGGCCTTATACGGTCGCCGAAGAGCTGGAGTTCGTTAAAACAGCGTGCTGGGGGTTAAAACTCGCATAATGACCTTAAGCATACGCCACATATCGTCGATTACACTATTCTCAGGGCGATTATCGACGTTTGCAGGGAAATTTTTCGGGTCCAGAAAATCGGGCGAATCTGCCGGATGTGTCCTCGGTGTACGTGAATTTGACTTGACTGGAAAGGGGTAATCTGTTACAAAGAGTCTGGCAGTAGATGTCGGTTATAGGAGTGCCGGTTGGTGGAAATTCCATTATTTGCTCAATTCAAGAAGACAAGAAATATTGTCAGTCGATATAAACTAACCTTGTATTACTGGAGGACAATCATGCTTAGAAGAACACATTTGTTTACTTTAGCTGTCGTTTTCATGTTATGCCGGACCGGTTACAGTGAACTTGTGGCATACTGGGATCTGGAGGAAGGCTCGGGGACAACCACCACCGCAGCGGTCGGATCGCCCGCCGCGGATGGAACGTTTATTGGAGCGACCTGGATCACCACGGATTTATCGCCGGCCGAAGGGACCACGGCGGCTGCATTCTTCAACTCGAATAACAGCGACCGTATTGAGACAAACCTCACCGGTATCACGGGACAGGCGGCGCGTAGTGTGGCCGCCTGGGTCAAGGCTGAGCCTACCCAAAACAACAATGGAGTCATAGTTGGATGGGGACCCAATAATACTACCGAAAGATATGCCTTTCGCTTGAATGGGAATGCCGCCAATGGATCACTGCGGGCTCTCCGACTCGAGATTTCAGGTAGTTATGCCATAGCTCAGACGCCACTTAATGACGGTCAGTGGCATCATGTTGTTTTGACCCATGAGGATGGAGCCACTGTCGATCAGGCAAATTTCTATGTCGATGGCCGATCCGATGGAGACCTTTCGGGAACGTCCGGTGGTGGAACGATCAACACGGGCGCCACCACTGTGGTGATAGGCAATTCAGGCCACAGTGTCGGGAACTATGGATTTGACGGGGCCATTGATGACGTTCGCATTTACAGCAAGGCGTTGTCACCGAAACAGGTGCTGGATCTGTTCAACGGCATTTCTCCGTCATGGCTAAAGGCCCAGAATCCCGCCCCGGCCGATGGAGATCTTCTGGAAGCCACCTGGATGAACCTTGGCTGGCTTGCGGGTGATTTGGCGGTCTCGCATGATCTGTATTTCGGAACGAGCTTCGTTGACGTAAATGACGGTACCGAAGGTACCTTTGTGGGCAATCTGGCTACGACTTCCCAGGTAGTCGGATTTCCTAGCTTTCCCGCTTCGGATGGATTGCAGCCCGGTACAACTTACTATTGGCGCATTGACGAGGTCAATGATGCCAATCCGAACAGTCCGTGGAAAGGCGACGTCTGGAGCTTCACTGTTCCTCCCAGGACTGCTTACAATAACAGCCCTGCCGATGGGGCAACAAATGTGCTTCAAAATGTGACTCTCAACTGGACGCCCGGGCTCGATGCTATGTTGCACAATGTATATTTCGGTGACAATTTCGATGATGTAAATAACGCTGAAGGGGCTCTGCCTGTAACGGATACGACTTACACTCCCGGCACACTCGAAATGAACAAGACCTACTATTGGCGCGTCGACGAGTTTACCGGCGGTGTTACACACAGAGGCGATGTCTGGAGTTTCACGACGGTGCCTGATATTGCAATTACGAATCCCAGTCTCATGCTTTGGTGGACGCTCGACGAAGCTGAGGGCAAAACCGCGGTGGACTGGTCCGGCCATGGCAATCACGGCGCTATCATGGGCGGCGCCCAGTGGGCGGACGGATATCAACGCACCGCGCTGGGTTTCGACGGATCAGAACGTTACGTTCTAATCCCTCACAGCGATAGTCTGAAACTCATTAACCAGGGTGATTTTGCTATCGCTATGTGGTTCAAACAGGACGCCATTACAGTCGCCAATCTCCTTCAGCAGACTGACAGAAATGGGATAGGCAGGACCTTGCTTATAGCTGACTCAACCGGGATTCGGTCGTTTCTCGGCGGTATAAACACCTTATCGGGGGTCGTTCATACGGCTGGGATGTGGTGTCACGTTGCTGTGGTTGTGACGGAAGGGGAAGCTAACGATACCATCAGTTTCTTTGTCAACGGTGAACCATCCGGCGCACCAGCGCAAGTTGTCTTGGAAGACTGCGAGGGCGACTACCTTGTCGGTACCGACAAGGGATTAGCCGGTAGATGGTTGACAGGTTTGGTTGACGATGTACGGTTCTACAATAGGAATCTGACCGCAGCGGAGATCCAACAATTGATGCTGGGCGATACTAAGCTGGCGGCAAATCCCGAGCCGCAGCGGCATGCGATAGTGGACATTCGCAAGACGACATCGCTGAGTTGGTCGGCTGGCGATGCGGCCGCCTCGCATGATGTCTATTTTGGCACCGACCGTGACGCGGTTGCCGGCGCCGACAACAACACACCCGAGTTCCAGGGCAATCAGGCCGGGACCAGCCTTTCTGTGGCCGGCATGATCGAGTTCGGGGGCGGCGATTATTACTGGCGCGTCGATGAAGTCGAAGCCGACGGAACCGCGCCTGCCGGAACGATCTGGAAATTTACTGTTCCGGATTATTTGATTGTAGACGACTTCGAGATATACGACGTCAACAACAATGAGATATGGTGGTCGTGGAAGGACGGCCTGGGCTATCCGGCTCGTGACGGCATACCGGCCTATCCCGGCAACGGGACCGGCTCCGCCGTAGGCGACGAGACCAGCCCAACTTACATGGAGATGAGTATCGTTCACGGCGGCGCCAAATCGATGCCGATGTGGTATACAAATAACAATCCGATTGGCGCGAAGTACTCCGAAGTGGAATTAACGCTGCCGGTTGGCGAGCGCGACTGGACGATAAATGGCATCGGCGAGCTATCGCTGTGGTTCAGAGGTGACGCATTGAACGCCCCCGAGCCGCTCTATGTTGCTCTTGCCGGCACGGCGGTAGTGTATAACGATGATCCTAACGCCACGCAGGCGGGCTCATGGACCAACTGGGTAATCCCGCTACAGGATTTTGCCGCTCTGGGCGCAAACCTTGCCAACGTCGACAGGATCGCTATCGGAGTGGGCACTCGCGGCAACACAGCGACCGCCGGCACGATGGGCAAGATGTACTTCGACGACATTTTGCTGTCTCGCCCGCCCGAGGAAACGACGCCACAGCCGTAACGGCAGAGCTTGATGGGCTACCTGGATTGAGCTATCGGGTTTGGAAGCCTGCGTTGACTGAAGAAAAAGGCAGGGGCTGTGAGTGTCACGCTCACAGCCCCGGTATATCCTTGATTGCGGCCTTTATTCCACCGAAAGGCGTCCCATAGGGAGTGCTGTGTTCGGCGTACTGCGTTCCGCGTGGTCCGCAGCACACAGAACGCAGCACGATCCTTTACAGCGTTTTGCGTCTTCTAAGCCAGCCGACACAACCTGCGCCGAGAGTGCTCAATAGAATGGCGCCGGGCGCCGGGATCGTATTGGCTGTAAGGTTGTCCATTGCGAACCGCCTGGCGTAACATTGGTTGAAATCCACGACCGCCCGGCTGATCGCTGTTCCGTTGTAGCTGAACTTGCCTTCCGACCAGTAAACCAGAGGGTTGGTGGAGTTATTCAATGCGGCTAAAAGCGTCAACGATTCGTCGAAAAGTTTAACTTCGTACGCCTGGTATACCGGTCTTCTGGTGTTGAGCGCAATGCCGAATTCGAGCTTGTTTATCGGCGAGTCAAAATCAAGCGTCAAAGCCCCTCGGGCATTGCCTTCCAGGGAATTGCCCTGAATATATTTGAGCGTGCCGGGCCCGATTGCGTTGTAGTAAGCGTCGGATGACGGGCTGCCTTCAACGTTGAAGCCAAAGGTCACGCCCTTGTAGCTCAAACCATCGACTGATTTATAGGGCAGCTCATCGAACGTCAAGGTTGCCGCCGCATCGGCGGTTCCAGCCGGAATCAACGGCGCCAGAATGCAGATTACCAGTAGCTTTTTCATTTTTCCCCCCACTTTTCATTGACTATTGACAATTGAATATTGACTGTTTTCACTTTACGCCGCCGTTCAATATTCAATGGTAAATGGCAAATTTGATTTATATTTCTCGCCCCAATTTATGATAGTGTATTATATCAAATGCACACGGCCTTTGTCAAGTGAAATCTGAATAAAGGTGCCAATTGAATACCAATTTACGCTTGTCAGCGCTAGATAGATCGTTTATCTTTACTGCAGTTGTTGCAATGGATTGTCTAAAGATACACTAAGGGAGTGATACAATGAGAGTTCTATTCAAACCTCTTTGCAGCATTTCCATGTTTTTTACGTTACTGGGATTGGTTTTTGTGACGGGATGCGCTCCGAGCAGGTCCGGCATGCAGGGGCTGTTTACCAGACCGGAGCTTCTTTCTCGCGGGCGTCTGGCCGTGCTCGGGCTAACCCCCGAGCAGGAGCAGATATTAATGGCCTGCTACACGAAAACCTTTGCCGGGCAGATAATTACCTTCGTTGAGAGGAACCGATTGGAGGACATTCTCGGCGAGCAGGACCTGCTCAAAAAGCCCGAGGACCGGCTCGATCCGGACAAGCGGGCCAGGATAAAGCGGATTTTCGGAGTTGAGGCCCTCATCATGTGCACTTACTACGACGCAGATACCACCGGCACGGGCAAGAAACTGCGTATTAGGGTAGTAGACAGCGAAACCGGAGCGATCATAGGCTCGGTTATTACCCTCGCGCCGGATAACTTCCAAAGACATGCTTCGACGGCCGTAAAGGCCCTAAGAGACGACGTTATGGGCAAAAACCAACTGGAACCGGTGAAAAAGAGAACGAAAACGATTACCAGGTCAATCGGGAGGATATAAGAGGCGACCGAGCCTGAAAGCTAATGATCGCCGAGATAGCGAAAGAAGCGTTACAATCGTCGTGGCCGGTGGCACTTACGTGTGTATGTTTGATAGTTTGCATTCCACGGAAGGAGATTGCGGCAACCCGATGACGGCCAGGATATGACGCCATTTGAGGTAGGGTAAGGTTATGAGTAAGCGTTCACACGGTTTGGGCTTGATTGTCCGCCGTTTCTATTAACGAAGGAACAGAAACGCCGCTTAGATGACAACTACACGCATCACGCAAATATTTGATAACGCTTTGCCCCCGCAAC
>Ga0180431_10005535_pt1 | contig 15343 bp, 24 predicted proteins | sample SS_ome_11_FD_132459 | JGI IMG/M metagenome (GOLD analysis project Ga0180431, IMG submission 132459) | Hypersaline lake sediment archaeal communities from the Salton Sea, California, USA - SS_1_MS_1 metaG | ecosystem: Environmental > Aquatic > Non-marine Saline and Alkaline > Hypersaline >... | reverse complement strand
GGAAACCTGTTTGCAGCTTGTTGAAGCGTGAAACATGCGAACAAAGTACTCCAAAGACGCGTCGCGAGCCAAGACTCCGGAACAGAAAGGCCTGTACTTGGCAGGGATCCCCTACCGATACTGGGGGTCGGACACGAAAAACGTAAACTTCCAAAAGTTGTCATACCGTAACGATGCTAAGGATGGCAAATCCAAGGTCGAAGTCCTGGCTGACGTGGAGCAGCAGAAGGTATGGTTCAACTCCCTCAAGAAAGACAAGACCTTGTGGCGACAACCTTCGGTCTTGGTCCTGGGTTCGAGCCCTACCGACTATGAAGCTATGGCGATGATGACCGTGTTGGTTCGACGGTTGCTTGCTTGGGAGAAACAAGTCCAAGTCCAAAACATGGCTGACTCAGACGGCCATACATTTTTCCAGAATCCTGCCGCGTACTTCGCATACAATTTGACCGAAGAGATCGAAGAATACTCTCGACGAGCACGGGTTCGAGATTGGGTGGTAAAGCACGCGGATACATTTCGAGTGTTGGCCGTTGCAGGTAACCCTCTGAACTTCGCTTTGGACACCCTGCATGTACGCCCGGACGCAGCGTGTTTCGTCGACGGCAGCAAGTCCCTAACCTTGTCTCTCGGTTGACTCAATCAGATTCGATAAAGGAGCCTTACCATGTCAGAGAAAATCACCATCAACGGTAAACTCGTGATCGAAGGAATCCCGTTCACGGTTCACCTGTTCCCCAACAGAATCGTGGTCGAAGACGACGGCACTGGTAACCAGTACGACTTGGATTTGCCAGATAGCACAGTCATCCTCACCGACGAGCGCAAGCTGTACGCTGCCAGGATGCGTGAATGGGTAGAGTGTGTTGAAGCTGTCAGCCCTTCGCTGTACGCACCTTACGCAGACCAGTTTCGTCAGCGTTTACGAGAAGAGACTTCCAAGGGGTATTACGCCAGGACAGAAAAGCTCTGCCCTAACTGCTGGACCCACACCGTGATGTTCGAGAACAAGGACGCATGCATCGGGTGCGGTTGGAGAGAAGTCTGATGGGCAAGCCCAAACTGGTCCAGTTTAGGTTCTTGCAGGTAGTAGGATCCGTTGTAACGGGGGATCGAACCACCGTAGCGCTCATTCATTGGGATGGGGAAGTCTTCCGGTCGGCTTGGTCTTTGGTGAACTTGTCACCTCACCTTGAAGGCCAAATCACGATTGAAGACAAGGTCCAAGAACTGCAGAAGCAATGGGTAGCGTCTTTGGGCAATGTACCTACAGCTACCCACATCGATCAACTGTACCCCGTAACTGAGGGTTTGGGTGCTAGCCTTCAATGGACGACTCTTCGTCATGAGAGCGCGATCGATTCAGAAGCACATTTCGAAGAGTTGGTTGAATTGGCTAATCTCGACGTTGGTAATTGCAGAGTTGTCCAATACTGCAAAATTGGTCTGATGGTGCACGATATGTACAAGGGCGCGTGGAGCGAGTAGCGTGGGCAGGGGACAAGTCCAAGACAACTCAGAATTCATGATCCGGCAGTTCACGTCGGTTGGGCAACCTGCAGTGCCCAAGGGCGATGATGTCATGATCTTGTGCCCCAACCCGCAGCATGACGATAGCAACCCCTCCTTTGGAATTGACAAATCTGGAAAGATGGGGTACTGCTTTGCCTGCGGGTGGAAGCAAAGCTATGATCAGGTAGCTGAAAAGCTAGGCCTGCAAAAGCTGTTCGGTGAAGGCGGAAAGATCGACGAGGTCAAGGCGCTGCAGTCTGCCATCGCAGCGTTCGAAGCAAGCCAGACGTCGAAAGACAAGAAACTGATTGTTCCTCGAATGCTCAAAAAGTGGCAAGGTGGTTTCAAAAAGTTCAGCCCTGAAATCCTGCATGCCCTAGACACTCAGGCTTGGGCCGACTACCGGAAGGATGGTACGTTGGTCCGTAGGATCTTCTGGCCTTTTTGGCAAAAGAACCAGCTGCTGGGAGGCACAGGGAGAATCATCCCCGAAGACGAACCTAAGCGACGCAAGACCGAGTCACCTGAGACCTTCAAGCGAAGGCTCAAAGACTTCTATCGAGACAACCCCAAGTACCGTAACCTGTCGGGCAACAAGGCCAAGCGGGTTCTCTTTCCCTATGACAGCTACGAAGACCTGCTGCCTGTCGTGCTGCTGGTCGAAGGGCCTACGAGTTGCATTCGAATGCTGGACGTAGGCATACCCGCCATGGCGATCTTAGGTATTCGTAATTGGAGTAGTACTAAGAAAACCTTACTTCTTGGTAAAGGCTGCAAGAAAGTAGTGGTGGCCTTCGATGGCGACCCTGCTGGTCGATCAGCTCGAGATGACATTGTTGCTGACTTGGACGAGCTGTTTGACGTTCACGTGCTAGACCTTCCTGACGGCCAAGACCCCTACGACCTCAGCGATAAGTGGATTAAGTGGCTTCGCAAGAAAGTGTACCGGATGGGTGCTGAATTCCCCTTTGACTACCGCGACGCTGCGTGATTCGGTAAAGGGAGCATATGAAGATCACACTAACCAAGACCTCCGATTCACAGCTTGTGTTGTTCAAAGATCCTTCCAAGTTACCCGAACTAGAAGATCTGTGGGATGCCTCTTCTAACGAGTACCGACCTGATACCTATCCAGGTGCAGCTGTAGGGGCTTGGATATCCAAGAACGACATCTTGTGTCGATTCAGTTCGAAAGCTGAAGATACTACGTTTCTGAGCCCTGGGCAAACCATCAAGGTGCTTGAGTTTTCGCACTGCACAGCCATGGTTGCAAATAAGGTAACTCACATGGCTACCTTGGCCGGGTACATCACGATCGACGCTTGGGAAATGGTGTAATTCCCTATGGACGGAGACAAAGTATCCTGCGAGCAGTGTAGAAACGAGACCGATCACTACGCTACCTGGACTGACGGCACCAAGGGCTATGATCTGTGTGCGGAGTGTATCACCAAGCTCAAAGTGCGGGTGGATGAAGTCGTAGCTTTGCTGGAGAACGTTCCCGAAGTTCGCTACTACGACGCCCCCAAGGAGATCCGGGGAGCGATCTGCGCCCTGCTCAAGCTGCAACGGAGAAACACCATTCGGGAAGGAGACATCTTCCATAGGTACGAGCAGTTCAGGCAAGAAGTAGAAGACATGTTAGGCCCGGTTGAGATCACTCACTGCCGCAAAGGCATTACGATCCGACAGAAGCTAGGAGGCATCTGTCGGATGAAAGTACACATCGAAATCGAGGAGAGCTAGCCATGAGTTTGAAGCTTCTATGCGCTGTAGGATTTGATCAAACAGCTTCCATCTTGGTGTCTTGGGCTGGAGGTACTGATATCTGGGAGGAAAACGGTCAGTACAAAGGTCATTGGGATCGAGGTCAAAACCTAGACTTCGATGGACTAGAAGACTTAGTAGGTATTGAAGTACCTACAGCCTCAGGCTTGTATGTCTGGGAAGGGGAAGCAAGCACCACAGAAAAAGACTCCAACTGCCCAGAGTACGTCTACGAGGGTAAGTGGCGGCATGCTGGTGTGGAGGAGATCACCAACTACGTGAAAGGTAATCGAACATTTCATTTATCTGGAGTGGAATGCAATTGTAGTTCTTCTCACATGAAAACGGGATTCAGTCCTCTAGCAGAAAGCTTGTAGCCTCTTTTTCAAGTAATTGAAGATGCCTTATACTTTTGAGTACGGATCTTACTTCTTGGATTCTAACGGAACGTGGTTATTCATGACCAACCAAGTGACATTGGCTTTCGCTCTAGATAGTGGAAAGATCCTCAAGCACGGTGAGCTGAAAAGCATCCTGACATGGATGGAAACCACTGACGCCCCGAAAACTTACGGGGAGATCGTTGTGGTGACTTTGCCTCATAGCTTTCCAGTGATTAGGCTGAACAAGGCGATCGAGACCAGTAACATCGATGACTTGGAAATCCTTAACATACGGAATTCCAAGGAGATTGTTATAGGCTCCTTCGGAGAAGACGAAAACATCAACAATTCAGAAGTTTGAAATGCAGACCATAAGAGAACAATTCGAAGCGTACTTGAAAGACAAGGTAGAGGCCACTAACAAGCGACTGCTGGTAGAGGCATCCAATAAGAAGAAAAATAATGCGTGGGAACATGCAACCCAGTTCTGGCAGCTCATATGCAAAGACCCTGAGTTGCGTAGAGGCTTCCCCGTACCAGCAGCTACTGAGACCAGTGACAACCTAGCCTCTATGATCTGGCGAACTGGTCGATTCACAATCCAAGTGGAGATCTACCCTGACGGAAGCTTGGAGTGGTTCGGACAAGACTCGAGGAGTACGTCCTATGTAGGGTGTGAGGACCCTGTAGCTTTGGACGATCCAGAGCTGTGGGCGTGGCTGCGCAAGGTAGCTACCGCGATCTGACAAGATTTAGAAAGGTTGGTTTATTGTGGCAACCGCTGATCAAGTCATGGCTCTCGTCGCTAGCCACTACGATAGGGACGAAGATCGCTTCAAGTCGATCTTGTTGCAGATTCAAGCAAATGCCAACAACAAGAAGCAACAGCTCGGCAGGAGATTGGATCGGTTTATGAGGCAACCTCGATACAACGCTCAACCTCTACGAGAGATCTTGGCTGACGGAAAGGTCATCAAGTACAACTCCGACAAGAAGAAAAGGGATCTGATACTCGAAGCAGATACAGACAAGAGTATCCAACGCATCCTTTTAGAGTACAACAATCAAGAAGAACTATCCAAGTATGGTCTAGCTCCCAAGCAGAAGTTGCTATTTCAAGGCCCCTCCGGTACCGGCAAGACATTGACTGCATGGGCGTTGGCGGGTGAGCTGGGCTTGCCATTGTGCGTGGTAAACCAGGCTGCCATGTTTGACAGCTATGTTGGGTCTACCTCCAAGAACTTGGACAAACTCTTCGAGCAGATCACCCTGTTCCGTGGTGTGTATCTGATCGATGAGTTCGATTCATTAGGCCTTGCTAGGGATACAGACACATCAGCTGCTAGCAAAGAGATTCACAGAGCCCTCAACACGTTCCTGCAGCTCATCGAAGGAAGCCTGGGAGCATCGATCATCATCGCTACGACCAACCGATCCGATCTGTTGGACCCTGCGCTCATGCGACGGTTTGATGACATCGTGCACTATCCGTTGCCCTCACCTAGCAGCTGTTGTTTGCTCGTCGATCATCTACTAGCCAAGTACCCGTATCCGAATACTCAAATTGACGTGCAGCATGTATCAAGGTTCGCCAGCAGCATAAGTCACGCTTTGATTGAGCTTGCCTTCGTCGAAGCCCTCAAACATTGCATCTTGCAAGACGTCTGCTTGTCTACATCTTGCTTGTACCATTACTTGCAGCAGATAGAGCATCGAAACGAGTAAAGGCCAGACATGACGAGTCAGAACAAAATCAACGATGATCACCTGGCAGCAACCAAGACGTTGGTGCTTCTTGTCGATGGGACGATCACCAGACAGAGGGCCATTGAACGGTTGGGTGTCCTGTGCCAGGAAGTGCTCGACGTGTTGCCCTGCAGTGCGCACGGTGCTCAGCTTCGAAACGACGTGATGGCTTGGAAAAAGGAAAATCCCGAAACTGAAGTAGTAGAGTTGACGATGTCTCAACTGGTTGACATCGCCAAGAACTGGTACAGCGATCAAGGTGACACGGTCACTGACGTTGAGTACGTCGACACCTACGTTACATCAGGAGTCATGGCAAAGTTGACTTTGTTGAAAGACTGATGCGCCGTCATCGAAGTCATTACTACAGGCTTATCTTATTTTCCTTGCTTGTTGTGTTTTCCTTCATACTCACAGCTAGCCTGAAAGTTGTACATATTGTTATTTTATTGTCTTTGACGTAATCCCACAACTCAAAACAACCCAAGAACGGATCTACCAATGACTGAGCATGTAGCGTGCATTCACCGAGATGATATGCCGAAGGAGCTTCTAGAGCGCGACATCTACTTTCTACCGGAAGAAGATCCGCACTCGTGGTGTGACCCTGCCAAGGTGATGTTCCTGCCGCGTGACATGGTGGAAGAGGACCCCACATACAAGCAACTTGTGGCCTACACTGTGGTTGTCTGCAGTGAGGGTATCTTTCACTACCGAAGGACCAAGGAGGAAGGCGAAAAGCGTCTCCTCGGAAACGCCACTGTAGGTATTGGGGGCCACGTGTCGTTGATCGATGCGCTCCTAGTCAACGGTGAATTGCACACTCACTGTCTGATCAGCAACGCTGCGAAGCGAGAGTTGCGAGAAGAAGCCAGACTGTACAACGGACAATACGACCTGACACCTTGGGCCCTCATCTACAGCAACTTGTCAGCGGTGAACCGGGTTCATCTAGGAATTGTGAACATCGCCAAGATCCATTCACTGGAAGAGGACGATGACGGCCTGTATCGCATCTTGGATAGATCTGTAATGGATCTGGATCTGTGCAAGGTTGAAGACCTGCACAAATTGAAAAATACAGAATCTTGGACTTCCATTGTCATTGGAGGCATTGGTCTGAACCCATGTGCGTTCAAGTAGAGCCTAAACCCTTCGTCAAGTGGGTGGGAGGCAAGCGCAAACTCCTGCCTCGTCTCAGGGAACGTTGCAAGGACATACGTAGGCCCTTCACCTATTTCGAGCCTTTCGTCGGTGGCGGAGCCTTGTTTTGGTCTCTGAATACCCACAAGGCGAACTTGACCGATACCAACTCAAGATTGATCCGAACATACACAGCGATCCAGCAAGATGTGGAATCAGTGATCGATCTTCTAGGTACCTACCCGCACGATAAGACGTTCTACTTGGACCTGCGCAGTCAAGATATCGATCACAAGTCAGACGTGGAAGTGGCTAGCTGGTTCCTGTACCTCAACCGGACTGGGTTCAACGGTCTGTACAGGGTCAACAAAAAGGGCCAGTTCAACGTCCCCTTTGGTTCCCAGAAGAACCCAACCATCTGCAATGCTCCCTTGCTTCGAGCTTGTAGTGATCGACTACAAGGTGTATCCTTAGGTGTAGAATCTTTCAATACTGTAGCCAACAAGGCGAAGTCGGGAGACCTAGTCTATTTCGACCCGCCTTATGTGCCACTTAGTGTCACAAGTTCCTTCACTAGCTACACCATCGACGGATTTACGTTGGAAGATCAAGTCAAGCTTCGGGATGTGGCGATCAAGCTCAAACAAGAAGGCGTGCACGTGATTGTATCCAACTCCTCGGCGCCTTTGGTCTACGAGCTGTACGGAGATGGAATCTTCAACCTGGAAGAGGTCAGTATGGCTCGAGCCATCAACTGCAAAGCCGAATCTCGCGGTGCCGTCAAAGAATTACTTATCTACTAGGAGAATCCTTGCATGGTCGTTACACTAGATCGGCTCGAATTCGAGAAGAGACTAGAAGAACATCACGATTGGCTCAACGGTGAAGGTGGACAGCAACTCGACCTGGCAGGGGAAAACCTGGATTATTTCGATATGTCTAGGTTGGACCTGTCTTGCGTGAACTTGTCAGGGGCCAACCTGTACAAGGCCAACCTTCGTTTCTCGAATCTGACCTGCGTAGACATGACCAAGGCTAGGTGTAACGACGCTGACTTTCGCTGGGCTTCCTTAGTCGGAGCTAATCTGGAAGGGGCTAGTGTTTGCAAGGCAGATATGAGCTTCGTCGATCTGAGACAAGCTCGGTTGGTTGACCTACATGCTAAGTTTGCTGACTTCGATCATGCCGATCTGCAACAGGCAGACATGCGTGGTGCACGTTGTGAGACAGCACGATTCGCACATGCCAACCTCGATCAAGTGAGGCTAGACGAATCTTTGCTATTTGGTGCTTACCTTCTAGGTTCTACGTTGACAAATGTTAACTTCGACGGAGCCAACCTATCTTTCGCCACCTTGCAAAGTTCCGACATGATAGGATCATCCTTGAACAAGACCATCATGGATGGTGCCAAGCTTCGTGGTGCAATCTTGCCTGACTACCAAAGGCTTCCCAGCACAGGATCGTTTACCTGCTATGGGTGCTCTGCGGACGGTTCTGTCAACAAGCTCTTCGTCCCGAGGGAAGCTTATCGAACCAGCAGCCTGGTTGGATCTACAGATCGTGTGAGCCGAGCCAAGATCGTCGACGCGTCCGATTCTAGATACATAGGCAGTTGGGTTGATGTGGACGACTATTCTGACGACCCTTGTGACCCCTGCCCGAGGGGCGTGATTGTGTTCCAGACTCGTCTACAGGCCTTCGAGTACCTGCAAAGCCTCGATAATCTGGATTGACCTGTTACAAGGCGATCAACATGTCGTCTTGTGTCATAGCAGGCTTGTAACTCTCCCTGAGAGCTTGAACGAACAGAGGCCACAGCTCATTGAGCATGCGCGTGAGCAATGGAGGATCCATGGTGCAGTAGCAGTTATGGATCGTTTCGTAATCGAACTGTGTGTCGTGCCTGTAATCAAACCAATCTTCGGAAGTGTAGATACCCTTGATCAGCTCGAGTTCTTCACGTGCTTCCTCCATGGTCATTTTGCCTTCACGGATTCTTCGACCCACCTCCTTGCGAAGTTCACGTTTGGTGGTCTCTTCATCCATCACAGGTCTTTCCTTGTTCAAGCAGCGACTGAGGTAGCAGTCGTCTGCCTCGATGAGAAACCTACGAAAGCTTCGATCTTGCGTGCTCCATCGGTAGGACCAAGTCCCGTAGTCGCTCAGGATGGACAAGGTACCGGTCTCATCCATGAAGAAGATCCCCCAACCTGTCTCCCCTTCCTTGATTGCATAGCGCCAATGGCGAACTTTTGATTCTGTCATGAGTACTCTCCCATCAAAAGGTCAAAGTTGTCGAAAGTAACCGGAGTACGCCGAACCACTTTGGCGTGTGAGTGAGGATCCTGCTTACGAAGGAGGCGTGCTTCTTTTTCTGCCTCCTTCTTGGTCTTGCAGGTGAAGTAGCTGTGACTGGTGGACCACTGCCCGCAATAATAACGTACCATCCACACTTTGCCATCGTTGTATCTCATACGACTTCAAGCCCCGAACCGCGAAGGCTACGGGGCATCCGTAAACGGATGATCGGTACAGGTTTTCCAAGTTTTTACGTAAGCCTATAAAACAAGTGGTTTAGCTCTCCTGATTTCCTCAAACCCCTTAAGAGCGATCGAGGAAAAATGTACGGATAGGGGTAGGAAAAGTACCCCCTACCCAGCTAGCAGGTGAAGGCTCCCTTTGGGCCCATGCCGGTGCATCCCTTGTAGTGATCCTTGAGCAGGGTCCACAAAGTGTTCTTGGCTGCCAGAGGGATGCGGTTGGCCTTGGCTTCCCTATCCCAACGACGGCCACGGATCTGCTGGAAGGCAACCACCGAAGACTCGCGGTAGGGAGCCTTGACGAGCAGGTAGTTGCCCTGGACAGTGATGCGAACATCAACCGCACGCTTCTCGATCCGGTCAGCAAGCTTGGAAAAGCCCAACTCGCGGAGACGAACGCATCCTTGAGCAACAGACTGGCCGGTCTGCTCAGCAGCGATAGCGTACACAATCTTGTTGGCTTCTTGACGAGCCTCTTCGGAGACCTCGATCATGAATCCATGCTTCTTGCGGCATTCTGGTCCAACGCCCGTCTCAACGCTCGTGGCATCGACGAGGGGTCGTCCGCAGCATGCACAGTTGGTGGCGACGAGAGCAGTGGAGGAGGCGTTTTCGTAAGACATCGTTGGCTCCTGGTTTGCTGCGATGTCTATAAGATGGGTCTTGAATTATAAGAGTCAAGGTCTGTCGATCAGTTCTTCTGCGATTTTGACCAAGGACCTAATCAGAGCAGTTTTCAACTCTCCCGGCAGTACTTGCTCGAGCCATCCTCGGATCGTGGGATCAACCGCTCGAGGTCCGTAGGCAATGAGAAGCGCCAACGCTTCGGCGAACCCTTCGTTGGGGTTGGTAGCACCGTAGGGCGTGGTAGGTGTTGCAGGCACAGAGATCTTGGGGTCCCCTCCCCCTTCCAGGTACTTTTCGATGGACTCTCTCGTCCAGTTGTCTTTCAGCTCCTGGGGAACCTTCACATGCTCGTAAAAGATCGACTGCAGCTGCAGGTACAACGCAGGGTCGTCTTTCTTAATCTTCTGCTCCCATTCGTGCATGGGCTGGTTTTCAGGCCACGATTTGAGTACCTCACGAAGGTCCAGGTCTTTCACGTCTTCTTTGGTCAGCTCTACCCAACGTCCACGGGCTTTTTGTGACAGCAGCTCAAGTCCCCAATGATGGGCCAGCTCATGGACAATGGTGTGGACGAAGGTGTCGACCTTGCCTATGTTCAGCGGCCATATCTTGATCGTGCCGTCTCCAAGCCTACCAGCGCTGCCCAAAGGGCTCTTCTCGTCGAAGTAGGCCTGGATGGGTACCATCTTCTCGACCATGGCAGGCATGGCCTTGGATGTCTTGTCCTCAAAGACTTTGAGGCCTCTCTTCAACTTCTTGAGAGCCTCGACGTGCTCTTCGTCCTTAGGATCAAATCCTACTAGTTGTGCAGGAAATCCAGATAATTCCATGTTGCGTGGTGTGGTGTCTGCCAGCTCAACAACGATCCCCTTCTTAGCTAGGGACTTAAGCCATTTGGCTACCCCCGATAACCCATCGATGGCAGCTTGCAGCTTGTCCCTCCATGTAGCTCTGGACTTGTCCCAACTGTCCCAAACCGATGGGTAAGGGTCAACGTTTTGTGTCACGTCGAAGAAGGGTTTGGCTTTCTTGCGCCAGCTGTCTAGGGTGCGATCGACATTCTTGACCTTGTCGCTGTCTGTTGCTGCGTTCGTCAATCCACGCATGAGAGCTTGGTACTCGCCTCGTACCTTGTTTCTCCAAGGACGGATCCCTTCCTTGAAGGTTTCGAAGTCCTTTTCTGACTTGATTTTGTCCCAATTCGAGACGATCAATTCGGCACCCTTGCGGATCTCTTCGATCCGTTGGGCGTCGAAAGGGGAGGTCAAAGCAGATGTTTTTCTGGATTTCACAGTAGAAACTGCTAAATGTCACCAAATACAGGGTGAGGCCAGCGCTTTTTCGAAAGCTCCCGAGCCAGCTCCCGAGCGTCGGCAGCTGCTTGTTTCATGTCGTAGCTGTAGTAGTCCATCTCAGCAACCTTCACTCGGGTATGCGTATGGCTTTTGGCGCCCGCACGACGATCGATGACCTCAACTACATAGGCTCGGTAGTCGTTGGGAGAACTACACAGCTCAAACACAACAGTCTCGACATGACCGGAATAGAAAGGTTGGGTCTTTTCGATATGGATGGTATGAACGTTCATGAGCTTCTCCGGTTTGGGGGGGGGGGGTTCGTTGTTGCCTCACCAAAATAAGACAGACCCAAAGTCCAGTCAACCCTTCAATGAATTATTAGATCAGAAATATCCAGGGTGGGGGATGTCAGATACGGATCCGTCTTGATTGAGCACCCGTAAGATGTCAGCACCAACGCATTGGCACACGATCCAGAAGACGCAAAATCGGTTGGCTGCTGTGCTCACGTCCTTCACCAACCACCCCTTTGCGAATTCTTTAGCCTTCTTTTTCGTTGTGCATCGAAAGAAGTCAACGGTACCGAGGTTGATGCTACGAAAGTCGAGGTCACGAGACTTAGACATGGGATTCTCCAGGCGAAGTTCACTCAGCCTTGGGTGCTGCGTTGTTCCAGAGCGCATCGGCTGTGTACCCATCAAGCTTGGCGAGAGCTGCCTGGATCGCAGCTTCCCGAGCTTGCCCACGCTTCCACACGTTGTGATCGTCGCTGTAGTGATACCACCAATCGTGACACTTGAGCATGCGATGGACCTCAGCGACCGGATCCTTATCTTCGACGTCGCTTCCGCAAGTGCAATGCAGACCGCAGAAGGGGCAGACCACGTGCCAGGTTCCGCTCTTGCCTCGGACCTTGGTTTCTCCTCCGACGCTGCTGGCTCGGCTCTTAGCTTCTTCCGGAAGCGCCAGGTAAGCTTCGTGGACCTCAGAGTAACGGACAGCGAGGTTTTTGCGAGCGATCAGCTTGGCTTCTTCGGAAGCGTTAGCATAACGCTCGTTCAAAGTCTCACGCGCTTCGAGGATCGCGTTCAACTCTTCCACGGTGTAGACTGACTTGCGGGACTTGCTGTTGTTCGTGCTCATAGACTACAAGATGGGTTCTAGTTAGTCGTAGTCAAGGAGTGAAACGATCTTTTTTCGAATTATCGAAGCCAGGTCCGATGTAGGGGCAGTTCGTTCAGGATGTCATCACAGATCTTCCAGTAGATGCGGCAGCCTTGGTTGTCGTTGTATCCCCTGCAATACAGCTGCGCTGCTCTGTTGGACGCGTAGTTAGCCAGCTGCCGAGCGTCCCGTACGTAACCTGGCTCTCGATCGCCTACAAGCTCAGCTGCATCATTTCGGCTAGGCCGATTGTACTTCTTCCAGAATTCTAGAAGTTGCTGTCTTTTCATTCTGTCCAGGTTAGGGACCATTTTAGAGTCTCCTTCGGCTAGCGTAGATCTGTTGGATGTCGGCTACTTTGATCTTCTGGTTGTCCAGAAGTGCTTGTATCAGGTCGTCTGCATGCCGGAAGTCACCTGTGATCCTTTTGTGGTAAATAGCCAGCAAATCATAATTTCTCGTATGGTCTACATGTTGCAAGTGCGCAACCACAGCATTGAAAAGTTCGGGGCTTGTCTTCTGGGAGATAGGCCTCCAGAATCCCCTGGCGCATCCTAGCCTTGGGAAGGTCAACTCCATATCCAGGTCATACCACGTGAGCGCAAAGAGTGTCCCTGCAGGGATGAACTTTTTGTACATCCAATCATTGCATCGCAGGTCGATGTGGCCTGGGTTGTGTAAGTCTTCAGTGAGAACATAAAGACCAGGCTCCAAGCCCTTGTAGGTTTTCTGCGGCATGTCACCAGAGTGGATCTGATTTTCGACAGGGTCAACCCTTGATCGAGGAAAAAGGATGGTCACCTTACCCTGGAACGAATTGTAAAGGGAGACACGTAGTATGAATATTTACCAGCCGACGATGCATAAGCCTGTCCCTATGGGAACGCGAGTGGTAACTACTCGCGAGTCTGGTTATCCTGCAGGGCATGAAGGTGAAGTTGTAGGGATCTGTCATTATCATATCATCTTCACTTACATAGTTCTACTAGACCGACCACTCGAGTCCGATTACGGGCTTCTCAGGGCAATTCCCATACATGGATCTTACATAGAGACGCCCGACGGAAAGAACTTTCGTCTCGAAGAAGGTTCCTGAATGATGAACTACAACGACATCCCGCAGTACCCACGAGCGGCATACGAGGTCGACGTTTTCTGGAATTACTTGGATACATACATCTACGGAAAAGATAACGATCCCAACACCATTCCTCTCATCATGGAACCCGACTACCAGAGAGGCCACGTTTGGTCTCAGGAGCAGCAGATCGCGTACGTTGAGTACGGAATGATGGGTGGCGAGAACTCGATGCACATTACCACCAACTGTCCGGGGTGGATGCGAGACTTTCGTGGGCCTTATGAATTGGTTGATGGTCTGCAGCGAGTCACGGCAGTCCTCAAGTTCATGCGAAACGAGCTGCCCATCTTCGGAGGTCACTACCGTAAGGACTTCACTGGGGTCCATCGCAGCCACCTGACGTCCTTCAAGTGGCGTGTGCTCAATCTTCCCACACGTAAGGAAGTACTCAACTTGTACTTGCTGCTCAACACCGGTGGTGTGGTGCATAGTTCCGAAGAGATTGCTCGAGTGCGAAAGCTCCTTGAACAAGAACACAAGGAAAACGAATGACAAGAAAACCAAAAGTAGCGAAGTCTCTAACCAAGACTCCGATATCTACCTGCATTTCAGATGCACTCACAGTGTACGGTCGGTACGTGTTGACCGATCGTGCTATCGCCGACAGCCGTGATGGTCTCAAACCGGTTCAACGTAGGATCCTAGTCGCTCTCAACGACGGCAAGTGCTACCACAACAAAGGACATGTTAAGTCTGCAGCCATCACAGGGGCAGTGATCGGTGCCTACCACCCGCATGGCGACGCTGCAGTGTATTCGACCATGGTGAACATGGTGCATGCTCGGTATCCCTTGGTGCATGGGCATGGTAACTTTGGTAGTGCCATCTACGAAGCGGCGTCTCAGAGGTACACTGAGATTCGATTTTCTGAACTGGGCCAGTCTTGCTTCGATGATTTACACACTGTACCCATGGTGGACAACTACTCCGCCACGTGCAAAGAGCCCCTTGTGCTGCCCTGCAAATTGCCCTTATTGCTGCTGAACGGCTCCGAAGGGATCGGAGTAGGCATCGCAGCTTCGCTTCCCCCTCACAACCTTGGAGAAGTGGTGAATGCTTTACTGGTGTTGCTCGATAACCCGGAGGCAACGACCAAAGACTTGATGCGCACACTCAAAGGGCCCGATTACGGTCAAGGCGTGCTCTTGTCCTCCAAAGAGGAGATCCACGATCTATATGATTCCGGAAGTGGACAGCTTACCTTCCGGTGCGCCTACGAAATCCAGGAAGCTCATGACCACAAGCAATTGATTGTCCGATCTAGGTGCCCAGGGTTCGTCCAACAAAACTTCGTCAACATGTGCAGCAAGCTAGTTGAACAAGGCAAGCTCATGTATTGTTCCGATCAGAGCGGAGAAAGCATCAAGCTTGTTGTAGGGTTCACGAATCCAACGGTGATTCAGGATAGGGTCCTTCCCGCTTTGACCAAGTCTTCCAGCTACCAGCTATGGTCGGCTCGTCGCTCAGTGCAAGACGGGGAAACAAGTACTGACGTAGAAGTCAGCCTATCAACCTTGAAAGGGTTGATGCAGCAGTTCTTGGACTTCCGCAGAGCAACAGAAGCTCTTCGGCTGTCTTATGAGAAACAAGGTCTACTCAAGTCCAAACACAGGCTTCAAGCCCTAGCCATTGCAGCAGCTAACTTGGATCGGGTTGTGGCTGTCCTACGCAAGTCGCTACCCACCTCTCAGGCAGCCTGCGATCACTTGATCGAATCCATGGCTAGGGCAGGGGTGACCTTGAGTCAAACCCAAGCCAAGCACATCCTGGATAGCTCAGTATGGAGCCTATCCAAAGTCAACATCGACTCTACGTTGGGCAAGATCAGAAAAATCGACGAAGACTTGGATGCTATTGCAGCAGCTTTGGATGATCTTGATGGGGTCGTGCGTGAAAGCCTCAAGGGGATGCTCAAGTTCAAGGATCGTAGAGGTACGGCCATCAATCGTGCAGAGGTGACCTTAGCGTCAGCTAAGCCCATGGTGGTTGCTGCTACCGTTTCGGGTAGGCTTGATTGTT
>Ga0180431_10005533_pt1 | contig 15347 bp, 14 predicted proteins | sample SS_ome_11_FD_132459 | JGI IMG/M metagenome (GOLD analysis project Ga0180431, IMG submission 132459) | Hypersaline lake sediment archaeal communities from the Salton Sea, California, USA - SS_1_MS_1 metaG | ecosystem: Environmental > Aquatic > Non-marine Saline and Alkaline > Hypersaline >... | reverse complement strand
GGAGAAGGCGTCGGAGGGGTTTTCGGCGGCGGGAGATACGTCGATGAGGTAGCAGAGGACCTTTGCGCGGCGGATGTGGCGTAGGAACTCGTCGCCGAGGCCTTTGCCCTCGTGCGCGCCGCGGATGAGGCCGGGGATTTCGGCAAGCGTGAAGCGGCGGTAGTCGGCGAGGTCAACGATGCCGAGCTGAGGGACGAGAGTGGTGAAGGGGTAGTCGGCGACTTTGGGGTGCGCGGCGGAGACGCGAGAGAGAAGCGTGGATTTGCCGGCGTTGGGAAGGCCAATGAGGGCGGCGTCGGCGATGAGGCGGAGTTCGAGCTCGATCCAGCGCTCCTCACCTGGGGTGCCCTCTTCGGCGTATCGAGGGGCCTGGTTGGTGGAGGTGGCGAAACTTTTGTTGCCTCTTCCGCCGCGGCCGCCTTTGGCGATGCGGACGCGGTCGCCGTCTTGCTTGAGGTCTTTGAGGACGTGGCCGTGTTCGCGGTCGCGGATGATGGTTCCGACGGGGACGAGGATTTCGAGGTCGGCGCCTGACTTTCCGTGGAACTTGGAGCCCTGTCCGTGTCGTCCCCTGGGTGCGAGGAAGTGGGTTTTTCGGGTGAAGTCGAGAAGCGTGGAGAGGTCTGAGGTGGCGCGGATGAAGACGCTGCCGCCGTGTCCGCCGTCGCCGCCGTCGGGTCCTCCCCTGGGGACGTGCTTTTCGCGGCGGAAGCTGACGCAGCCGTTCCCGCCATCACCGGCCTTGACGTGGATTGTGGCGCGGTCAACGAACATAGAGTACCAGTTTACCGACAAGGTGGGCGGCGGAGAAGGGGAAAAGAGCGGGCAGGCGGACGTAGCCGCGCCGAGGGGGTACGGCGATAGAGCGAGCGCCGCGTCGCCTGAGAATTGCGTTTGGGTTCCGGCTACTCGGCGAGAACGCTGACGCGGTTGGTGGATTCGAACTTGACGGTGCCGGCGGCGGTGGCGAAGAGGGTGTCGTCGCCGGCGCGCTTGACGTTGAGTCCGGGCTTGAAGTGGGTCCCGCACTGCCTGACGATGATGGTGCCGGCTTTGACGGTCTCGCCGCCGTAGCGCTTAACGCCGCGATGCTTTGGGGCGCTGTCGCGCCCGTTTCGAGAGGAGCCCTGCCCTTGTTTGTGCGCCATTTTACCACTCCGTGAGTTATTGAGGCGATACTATGTCTTTTACCGTAATGCGCGTGTAGCGCTGCCTGTGCCCTTTTTTCCTGTGGTATCCGGTGCGTCGCTTGTACTTGTAGACGACCAGCTTTTTGCCCTTGAATTCGTCCTGGACCTCTGCGACGACCTTAGCGCCGGCGACGGTGGGAGTGCCGACGAGGAGGGCGTCGTCGGTGCGAAGGAGAAGGACGCGGTCGAACTCGACCTGGCTGCCCGGTGGAAGGTTTTTCTTTTCGACGGCGAGGGCGAGTCCGGGCTCCGCCCTGTATTGCTTGTCGCCATCCTGGAATACGGCATACATGGTTGATTACCTTTTCGCGCTAGTGGGGGCTTGTCGAGCCGAGTCGGTTTGAATGGTCACGTCGTTTCTGTTGAGCGAGGAGTCTGCGACGACCCTGATTGAGACATTGGAACGTTCTTCCATTTCGGAGATTGTGTCGCGCTTGTGGTTGTAGAAGTAGGTGGCGACTTCGGGGCTCATCATGATCCTGAGTTCCCTGGGTCGTCCTGTGGCGATCTCTCTCCTAATTCTCCTGATAGCGCCGACGGCGGCGGAGCGAACGGTTTTGACGCGTCCGCTGCCTTCGCAGCAGGGGCAGTTTTCGAAGGAGCCGGTGACTACGCCGGGGCGAACGCGCTGTCGAGTGATGCCGATAGTGCCGAAGCGCGACATTCTGGCGACGCGGATTCTGGCGCGGTCGCGCTTGAGAGCGGCGCTAAGGGCCTGCTCGACGGCTCGCCGGTGCTGCTCCTGCTCCATATCGATGAAGTCATTTATAATCACTCCGCCGAGGTCGCGCAAGCGTAATTGTCGTGCAATTTCCTCGACGGCTTCGAGATTGGTGTGAAAGGCGGTCTCTTCGGCGTCTGCGCCGCTGAGGAATTTGCCGGAGTTAACGTCGATGGCGACGAGGGCTTCGGTCTGCTCGATGACGATGGAGCCGCCGCTTTTGAGCGGCACGGTTTTGGCGGCGATGCGGTCGATTTCGTCTTCGATGTGATACCTGTAGAAGAGGGGTTCGAGGCCGGCGTAGGGCATGATGCGGCTGCGGTAGCGGGGCATGACGCCCTTGACGAACTCGATGGTTTTCTTATAGACGGGCTCGGAGTTGATGATGACCTTCGCCATGTCGGAGGAGAAGATGTCGCGGATGGCGCGGGTGACGAGGTCGCTTTCCTGGTAGATGAGGCACGGGGGAGAGGAGCGCTTAATTCTGCCGGACATAACGCGCCAGAGTCGCAGAAGGTAGTCGAGGTCGCGCTCGATCTCGCGCCTGGTGCGGCCCTCTCCGGCGGTTCTGAGGATGACGCCGAGTTCTTCGGGGATGCTGAGTTCGGCGACGATCTTTTTTAGTCTGTCGCGCTGCTTCTCGTCGGCGATTTTGCGGGAGATGGTGCGGCGTTTGATGCCGGGCATGAGAACGAGGTACCTTCCGGGGATGCTGATGTAGGTAGTGAGGCTGGGGCCTTTTCCGCGGAGACCTTCGCGGGTTACCTGGACGACGACTTCTTGCCCCTGCTTTAGGAGGGAGGGGATTTTGGAGTCGCCGCGGCGGTTGGCGGAGGGGGCGGGGGCGAAGGTGGGGGTTTTGGATTTGCCGTAGCTGGGCATGACGTCGGAGACATGGAGGAAGCCGTTTCGCGGGCCGCCGAAGTTGACGAAGGCGGCGTCGATGGCGGGCTCTACGTTGAGGACGACGCCTTTGTAGATGTTACCGGCGATTTCGCCTATGGCGCTGCGCTGTATGTAGAGTTCCTGGAGTTTTCCGTCTTCGACGACGGCGATGCGGCTTTCTTCCTCTTCGGCACCGTCCACGAGCATTTTCTTGTCGACGTCGCCGGGCTTTCGCTTAACTTTCGACCTCCACTGCATCTCGCACTATCCTCGGGTGTTGTGAAGCATCAACGGGAAAAAGGCCCAAGGCACGGAGGAACTCCTCCGGCCTGATGGTTCGGCCATCCGTAACATCTAGTTTAATACGAATCGAGTCCGGTTGGAATGATATGTCGCGAAGATAATCTCCGACGCGGAGAGTCTGCTCGGTTCCGTCCTTTCGATTTCGACGAACGACAAGGGTTTGAAGCGGGATGGCGGAGGGGTCGAAATCGGGGGGCAGGGGGAGGTAAACGGAGTAGAGGATGGAGGAAACGCGGGTTTTCCGGCCCGGGGGTACGGTTTCGATCTGCACGATTCGGAGGCCTTGAGGCAACTGTGAGGAGAGTTCGGCGCGTAGCTGAGAAGTTGGGAGGGGCTCTTCGAGGTGGATGACGAGGATTTCGCGAAGTCCCTCGTGATAGACGGGGAGAGGAGCGAGGAAGGAGATTTTGGGTCGTGGATTGAAGCCCTGTGAGAAGCTGATGGGGATTCCAGCGCGCCTGACGGCGCGCTGGAAAAGCCTCATCAGGTCGTGATGTGAGATGAAAGGGAGGGGGCCCGACTTTTCAAACCAAACCCTGTAGCGGTGTCGGGCCCCTGCCGCCACCCAGATGTCCTCCGGGACGTCATTGTGCGGGTGCGACTGGTGCGCTGGGAACGGTGTCCAGCGGGTTCAAGAGGCCGATGGTGACGTCGCTCCAGTCCTCGGAGAGGATTCTGGTGGTCTCGTGGGCCTTCTGCACGATGTCGATGGAAATGAGAATGAGCAGGGTGGTATCAAGCTGGATTGTGCCCTTGTGACGGAAGAGGTAACCGAGAACGGGTATGTCTCCGAGGAACGGGACCTTTGTGACGGTTTCGGACTCGGTCTTGTCGACAAGTCCGCCGAGTATGGCGGTGCGGCCGCTCTGAAGGATCATCTGGGTTACGACCGTTCTGCTTGCGGTTCTGGGCAGAGCGATTGTGTCTTGGCCGATCTGGAATATGTCGAAGCCGGGTTGCTCGGTGGATCTGCCGGAGAGGGAGGTGGCTTCGGGGATGACGGTCATGAGGACTTCGTCCCTTTCGGGGATGATGTAGGGTATGACGAGTAGCTGGAAGCCGGTGTCGACGGGCGATGTGTCAGCCTCGCGGATGGCGGTTTCGAGCTGGCCTGCCTGCGCGGTGGCGGCTTCGCTTTCGGCGAAGCGTATGGTTTCGCCTGAGAAGATGGTGGCAGGGCGCTTGTCGAGGATGGTGAGGATGGGCGCCTGCTCGATCTTGGACTTGCTGTCTTTCTGGACGAATTCGAGGAAGGTGAGGGTGTCGCTGAAGTCGAGGGTGCCGAAGGTGAAGAGAGTCTTGTCGGCGTCTTCGAGGAAGTCGTCAACGTCCTCGAACTTGGGGCGGTCGTCGTCCTTGGCGGCGATGAACTCCTCCCAGCCCTTTTCATACAGGTTGAAGGGCATGCGGGTGACGACGCTGCCGAGGCTGTTGCGGACGGCGAAGCCGTTCTCCCATTTGACACCGTAGTTGAGGAGGTCGTCGTTGGTTGTGGTGACGAAGCGGACCTGGCAGAAGACCTGTCCGGGCTCCTTGTCCATCTGCTGGATGATGCGCCTGATCTCCTCGAGCTTGGTGACGGTGTCGGTGGCGATGATGGTGTTGGTCTCGGGGATGTAATCGACTTTACCGTTGACGGAGACGGCGTTTTTGACGGCACGGAAGACGCCGAACTCCTGTTCGAGCTTTTTGAGGTCAACTTCCTGCGGCTGTCCGACGGCGAAGTCGGTTTTGATCCTTGCCGTGTATGTCGTGGGAGGATGCAGGTACCGGAGAGGGAACATCCAGGTTTCGAGCTGGCGGGCGAGCGCTTGGGGGCTGACGACGCGGACGAGCCCGCCTTCCTCCTCGACGATGGCGTAATCGTGGGTCTTGACGACCTGGTCGAGGGCCTGTTTCCAGGGGACGTTTTTGAGGCGTAGGTTGACTTTGCCGGTGACCTCTTCGGCGATGATGACGTTAGCGCCGGCCTGGGCGGCGAGGATGTCGATGGCCGCCTTGAGGTCGGCGTCGCGGAACTCCATGGTGATGCGTGGTGGTTTCCTGACGCGGTAGATGTTCTCTCCGGCGAGTTCGACCATGCACCCGGCGCGGTCGGCGATGACGCGTACGGCATCGAGCCAGGGTGCGTCGATGAGCTTGATGGTGACGGTTTCCTCTATGCCCCTGTCGAGGACGATGTTCTTGTTGGTCTGCTTTGCGATGAGCTCGATCACGCGACTGAGGGGGGTATCGACGAAGTCGACGGAGACCCTCTCTTGGCGTACGGTGGTCGGCGCGGCGGAGATGGCGACGGGCGGGGATTCCCCGGAGCCCAAGTTGGCCATTGCCAAGTCGGCGGCGGCAGAGGCGTGGGGTAGAGAAAGGGCCGCAATTACGGCGATAAGTCCGAGCTGTCGTGAAAAGGTCCTTGATTTCAGCACTTGAGTACGTCCCTTCATGTTAGTCCTCCCGACTTGGGGGAAGCATGAGAACCGGAATTCTCCCGAACCGTGTTTTATTTAACGCCAATGGCCTGAAGGCCCTTGGAGACTTGTTCGCCTTTGAAGATAAATGTGACGAGCTGTTCGTCGACGGAGGCGATGGCGAGCTCGTCGTCGATGATGTCGCCGGCGTAGTAGGTTTTGCCGTTAATGATGGCGGCCTGGGCCTCGGGGCTCCAAGCTATGCCGGAGATGGCGATGGACATCTCGTCGAATTCCTGGCGCGTCTGGGCGCGGCGGCGCAGGTCGAGGGCTCTGAGCATGAGGTCGCCGAGAACGGCCGCCTGGGCGGCGCCCGGCTCTTCGATTGAGAGGATGAGCTTTTCGATTTCGTCGGCGTGCTGGAGGACCCTCTGGTATTCGTTGCGCTCGAGGAGTTTTTCCATCGAGTTGAGAATGGGCTCGGCCTGCGTGGTGATGATGTAGACCTGGCTCTTTTGGAAGGTGTCGTAGAGGTGGGTTTGCAGTCGCTCGACGTGCAGGCGGTAACCTTCGTTGGCAAAGCGCTTGGGCTGTATTTGCATTAGCTCTTTATAGTTTCGAACGACGTTGGCATGGTCGCCCTGTGCGGCGAACTGGGAGACTTGCTGGGCGAGCTGCTGCGCGCGAAGGAAATTCTCTTCCTGCTGCTCGACCGTGTAGAATCCTCCCGGAGTCGGTCGGGAGGGCGCCTCACCTTCTTTGAGTGGGGTGAGGGCGGGGCGGAAGGGGTCGCGCCTTTCGCGGCGAGCGAAGGTGTATTTTTCGAGGCGGAGGGCAAGGGATTGGGGGACGGAGATGTCTTTGTCTGCGATAGTGATGGCGGGCATGGATGCGGGGGCCGCCGGCTGTTCATCGGCGGCGAAAGCGAACCCGCAAATGAGCGCGAACATCGAGCCGGTAAGGAGCATTCGTCTCATTCTGTCTCGCCCTTCTTGGCAGTGGGTGATTTGTAGAGGAATGTGCTGATCTGCATTGTCACGTCATTACGTACGGTCGCCGAGGGAGCGGTCTGTGGGTCGAATTCGCCCGCTTTGACGTTGAAGGAATCGACCTGCATGAACCGCTTGTGGTTTTCGATGGCGTTGACGAATTCGGCCATTTGAAAGAAGTCGGCGATGAATTTGAGGTTCCATGCCTTTTTCTCGAAAGGAAGCTTTTCGGCGTCCCTTTGCGATGTTGAGGATTGAACGGGCGATACGCTGCCAGGGGGAATGCCGCCCTGCGAGCGGGAGGTGTAGAGGGAGTCGATGAACTCCTCGACCTCGGCTTCGTCGGGAAGGATTTGCGTGTCGACATTGAACTCTGTACGAAGTGTTTCGAGGCGCTTTTGGAGCTTGGGGATCTCGTCGATTTTCTTCTGGGCGGCGGCAATGGCCCTGTCGAGCTTATCGATCTGCTCTTGCTCCTCATTGAGCTTCCGCATGCCGAAGACGGTGAAGGTGGTGCAGGCGATGAAGATAAGCGCGCCGATGGCCGCTGCCGCGATTCGAAATTGAAGGGAAGAGAGGTTTGCGCCCGCCATGAGTAGGTTACTCCGGGTTTACGGTTCTGGAGGATGTTCCGGATTGCACTGCAGAGGCCCTGTCTTGCAGAGGCTTCATGTGAAGCATGAGAGTAAAGGCATATGCGACCTGCTCTTTGAAGTCTCTGAACTCTTCGGCCTTCCAGCCTGGCCTTTCGACGTACAGGAAGTCGTCGAAGAAGTCTTCCTTGCCGGCGACGTCCTGTTTGATGGTGCGCAGGAAGTCTGCGATTCGGCTTTCGTCCTGTCCGACGACGTGGCAATAAAGTGTAAGCTGAGGACCCTCGGGTTCCTGTCCCTTGGCGGCGGTGCGAGCTTCGCGTAGTTCGACGCGGTCGAGCCAGATGTCATCGGGGATGAGGTCGCAGAGCTGGTCGAGCTTTTTCGCCCAGAGGGTTCTGCCGGCGAAGATGTCCTGGATTGTTTTGCGTCTGTGCTCGAAAGCTGTGATTTCGGCCTTGAGCACGTCGTTTCCTTTGGCGGCCCTTTCCTTCTGGACGCGAAGTGCGGCCCTCTCCTCTGTCAAGCGAGTTGCGGCGGGCAGCCAGATCAGGTGCACGGCGATAAGCATGATGACCGAGAGGGCGACGAGGACAACTCCGCCGATGATGAGGAGCATTTGCCCGAAGGGAGTCCTTTCGGGGGCTCTGAGTTCGGGCGGCAGCAGGTTGATTCTTATCATAAGTTCAGCCCTCGTAAATCCTTGCGGCGAGACCCAGGGCTATGGAGAGCCTGGGTCCGAGCTCAGTGAGCATCGAATCGGAGACCCTGGAAGAACCAACGGGTAGACCTTCGGTGGGGTCCCAGGTGAGGGTTTCGCGGTCGAAGAGGGAGGCGAACTTATCAACCACGCCCGGGAGTAGGCTACTGCCACCGGAGAGGTGAATTGCACGAACTTTGTCATCGAACTGGTTTTCGTAATAATCCAGGGAGAGTGACATTTCGTTTCCGAGGTCGTCTACGGTGTTGGAAACGGCCTGGGTGATTTCGGTAAGCCTGTCGCCTGGGTTTTTCTTGACGGTTTCGAGCTCCAAGCCATCGACGGCGAGGCGTTGAGCGATGGCGTTGGTGAGGTCCTGTCCTGCGACGTAGACCTCGCGCGTAAAGAGGGATTTGTCACCTTTGACTATGTTAATGCTGGTTTTGCTCTGTCCGATATCAACGAGAGCGACGGCCTCTTTGACGGGCTCCAGCCCCCTGATGAGTTGCTGAAGCTCGAAGGCATTTCCTAGGGCGAAGCAGTCGTAATCGACGATTGTGGGCTTTAGACCTGCGCCGCTGAGGATGCGAAGGTGGTCGTCGAGGACGGAGCGCTTGACGGCGACGAGGCGGACTTTTATCTCGCGTTGCCCTCCTTCGGAGGAGGAAGGGCTGAGCTTTTGGCAGTCCATGGTCACGTCGGCGGTTTCGAAGGGGATGTACTTGTCGGCTTCGAATTGGAGAGCGGTGCGGAGTTCATCGATGGGCATATCGGGCATGGGAATGTCGCGAACGATGACGGAGCGCCCGGAGACGGCGGAGACCACGTTTCGGGCGTGAAGTCCGCCGGAGGACACGGCCTGTCGAATGGCTGAGGAGACATCGCCGTTTTCGGCGACGTCGGCGTGCCCGACGCCGGTGATGGCGATTTTGCCTTTTGACGCGGTAAGCTCGACGGCCTTGACGGAGTAAGAGCCCACATCAAGGCCAAGGACCTTTTTCAAGGCCGGCATGACTCACCCCTTAGTGGCAATCTGCACTTATTATCGGGTTCAGCGAACGAAAGAATATAGAATTTCTGCCTGGCAGTGTCAAGTGTAAGGTGTTAGGCGCGAGGCGCGCACCCGAGGGCAGGTGATGTGCGGCAGGGTGGGAAGGGCGGCTCAGGGCGAAGGAGACGGGCATGGGGCAGGGGAAGCCGACGGGGAGGGGCCGGTAGAAGTCTGCTGCATGGGGCGGGGGCTGGGCTTGAGGAGCATGATCAGGGGGGTTCTTTCCTTCATGATTTGTGCGAGGCGCTGTCTTAGGGCATTGAGGTCGGGCGAGGTGAAGAAGCCGGTTTTCTCCAAGGCGGTCCTGTAGAGGCGTACGGCGTCCGCGAACTCGGCGGCGGCCTTTTCGGAGGCCTGCTGCATCAAGCGGCTTTCTTCTTTGCGTTTCGCCTCGTGCCGGGACCACTCTTGCTTGAACTTCTCCTCGTGCTCCTGGGTGAGAGCCTTTATCTTTTCCTGCAGCTCTTGGTCGTACTTCTGCCTGAGCTGGTGATAAAGGTTTGTGTAGCGTGTGTGGACCCCTAACCAATTCTCGTCGGCGGCATGTCGTCTTTCTTTGGCCTCCTCCATGAGGCGTCGAAGCTCGCCTAGACGGGGATCGGCCCCTATAAGTTCTTCTTCGGCTCGTTGGAGCTTTTCATTTAGCTGTTTCAGTTCTTTTTGGAGCAATTCGAGCCTGGCCTGGGCCTCTTCGCGAGAGATGTCGGGAAGAGTCAGAGGGATGGGAGAGGCGGAGGGGAGGGAAGGCGTGGGGGAAGGGGATTTGAGGGGAAGAGGGGAAGCGGAAGGAGATGGCGGATTTTCGTCAGCGCTTTTGGAGGGAGAGGGGGAGGGAGTGGCGGCGAAAGCGCCGAACGGGGAGGAAAGGAGGAGGAGAAGGAGGATGCGGGAAGCGGTGTGCCGGTGCCGCATGTGGGGTCCTTTCGATTATCAAAAGGCTTCTGGAAGGATGTCCCGGGTGCGCTCACGGAGGAATTCGAGAATGAGTTCGGGGTCGTCGAGGTTCATGGCCTGGTCTTTTATGGCGACGGCCTCTTCGACGCTGACGGCGCGGATGATTTTCTTTATTTCGGGGATGAGATAAGGGCTGAGGCTGAAGGTTCGCAGTCCCATTCCGAGGAGAAGGAGCGTGAAGCTTACGTCGCCGGCCATTTCGCCGCACATGGCGACGTCGATGCCTGCGTCCGCGCCTGCCTGAATGACGCGCTCGATCATGCGTAGTATGGACTGGTGTGTGGGCATGTAGAGCGAGGCGACGCTTTCGTTGACGCGGTCAACGGCGAGGGTGTACTGGATGAGGTCGTTTGTGCCGATGGAGAAGAAGTCGGCCTCTCGTGCGAGGATGTCGGCGGTGAGTGCGGCGGAGGGGACTTCGATCATGATTCCGACTTCGATGTCTTTGTTGAAGGGGAGGTTGTCGCTTTCGAGGTCGCGCATGACTTCGCCGAGGACGAGCTTTGCGCGTCGGAGCTCGTCGACGCATGAGATCATGGGGAAGAGTATTTTTACGTTGCCGAAGGCGGAGGCCCTGAGCATTGCGCGAAGCTGGGTTTTGAAGACGTCGATGTTGAGGAAGGCGAGGCGTATGGAGCGGCAGCCGAGAAAGGGATTCCTTTCGGCGACGGTGCGGTCGCCGCGGAAGAACTTGTCGCCGGCGAGGTCTAGAGTTCTGATGACTACGGGCGCGTCGCCGAATTTTGAGGCGGCGTGCTTGTAGGCTTTGAAGTGGTCGTCCTCGGAGGGAACGGTGTCGCCATCGACGTAGAGGAATTCGGTCCTGTAGAGGCCGATGCCGCCTGCGCCGTGTGAGAGGCAGGTTTCGACCTCTTCGGGGAACTCGATATTTGCGAGGAGGGTGGCGGTAGCGCCGTCGCGGGTTTCGGCGGGCTGGTCGCGAAGGCGAAGGAGGCTGTCGAGGAAGGTTCTGGTGACGAGTTGTTTCTGGCGGTAGCTTTCGAGGGTTTTCTCGTCGGGGTCGATGATGACGAGACCGCGATTGCCGTCGAGTACGAGGAGGTCTCCGCCGGAGATGTCGGAGGTGATGTTTCCGAGTCCGACGACGGCGGGGATTTCGAGTGCGCGGGCAAGGATGGCGGCGTGGGAGGTCTGGCCGCCGGCATCGGTGGCGAAGCCGACGACGTGGCTGCGGTCGAAAGAGACGGTTTGGGATGGGGTGAGCTCTCGGGCGACGACGACGACACTCTCTCCGAGGTCTCTGAGGGTCTCGCGCCTTTCTCCGAGTATGTGGCGGAGGATTCTCTTTTGCATGTCTTCGATGTCCGGGAGGCTCCTGCGGAGATACTCGCTGTTGAGAAACATTCTGCGATAGGTGCGGAAGACGCGGGAGAGGGCGTATGCGGCTGTGAAGGAGCGTTCGGAGATGAGGCGCTCGACTTCGTTGCGAAGGACGTCGTCCTTTAGCATGGCCACGTGGGCGTCGAAGATGGCGAGGTACTCGGGAGCGACGGCGGAGAGGACTTTGTCGCGCTCGTTTTGGACCTCCTGCTGCGCTGCGAGAAGAGCGCTGCGGAATTTCTCTATTTCGGAGTTGACTTCGCTTTCGGCGGCGAACTTTTGTCTGATGCGGGCTTCTTCGCTGTCGAGAACGAAGGCCTGGCTGATGGAGATGCCCGGGGAAGCTGGTATTCCGCGTTTGACTTCCATGCGCTACTCCGTATCAGGGTCGGCGGCGACGATTCTGGTGAGCGCCTCGATGGCTTGTTGTTCGTCGGGTCCGTCGGCCTTGATTGTGATCACGGAGCCGTTGTGAGCTCCGAGTGTCATGATGGCGATGATGCTTTTGCCCTCGACCTCGCGGCCGTCCTTGGAGACGGTGATGTCGGCGACGAATCTGGAGGCCTCTTCGACGAAGCGCCTTGCGGGGCGTACGTGGAGGCCCTGCTCGTTGGAGACGGTGATGGTTCTCTCAATCGGCATACTTCCAGCAAACTCCATAGGCTAGACCACCGCGAAGTGACGAACTGCGTCCGCTACTCCGCTTCGTCGTATTCGGAGAGGAGATCGACTATGCCTTCTTTGCCGCGAGCCTCCCTGAGGAATTTATTGAATCTACCGTCCCTTATGGCGACGGAGACGCGTTCGAGGGCTTTGAGGTAGGGCTCACTGGCGTCGGGTTCGGTTGATGCCAGGAGGAGGAAGAAGACGTGAGTGGGCTCACCGTCGAGAGCGTCGAAGTCGATGCCTTGGTGAGAAACGGCGACGGTGCCGACGAGGCGTTTGACGGAGCCGTGCTTGGCATGTGGAACGGCGACGCCGCGACCGATGCCTGTGCTTCCGAGCTCTTCCCTTCGTAGCAGAGACTTGACGACGCCCTTGAGGTCGCCCTGTTGGATGTCGCCGGCGTCGACGAGTGCCTGGACCATTTCCTGGATGACGTCGACCTTTCGGACGGACTGAATGTTGTCAAGGATCGCATCGACCGAAATGAAATCAAGAAGCTTCATGTGCCCCTCCCCAAGGTCGCCAAGATGGGATAGGACAGGCCTGGGAGGCACGGGAACCTCGGCGGCGGCCTGTTTTGCCCTGGATCTCCGCCCGTAAAGCTTTTCCTTGTAGCGTGTGAGCCGCACCTCGGCTTTGTCGGTGACGGAGTCGAGGGCGGCGTACATATCGTCGGTTTCGGCGGCAACGATAAGGGGAGCGCCCTTTCGGGGTGTGATAACGAGTTCGGCCCAGTGCCTTGAGCCTTCGACGTTTAAGGTCACGTGGACCTTTTCCGTTCCGGCGAAATACTTGGAAAGCTTGCTTACTCTTTTCACCGCGTAGTCTTTCATGGCGGGGGTGATGTCAACGTGCCTCCCCGATACAGTCACGTCCATAGTCTCTCCTAGTTGGGATGAAGCCTCAGGCGGCATTATATCAGCGGGGCGATGACGGTGTCAAACCGCGTGCGGGCGCGAGGAGGGGGAAAGCGGGCGCGTTGCCGCAGGGGAGGGTGAGGTGCTATACTCGGCCGTGGTCGGAAGGCGGCCAAAAGCAGTAGCAGGTCGCTAATAAGTCCTTGGCCACGGGCTCAGAAGGGCCCAGGGAGCACCCATGAAATACGTCAGGAAGAGTGGGGAGAAGAAGTGAGTAACCGGAGGGAGCCGCTCAGCGGCACGCCGATAGAGCTGCTGAGGGAAGTGGAAGAAGATACCAAACGCTTTCGGTGGGAGAGAGGTGACCGGCTTACGGAGATAGCGAAGGGATTTGAACGGGAAGGTGACAGCGAAAATGCACAGAAGGTCCATTCGGAAGCGGCAGCGTTCCGCCTGTGCAACAGCGGCGATACCTTCCCTGGGTATTTCCAGCCTAGCATTGTGTTTGCTGACGGGAGAGCGTCTCCCTGCCGTGGCTTCTTCACGGGGGAACGCCTGGAACATCTGAAGGAGCGTGCGAAAACGTGCGCCAACCCCATCCACGCGGCGCGATTTGCTGACGTCGTGTGGGATCTTTCGGCGTCAGGCAAGAAGGACCCTGGGATGGCAAGGCTCGCAATCACGAAGTATCTCGTGTGCTGCGGGATATACCGCGATAATCTCTGGGGAGTGGAGTTCGCGGACTCTATTAAGCGAGCCGCTCAGCTTTCTTCCATGCTTAAGGATGAAGAGGCGTTGACACAGGTGCGGGACACCATTTTCGAACATCTTGCGGAACTGGACAGGAAGAAAGACTATCGGTTCTGCATCGAGCTAGCCGAAGCTGTTACATTATCGGCAAGAATGCGGATCAGCGAGAAGGAATGTGGGCAGCTAATTGGAGTGCTGGATAACACCATAGCCTACTTCAGGGGAGAACATGCTGAACGAGATGGACTGCTTGGGCCGTCTGGGGCGCCCGACGAATCGATGGTTATAGCCTTTCACGAAGCCAAATTGTCCCTGCGAAGGCGTTGCCCGGCCGTAGACGCGAAGCAAGAGAAAGGAGGGATTGCTGAGGCGTTCGAGAGGGCAGGCGATGCTGCGTCGAAGTCGGGGGGACACCTAAAAGCCCTTAGCTTTTACATGGACGCGGATAAGCGGTTCAGTGAGATTGGCGCCAGAAAAGATATGGAACGAGTTCGCGGGAAACTCCGGTCGGCTGGCTTACTGACGGAGCAGAGCATGAAGGCTGTGTCGGTCCCTTTCGAACTGGACCCATCCAAGGTTGACGAGTATCTCAATGGGTTGATGAGGGCTACCTTAGAAGAAACGCTGGCTGCCATCGCCGCAAATTTCATCCCGGACTTGACGGACCTTAGAGAAGAAGTAGAAACACTAAGTAAAGAACATCCCATCCAGTTCCTGATTCGCCGAGTGGACATCCGGGAAGGGCGGGCTGTGGGGTGGTACTCGGGTGAGGAGGAGATGAAGAGCGCCGCGCTGTACGATGCCCTGGGAAGGCACGTTCTGGTAAACGGGGCGTTCCTCCGGCGCGCATTCGATAGGCTCAGGAAGGAGAAGGGGCTGGAGACGGAGACATTGCTGGACGTCTTCCCAGGGTGTGGGCTGTGCACGAAACGAAACATCAGTCTGCTAAGGAAGGGCTTTGAGCGATACTTCTCGGGCGATCACGTGTCGGCGCTTCACATACTGGTTCCGCAATTTGAGGACCTGCTTCGCAATCTCTTCGAGCAAGCGGGGTGGTCGATACAGAGAGACCGCGCGCGAGCACCCATACTTCAAGACTTGCTTCGGTTCCCTCAGTTCACGAAGGTCGTTGGTGAGAGCCTACATCTCTACTACACGTGGGCGTTGACCGACGTGAACGGACTTAACGTCAGGAACGAAGTCTGTCATGGCTTCCTGCCCCCAGAGAGGATGACGAGAGAAACGGTTGAGCTTATATTGCATCTGCTATTGACGCTTACGCTGTTTCGGATCGAGGAGAGGCAGCAGGGCGACGAGCAGGCAAGTCCGCACGGGCCTGCCGGCACTTGATGACGTGCATGCTATTGAGGAAACAGGAGGCGTAGAAGCGGAGGAACACGATGAGGATTGAGTTTGCGCTGACGGTGTCGGAGTCGAAAAGGCTAATCGCGAAGGGGTTCAAGGAGCATCCGGCGGTCAGGAAGGCGCTGAAAGAGGGGATTGTGGCGGTGGCGAAGGGAACTACGAACGCGTACATCGTGGAGGAACTGACCGGGGAGAAGATAGATAAGAGCAAGTACGTGGCCGGGGTGACGAAGAGGTACGGGAAGACGAATTCGAGGCTGCCGGATCTGGTGCTGAAGGACGGGAAGGCGCTGGAGAAGGCGTCGACGACGGAGGCGTTGAAGGAGATGGGGCCCGGGGACGTTTTCGCAAAGGGGGCGAATGCGCTGAACTACGCTTTGGGGCAGGCGGGGATACTGATCGGACATCCGACGGGGGGTACGATCGGCGCGGTGCTGGGGACGGTGGTGGCGAGAAGGATTCATCTGATAATACCGGTGGGACTGGAGAAGAGCATACCGACGGACATAGACGTGGCCCACGCTGAGGTTGCGAGGCCGGATGAGATGGAGGGCGAGGGGCCGACGCTGCTGCCGGT
>Ga0180431_10005532_pt1 | contig 15349 bp, 17 predicted proteins | sample SS_ome_11_FD_132459 | JGI IMG/M metagenome (GOLD analysis project Ga0180431, IMG submission 132459) | Hypersaline lake sediment archaeal communities from the Salton Sea, California, USA - SS_1_MS_1 metaG | ecosystem: Environmental > Aquatic > Non-marine Saline and Alkaline > Hypersaline >... | reverse complement strand
TTGGCCGGAGCCGTAGCCGTCACCGAAGCCGGAGCCGCAGCCAGAGCCGGAGCCTTGGCCGGAGCCGTAGCCGTCACCGTAGCCGGAGCCGAAGCCGGAGCCGCAGCCAGAGCCGGAGCCGGATCTACATATTAAATGGCCCACGGCGTAGTCTCACTTAGTTGTTTATATGCAAAGTCCGACATTGGGATGACTGCTGTGATCCTGTAAGGCATGGCCAGCATGCCTATTCTTTCCATATGATCCTTCAAGCTAATCTCCTTTTTTTGAGGTTTTTTATGGGTACCAGACCCCGAGATGAGATCTGGTATAATGCTTCTCAATTAAACTTTAGAAAGGAATATCATCTGCTGTGTAGTTCGACGTTTGTGGTGCCTGATAGTTTTGTTGAAAATTTTGTTGTCCACTAGGCTGGAATTGAGGACGTGGCGTAGATGTTCCAGGTGCCTGTTGAGGCTGCCCTGTCTGTTGAGACGGTGACCCTAAAAACTGAATATTACTAGCAATAATTTCTGTAGAATATCGCTTGGATCCATCTTCAGTTTCCCAAGAACGAGTTGCAATTTTACCCTCAACTAATGCCTGTCGTCCTTTTTCAAGATATTGGTTACACAACTCTCCGAGTTTTCCCCAAACGACTATCCTATGCCACTCAGTGCGTTCTTGTTTTTGCCCATTATTTTTGTCTGTCCAGCTTTCAGAAGTTGCTAAGCTGAAGTTACAAACCGCCTGCCCATTTGGTGTGTACTTTAATTCTGGGTCTCCACCTAATCGACCTAATAAAGTTACTCTGTTAATACTCATAAAACCTCCCCAGGTTATGTTATTCGCTCATCACTTCTCTATGTCTGAGCGAAGTTTATACTAATTTGTAGCTGTTTTTTTTAAAGGTGTACACTCTATTTTGGATTCTCGCCCTGTAAGTCTTTAGTGCTATTTCCTCCACATTTATTGGTCAATTCGCGTACATTGTTGGTGAGTGGAAGGAGTAAATCGCTGAATACATCCAATGCCCCTGAAAACAATATATCTTCTACCACGTCTTCAGGAAAATGTAACCTGATTACATCCTTAATTCCGTCCTCTCTTAAGTTCTCGAAGAATATTTGTTTTAGAATAGAACAGTCATCTTCTACCGAGATTGCTAACTCGATTGAGTCTTCTAAAACTCCTAGATCCTGCATTCGTATCATTAGTGACTTGAATATCCTGACTATAGCGTCCTGGATATCTTTGTTCTCCTGTAAAGGAACCACATAATCTACTAATGTATAATTTTCCTTAAGACCTTCTTTGGAGACAAAAATCTGATAACAGTCGTTGCAAATAGGGATACCACTTTCTTTGTCAAAATCCGTTAGTATGACTCCATTACTGATTCTTCTATATAAAATTAATATTTTTTGATCTGATTTTCTTTGGTAAAATTTACTCGTCACTTATTTCTCCTGTTGTTATGGTCTACGCAACTTTTATTGTTTTTCTTTTTTTCTCTCAATACTAGCATACGCTCTCTGATTTCAGGCTTTACCTTTTTGGGGTTTATGCCAAAGATCCACTCACCAATATGGTCTATATTGATGCAAAACATTTCCTGTTTTCTTCCGGAAGAGTCGTGTGCCGTCATATGACGGTACACGATCGTTTCAGATCTTGTCACTTTCCTTTGCTGTGACCAGGAATCAATGCCCAAAATATCGGAAATAGGCTTCAGCGCCACCCAAGTTGCTATCAACCTAATTCTCCTTTTTCTATCAGATTATTGCATTCCAATTTACCTATGATCTCATCTATGTTACCGCCTTCTATTGCCGCTGACACACACTTCATGGTTTGAAAGGTAGGATTCAGACTATAAAGAGGAGACTCACCTACCTTGCGATCAGAATCCCTCAAAAGTGTTAGCAATTTTCTCAGTACCTTAATCTCCTGATGGAGACCTTGGATATATTGATAATGCTCCCATTTATATTCGCCTGTCTGAAAGTGCTGCAGTTCTAGCAGCAATCTGTATAGTTTCTCTACTAAACTTAGATCAGTTGATGGCATTCCTCGACTGGCCATTGCCTGTATGATCTGTGTATATGTTTCGTGTGCCTCTCTACCAATACGTTCAAGTAAAATGTTAGTCGAATTGTCTTCTTTTTTGTCTACCACTCTATGATTCCTGTTTGGATAATGTTTCTTATATTCTCTTTGTGCTTACACGATACACATTCTAAATACGTATCAGCCCGTTCGCCAGAGTCGTACTGTCCTGTTGTAGGTTCTCCACAAACAGGACAGCTGCCAACCAAAAATGCACTGGTTACTGATAGTAACGCTTTCTGCCTTGATTCGGGCTTATGGATTTTAACGCAATTATCTATGTTGACAGCAACAACCTTCCTTCCCATGCTGTCTTCGCTCAAAGCTTCAACACTCTCAACCTCGGCCAAGTGCACACTATACTCAGCTGCTTCTGTGTCTATTAAAAAATCTGCTTCTAGCCATTCTTTGTCTAATGTAGATGCGAAGTCCACTATATCTTTTAGCTTCATTTATGCTCTCCTCAGTTATAAAAATTTCTGGGCATCTTGTACACTCATAGTATCTATCTACCCACTTCATATAATCGTTAATCAACATATACCTGCCTGGCATTAAATTTAACTTGTGCCCAAATAATAAGCATTTCCATCTACTTAATAAATTCCTCAACTTATTCTCCTATCTTTATTCCGGCCTGTGTTCTTAAGATGTCTTCTACCTCTTTGGGCAAATCTTTAATGCCTGTTAATATCGACGGAGGTAACGGATGTTCTTCACCGACCTTTTTCCACAGGTGTAAAACATAAGGGTGATTGTTTACATACTCTGATTTTTTGGGGTGGAACTGTACCACCGTTTCATCCTCTCCCCAAAATAAATCTTTCACATACGACATCTCAGGCCAATTAGGGCATCGGTTTTTTAGTGAAACACTGACATGTTGCCACTCTGATGAATCCATATTAGAACACATTACTTTCAAGACTCTCTTTTTATCAACTGGCGATGGTATATGAAACATGCCGTATCTTGTGTATGGCGGTGTTCCCCATGCCATATCGCCTGTCAACCTGTACTGTTCTAGTTCTTCTTTCAATTTACCCTCCTTAAGAATAAGTACATTATCTTTCATCTAGCTTATACCATGAATTTGTGTTAAATTGCATCATGGACTATTCTAGAATTCAAGACTTACAAGACGCATATCCCGAAGATCCTTGGTCGGCCAACTCTACATCATCAACTGATGGCCAGTTAGCGTTTTTTCGTATTTATGATGTTGATGCAGATCATCGTACCTGTAGTATTAAAACTTTTGGTACTGATTCTTCTGTGTCCAACGGCAACTACCTGGGTGTACAATGGCTTGGCTTTTACTCAAATTCTGAAGGTGATGAGATATCATACGTTCCTCGACTTGACTCTTATGGCATATGTGTATTCCTAGGAGGGCAACCGTATATCATTGGATACATCAGTCCTTTAACTATGGATAGTAGCGAACCTATCATTGATTTGGAAAACGAGGGTGTTGTCTCGCAAGGCAGTTCAGCTGCCGTCAATAAAGAAAAAATTAATGTTGGTGATTACATTCTAAGAACTATCGGAAGATGTCGTCTTGTTCTGAGAGCAGGCGGAGAAATAGAATTAGAAGCGACTAAAACTTGTCGAAGAACTTATTTCCCCTCACGAAACAGAATTACTGAGATTAGTCAAAACTTAGAAATATACACAGATGGTGGATCAGTTGAATGGGTGCATTTAGATCAAGATGCAAATAGTGAGGAAACTATCTGTACACGCATATGGAGAGATACTGTACAGAGTACAAATATCATTCAAGATGAGCGAGGCACAGTAGAAAAAGGAAAGGATATTATCCATCGTTTTCAAATAAAGGGTGGATCAAATGTCAATGAACACCTATCAGACTTAGATAAACCAACTTATCTTCGCGAGATTTCAAACACAGGGAAGACAGTCTTTAAAATCAACGATACTGCTTTCAATGAAATTATCTTAGCTGATGGTGCATACACGAGAGCAGTCGGAAAAAACAAACACCTGTTTGAAATAAAACCGTCTGGAGAGTGCCATCTTAATATTAATCAGAAGTATGATAACGTAATAAAAGAAACTGGCGAAACTTCTGTTAATATTGCTGACAAATTTAAACTTAACATCCTCCCTTCAGGAGAAACTACACTTAATGTAGCAGATAAGTGCTCTATTAATATAAGTGCGTCTGGCGATACTGTACTTAATATTGGCCCTGATAAATCTACAATTACTATATCTCCAGCAGGAGAAGTAGTTATTAAATCTGCGACATCTGTATCCTGCGAAACTGAGACTGTAGAACTTAAATCTTCATTCGTAAAGCTAGGAAAAAGTGTATCAGACGTTGTGCCTATGGGTAAGATTCTGGTCAAAGCTATTAACAAATTTATCGCTAACTACAAAACACATTATCATACAGGCAACTACGGAGCACCTACAAGCCCACCTGAAGGAGATACTACGAAGGCCATTATTGAAACAGCAGTACTAAGTGAAACCGTTAAGGTGCAGAAATGAGTTTAAGTCCACAAGAAAAAGAGACCCTACAATTCGCTATCGATAAGCTGGAACAAAAACTTAGCGAAGATGCTGTTGCTTCGGAAGGCATTGGTCAGTCAATAAGTGATATAGAAAAAGAAGATAGTATCTACAAAAAAATCTGGCTACAGCATCATCTTTGGATACTAAACTATGAGCGTGAAATAGAAGGACTTAATGGTGAATACATTGCAGCTCCATTTTCTTATATAGATCTTATTGAGCATGCTGAAAACAGAGGAAGGATGTATCAAGGCACTGTATCCAGTGATCCTAAAATCATTCCTGAAATGGTAGGAGGAGGTATCGCTGCATCTCCAAAGGCAAACAATGAAAACAATGCTCTAAACCCTGATCTGGATGCTTTAATCGATCTACTAGTAAATGGTATTAGTCCGAGTGGCACTAGTACGGTTGGCGATAGTGGTTATACTGCAGGTGCTACTCAGATAGTTTGTTCTTCCGCACTCTCCCCAAATACGTGGTATTTGGTGGGGAACGACGTCATTATGAAAATTGGTGGCGTTACAGAAATTCCCGCCGGTGGCTCCTGTTCTTTACCTGAATTTACAACTCAAATAACATGTATTGCGGGTGGTGGAATATGGGAAGAAACTGAGGCATCCTGGATAGGAACAGTTGAAAAGGTGTATGGAGATAATAATGTATCGGCCGGTGCCTCGATGACTGGTTGGACTGGTTATTCTAATACAGAGCGAACATCGAAAACAGCTACATCTACTACCCAAAGATTAATGGATGCTCTTATTGCTGATCTTAATACATATATAGATATCTGGCTTGTGGCACTTAATAAAACCAAGTCTGCTGTCAACCGAAACGATGCTCCCAACATGAGCATCCCGGACAGAACTACAACAAACGATGATTTTGATTATATAACTGACTATCGTGCTAGCACACCAATACAAGATGGAGATCCAGGCATTGATGGTTTATCCAATAAAATTGCTTCTCGCAAATCTTTTATTAGTACACGACCCACAACTATCAAAAATGCTAAAAAAGAATACTACGGACAGCGCACAACATATACAAAAATGCGTTGTAATATTCAAAACGGCTCTCTTACAAAAATACTATACTTTGAAGAATTACAGTCCGATTTTCCTGCAGGAGGTAGCCCTGAGGAACAGAAGCGATTGAATGACATGAAGGCCCTTCTTGCCTAAGACAGACCTCTAAAGTACAATATCTATAACTATAGTTGCATTCACCAGCACTAGGTAGTGTTATTTATATTCGAAACACTAAACGCTATTGTTAGGAGATTGGGGATGCGTGGTGAACAGGAGGAAACAATATGTCACTACCAGGATTATTTCTAAGAGAGGCCAAAGGCCAAGACTCTTCCCTTACACAACTACCTCAAGATATGGATTTATGGTCTGAAAAAATAGTTTCTTTATTAAGAGAAAAACTACCTGAAAGTCGTAGCTGTTCTATAAAAATCAGCTTTACTAAGCGAAACGAGGAACTTGGGATAGCTATAGGGTCTGCAGAACTTTATAACCAGAAATTGAATAAGACAATATACATACCTCTAATTATTAAAAATTACCAGTTATGTCCTTTAGACGTCATGATGGTTGCATCTTCTACCCTCGATAAAGGTAACTTTGATGTATTGCCTTTGACTCAAGATTATTTTAGAGAAATCTTATTCAATGGAGATGTATTTGATAAGATTGACAAACCTTTTGACCGTTTACAGCAGCTGTATGGTTTTAATCAGGGCAGGTTGACATTCCCACCGACATTTAGAAATACCTATGCTTCTGCTCAGATTTTAGATTCAATCCAAGACTCTATTTGGAATGAAGATATCAAAGATGTTGTTGATAGTCTAAAATCTAACAGTCAAATTTTAGTTGGATATGAAAAAAGAGCGCATTTGGATATCTTGCGCAAGATAGTACGGCCTCAAGTTAAAATAGCTGAGAAGCAAGACCTGTCCCTTAAAAATATTACTCTCATAAAAAAAGACATGGGAGGTAAGTATAAGACAATCACTACCTCCGATGAGGCCTACGGCCCTATCGTTAATATGCAATCTATATTTGATCTTCGTAAATCCCTTCAGGAAAACGGGGCCAATGCTGACGATACTTTGCATCAAGTGGAGCGTAATGGAGAACATTTGTTATTTAATGATCTCTCATCTGATAAAGGTGCAGCCGTCCAACATGCGGGCAAACCTTCTAATGATGACCGCCCAGTAGACTTAAAAACCTTTGGTATGGTCAAAGTCCAGGATAAAAATGGTGTATCTCATACAGGAATAGGAATCCCTAATGTTATTAGCTATGACATGAAGCAACTTCCATACAAGATATTCACTAACAAGCAGAAGTCTTATGTCGGCAGTAATTTGGTTGGAAACTTCGTGGAAGGGAGACCTGTTGAGTTTGACTTTGTTATGCCTCAAGTTGGAATGACAGGAACGTTTGTGGCCCAGAATAGCAAGAATGCTATAGCTACCTTTCCGGTAACTGTTAGAAGTATCTATATCGGTGACGGCTCTGCTAATTTAGTAGGCATGGATTTACGAGGGAATAAAGTAAAACTCAAATTGCTGGATTGGGGTTGTGAACCGACCTTAAGATCAGATCGTTATGATGCGCTAGAGCTAAAAAAGATCACAAAAGTCAAAGACGCTTATTTAATACCAGATGTGTTTAAATTTCTTCCACTAGAGAACTTTATTGACCTTGCAGATAGCAAAGATAGCATTATGAGAAAAACTGCTGCTCTAAAGGTTGATGCTATGCCTCTTAGAATTATTCATACGGGATCGTCTCAATTTACTTTAAAAGGACCAGATATAGAAAAGATGGCATCACAATTGGGGTGGAATAACAACAACCTCAACGCAACGCAGACCATTTTCTTGATGTCAGGAAAAAGGTGTCCTTTAACAAAAACTGCAGAGGCCATTAAGGCCGCAGGGACCTACGGGGAATCGACAGTCCACGGACTTCCTCGCATTGTATGGGGCCACGATGTTGCCTCAGAACAAATCAAGATTGCTTCTCAGTATTTTAAAATCATACGGGGTCTTAGGGTTAATCTAGTAAAAGAAGCTGGTCAGTTTGAGGATTCTCAACTTGTAGATAGTGCGTTAAGTCTGAATTTCATCAATCCTGACAATATCGATAAGTTTACTAGCTTTATTCCTGTATTTGAAGATAGCATCAAGATGTTGGCCCAAACTCTTCTCGCTAGTCGATTAGGTCTAACAGAGATTCCTGAACAGTCTACAGCAACTGCTATGAATAAGATGATTGATGTAATCAAGGGGCTAAAACGAGTTGCTATGCATACTGAGGAAAATGAGTAAGCATTTTAACAGGAGACGCTAAGTGAGACTTCCTCATGAAAGATACATCAGGTTCCTCATTACGAGCGGTCTCGATCTGGAAGAAACAAACGAGCACCTGCAAGACAAGGGGTTACCTCCTTGCCCCGTGGATGATGAACAATCAGAATACTGGGACCAGCAATATTCTATACTGTTTGAGTCCAGTGTTCCTAAATCTATCAAGGCCTTCTGGGAATCAGCAGAAAAGAAGAAATTTCCAGAGGGGTTCTTCGAATACATGAATACCCTGGGCCTTAAAGAGGCCTGGGCCTATAATGTTGGTAAAAGTAGGTATTTTACAATTGCTGTAGATGCTCTCGAAGACGAAGATATTTGCATAGGTATAAGATGCTTGCTGACTCTTCGAGCTGCCCCCGAAGAAATATCTGCCATTATCAATAGTAAATTTGGAATGGTTTTGCCTAAGGAATCCGTCACATTATTCAAGGAGTACTTTTACGATCCTCGTATTATGAGTCGTCGTAGTTGGCGGCATTATCTGCGTGCTGTACCTTCTGAGCATCGGAATCTTCTATACAAGGCGATATCTGGCCGCGAAGTAGAGTTACGAGCAGAGCTAGATTATCCAAATAAAATAAGTGTCGCTGACCATTATCAAAAACTCCATATCTATGCTATGGAAAAGTTTAACACTTATCGAACCTCATCAGGCCCTAACGCTGATCAGCACGCTATCAAGTGGGCCGGTATTGCTATGTCTGCTGGGGATAAGTATGAGAAGCTTAAACTTGGAGATACTGCAGACTTTTCTAAAGACATTCAGATGGAATTTGCTTTCGTGGATACCGATTTTGCAATGATCGGAGAAGAGAATCTTGAAGAGATTCAGAAGGCAAATGAGATGTCAGAAAATGAAAACGACGAAAAATAGAAAAAATCAGAAAAATTTACACAAAGCACAAGACGCAGTGTCTAACGTGACACTGTGTATAAATTTTTTCGCGGTGCTCAATTTGCTGCGCTGCTCTGTCCCCAGTGTCCTCACTTTTGTCCTCAGAGGTTTTTCAAAAGTGAGTCCAGGGGCGTGGCACATAGCGTTGAAGAAAAAACCCTTTATTTATAAGGACTTATATATATATATATAATAATAATTTTAATAAATATAAGTAATGGACTCAGTGTCCCCACCTTTTTTTATTCGACGCCTATTAAGGATGAATTTTTTTTTTTGAGAGAGAGAAATAAAAAAAAAAAAAATTCCATAAATATAGGCTAGGTAATTTCAAAAAAAGCGGGGACAGCGGGGACACAGCACCGCAGCAAAGCTCGAAACCCTCTATTGAAGGGGCTTTCGAGCCTTCAAGAGTGGACTCAGTAGCATGAAATTTTTGAGGACACGCCGGGGACACTAGTGGGGCCACCCTTCTTTTTTTTACATGCGTGACGTGCTATTTGCTAGACACAGCGCATAATTCTATGGATGCACAATGTCATTTTCTGTGTGCAGTGAATCATTCGGCCTTCTGATGCACAGTTCCTTGACAAGTAAAATCTTACATTTCTATAATACCAGACGAAAGGACTTTGGAAGCAGATAAAAGTTGCCTATATTGACCCTGTAAGCTAATCTGTGATCCTGAAACATTAAATGATTTGGAGACACAATGAACGTCAAAACCGACTTAAACACTCTCCTTAATAGAGAAGTTAAAGTCATCCCAGTCCGTCATAACGGAAAGTCAGGATACCTACCCGAGTACTTTAATTACGCTGACCGCAATTCTGTCTCCGAATTGTTTTCTGAATCTGAAGAAGGTGCTTTAACTAACTTACTTCACCATTTACAGAAAAATAAGGGAGAGTCTGATGGAACTAACACTACAGGTTAATGATGATGTTGCGCGCAAGATAAGAGGGCTCTGTGTTCTAACAGGGAAAACAGCAAGTCAAATTACTGAAGACATAGGGGACATTATCGACGCGATGGTTACCCAGGAGATTATCGAGAGCGTTGGCGGTCCTGCAAAATCAGAAGAATCAAAAACCTTATGCGGTGGCAGTGCTTTATCCGGCCTCGGTGCATCCTTACATGTTAGAGATCAGGAAGGTAACATTCCTACTTCGACTGTAGGGCCATATACTTATCAAGAAGATGAAATAGATGAAGAAGAGGGTAATGCAGAAATCTTTTACAAAGAACAGGAATCCCAAAATTCTCAAAAAAGAAAACCTCAGCAAATGACTCAATTATCCATTTTAGATCTAGAAGAACTCAATAGCTCGTATGATGAAACTGAAGAAGTAGAAACAGCTGTAGAAGAACTTACAGATATTGATACAGATGATGAAGAAGAATTAGATGAAACACTACCTGCAACATTTTTCGCAGGCGAAGAGGAGAATGAAGTGGCAATAAAAAACCGCCTCGGGGCAGATACAAGCTACGAAGATGAACTTATGGCAGATATACAGGCCATGGCAGAAGACGATAACTACGAGACCAATGAAGATGGTCTGGTGGCAGAAGATCCAGCACTAGCAGCAGCATCTCCCAAGAAGGGAGCAACAATATCGACCTTAAGCAGTGGCCCCCCGAATGATGCAAGTGATGAGTCCATAGATGCACTACCTGTAGACTACGGTATTGACAAAGTGGCTGGAAACGATAGTGGTGCAAAAGACTTTTTCTCTCGGGCATTTTTTGGAGAAGAAGGAGACAAAACTCAACGTAATGGCATTAAGAGAAAAGTCGTTCGGAGGCATTTGTGATTTGCCCTAAATGTGAGAGTGCAAAAACTCAACACATTGATCATGAGAAAAAAGCATTTTTATGTGTTGAGTGCAACTATGCTTGGAAGAAGGAAAATGGGCCAAATGAACCGTCGGGAACTTTGGCCTTCAACGGTGTGCCAGAGGCACAAAAGATATTTCAAATATTGACCCAAGGACAAAAGTTCACACCAGAGTTTCAAGCAGCGTTAGAATCCCAGATAACAGCCATTTTATTTGATCAATGGTTCAGCGGTATGAAGGTTGGTCAAATAGCATCTATATTATATGCAGTGGAGCACTATGGAAAAGACAGGAATGAACCTACAAGAACAAATAGATTACGCGAAGAAAGAACTTCGTCACCTAACAAAGTTGGAGAAAACCGCAGGATCCGACGAGGACAGGATACAGCGAATCCAAGAGCTGCAGAGGCTAGTCCAACAATTACAGAACGAATAAACGGGATAACACTAACGTATCCGCGTGCAATAAAGGTCCCCGATAACATGTATGCTTCTATTGCAGAGATGGTCTTAGATCTACCTGCCTTTATAAAGAACGACTTTATGTGGGATGGACATAAGCTGACCGCTACCATAGAATGGTGAATATAGTGGAGGATATGGTGTAACGGTTTAACACATCTCAATTGTGTCTTTAGAAGGTTGATCTCTTCGAGAAAGATACTGACTCTTGTTTGATCAGTGAGAGTTGTTGGAAAACATTGAGAAGAAGATATATTACCGAGGGTTCGACTCCCCCATCCTCCTCCAGGAGATACAATGCTCAGAAAGATATCACACTATATCGCATATGTGGCGATCTTTGCTCTAGTACTTGCTACTGCCTACCAAGTAAACAAAATAACACAGAAAATCTATTGGACAACAGTCTTACAACCTCAAGTTGAAAAAACTATTCAATGGCATGTCAAAAAGGAGTGTTTGCGTTGAACAAGGTCTTGCTTTTTTTATATCAATTAGTCGTTCGGTACTGCTATTTCGTGCTCAAGCTCGTCACAAACGAACATTGTATGGTAGTAGCTCGAAGAGGAAGAAAAATTAACTCGTATGTAGCATGTGACAATCATTCCGAGGCGCTAGCGGAAGCAATAGGTCTGACATATCAGATTATAATAGACGCTCCTAAAAGAGACTGGCCTGTAGGTGCGGAGATATTATTGGACGAAGCTGCACAGGTACGAGAGATGGTGTTGAAAGAAAAATTAATACAAAAAGATTTTGATATTAATACAATTCCAGGGGTATCAACCTACCGTAGTACATCAGCAGAAGTAAGGGCCGTACAAATGCAAGATGCTTTTTGTATTAGAGGTCAACAACATGTGTCTCACGGAAAAAAGCTCGATTATCTAGTGCGAATCGACGGATACTTAATCGCTTATAATAGAAAAAAGTTCGAAGAGTTATATACCAGACAATAACGAATTGTCTAAACTTAAGGAGATTTTTAAATTATGGAAGAAACACTAAAGACACCTTACTTTAACCGCCACTCAACTTTCAATATCCCGACAGTTGAAGTAGAAGGGCGCTTGTACTCCACGGCCAAAGTAATTGCCAAGTACATGGGCCTTAACAAAAGCCAATTCCTCTCGCTTGTAAATCTATGCGAGAAGGAAATACATCGTGTGACAGCAAATGACTTAGGTGCGTCGTCCCTTCTTGCTCTATATAAGCGACATTTTTTTGTCAAAACAGTAAAAGGAAGTATGCCACTATTTAACCTAGGTATTATAGATGTCCTAACGGCCAATCTCAATAATAATGTTTTGGCCCAAGCTGCAGTTGAAAGAAACAAAGATAAAATGGAATATGACTATAGCTATGGTCCTATAGAAGATCAGGGAGTTACTCCTGTTGAAGAAAAAGAGGAAATGGTCCAGCTGCCGTTGCTTTCGAACGATATTGCTGATGAATTATTAGCATTGAGAAAAAACATAGAAAACAAAAATAACACGATAGCAAACCTTCGAATATCTTTGTTAGAGAAGGACCTAGAAATACGACAATATAAAGACAATCTGCAATATAACCTAGATAAGATGGCCAGTAACGTTCTTGTCAACATTGACGATGTACAGGTCTTGGTCACAACGTTAAGACGATGGTATAACAGCAAAAGCAAAGGCCATGCAACTCTTAATGCAGCACTTCTAAATTATGTCGAGACTCAATTAGAGAAACATCGTCCTATTAAGTTCAAGCAGTATGTAGACCTCGTGAAGGAATTCCACCTACTCCAAGTCTCTGACTGGGTGGCAAAGCAAACAGGTGACGATGAACTGTTTTCACTCTATTAACATGCTCCGTGTTCTCCGGAGACGGAGAACATATTTTCTTTAAAGCTGGTATAAGACGAAAGTAGGATAACTATATTTTTACTTTTTACTAGCAAAAGGAGCTAAACTTGAAAATTGTAAAATGGAAATTTGAAAACTTATCAGTAACTATGTTGGAAATTAACGGAGAATTGTACACCACCACAAATGTTCTATGTAAAGCACTTAATGTAAACCCTAATTCTATTAGAAGCGTTGCAAGAAGGTATCGTGGTGCTATGGTAGGTTTAAGTCCTGAAAATTCAACCATAGATAAGACGCGTCTAGCGTTGTATAAAAAAGAGCTTGAAATAGAAAAACTAAGAGACAACACCAAATTGTGGTCCGAAGCTCAGATGATTTTTCTCGCGACAAAAGTTTGCTCTGATAAATCAACTCAATTCATATTGGATTTTATTCCTTTCATAAAGGAGAATGCAGTCATCGTGGGAACCAAGAGCATGGTTTCAAGAGATGAGTGGAATCAACTTAGAGATGAGATAGAGGGATTGAGGAGTGCGGTACAATCTGTCAAACTGGAGGCGAAAGGTGACATAAAAAGCCTGAGTGAAAAAGAAGGCAATGTTATACATGGCTATTTCGCCTCGTAGTATTTCTAATCTTGCTCTCGGGTGAAAAATTCACCCCAGACGTTTGCTCTCGGGTGAAAAATTCACCCCAGACGCTTGCTCTCGGGTGAAAAATTCACCCCAGACGCTTGCTCTCGGGTGAAAAATTCACCCCAGACAAGTTAATCAAAGAACCAGAAAAAGGAGGCACTATGCCAATTAAAGGAATTAGCGATATATTAGAATTACCTCGCCTAGGTAAGATTAGGCTTGGAACAAAGAAAATCAGCAAAAAAGGAAATGAGTACCCCGATGAATCACCCGAGTTCGTCCTGAACCCTATAGAAGAAGTTTTGGATAAGAATGGGAATCCGGTTATCGATAAAGATACAGGAAAACCTCTACTAAGAGAAAACGAACATATTAAGGCCCTTATTGATATGTTCGGTACAAATCCTGCTAAGTTAAAAATCGCGTTTCCTACTGCTGATATGGAGTTAATTTGTCCTCAGTATATGAAGTGGTGGGGCGGTGATGTTAAGAAAAAGAAGGCATCTCTAGTTTGTAAAGGGACAGGAGAGTGGGCATACTACAAAGGGCAGCAACATGTTAATGGGCTCGATGTTTCACAATATCCTTATGTTAGTGATGAGTTGTTTAAAGCATTTCCAAACGGTTTTAATCGCATGTGTTTGGGTCCTAACTGTCCGCAAGCACAAGGGCAAAATGGAAAACCTCCACTTTGTAAAGCAAACATGGATTTATTCTTCTTAGTGCCTGACTACTCGATGTTTGGAGTATTTCAAATCTCAACAACAAGCTTTCAGGCAATTAAAGCAATCAACTCATGTCTTGATGTTGCAGCTAATGCCTTACGGTTGCAGGGACTCTCGAGTATCATAGGAGTACCTATGGTACTGTGGCGAAAACGAACGCCTAATAGTCAAGGCGGAGTAAACTATATTTTGCAATTAGAAGTAGATGTTAAAGACTTAGAAGTTCAAAAGAAATTATTGTTAGAAAAAAAATCATCTACACTAGGTCTTGGATTTTCACGATACACTATTGATAATAATCTTTTCGATATGCCTGATTATGATCTTCTACCTCAGTCTGATCATGGTAGAATACAAACAGGACAAAGTGCAGAAGATATTGTTGTAGAAGCGCCCCAGCTAGTTGAGTCAACGGAGACTATAGAAGACTGGATAGCAGATCCTGAAATAGAAGCAAAATTTAACGCTATCGGAGATATCAAAGGTATACCCGTGACAAAAGCAAAAATGAAGGCCACGGCAAAGAACTATCATAGTAAAGAAGATCTTGCTCAATATTTAGACACACTACTTGCTCCAGTAGCACAACAGGAGAAATCTTGAGTTTTCAAAGAAAAGAACCGCTAAAGAAGATATTTAGATTTAGCATACTGGCAGGGTCTGAAGACCTTGCCCAGGGAGACGACAGTGATAACAGAAGAAGACACTAACGAAACATACTTTAAGTTAAATTTAAAACCTGGAGATCACCTTCACAATATAGGAGAGTGTAGAAAGCAGTTACTACACTATCAAAAAAAACATAAAGACACGGGATACATAAGAAGGGACATTGAAGGATATGATTTGATTCTAAAATCTGGTTCTCAAAAAACCGCTGGAAATTTTTTCAAGCTGAAAGGTGATATAGGCGGGAGCA
>Ga0180431_10005531_pt1 | contig 15352 bp, 19 predicted proteins | sample SS_ome_11_FD_132459 | JGI IMG/M metagenome (GOLD analysis project Ga0180431, IMG submission 132459) | Hypersaline lake sediment archaeal communities from the Salton Sea, California, USA - SS_1_MS_1 metaG | ecosystem: Environmental > Aquatic > Non-marine Saline and Alkaline > Hypersaline >... | reverse complement strand
CCGACGCCGCCCGCGCCGAGGCCGAGGCCGAACTGGCCAAGGCCAAGACCAAGGCAAAACCGGAAGCCAATCCGGAGCCCGAGCCGATCGGCGACGTGACCAATCCGGAGCCGTGATGATTTCAGATTGCAGATTTCAGACTTCAGATTTCAGCATGGGTTTTCAGGTTGTCCCTTCAATCTGCAATCCGCAATCTGAAATCTGAAATGGTTTCCCCAGCACTATTTCCCCGGAAATAAAAACCCATGGCCGGCTTTTTGTATTTTGTCCCCAGGCTTCACAAGCGCGACCTGGTCCGCGAAAACCTGATCGACCGGGCCAAGCTGCCCGACCTGCACCTGGCCGAGTTGTTCGGCCAGGCCAACCGCTGTCCCGAGCAGACGATCGTCCACGACGTGCGGGCCCACGGCCCGGGCGACGCCGGCGGCGTGATCCTCTTCCCCAAGTCGATCGACCCCGAGGCGGCCGCGCCCTCGCCCTTCGGTTACCACGCCGATCTGCAAACCTGGCTGCCCGTGGCCGGCGGCCGATGGTGGATCGGCTGGTACCAGGACGCCAAGCCCGATCCGCTCGACTTGTTGCGACCGCAGACCACCGGCTATCTGGCGGTCTCCGACTCGCACGGCCGGCGGTGGCTGGTGCCCACCGCCCGCGCCCCGGACAACCCGCACGGCGTGCTGCCGGTCGAGTACACCTTCGACGAGGCCGGCCTGCCAAGCCAGGCCGTGGCCCGGCGGTACCTGGCTTTGTGGCGATTGAGCGGGCAGGCCTGGGACTGGATCCACGGCCGGGCTGATCAGGAATGGGACTGGCTGGTGGACGCCGCCTTGCAATGCCTGGCCACCAACTATCGGTTGGGCCGGCAAGAGATTCGGGCCTTGCACGAGTGCGGTTTGGGCCTGCTGGACAGCGCCACGGTCAAGTCGATCCTGATCGCCCTGATCGATCAGGACCTGCCCGAGGAGCTGGCGGGAAACTTGCCGCCGGAGACGAGCGACCCGTGCCCAGCGCCCGCCTCCTCGAATCGATCGCCTGGGCCCGAGGACAGTATCCCGGATACCGACCCAGTCGCGGCGACCTAGCCGCCGCCGCGTTGTTGCATCAACACGACCAAGACACGCAGGAACACGTGCACTTGCATGCGAGGTAACAATCGTCCTCGTCCTCCTCCTCGTCCTCGAATCCGTCGACCAACACGACGAGGACGAGAGCGACCGCCGCATATCGGAATGACGATATGAGCAAGATCAAATTCACCGGCGAAGCCGACTTCAACCGGATCTCCGCGGAGTACCAGAAGCTCCAGGTCGAGATGGGGAAGGTTGAGGAGAAGGCCAGGCGACAGGCGGACACGATCGAGCGGCTGGACCGCCGGCTGAGCCGGGCGTCACGGTATCAGAGCCAGGTGGCCACCACGGCCGCCGACAACATCACACGCATGGCCGCCGGTTGGCTCTCGGTCAGCTCGGCGATCAGCGTCGCCACCCGGTCGTTGGTCCATCACCAGCAGATCCAGGCCCAGGCCGGCCAGGCCACCATGCAGTTGGCCGCCGCGGAAGCCGGCCTGTTGCGCAACCTCACGGGCGTGAGCGCGAAGGACGCCGAGGCCTTCAAGCAGTCGATGCGCGATATCGCCGTCGAAGCGAAGACCGGCAGCGCGGTGCCCGTCTTGGCAGCGGGCTCAATGGTGATGACCAAATCACAGGGCAACATCCCGTTGACGAAAGAAGTCGTCCGCACAATCGCTCCCTTCTTCCGCTCTGCTCCGGAAGAGATGGCCATCGCCGCAGGCGCGATCACGGACCTAGTAAGACAATCGCAGTCGGACCCCCAACGCATGACCGGGCTCGTGTTGAGCACGCAAAGTCAAGCTGGTATTACGAAGCTCGAAGGATTTCAGCATGGGGCTCCGGCGATTATCTCAGCCTCCGGACAAGACACGGGTGACGATCGCGTGCGGGCCGTGCGCGAGGCGGCCGCGATGTTCGCCGGGGTTACCTCGGGATTGGCCGACGACAAGGGAGCGATCGGCAAGACGGCGGTGGCTGCACTGGCCGCCTATATGGAGGCCCTAATGCCGGAGAAGGATGTCTACGGTCCCGGCGGCGTGCTGCTTCGCGGGGGGACCGGCCTGAAGACCAACCGGCAACGAATCCGGGCCCTACAGAAAGACGAGGAGTTGCGTCGCGTGTTTTGGCGCGGAGACCCCTCACAAAATATCACCGCGGCCAGTTTTCGCAAGCCGGTGGCGGGCGTGATCAGGCAATTGCTGGGCGATCCCAATTCGGCGGCCGCCAAGGCCTTCGACAGCGCCATGGAGAATATCGTCGTCGACCCGGAGATGGTGCAGCGGGAATTGCCCAAGTACGACACGCTGCCCATGCAAGCCAAGGAACGCGCCGTGCTGGGCAGCACGGCGCGCACCGAGCGGTACATGGCCAAGGAGGCGCGGGCCCGCGAGGCGGCCGTGCGGAAGATACTCTTGACCGGCCACGACGATCAGCCGGGCGCGTTGGCCGCTTCGCAAGGCTGGCTCAATTACATGGGCGGGAAATGGGGCTTCGAGGCGAGCATGTTGTTGGGCAACGACCCCGTCGAGGCGGCTCTGGGGCAGGTCGGCGCGGCGATGGGCCGCTTGCGACTCCGCGGCAAGCTGGGAGCACTCACCGCCGAGCAGCAGGAGACCCTCGATTACCTGGCCGGCATCCAGGACGAACTAAAGCAGCTCAACAACACGGCCGATCGCAACGAATCGTCCTCCGCCCAGGAGGCGGGCGTGCACTCGGAAGATTGATGCGGGATTAAACGCACTACAACAAACCATGGCCGACTACTCGATCGGAGAACACGACTTTTTGACGTTGTCCCGGCCGCCGATCAGCGCGGCCGAGGGGCTGGCGTTTGTGGCCCGCAGCGGGACGGATGGCCTGACCGCCTGGCGGACCGGCAAGCGGGGCGGACCGTTCAGCGTGCAGTCGGTGGTGGATGCGGCCGACGTGGACGCGGCGGCCGCCCTGATCGACGAGTACCGCGAGTTGATGGCCGCCGGGCCGGTCACGATGCGGTGGAACGGCCAGGCGGGCAAGGACCGCGTCAAGGTGCAAACGGTCGAGCCGGCCGGCGAGGACGGCGTGCGGCCGATCGTGGCCGCCACCGGCGGAACGTGCGACCCCAGCCGGGCCCTGTGCCGGGCCGTATGGACCTTGATCCCCTGGCCCGATTGATTTGGGGATTTCAGATTTCAGATTGCAGATTTACGAAACGCTGGACAACGCAATCTGAAATCTGAAATCTGAAATCTGCAATTAAAGAAAGGCAATCCATCATGGCAAATGAAACCGTTACCCTGTCGGCCGTGCTGCAAATGACGGCCAAGGAGATCCTGGCGGCGGCCGATCTGCCCAGCGCCAACAGCGAGGCCGACCGGACGTGGAACCACAACGGGCTGAACCACTCCGACAATTACAGCGGCAGCAGCACGGTGTCGATCGATCAGATTGTGCCCATCGACATCGACCTGACCGGCTCGCCGATCACGGTGGACCTGACCAACGCCCCCAAGACGGGCGGACGAACGGCCGAGGATCACACGGGCCTGAAGGTGATCGGCCTTTTGCTGAACGCGCCGACCGGCAACGCCGGGGCGGTGAGCATGGCACCGGGGGCCAGCAACCCCTATCCGCTCTTTGGCACGGCCAAAGATATCGAGATCGCCCCGGGCCGCGTGCTGGCCTTCATGGAGCAGACCGTCGGCCTGGCCGCCGTCAGCAGCTCGGTCAAGTCGATCGACTTCGACGGCACGAACGGCGATCACATCGACGGCCTGCTGTTCCTCGGATCATAACTTGCAACACGAAAGGATTCACGCAGAGTCGCCAAGACGCAAAGGAAAGAAAGACAAGATCTGTTCACCCGTTTCTGCGCCTTGGCGTCTTTGCGTGAGCCTTAAACCGCGAACCATCGCATCGGAGACAAATCATGCAATCCCTTATCGAACGCCAGTCGGCCGAGCGCACCGTCACCTGGACCGCCTCGACCAACTCGAACGAGCTGGACGTCCGCGGCCTGGCCGGCCTGGCCATCTACCTGGACGCCAGTTTCACCGGCTCGCAACTCACCTTCCTGGGCAAGGTGGCCGACGCCACCTACAAAGAGATCCAGGACGGCGGCTCGGCGGTCACCGTCACGGTCACGGCCGACAAGATCAACGTCCTGCCGGCCGAGCTGTTCGGCGCCTTCCAGCAGGGCAAGCTGGTCAGTGACGCCACCGAGACCTGCACCGGCAAACTCCTGGGAGCCAGTTGAATCATGTCCCTCGATCGACTCCGCACCTTCGGCCAGATGCGCACGGCCGCGGCCGCGGCGGCCGGCGCCTCACCGCTGCTGACCGACCTGGTCACCTACTACAAGCTGAGCGACCGCTTGGCCTCGCACGGCGGATCGAGTTACGACCTGACCGAGAACAACACACCCACCTACATCTCGGGCAAGTTGGGCAATTGTCTGCACTGCGACCTGACCGAGCACTCGACGTTGGCCCGCGGCAGCATCGGCAACCTCAGCCCGGGGGCGCACGATTGGTCGCTCTCCTTCTGGTTTGCGACGCTGTCGGGCACCAGTTCGAGTATCCGCACGCTGATCAGCGTCTGGGATGACGGGGGCAATCAAAAGGAGTGGCGTGTCTTTTACCGTGGCTCGGACAACCGGGTGGATGGGTTGGTCAGCTACAATCTGAGCGCCGCCGCCCAGGCCGGGCCGTACACGATCGCGGGCGGTCTGAACACGGGCGAGTGGCACCATGTGGTCCTGCGCTACACGTTGGGCACGGGCATCGAGGTGATCGTCGACAACGATGTGGCGGGCAAGGTCACTGCCGCTTGCACCACAATGACCCAAGGCACGGCCCCCTTCGTGATCGGCGGCCTCTGGTCGAGCGGCGCGTGGGCCGGCCCCAGTGCCCTGACCGACATTGACGCGGTCGGGTTCTGGTACCGCAAGCTGACTGATGCGGAGATCGGCCAACTCTATAACAGCGGCTCTGGCTTGGAGTACCCCTTCTGATGATCGCGATCAGCAAAGACATCGAAACCCGCGCCGCCGCCTTCGCCGCCGGCGTGGCCGCCGTGCAGACGGCCCGGGCCCAGGCCGGCAAGCGGTTTGCCTTCATGCACGCCGCCGCGGCCGCGGATGAGCCCTCGGCCAGCAAGCCGCCCGATTGCGATTGCACACTGGCCGCGGAGGTCGCCCTGCCGACCGGCGCGGGCGAGGTCTGCCGTGTGGATGAGTATTTGGGCCCGGCGGGCGCCGGCTACGTGGTGCACGTCGAGTTCGACCAGGACGGCAAGCGGTGCCGGCTCTCGCAAAACGTGGGGCCCGAGACCTGGCGGAATTGGGGCCCCGATCTAATTCCCACCGAGCCGGAAGAAATCGACGCAAAGGCGCAGTGAGGCATGGTCCAGACTGTCCAATTCTTAAGCTCGATCGATCCGCTCGATGTGCCCGCGCACACGGTCTACCTGCGCTCGAGCTGGGCCGCCGACTGGGTCGAGGCCCAGCATCTGCACTGCGACTGGGCCACCTGGAACGTGGCCCCGGCCGTCTCGCGTGCCGCCCTGTGGTGGCGGTACGGCAAGGCGATCCGGCCGGGCAAGGTCGCCTGGGAGGACGTGGCCCCGCTGTCCGTCGGGCGCAACTACGTCAAGATCGTCTTCGACGCGTCGCTCGATCCGCCGCTGGTCTGGTACGGCACGGTCGAGCTTGCCGGCAACCGGGTCGACGGCTCGCTGGTCGACGGCCAGACCGTGACCGCCACCGGCCAGCAACGGCTGATCTGTTACGGCTTGGAGCAATTACTCAAGCAGCGGCCCATCACCAGCAGCTACTGGCGTGATGGCAACGGTAATGTGCGGTGCACGGGCCGCGGGATTACCTTCAACGAGAACGGTCTGCCCAACCGGCTGGAGACGGCCGCCTGGCAGGCCTACGAGTTTTGCAGCCTTTTGAGCGAGGCCGATTTCTGGTCGACCCGCGACATTGTCGATTATCTGCTGGCCTACCAGACGCCCGTCGACGCCGGCGGCCAGCGGCGTCTGCAATTCGTCCTGGGCGACGTGCCCGAGCACACGGTGCCCGACTGGGACAAGCCGCAGGTCCGCCAGCACGGCCAGACCGCCTGGCAGATCCTCAACAGCCTGTTGGCCCGGCAGCGGCTGCTCTCGTTCTTTGTGCACGTGGCGGCCGACGATCAAACCATCACCGTCAACCCCTTCACCTTCAACGAGACGCACCTGATGGTCGAGAATTCGTTTCTGGCCGCCAACAACTCGCAAAAGGCGGTGCAGATCCTGGCCGATCCGGGCGTGGCCGAATTCAGCCTGAAGGACTCTTCGATCGACGCGGTCGACCAGGTGGTGGTCACCGGCGCCCGCCGGCAAAGCTGCTTCACGGTCTTTCGCGATGACGATACCTTGGATGCCGATTGGACGAGCACGCAACAGACCGAGTACAACGCCGGCGGCAGCGGCGAGGCCGGCTATCCGCTTGCGGCCGAGCGGGCCCAGCGCCAACAGTGGAACAAGGAGTGGCGGGCGGCGCCGCACCTGGAGGCCGTCTATCGCCGCTTCCGCCTGCCGGCCGATTGGGACGGCCAGCTCGGCGAGTACTCCGGCGGCGCGCCCGGCGTCTTTCCGCCGGCCTTCCCCGAGGATGATGATCCGGACGAGCATTTCCCGGTCTGGGTGCCGGGCCTGAAGCTGCTGTCCGTGTTGCCGATCCGCGAGGTCAACTCGCCCAGTACGTACAGCCTGGAGGAAGTGGATAACGAGTACGCCAAGCCGTTCGCCGTCTTTCCGCTGCCCGAGTACTCGACCCGTTGGGTCATGGCGGACAAGGTGGGCGAGGCGGCCGAGATCGAGCCCACCGGCGCCAACAAGGACAAGGCCAATCGCAAGTGGTCCGCCAGTGTCCGGGTCCTGCGCGACTCGCCCCGCTTCGAGGTCCGGGTCACCGGCCAGCCGCAACACGTGATCGCCTACACCGACTTCTCGGGCGTGCCGGAAGATGAGGCGGCCGGCGAGTTCGACTGGCGGGACATGATGGTGACGATCGCCGTCGAGGACGATCGCTATTGCTCGGCCTGTTGGCCTACCAACCCGGACGCCGCCATTGACTCGCTGCGAGTCAAGCGGATCGACGCCGGCCCGGGTTTTCGCCTGGATTGGGTGGCCAAGGGGACCGTGCTGGGGATCGACAAGACGGACGGCTCGCTGGTTACCGAGGACAGCGGCCGGTTCGAGCGAGATGATCGAGACGCCCTCTTGACGCTGGCCCTGATCGCCTGGCAATGGTACGGCGCCACCCGGCGCGCCGCGCACCTCAAGGCGGCCCACACCACGGGCCTCTTGCAGCGCGGCGATCTGATTACCAGTGTCAGCCAGGACGGCAACCTGCACACGCTATCAAGCGTGATCACCCAAGTGCGAATCACCATCCCCCGCACCGAAGGCCCCAACTCGCCGCCCGGTCCACCGGTGATGAGCTGGGAGACCCAATTCGGAGAACTCGACCCGGTCAAGATGTGAGCCTGCAATCTGAAATCTGAAATCCGAAATCTGAAATGTCTTCTTCGCCAATCAATTCGATCCGTCGCCGGCTGGCCGAGCTGGAGGCCAGCTTGGTGGCGCTCGAGGCGCAGGTCGAGCCGTCGATCGGCCGGCAGGCGATCGTCGCCGCAACAAGACACGTCCGTTTGGCCCGCACCACCACCAGCGGCACCTACCCGAGTACTCCCTGCGACACCTACGAGATCGTGTTCCTGGACGGCACCTTCACCGAGTCGGCCGGCGATCAGACGCCGACTTACACCGAGCGATCGGCCAGCCCGCAGGCGATCGCTTACGATATCCGCTCCGACGGCCTGATCCCCGAGGACACCGAGGTGTTGGTCCTGGAGCAGAACGGCAAGTGGTGGATTGTCGCCCGGGCGACGCTGGCCCAGATCGTCCGTGTGACGCTCGACGAGGACATGGGCGCCAGCACGGCCGGCCAGGCCACGGCCACCGTGGTCGATTATTTTCTAGGAAAAGACCCGGCCGACGGCTCGGGCGATATTATCGTGCACGATCGTATGAGTCTTTTTGCCCGCTCGCTCTCCGGTGCCAAGGGGATCGCCGTCTACGACGATCGGTCGGATGAGTACCTGTTGATCGATTGTCAGACGAAGGCCCGCTTCGTCGAGTTCACCCTCGATGCGGATCTCTCGGGCGCGACCCAAGCCACGGTCAACGACTACTGGGACGGCCAGGATCCGGCCGACGGCTCGGGCGACGTTGACGTGATCGACAACCAGGGCCTGTTCGACAACGCCCTGTCCGGCGCCAAGGGCCTGGCCGTCTACGACCCCAGCGCCGACAAGTACGTGATCGCCGCCTGCGAGACGATGGCCACGCGGTGCACGGGCCAGCTCACGGCCGACATGGACAGCACGGATGCCACGGCCACGATCGACAACGTCACGCCCTTGGATGGCCAGACGCCGCCCCTGACCGGCGGCACGCTGACCGTATATAACGATCACGATTGGGCGGCCGACGACAACGCGTTGGTTCGCGTCGAGTATAAGGCCAGTACCGACACCTGGCACATCTATCAAGTGAGCTGCCCCGCATGACCGGCGGATACCCATGGTGTTGTTTCGGGCGGATGGTGATGCACGCCGACGATGAAGGTTACATCGAGCGGACCGGGGCCCCCTCGATCTCCACCGGCGGCATTTATCTGGGCAACAACGTGGGCAACGAGTACGACGCCTACGCGGTGATCAGCCGGCTCAACGTGCCCCAAGGGGCCACCATCAGCGCGGCCAACCTCTACGTCACCGCCAACGGCACCTGGAGTGCCGACGATGTGGATATTGTGATCGCGGCCCATGACGCCGATCACGGCGTGCGGCCGGCCAACGTGGCGGCCTACGACTCGGCCGCCCGGACCACGGCCAGCGTCAATGTCAGCGGCGTGCCCCACCAGACCGACGGCACCGAGTATCTGCTGGCCGACGTGAAGACGATCGTCCAGGAGATCGTCAATCGGGTTGGCTGGGATCGCTACAACGCGATTTGCTTTTTCTTGGAGGACAACGGCAGCGACAACAACACGCTGCGCGTCTACGGCGGATCGGTCGGCCTGTGCGACGCGTGCCGCTCCCCCATCACCCGCCTGGCGATCACCTGGTCATGACCCGCCCCGCCAAACGTCCCCCCTGCACGCACCGCGGCAACCGCCTCTTCCCCGGCGGCGGTTGCGGCGGCAATCCCATCTATCGCTGCCAACTGCACGCCGACGGCTGCACCGTGGCCAAGCCGCGGTTTCCGTATCGGTGGTGTGCCGAGTGTGAAGACTACGAGCCCCGCACGGCCGGCGACGGATCATTTCCGGGGAAATAATCTGGGGTCTCGGGGTCTGGCTCTCGTGTCGCCCCAGGCGAAACGGTGCCTGACCCCTTCTTCCTGCCACCCGCCGCCGGAAGGGCTGACCTCATCGCCACCAGGTCGGCACCTGGCGAAGCATCCAGGGTACCAGCGGGCACAGCAACAGCACCACGATCAGGCCCGGCCAATCGGGCCATTCAATGTCCGAGACGTCCGCGATCATGAGCCCGCCCTTTCTGCGAATTGAGTTACCGATCATTCAAACGGATCATCCGGCAGCGCCGGCGGAAGGAGCGTTGCTGGCTTGTCGACGTTGCGCGACTTGTCCCAATCGGCGATGAATTGATCGAGGCAATGCTCGACCGACCGCCGAATGGACGTCGGCTCGCGATCGACGAACAGGCCGAACCGGCTAGAGCTCCACGTCTCGCCCACCGCGAAACGGCCGCTGGGAAATAACATGACGCCCTGCGCTGCGGCGACTCGGACCACGAAGGCGAAAACGGCGGCGTTCTCCGACTTGACGGTGTCGATCGCCACCGTCAGGATGAGCGTCTCCTTAGTGTGCTTATCGACGGCCGGGACGCCGGCCCGCTTCAATCGGGCCACGCTGAACCTCCGCAAGGAATCCTCCTTGAGTCGCAATGCCTCGGTGCCGTTGCCTTCGACCAGGGTCTGCACCAATACGCCCTTGTGGCCGGCGAGCACCTCGTGCGCCACCGCCAGATCCGCCTTGGGCGGCTCGGCCGCCAGCAACGCCACCGCGATCAGTAGACTGCCCATGAGTTGCTCCCCTTGATTGAGTGCCCAAGCCGTCAGCTTAGCAGACCCGGCCGTACCAAGCAAGCGCCGCGGTTGCCAACGGTTGGGCGGCCCTGGTACGATCGGGCTTGTCGCAGACCGTCGCAGGAATCTGCCGGCTCCGCTGGCCGGCGAAACACAAAGGAGAGGGGATCAATGGTGCGCAGTCGACGCCAGACGGCCGTGGTCCAGATCAAGGTGCCCTCGAAGGTCTTGGCTCAAGAGGGCCTCGATGCGGCCTACAAGCTGGGCCTGGGCGCCATCTGCACGCAGGCCAAGCGGTCGGGCCGAGGCTTCGCCATTTCCGATCCGGAGATGGCCCGATTCGTGGGCCGCACCGAGCAGACGATCGGCCGCTGGATGGGCCAGCTTGTCGAGGCCGGCCTGGTGATCGACCCGGTCCACGCGGCCGGCCATTGGTTCGGCCGGCTGCCGGCCTGGCCCGGCAAGTGGGAGTCGATCAAGGTGCCCGAGGCCCTGCTCACCTGGCCCGAGGTCTCGGCCGCCCAGCGCCTGGCCTTCGCCTGGCTCTGGCGGCGCGGGCGGTACCGGTTCGAGGTGCCCATCCGATTCCACTTCGTCGAGCTGGGCCAGTCGCTGGGCGTCACCCAACGGGCCGCCCGCCGCTGGATCCGCGGCGAGCGTGATACCCGCGGCCTGGTCGGCCTGGGCTTTGCGGCCGACGAGCAGATCGAGCACGGCGTGCACGTGGTCCGCCTGTTCGATCCCGTCCCGGTGATCGAGCGGCAGATGGAGCCCCTCTGCCGCAAGTACCTCGGCCGCCGGCGGCTGTGAGGGACAAGGGAATCACGCCCATCTCTTTGCCCGATTTTTTTATGTTCCCACTTTCCGTGTGACGAAGGAAAAAACAGCGCACCTTTTCAGCCTGACCGCCATTTTCCAGCTAGCGGTTGCCGCGACTATGAAACCCTGGTTTCCATACCGGTCCCGCACTCGTTATACGGCTTCCTCGGGCATCAATGAATCGTGGATCGTTCGTTGCGAAGCAATTGGCAAGACCAACGAAGACCACACCTACTTGATGGCCAATGAGTGGATTGCTGCGAACCTGGCCCATTTTCTGAGGCTGCCCGTCCCGCCATTTTCGTTGTTGAGGAAGCGGTCTCGTTCGACTGCCATGTTCGCTTCCTACAGCTTCGAGGGCGATACCACTCCTAGTGACGTTCGCCCTGAGGAGTGCTTTCGCGAGTTTCCCGACTTGTGCACCGGTATCCTGGTTTTCGATGTATTCATCGCGAACTGCGACCGCCATTGTGGAAACGTGAAAGTGGACCGACCGGGGCATCCCCGACGAATCTATATCATCGATCACGATCATGCGTTATTCTACGTGTTGCCGGGGGAGGGAGTCGAACGGCTGCGATCACTCGATGGGAGATTGGGCATCACCGGCGGTTCGGTCACCGGTCAGAATCGCCACATCTTCCTCGATGTGATTGACACTACCGAGCATCTAGGAAAATGGATCGACCGAGTCGGAGATATCCGAAAGTGGTTCATTGAAGACGTCTGTGAGGCCATCGTCGGCATCGGCGTGCGGCGTCGTGAAATCAATGAAGTCAAGAGGTTTCTCATTGAGCGAACCCAAAGCATCGGGTCTCTGATTTCGCAACATCGAACGGAGTTTCCTCGTATCTCCGATTGGCCTTTGATCCTATGAATACTTCACCTCGCTTTCTGCTGGCAAAATACGTTCCCGACATGAAGCGGATGGAGCCGAGAAACATCGGCGTGTTTCTCTGGGTAAAGGGACGCGTCCGTTGCAGGTTTTTGGAGGCTCCGTCGTTTGTCAATGACGGGGCGACGTACAAGCGATGGATTGAGCATTGGCACACGAAGATCTCCGGCGACGCCATAAGGCCGCTAAGAGGAAGTGCCGTGCCCGTATCGGACCCATACTGCATGGATGCCCTGCTTTCGACGCAGAAAGGCAACTACCTCCTTGTGGACGCCGGGGAATTGCTGGAAGCGGTCCGCGTTCGTGAGATCAATGCGGCCCTTGATTTTCTGTTTGAAGAGTTGGTTTCCACGGGACCCGCGCCGACGAAGAGGCAACGCCACGAGGTATTCTCCCGCGCGTGCAGTTCGATCCTGGCAGAATCAGGAGTGCGTAACCTGGAAGGGTTCACCGAAAAATACGATTTGAAGTGCCCAGTCTACGGCGTGCACAAACAGCTTCGCTTCAGTTACGCATCTGGAACCAACGGCGATCTGTCACTTTATCAGAGAGTCAACATCGACAAGGAAATGAGCGTCCATGATGCCGCCCTCAAGTTTCGCATGATCGTCGACGGCGCCCTGGTTAAGAGGGATCGTTGTATCGCCATGGTCCAAGGAAGCGTGCTTCAGGAGTCCAACAACGGCGCCGCTGCCAACCGCGACCTACTGAACATGGTATGCCCGGTCGTCGATGTGGATGAACGTGATGCCGCAATCGAACGACTTCGGAAACTCGTTCTCTCCGACTAACGTGCTCTATTGGTAGGCCAATCTGGCCCTGTCGGTCCCCCGTAAAATGACGGCTGACCGTGGGTGGGTGACAAGCTGTTGTCACCCCTATTTTGCAGAATACCCGGCTCGCCATGATTGAGCCACTCTTGACAGATTTGCGATTACTTGCCACGCTACGGGCTCATGAAAAAGTGTGGGGCGCCGGGTCGCCACCCGACGCCCCGCCCGCAACGAGATCCGCAACATGGAATACGGCCATGCACGGATGCCCGCTACGAGCATGTTTTCTCTCGGCGCAGACTCGCGCCGCTCGTTTTCCGCGTGATTCTCTCGGCCGCACAGATCGTGCGCGCCGCCTCACCTGCGATCGGTCAGCGGACCGGAAAGGAGGGCCTATCGGAGCATAGCCACTAGAGAGGTGTAAAAAAGGCAGGGCCCAAGCCCTGCCTTTGAATTCGTCGCTGCCCCGGTCGTAGTTTGACGACTGCCCGGGGAAGCATTCCAAGCCAAGGCCGCCGAGGGGCCCTGCGCTCAAGATGCGCACATAATAGCCCCTTGGTCGGTTTCCTGTCAACCCTCCTGAAGGGACTGAATCATGGCCACGAAACGGGATTTTGGAATTGACCCCAATAGGGGGTATAACATCGTCGAATTCGCCGAGTTTATCGACCAGTCTCCCGGCTGGATCAAGCGGGAGTTGGTCAGGCCTGGCAAGATCAAGTTTTGCGACTTCGGAACCCGCTTGACGTTTCCAGGCTGGGTAATCACTAACTACATGGAGAATAACCTGAAGCAATGGGGAGACGACGACCATCACGACGGTCGGGTTCGCAAGGGTCCGCCGGGCAGTACAAGGTCAAGGTCCTCAAGCTCAAGGGCCGACGAAACTTCGTCCTGAGATATGAGGAGCCGCCCGGCAGTGGCCAATGGTGTGAGGAAACTTCCAGTGTGCGGGCCGTCGAAAACAAACGGCGGCTCGCGCATCGGGAGGCGGCTGCACGCGAGCAACAACTGGCCGAAAAACGTCTGGAGGAGACCGGCTGGGAGGTGGCCGTGCTCCGTTATGAGATGGAGTATCTCGACGGCCTCTCCACCAATTACCAGCGGACGTGGAACTCCGCGTGTTCGGCCTTAGAAATGGCCATCAAGCCGTCGAACTTAGCCGACGTCGACGCCTCGGCCCTGAGCCGTTTCGAGCAGTGGCTCCGCCGCACACCCAAACTCAAGCCGGGGCGACCGACACGCAAAAAAGCGAAGGCGAAACCGCCCGATTCACCGCCCAAGTTCCGATCGGAGCGGACCGTGGCGTCCTACCTGAAACACGTGCGGGCGTTCTTGGGGTGGGCCGAGGAGTTGGGGCTGATCGACGAGGCCCCCAAAATGCGGCGCCGCGATAAGCGCTCCAAGGGTCGTAAGGCCGAGATGCGGGCTCGGCCGGTCAAGCTGGAAGAGTTCGAGCGAATGCTTGCCGCCGTTGAACGGGTCCGACCGGATGACGCACCGTTGTGGAAGGACTACCTGACGGGCCTTTGGTCCAGCGGCCTACGTCTGGCCGAATCCGTGGCCCTCTCGTGGGAGTGGCGGGCCGACTTCAGCGTCTCATTGGACGGCCAAAAATACCCTGAGTACCGGATTCTCGCGGAAGGCGAAAAAGGCGGGGAGGATCGACGGTTGCCTATTGACCCCGAATTTGCGGCCATGCTTCGCAGGACTCCCACGCAACAACGCCGCGGCCGCGTGTTCAAGTTGCCTTACCGACGAAGCGACAGCGTCGGTGAAGTGGTGCGTCAGATCGGCCGAGCGGCCGGCGTGGTGGTCAATCGCCTCGGTAAGACCGCCAGTGCCCATGATTTCCGGCGGGCGTTCGGCACCCGTTGGGCGGTGAAGGTCGCCCCGGCCGTGTTGCAGCAACTGATGCGGCACAAATCGATCGAGACGACCATGAAATACTACGTCTACCTCGATGTGGAAGATTTGGGCGCAATCGTCTGGGCAGACGCCCAATCGTGGGATTTGGGTGGGATTTTGGGTGAGACAACCCAGGAATCACCAGATAGTCGGATTGCCAAAGAACACCGAAGTCGTTGACCTGCAACGGCTTATCAAGTCGGGGCGACAGGATTTGAACCTGCGACCTTTTGACCCCCAGTCCACGACTGTCGGTGAGACTATGGCGCAACTGCGACGAAACCTTAAAAATCAGTATTCGCAAACGACTGACAACTCTCGACCAGGCTGTGAATTGCGATCGGTGGGTGGGATTTTGGGTGGGATCGCTGTCTGTGGTGTTGGCTTGGGAATCGGCGATCTGCTAGAAGCTTGTCAATAGTTGCTGCCTACGAAAGTCGAACGCTACTGCCGACGAGATTCTCACGAACTTCCAGCGCAACTAGATTTTGTCCCGGGAGCCTCCAGAACCTCGCGTAAACTCAGACGCGACGGTTGAACTGGAGGCTACCCAATGCGACGTAATTTACTCATCGAAATCGAAACGCCGGCACATCAGCGGGTAGCCTCCCTGGTCGCCGGCGTTTCTTTTTGCGCTCCGCGGTCGACTCCGTCTCGCCGTAATCCGCCACACCCCGGTTGCGCTGATACCGGGGACGTCGCGGGGCGCCCTTTTGCTTTCTGCTCGACCTGCGACCGCGGCCCGT
>Ga0180431_10005528_pt1 | contig 15356 bp, 14 predicted proteins | sample SS_ome_11_FD_132459 | JGI IMG/M metagenome (GOLD analysis project Ga0180431, IMG submission 132459) | Hypersaline lake sediment archaeal communities from the Salton Sea, California, USA - SS_1_MS_1 metaG | ecosystem: Environmental > Aquatic > Non-marine Saline and Alkaline > Hypersaline >... | reverse complement strand
CGGTAATCCCGATGATGGATCAGGTGCACTGGGAACACCGCCGGAAGGTTGGGCGCGAGGGGTACGAGGACTTTGTGGCCGCTGTGATGGGCCGGATTGGTGACCACCTCGCATCGGGGAGGGTTTGATCTCCGATTTCGTTGACGGAGGCGGTTGAGCGCGTGGCAGTTAAGGGCTCCGGGTTGGTGAGTAGTGGTGGTACGATAGGGCATCCGTTAACCTCTGGCCCGGCTAATACGTGATGTCGATCTACGAGCATCTACAGACTCTCGGTGCCCAGGATGCCCTGGATCTTCGCGACGTGAAGACGGCGTTCCGACGGCTCGCGATCCGGTACCACCCGGACAAGTCGCGGGAGGCGAACGCCGCCGAGCACTTCAAACGGATCGCCGCGGCGTACGCGGAGATAGAAGCCTACGCCCAGCGCGGCGGAGGCTTTCCTGCCCCACGCCCCACCCCAACGCCCCAGATAGTCCCTTCTGGTTGCGCCCCACCTAAGCCCACGAGTGCCAGGACCGGCCCCGCCAACACGGTCCATCCGCGTACGCCGCAGCGCGTCCACATCCAGACGCCAATGCCGCCCCCACAGCCCGTGTACCGCAGGGTGTACGACCCCGCGGCGGCTGCGGCGTACCACTATGAGGAGGCTGTGGACGCCCTTAAACGGGAGCGTGCCACCCCTATCGAAGTCACGGGGCGCATGTTTGGGTCGGCGGTAGGGCTGTTCCTGGAACCGGAAATTGACCTATCCGAGGCGTACACTATCTTTGACCGGGTATGCCAGGAACTCGAATCGCAGGGGGTGCAGGTTCCTTCCAATGCCACGCCCCCAGGGCTCCCGCTCCGTAGGCGGGAGGTGGAACGGGGACTGCTTCTGCCGGGATCCTCTGCGCATCGGTTGCCCGCGCCACAAGCATCGCCCCCGCCAGGGAAGATCGTAGTATCCAACTCTCTTGTCTGCCCCCTTCCCCAGCCTGGGCAGCGCAAGGTTTTCGGTGTGGCAGGGAGGAAGCGGCGGCGCTGAATGGCCTATCGTCCTCGATACAAGTACATCCCACTGAAGCTGGCGCTGGCTATCGAGCCGTACGCGGCAGGACGAGGCGTATCGAAGGTAGCCCGTTCAAAGCGTGGGTTCATGCGGGCCTACGAGGAGGCGAAGGAGTGGAAGAACCTCAGTGAGTATTGGCTCCGCCGCCGTGACGGGTTCATTGCCCGGCACATGGCTCAGGTCGAAGGAAACGACGAATCGCTGTGGGAAGATGACGGCAGCCCCACCCGGCGACACCTGGCCCTGATCATGTGGGCCTACACGCCGGACGCGGCTCGGGTGCGCCGTTGGATGAAGCGCGCAGCAACAGTGGACGGTGGTCGTCCCGAATCCGGACGGCCTCTGATCCGGGTGGAGTACACGACGGGGGAGACGGGGTGGGCCGAGTTGATCGAGCCCGAGGTGGCCCGGATCGACAACCACCCGCTGACACCCAAGCTCCGTTACGGGGATCTGGTTCGTCTGGGTCCTCCATCCTGCACCGATTGCAGGCTGCCCACAGTGTACGAGGTGATCTCCACAAACCGCGATGTACCGGGAACAACAGGAGGACCGCGCACAACGTACCGTCCTAGCCCTATGGCTCTCCATCTAGCCGCAGAGGGAGCGGCTGCATCGTGCCGCCACAAGGATCATGGTGTGGTCGGGTATGTGCGCGGGGACCATGTAGTGGTGCGGCTTACCCGGCCCGTGGGCGTTCCCCTCTGGCGAACCGTGGACGGTGTTCCCGTCGAGTACACCATCGGAGGGCTGCAGAAATGCTACTCATTCGCTACGCGGTGTGTGGAAGCTGAGGGGCCCGACATCTCGGAGATGGTAGACAACGCTGACGACGTGTCGTTCGACGAGGTCCGTGACAACGTCAAGGAGCCTACCCTAGATGATTGGGCCCAGGACATGGGATACGAGCTAGACCCCGAGGACGGGCTCACCCTGGAAGACGACTGGGCCGTCAGTTTCCACCGTGGAGTGTTCCGAGGCAGGCCTGCGTACTATGTGGTTCACAGCGGTATCGAGCACATCTGGACGTGGGACGACGAGTGCGGGGATCCACCTGCCCGCAAGGTAGACCCCTTCGACCTAACCTACCTGGAGAATCGGGCGTGGGGGCTGTTTAAGGGCCAGCCCGTCCGCGCCGAACCCCGGTGGATGAGCCCAGCGGAGATTCAGGCCCTGGGCGTGGATTTCTGGGACACGGACCCGTCCCAAGAGTACGAGCACCGGGCGGCCCGCTACGATTTGGAGGGACCGGACTCCATTGTGCTGTACGACGGTCCCGACGGATGGGTATCCCCGGACGACATCGACGTGCTACAGTGGGCTGTCGAACGCGAGGTCGATCGTGTACCCGTTATTGTCGTCAACCCGGAGTGAGGCATGACTCTCCACCCGATGTTCGTGGCCTTCCTGGTTTCCACAATGGGGCTTGCCATGTTCACCATGTGGACCCTGGGGCGTAGTGTGCGCAGAATGGCAATCCGGCTCCTTCAGGCGGAGAAGCACGTCGCGGAGTTAGAGCAGAAGATCGACTTCGTAGCGTCCCGACCTATCACGGGTGCCAATGTGAAACGGGAACTGCGGCCCCTACCTACGATCAAGCCAGTCGACGTCGGTGGGGACCAGGTAACGCTGGAGGATGCCGAGTCCGCCTAGCTGACGCCGCAGTCCGGGCAAACGTACTTCCCGTCTCTAATGACCATCAGGGATCCGCAGCGGCAGCCTGGAAAATTTTTCTCAAGGCGATACCCGACGGTCCACCACGCCTTGCCGTCGCGACTTTTGAACTGCGTCTTCTGAGCGGCCAGCAGCCATATGGCCCAGGCACCGATAGCATCGGCCTCGTCTAAGATCCTCCGAGCCCGCGCTACCCCGTCCGCGTCGGATATATCCTGCAGTTCCCAGCAAGCATCGATCGCCGTGCGCAGTACATCCTTCGGATCGACGCCGAATTTTACCTGCCGGTCGCGCAGGCGGCTCCGTACCACGAAGGAGAACAACTCCCAATCGGCTGCCTCAATCCTCTCTGCCAATTCCTCCATCCGCTTGTGCAGCACCGTCGCCCACACTTCGAGGTGGGCATTCAGGTCCTTCGACCGCTGCCCGAGGACAGCCGCCGCGCCCGGCGTTGGGTATACCTGCACCCGCTTGTGTTTAGTGGCCATGCTACAGATCCAGGCGTACAACCCGGTCGATGAAATCTTCGCCGTCCGGCCCGCGGTAGAACGGCTCAATCCAAATCCACTTCCGCAGCTTGCGACCTGTACCATGGGCCTGATGCCGCCAGTGGCCGCGGACACGTACACGATGTTGTAGCCGTCTCCCCATCCGCCGGGCGCGCTCCTCGACCTCCCGATCGGTGAGCATCTTCGTCCGCGTTCCGAGGTGGATGTAGTTGTAGAACCGTTCCTTGTCCCGACCGCCCTTCCGTTTCCCCTTCCCCTTTCCAGGCTCCTTAAAGTTAGTCGTGGCGGCGTCTACGCGGTTGCCGGTGGTGAGGTACACAATGAGGTTGCGGAACATCGCCTCACGTTGGGCCACCTCTTCCATCTCGCTCGGGGTACTGTAGGCAGGCGGGTCGTCCACGTTGAGTGATCCAAACCACGTCTCGCCGAAGGGAACCTCGCCCTCATGCCGCTGGACCTTCTTCCCAAAATGGGCGTCCATCTGGCGGTACCAACGCTCCTGCCCACGCTTCCCAAGGACGTCGAACTGCTCCCAGAGAATCAGTGCTGGGAACGTGCTCTTGAAGTCGAATGGGCGGTCAGGCCAGTACCGGTCCAGCCACTCTACCACCCGATCAAACTCGATAGCGTATAGCTCTTCTCCACTGGGCCACTTGATGACGATGGCCCCCTCGGGGAGGCGCAAATCCTCTTCGGTGAGGTGCGCCGGAGGTTCGGTCTCTGCCAGGGCATCCGCCAGATCCTGCGTCACGACGTAGCGGGCAACCGGCGTCCGCGCACTGCCGTCGAAGGCTCCGGCACGCATGAACCCAAGCAGCAGCGCCAACGGGCCGTTCATGTAGCGCCCCGGGTGCTCCAGGTCGTAGATAGCAATCAGGTCGTTGACGACCTCTGAGAAGGGCATCCCTTTGGGGAAGAAATCCTTCACTCGCTCGTGCAAGAACCGGATCTTAGGGTGCTTCATAGAATCCCTCACTCTAGTTGGGCGGGGTGCCCGGATGGTTCGCGGTGTACCAGTCCACGAGGCGGGCTAGATAGTCGTCCGCGTGCGCGACCCCATCTCGGCTGGGGGCATCTAGAATTGCCCACCAATCCGAGGTGGCGTCCTGGCCCAGATGGTCCAGGAGCAGGTGGCGAATATGATGAAGGCCCTGAACGACACCCTTGTCGATACGGGGTCGGTGGGGGACGTCGATTGGCTTGATGGAGGACCGTTCGTTGTAGTGGGCCTCGTACCACTCGATCAAGTTCACGATGTACGCCCCGGCCATAGTAGCATGGGCCCGTTGGGCTTTTTTGAGTTCTCTCCACCAGGATGAAGTAAGCGGTTGGTCGAAATGGTCCAGAAACAGTGGCTGTAGTAGCCGCAGTCCGCGAACGATGCGTTTTCCTAATCGGGGTCGTTTTTTCATCGGGCCTTCGGTCCACGTATAGGGAGGGTCTGTATAGTACAGCCGGTACTCGGTATAGTTTGAGGGGTACACGCCGCTTACGCCAGGGTGGAGATGTCCCGTGGGTAAAGTGCCGAAGAAGCTGTTGGGTAAGGTCCACCACCAGGATTTCCTGGATCTGGCTCAGGATCTGCCGACGAGTTCGGTGGACGTGATCGTGGCGGACCCGCCCTACGGTAGGGGCTTCCACCGTGGTTCGGGTGCGGCCTCGAACTACCAGGCGGCCGAGGGGCGGAACAAGAACCCCGACTTTCGGATTCAGGGCGATGGTGATCCTAAGCGGGATGCCTGGGCCGCGCAGATGTACCGGGCGGTGAAGCCGAGCGGTGCTGTTTACGGGTTCTGCGACGAGAATACGGTGGACGCGTGGGTGGTGGCCTATAAGGCTGCGGGGTTCAAGGTCAAGAACGTGCTGGTGTGGGACAAGCGGTGGGGGTTCCCCGCAGGCGATAAGTACGGTACCTACGGGAAGCGCGTGGAGTTCATCCTCTTCTGCGTCAAGGGAAAGCACAAGCTGCGCCGAGGTCGGCACCCCTCCCTGATCTCGTTCGCCCGTACAGGGGACAGCCAGCCGACTAAGGGAAAGTACCCGACGCAGAAGCCTGTGGAACTTGGGATGTTCCTGATCGAGAAGTCCTGCGGCCCTAAGGGCATTGTGTTGGAGCCGTTCGCCGGGTCTGGGTTCGCGAGCAAAGCCGCGTCCTGTTTGGGGCGCAGCTTTCTTGGGTGTGATGTGAACAAGAAGGCGGTCAAGCTGGCCAACCAGGGGTGCGCGTCGTGCCCTGTGATGCCCGAGGAACTGAAGCTCCCAGTGAAGACAGTGGCGGGGCCGTATGCGGGAAAGTCCTGGGTCGAGGATCTGCTCGTCGAGATTGATGCCTTCTTGGCTGGGCGCGGTGCTCTCCCTGTAGACCTGCGGGAGGAGATCTGGCCTATCGGGCAGTTGGTCCCCACCGAGATTCGGCGGCGCGACCCATCAGCAATTCCGGCCCTGGCAACGGTATTCGAGCACGGGTGGCCCGAGGAGTTCCCGCCCATCTGGGTAGACTCCAAAGGGCAGATCATCGACGGGCACCACCGTTGGGAAGGGGCTGCAGCAGCGGGGTTGCAAGAGGTTCCTGTCCTGGTGGTCGACTATGATCTGCTGACGCTGCTGCAAGAGGAGTTTGATACACCACGGGTCGAGGCGATCTTGGTACTGATGGAACACCCAGCGAACCGGGGTGTCGAGGTGACAGTGCCCGAGAACATTGTGGGCCATCCAGCACCAGTCGGACCGGTAGTGGTAGCAGGGCCTCGTGGCGGTCCGTTTAGCCCTGAGGGCAACTTCGAGGTTCAGCCGCACAGCAGCCTCCCCAAGTGGCCTCCGTGGTGGGACCTGGAGGGGCGGCAGTTCCTGTGGCTCGGTTGGTTCGTATTGAACCGAGCGCTGCCCTATTACGAGCAGTGGGCAACGGATACTGGCAGAGCGGAAGGGATACAGACAATCCGGGCCCTATGGGACGAAACAACACGGTTGGCCCAACGGGACCCGGAAGCGGATCTAATTCGAGTCCTCACTAGGATGCGCTACCTCCCGCGGTCGTCTGACAGTGTTGGCGATCTCGTCCCTTCGTGGATCCGCGGGGCCTGGGAGAAGCTGCTTACCTACTACGCTTGGGTGCCGGATTCGATAGACCGGGAGTTGTGGCAGATCGTCTATGGGAAGACGGAGGGGCCGAAGATTCTGGACACGGTGATCCGGGATGCGGGTCTGGGTGTAGCTGTCTATAACGATCCTCAGATGGATAACGTGGAGGAGCAGTTGTCCGGTTTTATGCGGGAGGTCTGGGAAGACTTCGTGAGTAACTGGCCCGACACTCGGGACACAGAGGCGGCCCCGACCGCGGTTCCGTATTGGGAGGCCATGTAGAGGTGCACGCTTGCTTCGTCCATACGGTTTTTCTGGAGATAGGTACGTGAGCGCAATCCTTCCCTTTCACGAAGAGCCTGTCGGCGACCCGCAGGGACGGCGCTGGCTCCACATGTACCTCAACGGGGACGTCCCTCGTCTATTCGGTATGCCTGCCTCACCTTCAATGCGGCGGCCTCCGTTGATGACTGCAGCCGGGGTCCGTGACCCGGAGTTGGACGAAGCGACCTTGGGTCGATCGAACGCCGAGTTGCTGCGGGTTGTGTATCAGCGGGGAGCTATCAGCGACCGTCTGGCTGGTCGCGTTATCTCCGTACAGCTTGGGCGCTCCGACGGGTCGGATCCATGCCGGGTATACCTTTCTCTTGAGGAGCCACTGCCGCTGAACATCGTGCCGTGGTCTCACATGGGGAAGTCCCTGCGGAACATCTCGATGCTGTCTACCACGGGGAAGATGGCGTGCCCCAGCTTTTCCCTTCCTGCAGGGCCCCCCGCCGCAGGGGGATCCTGCCCAGCCGCTCGGTGGACGTGTTCTCCGGGGGCGGATCGACTTCCCCCCGGCGTCAAGGAGATCTCTGGGGTAGACGCGGACCCTGGCGCGTCTGTGTGCCAACAATGCTACGCAGTGATTGGGAACTACGCACAATCGTCGATCCAAGCTGCGTTGGCGATCCGGTATCTCTGGACCAAGCAGGCGCTCCAACAACCGGCAGGGGACTCCCGTTTCAGCAACTCGTTTGTCGAGACCTTGGTAGCGGCGATTGAGGGGGAGAACTTCGACTCGTGCCGGGAACCCGACCAGCAGCGATACTTCCGTATCCATGACTCCGGGGACTTCTTCTCGGCGGATTACTTCCGGGCGTGGAAGGAGATCGCGGACCACTTCTACAGCGCGAAGCCCCGGGTTTGGTTCTGGGCCCCGACGAGGATGTGGGCGGTTCCGAAGTGGGTTGACCTGGTCAACGAGGTGAACGCGAAGCCACGCAATCTGACCATCCGCCCTTCCGAATACTACCTGGAGGAGGATCCCATCACGAAGCTCGGTCCTGGGTGGGCTGCGGGGACGTGTGTTTTTCGCAAAAGGTCCATCCCGGAAGCGATTGCGCAGGGGCGGTTCGATTGGAATTGCGAGGCCTACTCGACGTTGAGCGATCGGCACACGTGTGTCGAGGCGATAGCCCCTAACCGTAAAGGGGAACCAACGGATACAATCGGGTGCCGCGCCTGCTGGCGAAATGGCAACCTCAGCGTCAACTACACGTTCCACTAGACCATGCACCTACAGCCCCGCCAGTTCACCATCCCGCCGCGCCCGTTAGGTCCGTTGATGATACGGCCGATGCCGGGGTTCCGGTATTCGAGCCAGAGTGCGTCCAAGCCCTGTGCAAGCATCACCACAGGTAAAGGGGAGCGGAAGCACTGCCCACTGGAGTTCGTGGTCGATCGTGGGAGGACGTATCTGCGCCTTTGTGAGACGGAGAAGGAGCCAGGCCGTATGGTTCCTGTCTCCGGGTGGGAGGATGCCCTGTGTAAGGCCGACGACTTCTGCCGTCACTGGACCGAGCGTGGTGTCTTCAAGGGAGCATCTTCGGGCGGCCGTCCCATCTCGCGGAGTCGGGTGGGCGGTCCTCCACCTATCTATCACGACCCACCGAGGGATTGGTGGTACTACAACGATCCTGCAGATCCATCGCAGCGGGGTCCGTGGACCAGTGGGCCTCCTGCCGAGAGCGATGCTGTAGACCCGGACCTTTGGCTCTTGGTCCATGGGTTCCCGCCCAGACCATCCACGGAGGAGTGGTCGGTCATTCTACGGTACCAGTCGGCGGCTCCTGTAGAAGTGCTGCGCCGCTTCATGGGGGCGCTCTCCCGTATGCCGCGTAAGGCTTGGGATCGGATCATTTGGGCCAAGCAAACGCTGGCATATCTACTGGGCCACCCCAACGCCACGACCGAGCTACGAGCAGCGGTAGAGAAGGCTCTGAGCAGGTGGGAAGAGGCGGACGAGAACCGTCCTCTTCCTGTGATCATCCGGGTGTTCCAGGGCGATGCTGCGTCTCGTGCGGGGGAAAACACGATTGCTATCTTCCCGACGATCCCTGCCGAGTGGGACACGTACGGCCGCCCGATGGAGTCGTACATGCGGGTAGGCGGTCACGGGGCCGCGGACTACCACCGGCTGACGGCCCCTTCAGGGAGTAGCTGGGGATCTGCTCCAACCCGCAAGGCCAAGCCGCATGAGGTGGAGGCCATGTTGAAAGTCCTCCGGGAAGCGGGATACGACAACAACATGCGAGTCTATACAAGGCTAACGCCCGAACTTTTGTGCGAGTACGACGCCAACCAGCAAGCACTGCGGCGCGCAGACGAAGCCGAACGGAGGTAGAGAGATGCTTCTTCCGGGAATCCCAGGGACCACGCAAGTGTGGCCCAATCGTGCGGCAGGTGCAGAGGCACGAAGGGCTCAGGTTTCAGGCCCTCCCACGGTTGTGGGGCGTCCGCGGTGGCCCCGTCGACCAGGGATCTTTCCGAACAAGCCTGGTTCGTGGGTGGTCACGCCTCCCCGGATCCGACCGTATGCTCCGTGGTCGCGCTACGGGCCTGGGTACTTCCCATACCCATATCAGAAGGTGCCGGTGGAGTTGATGGGTCTACTACAGCCACAACCGCAGACCTCTACTGCCCCGCGACCGCCTGCGCCGCAGAAGCTCTACGGCCCCAAACCGTCAAAGGAGCAGTTGGCGAGGTACTGCAGTACGCTCTACCGACCGTTCTGCCGCACGAGCCAGGACCCGCAATACTGCGCCCACTATCGGGACATGTGTTCCGAACCGCTCCTGCCGGTTCCTCCAGTGGCCGTCGCGGGTAGAAAATTTTTCCAGCAGATGGTCGTGGCCGGGATGGTCGTGGGGCAGCCGACGGTGCGCCCTGCCCCTAGCCCTGGGCCGTCGCCGGGGTACTCGTCCAACATGAGCCCTCTCTACGGACGGCCACAGGTCGAGATACCCCCGTGGGCCCTCGGGGGAAGGCCGAAGCGTTCGAGCCGGGGTGGTTGGGCCACATGGTGGCCTGCCTACCCGTGGGGCGGCGGCCTATGGGGGTGGGGCCCGTGGTACGGCATCGAGCCGATGACAGTCCCTGTGGGTCCGCGGGCCGTCGAGGAGCGGCCTCCTGCGCCCCAGAAGATCTACGCGCAGCCCATGTCGGAGGCCGACGCCAAGCGCTACTGCAAGACCTTCTACCGCCCTTACTGCGCCGACACGAGTGACCCTCGATACTGCGAGCACTACCGAGAGTTCTGTACCACGCATGCCGCATGACTCGTCTAGGCTCCATACAAGTATTTGGAGATCCACCCATGCAGCGGAAGCGCCGCGCCAACCAGGTAGGTATTGCTCCCCCTGCGGGGGAGATCGACGTCACGGTCTATTACCGCGGGGGCGGCGACTTCGGGCAGGAACTTTCCGCCCTAGCCGAGTCCTATGGTGTCGAGTGGGTCGGCGATGGTTGCATGATGACCGGCGACGATGCGGGCGAGTGCGATATCCAATGGGGCGGATTCCCAACGAAGAAGGCCGCGGCCGAGTTTGGGAGGAAGGCCAAGGAGATCATCCTACGGTGGCAGGGCACATTCCTACGGGCGGAGGTGCAGGGGTTCCTGGAAGGCCCAGGCGAAATCGTTGATCTGATGACCGTACAGGGCCCGGCCCGGGAGACTGGGTGGAAGCCAGACGAGACCGGTTTCGCCTCGGCCGGGGAGTGGATGCACGCCGACGAGGATACGTACTACCCCGAGCGCCGGGCCATCTACGACCTGGCCCGCGAGCGCGCCGCGTGCCTCGTGGCGGAACAGTACCCGGAATCGGTGCAGGCCGCCCTCGATGCCGGGGAGACCTTTTTCGTCGAGAAGCGCCGTCGTCTGGAGCGGGACTGCCTGCCTGCAGGCCGCAGCCGCGCCCAACGTGCAGGGCGTAAGGGATACGCCCGCGGCAACGTGTTCCGGCTGCTCACGTCGATCACCGATAACATCCTCTCGGGCCTCATCGCTCGTCTAGGGCCGTACCTGGAGGAGATCCCGGGGATCGATCGAGAGATCATGGAACCAGGGGAACAAGTAGTAGCGGGACCTCCCGTAGACGGGGTCACCATACGGATCAACCGCGCCGAAGGTACCTCTGCCATGCTCGACCGCGGGCACGGGCGTGCACTAGCCCACAGCTTCGACGAAGCGAGCGCCGCGTTGTCCCGCATGGCCCGCGAGGATCCACCGCCCGAGGGCGGCGGCTACGACAAGGTTGACATCGAGGTCGAATGGCCCGACGGGTTCGTCAAACGGGCGCGCTTTGACCTGGAGTACCGGCACCGTTACGGGACGAATCTCCTCCGGGAACTTCGGCAGGAGGCAGAGTTCTGGCTCGGGAGATGGTGCCCTCCCCACATGACCGAGGAGGAGTATCGGGGGCTCCTCCAACGGATGCCCATCACTGCCGAGCAGCGGGGCTACTACCAGGATTTGCTGGCCCGTCTAGCGCGGGGAGAGCATGGTAATGGGACCACCGCAGGGCCAAGGGCGAAGACCAAGAAAAGGAAATCCAGGCCGCGGAAGAAGAGGATACCGAAGGGGTATCAGTCCAAATGGGAGTGGTACGCCGACGTGCTCCGGAAGATCGGGAAGCTGGAGAACTACCGTGCCGTCGAGGCAGGGGAGGATGGGCGGAAGGCGGGGTTCCGATATCGGGCCTTCATCCAGAATGCGCAGCGGGTCGAGAACCTGCCGGACACCTTGGAGATCTACGACCTGGAAGAAGACCTGCGGGACGCCAAAATCGGCCCGGCAGCGATCGAGGTCATCTCCGAACTGGAGACCACTGGCCGATCCTCACGCCTCGAAGACCTCGAACAGGAGCTTGGTGCGGAGTTGGCCGAGATCTTGGCAATCGAGGGCGTAGGCCCAGTGACAGCCAAGAAGATCCTCGAAGGGGAAGTGGATCGCCCGGAGGCTAAAGCAGCGGGAGGGAGAATCCCCCTGTCTAAGGCGAAGAAGATCGCGGAGGAGCTAAAGGCCAAGCTCAAGGATGAGTTCCAACGCTCCTTGAAGGTCGAGATCGCAGGCTCGGTCCGACGTGAGGACCGGTCCGCAAAGGACGTGGATATCCTCCTCGGCGACGTCGAAGCTGCTGACGTGAAAGACTTCGTCAATGATTACGCCGAGCAGGTAGTCCGGGCCGGACGGAAGCGGATCGATTTTGTCTACAAGGGGATCCCGGTCAACTTCCTCATCGTCAATCCGGAGGATGCGCCCGACGGCGACTTCAAGTCCACTTACGCAGCCGCGCTGCTCCACTTCACCGGACCGGCCGGATTCAATCAACGGATGCGGAAGGCGGCCCTCCAACAGGGAATGAAGCTGAACGAGTACGGGCTATGGTTCCGGGCGACCCCCGACGAGCGGGCTACCCCACCCAAGGACCCATCCGAGAAAGCCATCTTCAAGGCGTTGAAACAGCCGAACTACACGCCGCGGGGCAGAACACGGCTCGACTGACCAGTAGGTTCGGCTTATGCTTACTGGGAGCCTACCCCACGGATTCTCCCTCGGTAAGCGCTATGGCCCGCAAGGAAACACCAGTCGAAGCGGATGTGCCTCCCCTGACTCCACAAGAACGCGCTGCGCTTCTGGAGCAGGCCGGGGAGGCCTACTTCGTGTTGTGTGTAGGCGACCCGCAGCCTGAATTGGGGGCGGACCACAGCAGGCAGTATTGGCTCGTGCGCCAGATGTTCTTCCACCCCGGGGTTGTGCCCCCCGGGACTCACAAACGTGCGGAACTGCAGAATGCCAAGAGCCGAGCGGACGCCATGTGGGAGGCGCTCCCGAAATACATGGTGACGGACCCCGACCTGTGGAAGTTCCCCGAAACACGACTGTCACAGGCTGCTATCAATCGCCATGCGGCTGTACTGCGCAAGGCCGCCAAGCAAATCAACTCGAATCGGTACCCAGAGATGGCAGATCCTGACATGATGTTCATGGACCTGCCAGCCGTGTCATTCGTCTCCGGGTGGAACCCGGACGAGGGTACTGTAGAGCCGGAGTACATCGGTTGCAGCGAGCAACAAGTCCCATTTGCCCTGTCGCTGCATGTGCGCCCCGATATGATAATGGCCCCGGAGGTAGCTGTTTCCGCACTGCGGCGTATACTCGGCGGACCGGCGGGCGAGTACCTATGCAAGGTACTGCAGGAAGATCCAGAGTTACGGGACCTCCTGAGCGACGAGGAACCGGTACGCCTGATCCTCCCGACGGTGAGGCCATTTAGAAGTGCGGCCCCGACCGAAAGGATGCGATACCCCTCCTACCGCAGGGTGAAGGAGGCAGTAAACGCCCGGTTCCATCGAGTCGAGTTCGATGTTCGGTGGGTGGACGGCTACTGCTACGTGACGCTGTCGGAGTTCCACCCGGACGGCAGCGATGGTCGATTTATCTGTCACGAGAGTCCCGAGGCCGGTGCCGACTTGGGTTTCCTGGAGGTCTGATGCGCACAGCGTTCAAGAAGAGAGATCTGGACCGCAGCCTACGCGCCGGGGACGTCACGGTGGCGATCGACATGGTGGACGGTACTGCCTACATCCAGGAGTCCGCGGCTTCCCCGCCGTACCTTCACCTGTTCCCGGTGGAGGGAAGTCGAAGGGACGGAGCGGCCCGTGTAGCGGGGCTGTCGAAGATGAGCCCCACCCTGTTCGACCTTCTGAAGGTCCTGGTGGACTACTGCCCAGCCATCCGGGAGTACCGGTTGCAGTTCACCGCTTCGGACGCGCCGTTCGAGTCCGATATGCGGGTCGTCGACTTTCTGGGTGAGTGGCAAACCTCCAGCAGGCAGGAGTTGTTTCTGTACCTGGGGACGGCAGAGACGGTATCCACAAATCACCCAGGCGGCAACCTGCTGCACGTACACCCTGGGGCCGCAGCGGCGTACGCCAACGCGCAGAACTACGGCGTGGCCGATGCGTGTGTGTACCGGATCAAAATCGGGGACCGTAGCTCCCTGTACCCGGACCCATCCCTCTGGAATGTGGTGGCAGACCCCACCGTGGACCTGTCTCTGGAGATCGGCGCGGTGCTCCTAGAGGGCCCTGTCGGCCGCGCCAACATCGTGGACACCTGGAAGTTGCAGGACGGGCACTGGTCCCGCGAGCGGTCCAAGACCCCCGCGACGGAGCTTGGGATCACGGCGGGGTGGTCCCCCCACCCGCAGACGGGCATCGTCATGTTCGATGACCCTAAGACAAGCATCCCGCCCGTCGTGGAGGACGCTATCGAGGCAATCGCCACGGGCCTCGAACGGTCCCATTCACCGGACGAGTGGGTAGCGACCCAGTTCGATGGGAAGGAACCCAAGCACCAGGTCGCGTTCCTGCGTGTGGTCTACGAGTTGGCCAAGCAGCCTAGGAGCGCCGACCTGCGATCCCCCACACTCAACCGCGACCACGCGCAGGAAGCGTGGAGGGAGTACAAGCACCGCCATGGGGGCGTACCCGCACCGACGGTCGACACGCCGCCGCCACCTCCCTCCTACCAGAGGTCCCCGTTCGGGCCGCCCTCTGATCGACGGGAAGGACTGTTCAGTCGGTACCCCGGAGGCGCGCCTTCTCCGGCTCGGCCGGACTTCAACCCCTACCGAGGGCCACGGGGCCAACAGCCCCCGCCGCGACCGCCGTCGCAGCGGCACCCCGCTGTGGCCGCAGCGACTGTGGACCCGTCACCCTCATCGGTGGACACCATGGTGCTATACCCGGTTGCCAGTGAGACTCCCCCGACAGTGCGGTGTGCAGGGGCGACCCTGATCATCCCGGTAATCGAATACGAAGATGGCTCGCTGGTCGTCTTCAACGACGACGGCCAGGACTTCCCCATCGAGGTGGACCGTGGGTGGCTGTGGATCCCAGACGTCGAACGAAGGGAGCCCGAACCGATTGCGATCCGGGCTCCTGATATCCATTCGGACGTGGTGCTACAGGTACTAGCGAGTGATGGCCTGATCCTTCAGCGCAGCAGTCAGGGGTGGCGGATACTATCGACAGCGAGCGGGCAGGCTATAAACACCCCTCACCGTAGCGGGTTCCGGCGTTAGCTGCCCCCAGCAGTCAGCTTGGACGGAAGCGGCTTGACGGGGGCAATGTCCTTGACGGGCCTCGCCAAAGACGCTGGACGGTCCCCGAGGTCTACTTTCTCCGCGACGTCGTCGTCGGCTTCGGCCTTGCTGAGTTTGGCGAAGACCGGCATCCAGATGACGACGCGGAGGACCAGCGCTCCGATCAGGGCGACGAAGAATCCCATTGTGGGGAAGTCCATTTTTTGGGTGATGTACCCATTCCAGAGGGCCATGATGCCCAGCATCACGAGGAACGTCTCGACCGCGAATCCGAGCCCTTGGGCCAGGAACGTCAACAGGTTGTGCAGGAAGCGGAACAGCATGGGTTTCTCCTAGGCCTTTACGATGTGGCAGTTGGGAGCGTCGATCCCGTCCATAGCGTTGCGGGTGTCGACAATACACGGTAGGTGTGCGGCGAGCCACGGGTAGTCGACGGCGTCATGGTCCGTGATGATCACGGCACACTGGATGGCGTCGCGGAGCCACTTCCCCTGGTTCTTGCCGAGGTTCATGCGCGGGATCTGGATCTCTCCGAAGCGGTGGGTGTTCCAGGACGTATGCTCCACGTGGGGGTCGTGGAACTGGAGGTTGGCTCCTAGCTTAGAAAGCCGG
>Ga0180431_10005524_pt1 | contig 15363 bp, 13 predicted proteins | sample SS_ome_11_FD_132459 | JGI IMG/M metagenome (GOLD analysis project Ga0180431, IMG submission 132459) | Hypersaline lake sediment archaeal communities from the Salton Sea, California, USA - SS_1_MS_1 metaG | ecosystem: Environmental > Aquatic > Non-marine Saline and Alkaline > Hypersaline >... | reverse complement strand
CGGGCGTCGCCACGATCACCGCGTCGATATCCTTGTCCTCGAACACGCGCTCGTACTCTTCGACGCGTTTCACCGTCCGCCCGCGCCTCGACGCGAGTTGCTTCGGCGTGGTCACGCCCCGTGTGGGGTCCACGTCGCAGACGCACGCGAACTCAACGTCCGGGCGGGCCGCGAAGTTCCGCGCCACCGACGAGCCGCGTCCGCCGCACCCGATCAGGGCCATGACGATCCGGTCGTTCGCCGAGGCCGCTCGCGACAGCTTCGGTTGGGACAACACGCCCGACCCCGCCCCCAGCCCGGCGATGCCACCGGCCGAACACTTCAGAAAACGCCTTCTGCTGATCCGCGACATGCCAGTCTCCCTGATGAGGTGTGACTCGATCGCGGTGACCACTATCAGTAGCCGCCATTGACGTGTCAATAGCGGGTCCCGTCCGTCCAGGTGGGTCGGTTGGCCTTGCTTGATGTTCTGCGCTGAGGGTGTACGCTGCGTTTCCTCAAGAGGCCTCGACTTCGACGGGCCCGGCCATCCGAATTCGGGGTGGGCGCCGTCCGTCCGAAATGGTCGGTTTGCGGAGACGACCCATGATTCCCAGACGCCAGGTAAAACCGGCCGTTTCGATGTTGGTGTGGTGCGTTGGCGGTGTGCTGTGCGTTCAGACGGCCGCTGTCGCTGGTCCGATCGAGATGAGGCCCGGCCGAAAGCAACTGTTCCTCGACGACTTCGTCGTGCAGCAGATCTCAGGGCTGCGCCGCACCATGCATCGCCCGACCAAGCGCGGGGCCGTGCTCAGGCCCGACATCCCCTCGGACGGCTCGCTCGTGCAGATCCGCTCGGCCCCGATGTGGGTGCCCGACGAGCAGGTGTACAAGCTCATCTACATCGCCTACACGATGGACGATCACAGCACGATCGGCCCGGCGCTGGCGCTCTCGAAGGACGGCGTTCGGTGGGACAAGCCGCAGCTCGGGCAGATGGCGGTCCGCGGCTCTACCAAGAACAACCGCATCGTCATCGACCCCAAGCTGCGCTGGCCGAGCAACGCGTTCGAGAACGTGATCTACGATCCGGACGACCCGGACCCGTCGCGGCGGTACAAGGGCCTGCTGGGCGCGCAGGGGCGCGTCCCCGTCGTCAGCCCCGATGGCGTTCACTGGAAGAAACTGGATGTGCCCACCATCCCGTCCAGCGACGAGTCGCAGCTTGTCCACGACCGCGAGCACGGCCGGTTCCTGGCCATGCTCAAGACCTCCAACGAGTATGGCAGGGCGTTCAGCATCTCGATCAGCAAGGACTTTGTGAACTGGACCAAGAACCGTTTCCTGTTCGGCGCCGACGCGGAGGACCAACCGCTCGCCCTGGCCTTCATCCGAAACCGCTTGGTCGACCCGGGCCTGGCCAGGCCGGTGTTCGTCGATCCCGACCCCGCCGTCGGATGGACGCCGCCCGCGGGCAAGACGGCCCACCCCGCCTGGCGTGCGGAGTGCTACAACATCGCCGTGTTTCCTTACGAAGGGATCTACATCGGCCTGCTGATGATGTACTATCCGACCGGCACGTGCCTGCCCGACCGCAGAAACACCGACGGTTTCGACCTGATCCAGTTGGCGATGACCCGCGACCTAGTGCACTGGCGGCGTCTCGGCGGGCGGCAGCCCTTCATCGGCCCGTCGCGGGTCGATGGCGGACTGGTGGGCGTCTACGATCGCGGGCAACTGTGCGTGACGAACCAGCCCGTCGAGCGCGGCGACGAACTGTGGTTCTACTACACCGGCCTGAAGTGGCGGTCGAACCCGTACAAGCTCAACACCGACGGCAGCCCGCGCGACCCCAAGACGCTGTCACCGCGCGAGCGGGCGGATCGCCGAGACGGCTGGGGTGCAGCCTGCCTGGCCGTGCTCCGCCGTGACGGGTTCATCTCGCTCGATGCCGGTCGCAAGCCCGGCTACGTCCTCACCAGGCCACTGAAGCTCGCCGGCCACCGGCTGTTCGTGAACTTGGACGCGCCCGACGGCGAGGCGTTGGTGGAGATCCTCGACGCACAGGGCCAGCCGATCCGCGACTTCGCGCGCACCCAGGCCGTCGCCGTCCGAGGCGACGCCGTCCGCCTGCCCGTCCAATGGAAGTCCAACTCAGACCTGGTCCCCCTGGCCGGCAAGACCGTCCAAATGAAGATTCACCTGGCCCGCGCCCGGCTCTACGCCTTCTGGACGGAATAGCGATCCGGCAGGTCTCGCTTCGCTCGACCTGCCCTACCGCAGCTACCCGTCCATCACCATGCCGCCGTTGATGTCGATCATTGCGCCGGTGATATAGCCGGCGTGTTCGCTGGCCAGGAATGCGCACAGGTGTCCGACTTCGCTCGGCTGGCAGAATCGATTCAGAGGGATGCGACGGTAGGCGGCCTCGATCTGCTCGTCGCTGAGCGTCTGATGCAGCAATTCGGTGTCGACCATCCCCACGCCCAGCGTGTTGACGGTCACCTGGTAGGGCGCCAACGTGCGGGCGAGCGTCTTGGCGAACCCGATCATGCCCGACTTGGTCGCGGCGTAGTGCACGTGGCCGAACAGCGCCCCCTGCCGCGCAACGGCCGAGCTGATCAGGACGATCCGCCCCCACTGCCGCGCCTTCATGTCCGCGGCCACGGCCTGCGAACACAGAAACGCGCTGGTCAGGTTGACCGACAGCATCCGATCCCAATCCGCCAGCGAGATCTCGAAGATGTCCTTGGACTGCGACGTGCCGGCGTTGTTGACCAGGATGTCGATCGGACCGACGTCGCGGCGGAGGGTCTGGAACATCCCGTCGACCTGGTCTTGTTCGGTAAGGTCGGCCTGGGCGATCGTCGCCCGTCCTCCATCGGCCTCGATGTGTTGGACGACCTGCCGCGCCCGATCGAGGCTGTCGCGATGATGGACGATCACCGTCGCGCCATACTCGGCCAATATCTTGACGATCCCCGCGCCGAGCCCACGACTCGACCCGGTCACGAGCGCGATCTTCCCCTGCAACCAGTCGTCCGTCATGGTCGACCCTTTCAACGCATGCCGAGCATCTGCATGCCCGCGCGGATGTAGCCGAGGGCGTAGGCCATGCCGGTCTCCCAGGCGTTGTCCGCGCTGATGAACGGCGTGTGGTCGGGGATCAGCGTCCCGTCGAATCCGTTCTGGTGGTACGCCCGCAGGGCCTCGAGCATGTCGACGTAGCCCTCGTCGATGAAGACCTCGTCGAAGCGGGGCAGCGTCGCGCTGACGTTTCGGAAGTGGACGTACGCGATCTTGCCCTGTGAGGCAAACCGTCGGATCGTGCCGATGACGTCGACGTCGGCCATCTCCGAGACGGTGCCCTGGCAGAACTCAAGCTGGTTGCGCTCGCTGGGCACCAGATCGAGCAGGCGTTGCAGGTTGTCGGGACTAGTCAAGAGTCGACCGATACCGCGGAGCTTCGGTGTGGGCGGATCGTCCTGGTGGGCGGCCAGCGTCACGCCGGCTTCCTCCGCCACCGGGACCAGGTTCTGAAGAAACCACTCGAGTCGCCCCCACATCGTCTCGGCGTCGGTCGGTGGGACCGTGCCGTCGGTCGACCGGTGCGGCAGCGCGCCCATGCCCCACACGTCCTGGTGGTCGGGCGGCTCGTCGGTGGGGACCTTGTCGACGTCGAAGCTCCAGACGCCCGCGCCGCCGCGCCCGGGCCCGCGCTGGTGCGCGTCGCGCCAATGGCCCCACACACCGACGATGCTGAAATAGTAGCCCAGGCAGCCGATACCGGCCTCGCCCATGTTGCGAACCGTTTGCTGGACGTTGGCCATCTGCGCGTCCTGACCCTCCTCGCCGAGCAGGATGCGATCCCAGTGCGCGGGGGGCAGGTTCTCCACCGCGGCCAGTTCCAGACCGTGCTTGCCCGCGTCGGACTCCAGTCGCGCCAGGTCCTCCGTCTGCCACACCCCGTTCCCGGCCGGCAGCGGCATCGAGGCGACGACACTGTCGCAGCCGAGCTGCCGGGCCATGGCCAGGTGGGCGTCGTCCCAGATGTGGGGATACAGCCCGAATCCCAACTTCATCCTGCTACCTCCCGCGAAGGAGAGGGGCCCCGCGACCAGGCCCGGGCCGGCCGCCGTCAGCGGGCGATCTTGCGCTCGAGCACGGCGACATGTCGTTCGAGCGCGTCCAGTCGGGCCAGGATATCCGGCCCCGTGGCGGGCGGGCGGATGCGTTGACGGCTGGCGCGTTCCTGAGCGATGAGTCGCTTGGCAGTGGCAGCGGCGTCCTGTTCGACGGCCACCGGGGGAGTCGTCTCCTCGCGTGCGGCCAATTGCTCGCGTGCGGCATCGAGCTGTTCCTCGGCACGGGCGATCCGGGCCATGTCTTCAGCGTAGGCGTCGTCGAATGCCTGGGCCTGGCGCGGCGTCAGCCCGCGACGGCGCTTGATCGACTTGACGCGTTCGAACATGACCTGGAGCATGGCGCTCTTGGCCTGGCGGATCTCCCGCGAAGACTGCTCGATTTGCTGGCGGAGGGCGCGCAGGTCCTGTTCATCTCCCTGCGCCGCCGCCACAGGATCGGCGGGCGCGGCAGCGGGGGACTCCGACGCGGTGCCAGCCTGAGCGCGCAGATCGAGGTGGACAACCGCGGTGATCGCAACAGCCGTCACGCCGACCAGTCCGATGAACACACGTCGTTTAGCGAAGTGGTGAACCATGGCCATTTGCCTCCTGTCTCATCGCTCCCCAACCGACACCTGGGACGTTTACACCGGAGCTAACCCTTACACCACGCTTCGTGCCGCTGCGCCGAGGTGCTCAACCCGTGCGTCGCGACCGAAGCGCCAGCTAACGCGTCACACATGATAACACGAAACGCCCGCGCGCCTGTCATGGTCTGCCCAAGATCTGCCAACGGATGTTCCGTATTCCCGTACGAATGAGCCCGTCACCGCTTGCCAGATCTCTCCGAGACGCGTCTACCACAGGTGAACATAGATTGCAGCCAAGACAGCCGCCAGCACGAGCCACCACAGCCACAGGCTGGCGTATCAGCGCCGCGCTCCCTTGACGGTTGCGATGAAGGGGACCGTCACGATAGCCAGGTATAGACAGGCGACAGCGCCGCGCCGGCCGGCACCCTTCCACAGCGCGCCGCCCATCAGCAGGGCGCACTGGAACGAGCTGGTCCACGCCACGGCCGTCAGACCGCCGTAGACGGTGTAGGCCCCCGTGACCAGCGCGAGGATCCAAACGGCCGCCACCTTGTTGATGCCCCACATCACCTCCAGCGCGAACCCGCCGGTGTAGAAGACCAGCGCGAAGTTGACGAAGACGTAGCTGGCGATCATCAGCCATGCGTACAGCGACCGCGCCCGCCCGCCGTAGCGACGCTCGAGGTATTCGGGCATGGTCGTGATCCGGTTGCGGACGTAGAGCGGCACGAAGATCCACAGCAGGATCGAGAGCGCCGGGAAGACCGCCCATTCCCAGTTCGCCACCGGCAGCCCGAGCTTGTACGCGTAGCCCACCTCGCCGACGAACTGCTCGGAGCTGATCCCGGCCGCCACGATCGAGAAGCCCAGGGCGTACCACGGAAGCCGGTTCCCACCGCGGAAATACCCCCCCACGGTCGCCGCCTGACGGCGACCGGTGGCAAAGCCGATGACCACCACCGTGACGAAGTAGCCGGCGAAAAAGACCAGGTCGAACGTGCTGTACATGGCATCTGCAAGAGGGACATTCTGTCTCTCTGGCGAAATCAGGATGTCGCTTTTTTCTTTCCGCGTAGCCGATAGGCGGCCGCCAGACCGCCGGATGCGGTTTCACGATACAGCGAGGGCAGGTCGTGTCCGGTCTGCCGCATGACGGCAACCACCTCGTCGAACGGGATGCGGTGGCCGCCGTCCGAGAACAGCGCGTACTGCGCGCACGTCAGGGCCCGCGTGGCCGCGAAGGCGTTGCGTTCGATGCAGGGGATCTGAACCAGCCCGCCCACCGGATCGCAGGTCAGTCCCATGTGGTGTTCCAGGGCCATTTCTGCGGCGTATTCAGTTTGTCTCGCCGTACCGCCCAGTAGCTGTACGCCCCCCGCGGCGGCCATGGCGCAGGCGGTGCCGATCTCGCCCTGGCATCCGACCTCCGCCCCGGAGATCGAGGCGTGCCGCTTGACCAGGTCCCCGATCAAGCCGGCCGTTGCGAGCGCGTGCAGAACCGCTTCTTCGCCGCAGTCGATGGTCTCCTGCACGTAGCGCAGGACCGCCGGGACGGCGCCACACGAGCCGCAGGTCGGCGCGGTGACGATCACCCCGCCCGAGGCGTTCTCTTCTGCGGCGGCGAGCGCGTAGGCCGACAAGAGCCCCGTCCGCCGCAGGTGCGGGCCCGCGTCACACGCCTTCCGATAGAAGGACCAGGCCTTGCGCGCGAGCCCCAAGCCGCCCGGCAGGACCCCCTCGGCGCGAATGCCCTGGTCCACGGCTGCGTTCATCGCGTGCCATACGTCACGAAGGAACGGCCAGATCGCCGCGCCTTCGCGCTGCTCGACGTATTCCCAGAGCGCCTGACCTGCGTCCTCGCACCGCGCCAAGATGTCCGCCATGGTGTCCAGGTCGTAGACGGCCTGCTTCGACGGACGGTCTGACCCGTCCTGCAACGCGCCGCCCCCCACGCTGTACACCTGCCACGACGCGAGCGTGCCGCCGACCGCGTCCAGCGCCTCGAACCGCATAGCGTTCGGATGGAGGGGAAGCTGTTGTTCCGGCTGCCACACGATCTGGACCGAAACGGGGTCGAACGCCTCGCACAGCGCTACGTCGGTCAGATGGCCCTTGCCCGTGGCCGCCAGGGGTCCGAAGAGCGTGACCCGATACGACGCCGCGTCGGGATGTCGCCGACGGAATATCTCGGCCGCCCGGCGCGGCGCCATCGTATGACTGCTGGAAGGCCCCACGCCGATGCGAAACAGCTCCCGAATTGATTCCATTCGAGGCTCCTGTGACGGGCCCCGATCGAGCCCGCCACCGGCTGAACCACCCTCCCATTCCTCAGGTGGCAAGGACAGCCCGTCGTCTGTGCACCGTCGGCCCAATGGACGCCGCACGCGGCATGATAACACCAGGGACGCTCACGAGGACAGGGGATAGGACGAGCGCGACGCCGGCGCGCACGCAGGGACGCGGTGCCGCATCGCTTGTGCTTCGCCTTCAGAGGATCGGCGGTCAGTCGTACCTGGTGACCGGGCCCCGGCCGCGTCGTCGGGACGCGCAGGTCTCAGTAGGCGTACAGATTGCCGTAGGGTCGGCTGCTGCGTGGCGTGAGCTTGACAAAATCGCGACGGTCCAGCGCGCCGGTATCCAGACTGAACTCGTCGCTGTACTCGGCGAGCACCTCGCTGAGACTCGTCCAGTCGGCGTCGTCCGGCTCGCCGGCGCCCACCTCGGCCCCGAGCTGGTGGGGCTCGAGCTGGCCGCGGACATAGATCACGCCGCCGTGCATGCCCGTGCCGACGTATTCGCCGACGGGCGACTTTCCGGCCGACGCGCCCCCGCCGACGTCGAGGTTCAACACGATCAGGACGCCGCCGGCCATGTACTCGCCGAGGTAATCCTTCGCCGTCCCGCCGACCACGACGATGGGGAAATGATCCTCGAACGCCTTCATGTGGATGCCCGCGCGATAGCCCACGTAGCCGCGCACGAAGATCTTCCCGCCTCGCATCGAGTGCCCGACGATGTCACCGGCGTCTCCGTGGATGACGATCTTGCCGGCGTTCATCGTGTTGCCCACGCCGTCCTGGCCGTTGCCGTGGACGGTGACGACCGCCCCGTTCATGAACGCAGCCAGATCGTAGCCGGGAACGCCGTTGATGGTGATTTGTACGCTACTATTCAGACCGGCCCCGATGTAGCGCTGGCCCCGAACGTTCTCCAGCGTGAACTGCCGCTCGCCGCCCTCGATCGCGGCGTGGATCCGGTCGTTCAGATCGCGATAGTGGACCCCGTTCGCGTCGATCCTCATATCTCGATCCCCGTCCCCGAAACGACGTGCTTGCGGTACTCGCTCGGCAGCGAAATCAGCCCGAAATGCTCGGTCAGCAGCAGGTCCTTGAACCCCGACACGCTGACAGCGTTCTTGATCAGTCCCGTGATGATGCCGGCCCGGTCGATCTGGCCGACGAAGATCGCGCCGACGATCCGGTCGCCCTTCAGGACGATCTTCTTGTAGACGGCTGTGTCCTCGTCGAGGCTCGTCAAGGCCTCATAGCCGTCGTCGTCCGCCACCGTCACGCCCACCGAGATGGTCTTCAGACCGCAGATGTCCACCGCGTTCATCGCCAACCCGCCTTCGTACCGCCTATTCCCGCCGGCCATGTGGTTCCCGGCGACCAGGCCCTGACGGTAGGCGTTGGGGAAGATCGGGATCGGCCGCTTCTGACCGCTCAGCATGTCGGCCGCCTGGGCCACGTCGCCGGCCGCGTAGATCCCATCCACCGACGTCCGCTGGCAGTCATCGACCAGGATGCCCCGGTCCGTCTCGATCGCTTCGCCATTCACGATCCGCGTGTTCGGAACCACCCCGACCGCGAAGATCACCATCGAGCAGGCCAGCTCCGTGCCGTCTCGCAACACCACGCCCGAGACCTTGCCACCCTGTTGTCTGATCCGCTCGACCGTGGTCCCGCAACGCACGCCCACCCCCGCCTTTTCCAGCGACCGGCGAGCCAGGTCCGACGCGGTCTGGTCGAACGTCACGCTCAGGATCCGATCGGCCAGCTCCACCACCGTCGTGGTGATGCCGAGCTCGACGAGCGCCTCGACGGACTTGAGTCCGATCAGCCCTCCGCCGATGACGACGGTCCGGGTGACCTCGTGGGTCTCGATGTAGCGCTGGATGTGCCGCGCGTCGTCCCACGTGGTGAAGGTGAACACGCCCTCGGCGTCGGTGCCGGTCACGTCGAGGGGCACGATGGGCGTCCCGCCCACGGCGATCAGCAGCCTGTCGTACTCGATGGATGTCCCGTCGGCCGTCTCGATGCACCGCTTGTCCGCGTCGATCCGCGTGACCTCGACGCCCAGCATCGCGCGGACGTTGTTCTTCTCGTAGAAGTCGGGCGGGCGATACGGCATCCGCGACTCGTCCACCTTCCCGCCGAGCAGGTACGAGATCAGCGGACGCGAATAGGTGTGATGGGGCTCCTTGGCGATCAGCGTGATCGGCCCGTCGGGGTCGACCTCGCGAATGCCCGCCACCGCACCGACGGCGGCCGCGGAGTTGCCGATGATCGTGTAGGGCGCCTTACTCATCGTCGTCTTCACAGATAATGGCCTCGTTCGGACAGTTCGCCACGCATACCGGTACCTCCTCGCCCATGCACAGGTCGCACTTGGACGCCACGTGACGCTCGTCGCCGCTTCGTATCGCGCCGACCGGACACACCATGATGCACATCCAACAGCCGACGCACTTGTCCTGATTGCAGATCACCGCGCCCGTGTCCGGATCGCGGTGCATCGCGCCGGTCATGCACGCCTCGATGCAGGGCGCTTCGTCGCAGTGGCGGCACTGGATGGCGAACGATACCTGTCCGGATTGCTCGACCTGAACGCCCGGAACGATCGCGCGCCGTTCCTCCGATCGGAACACCTTGATCAGCTTCTTCGACTTGGAGTGCTGCACCAGGCAATGGATCTCGCACAGCCGACAGCCGAGGCAATACTCCTCTCTTGCGATGATCCTTTTCATGGCGACTACTCCCCGGCTGCCTTGATATCCAGCACCGATAGCTCGCGGTCCGTCAGCCCCACGCCGCGGAGGTGCTCGCGGTTGCCCCGCAGGCTCTCGACGGCGTTGATGCCCATGCCCCCCATCATTTCCTTGACCTCGTGCGCCCACCCCTTCAGCAGGTTGACCAGCCGCCGGGTGGCCACGTCCGGGTTCAGACGCTTGGTCAGGTACGGGTCCTGCGTCGCGATGCCCCAGTTGCACTTGCCGGTGTAGCACTTCTGGCAGACGTGACACCCCATCGCGACCAGCGCCGCCGTGCCGATGTAGACCGCGTCCGCCCCGAGGGCGATCGCCTTGACCACGTCCGCGCTGCACCGGAATCCGCCGGCCACGACGATCGACGCCTGATTGCGAATCCCCTCCTCGCGGAGACGCGAGTCGACGGCCGCCAACGCGAACTCGATCGGGATGCCCACGTTGTTCCGGATCATCGTCGGCGCGGCCCCGGTCCCGCCGCGATAGCCGTCAATGGCGACGATGTCCGCACCCGCGCGCACGATCCCGCTGGCGATGGCGGCCACGTTGTGGACGGCCGCAATCTTCACCGAAATCGGCTTGGCGTATCGCGTCGCCTCCTTCAACGCGTAGATCAACTGCCGCAGGTCCTCGATCGAATAGATATCGTGGTGCGGGGCCGGCGAGAGCGCGTCCGTGCCCGCGGGAATCATCCGCGTCGCCGAGATCGCGGCGTCCACCTTCTCCCCGGGCAGATGCCCGCCGATCCCCGGCTTGGCCCCCTGACCGATCTTGATCTCCACCGCCGCCCCCGCGTTGAGGTAATCGACGTCGACACCGAACCGGCCCGACGCCACCTGGACGATCATGTTCCCGCCGTACGGGGCGATGTCCTTGTGGAGCCCGCCCTCGCCCGTGTTGCCGAACGTGCCCGTCTCCTTGGCCGCACGCGCCAACGCGATCGAGGCGTGCAGGCTGATCGAGCCGTACGACATCGCCGAGAACATCACCGGGATCTGAAGCTCGAGCTGCGGTTCGATCTTGGTCGCCAGCGACGCCGACCCCGACGCACCGTCCGACGCGACGCTGTCGGGCTTGCGCCCGAGGTACGTCAGCAGCTCCATCGGCTCCCGAAGCGGATCGATCGACGGGTTCGTCACCTGGCTGGCGTTCAACAGCATGTGGTCCCAATAGATGGGGTACGGCTGGGGATTGCCCATGCCCGACAGGAGCACGCCGCTGCTTTCGGCTTGCTTGTAGGCGTCGCGCAGCAGACCGGGGGTCCAGCTCGAGTTCGCCCGAAACTCCAGCGGCGCATTCTTGATCTGAATCGCGCCGGTCGGGCAGAGCGTCGCACAGCGGTGGCAACCCACGCAGTTGCTGCCGTCGCTGAAGACGCACTCCTCGTCTTCGTCGTATTCGTGCACGTCGTTGGCGCACTGCCGTACGCAGACCTGGCACTGGATGCACTTCTCAGGGTCGCGCTCGACGATGAAATCGGGTTGAACCAACCACTTCTTCAACATCAGCCTCCTCGGGCTCGCCCGACAACATGCCGGCACGCGGGCCCCAGGTCCGCATCGGCCGAGCTACCCAGCCGCCTGGCCGTTTGTGAGCTCGCCGACGATGGGCACGCCGCCCTCGGCGTGCCAGATGCGCTCCACATCGGGGCACACCTCGCGGATGGCCCCTTCTTCACTGGCGATGTAGAGCCTGTCGTCCTTCCGTCCCGCCACCATCGGCCGGAGCTTGATCCGATCGTTGAAACCGATCATCCCCCCCTTGTGCCCGACCAGGACCGAAAACGGCCCGTTGAGCAGCGCCCCGCCGTACACGGTCCGGATCGCCCGCGTCGTCTCCCGCCGTTCCTCGCTCATCCGCTGGATCTGCTCCCAAAACGGCGGCGCCATGGCCGTGCACGCCGCCTCGAACGACAGCTTGTGCTTGCGAACCAGCAGGTCGAACAGATACGCCACCACCTCCGTGTCCGTCTGCAGCGTGCAGCGGTACCCGAAGTTCGCCAGGTACCTGCGATTGATCCCGTACGACGATATCTCCCCGTTGTGCACGATGCTCCAGTCGAGGATCCCGAACGGGTGGGCCCCCCCCCACCACCCGGTCGTGTTCGTGGGGAATCGCCCGTGCGCCGTCCAGGTATAGGCCTCATACTCCGCCAGCCGGTAGAACCGCCCGATGTCCTCCGGATAGCCCACCCCCTTGAACACGCCCATGTTCTTGCCGCTGGAGAAGACAAACGCACCCTCGATGCCTGCGTTGATGTGCATCACCACCTCGACGATGATGTCCTCCTCCGTCAGGTCGTAGCTCCGCTTGAGCACCTCCGGCTTGACGTCGACGAAGTACCGGTGAAGAATCGGGCCTGACTTGATCACGTCCAACGGCTGAATCGGAATCGACTCGTCTGAGTAAACCAGGCACTGTGCGGACAGGATCGACTCGGTGGCGTGCTTGGCCTCCAGATCGTCGAACATGACGTGCAGCGCGTACTGGTCTCGGTGCTCGGGGTAGATTCCGTACGCCGCGAAACCGCCCCCCAATCCGTTGGAGCGCTCGTGCATGTTGGCGATCGCGCGGATGATCGTCTGGCCGCCGAACCGATGGCCGGCCTCGGACATGATGCCGACGATCGCGCAACCGCTGATGTCCTTCTCGTTCCGTGCCCTTCGTCTTAGCACTTGGATGCCCCCAACCAGGCCTGCAAGGCCCTCGGGTGCAGTAACCCAGTGATAGAACCCCCGAGGCCCGCCGTCTATGTGAACTGGTTAGGCCATTGGCATGCCAACCCTTGCTTGGGAAGGGCGTGTCGGCCTAATGCGTTAGGGCACAATGCATTGGATTCGTCCGACCGGCCCGACGGAACGGGGTGCGGCGCATGGTGAGCCTACCTGACGGTAGGATCTTACCGAAAAGCCTACGCATGCGTTCGGAGAACACCCACCCACAGCGCCGCACCCCCCCCCAAAGATGGGGGGGGCCTGGCAATCGTCACGCGGTCACGTCAGCTGGACTTGCCCCCTCCCGGCCTAGGGATACCGATCTCGGACGCGCCTGTGCGCTAGGCCCCTAGCCGATGGCTGTCGTGCCCATCTCCCCGGTCCGGATCCGCACACACTCGGGTAGGTCCAGAACGAAGATCTTCCCGTCGCCGATATCGCCCGTTCGGGCGCCTTGGATGATGGCGTCTATGGCGGGCCGGACGAAATCCTCGTTGACGGCGATCTCCAGCTTGACCTTCCTCAACAGGCTGCCGGCCTCGACATGGCTACGATAGACCTCGGCGATCCCGCGCTGCCTGCCTCGACCGATAGCATCGGTCACGGTCACCAGGTGAATCTCCTTCTCGGTCAGGCGATCCAGGACCTCGTTCAATCTATCGGGCTGGATCACGGCGATGACGTATTTCATGCCTCGTGCTCCCTAATCGATGATGGTGTAGCCCGCCTCGCTGTGCTGGGTGAGGTCCAGGCCGATCCGCTCCTCACTCTCGGAGATCCGCAACCTGCCGAGCATGTTCACGAACAGCAGCAGCACGTAGGTCACGACGAACGAATAGACCATCGTGATCAGGACGGCCTTGAGTTGCACCCATAGTTGCAGCGGGTTGCCATAGAGCAGCCCGTCTGCGCCGCCGCCGTTGACTGAGGTGGTGGCCCAGATCCCCGTGGCCAGCGCGCCCCAGATCCCGCCGACGCCGTGTACGCCGAAGGCGTCCAGCGAATCGTCGTAGCCCAGCTTGGTCTTGGCGAACGACACCGCTAGCCAGCAGATGACGCCCGAGCCCAGGCCGACGCCGATCGCGCCCACGGGCGTGACAAATCCCGCAGCGGGCGTGATGGCCACCAGGCCGGCCACCGCCCCGGTGATCATCCCCAAGGCCGTCGGACGACCGTACTTGATCCAGTCCAATAGCGACCAGGTCAGTCCCGCGGTAGCGGTCGAGGTGTGTGTGGTCACGAAGGCGGCCGCCGCCAAGCCATTAGCCCCCAACGCACTGCCAGCGTTGAACCCGAACCATCCGAACCACAGCAGCCCTGCGCCCAGGACGGCGAAGGGCAGGTTGTGCGGCGGCGAGATCCCATCCGGGTATCCCTTCCGCCTACCAAGGAACAGAGCGGCCGCAAGGGCCGCCACACCCGCGTTGATGTGCACCACCGTCCCGCCGGCGAAATCCAACGCCCCCATCTCACCCAGGAATCCGCCCGTCCCCCACACCCAATGGCAGATCGGGTCGTAAACGAACGTGGCCCAGAGCACGGCGAAGAGGCAAAACGGACCGAACCGCATCCGTTCGGCGAAGGCACCGATGATCAAGGCCGGCGTGATGACGGCAAACATCGCTTGGAAGATCATGAACGCCTGGTGCGGAACCGTGTCCCCATAGTCCGAAGACGGCGTCAGGCCAACGGTATTCAGCCCCGCCCAGTCCAGGCTGCCCAGGATCCCGGCGCCGCCCATGTCCGGTGCGAAGGCCAGGCTGTAGCCGAACAAGACCCACTGCAAGGTGATCAGGCAGATGATGATCATGCACTGCATCAGGATGGATAGGACGTTCTTCCTGCGGACCAGCCCGCCGTAGAAGAACGCCAGCCCGGGCGTCATCAGCAAGACCAACGCCGCGCTCGCCAACACCCAGGCCGTGTCGCCTGTGTCGATTCGCGAGGGTGACGAGGACGCCTCGCCAGCCGTGTCAGCCGCAATGACCTGGCTGGCGTAGACGGAGACCACCAGTACCATGAGCACGATGATCGAAACGCGATGCATGTGTCGTGTCCTTCCTCAAGGGCCTCGGGGCGCCACCGTGCGATCCGCCGCCGTCAGCGGGGCCGTGATCCACGCGCAAGGTTCGGCTGAGACGCGTGCAGGCCATTGACGTGCCAAAGCGCCGGGGGGCGGCACGAATTGGTGCAAGGTGATGATACAGGGATAGTTGCGCGCATCCACGACGGACGGGCGCGTCGTGGGCCGGGACAGGAAATCCTACGTAGATGTGGGGATCGAGATTTCGCCCTACCTGCGCGTACGGAATTTCCTGGGGTCGATGCCATGCTTGGTGACCCGCAGGCCCATGACCCGCTCGGTGATGCCCAGGGACCGGGCGGCCTTGGCCATGTTGCCCCGCGTCGACTTCAGCGCGTCGAGCAACAGCTCCTGCTCGACGTTGTCCAGCGTGGCCTCGAGCGTGCCCGAGTGGACGGTGCCGCTGGCCTCGGCCGTCTGAAGCGTCGGCGGCAGGTGGTGCCCGTGGATCACGTCGTCGGTGCTCATCAGGACCGCGCGCTCGATGCAGTTCTCCAGCTCGCGGACGTTGCCGGGCCAGTGGTAGCTCATCAGCATGTCGATCGCCGGCGTGGAGATCCGGCGGATGGACTTGTGGTTGGCCTGGCTGTATCGCTCGACGAAGAAATCGGCCAACAGCACGATGTCGGTCTTCCGCTCGCGGAGCGGTGGGACGAAGATCGGGAACACGTTGAGCCGGTAGTAGAGGTCCTGCCGGAAGCGCTCCGACTCGGTCAGCTCTTCGAGATCGCGATTGGTGGCGGCAATGATCCGCACGTCGGTCTTGATCGTCTCGGCTCCCCCGACGCGTTCGAACTCCCGTTCCTGCAGCACTCGGAGCAGCTTG
>Ga0180431_10005523_pt1 | contig 15364 bp, 11 predicted proteins | sample SS_ome_11_FD_132459 | JGI IMG/M metagenome (GOLD analysis project Ga0180431, IMG submission 132459) | Hypersaline lake sediment archaeal communities from the Salton Sea, California, USA - SS_1_MS_1 metaG | ecosystem: Environmental > Aquatic > Non-marine Saline and Alkaline > Hypersaline >... | reverse complement strand
TCTTGAAGCCGCTGGAGGCCCGTCACAACGTCTTGAGACGGGATTTGGCTGGCCACGTCCCCGAGTTTCTTGAGCGCCTCCACACGCTCCCTGGCGGCTCTCAAATCGCGTTGAAGTTTCCAGTATTCCTGTAACTCCTGGCCCAGATCGCGGCCTTCCCGCACCCGCTCTTTGGTCGGCACCATCGCCGCCACTTCATCGAAACCCTCCAGCCGATCAACCTGCTCCCGAGCCTCCGTGTATTGCCGCTTGAGAGAAACCAACTTCTCACGCCCAGCTTTGACGCGATCGGCCTAATCGCGTTTCGTCTGGAGCCCCTCCAGTGTCGCGACAACCCCATCAAGCCCATCAAACATAGCCAGTTGTTCTTCAATCGTCTCCTGATCTGTCTTGCGCAGCTTGAGCGTCGCCATAGTCTGACGACGATCTGATTCGCACGCCTTGAGCGCCTTGTTGAGCACCGTAATACGATCGATGTTGGCAACCCCATCAGCAATTGCGCTTCCCGGCTTGTCCAACAGAAACAACGGTCCCGACTTCCACGCCGCAAACTGCGGCCACAGAGTCGCATTGCCAGCTTGGAGAGAGCCAACCCCGAAAGCCTCCAAGACCTGCGGCGGAGCCCCGGTCTTCCCCACCTTCACAAACTTCTCAGTGCTGTCCCCAACACGCAACTCATAATCGTTCTTGCCGCCACCCTTTTCCCACTTGACGTAGTGATCGTTCTTGCTGTCCGTGATCTCCACCGTGGAGTGCTTCGCCCCGTAACGGACGAACGACGGCGCGGGGTTTGTGAAGGTTCCCTGGATCGCCCGAACCAGCGCCGACTTGCCTGCGTTGTTCGTGCCGGTGAGAGCCGTGAACCCGTCGATGACGACGGTCGCATCCTTGATGCTCTGAAAGTTGCGAACCCGAATGTGAAGCATTACGCCTCGGTATCAGATTCGGGCTCCGGTGCGGTCCCCGGCGCACTCACGTTCGCAAGCATCTCAGTCAACTCATCTAGGTCGTCATCGCCATCATCCCCCTCATACACAAGATCGTCGTCATCCACTACAGGCGTAACCGTAGATCCCAGGTACGGCATGACCTGATCGTAAAGCGTCTGCATCGCACCTTCTTCCGCCATCATCTGCCGCCGAAACTTGTCCATGCCTTGAGTCTTGACATTCGTGTCGCCCTTGGGGCTGCTCCACTCCAACCAAGCGCCTCCCTTGTGGACGAGATTATGCGCAATCCCAATCTCAATGAGGGTCCGGTAGTCGTCAAAGCCCTCGCCATGCCGAATGTAGAGAGTCTCCTCGTTTCCTTGTTGAGCACTGACACGACACTTTTCGAGCTTCGCCTTAATTACAGCACCGATGACCCGTTCCTGTATCTGGTTGGTCAGCGGATTGACAGCCTTTGCCTTCTCGGTTTGGATACGCGTCAGCTTGAGCCGCAGATCAGACTGATGACCCCACGTTCTTCCGCCCTGGATCGTGTCTCCGGTAGCACCCTTACCACCCGCCGTGTTGATCTTCGTGTGAAGCTGAGCAATGCCAATGAGAGCCGTGCCTGTCTTGCCTGCCACGCTACGCAGCTTAGGCAGATACTTCGACCACATAGCCGCCACCAATCCAATCTGCCCAAGCTCCGCTACGTCCTTGAGATCGCTGTCCAGAACCTTCTGCGGAACACCAACACCCACCGGATCGAACACTACCAGATCAACGCCTTCTCTCGCCATCGCGTAGGCAATCGTCATGCCGATGTCGAGAGATGTAGGCTGAGCCAACACAAACTTACTCTTGTCTCCGATAGGGACGCCCAGCGCGGCAGCGTAGTGGGGCACGATGGCGTTCTCGTAGTCGATGAAACACACAGTGCCGCCGTTGGCGATGGCTGAAGCTGCGACGCTGAGAGCCAGAGTCGTCTTACCGCTTCCCTCATGCCCGTACAACTGCATGATGCGCTTTCGAGGCATCCCAGGACACGGAGCGACTCCGTGGTCGTTCTGCTTACCTCCGATGAGGTAGTCGATGACGATGCTGCCCGTGGGAATGTAGGGCAGCGACTCCTTAAGCGACTGGACGTCAACCACGCGCCATTCTTGCGTCTTGAGCGTATCATCGATCAACGTGGTCGCTCGTTGAACCGCGCTCCCTTGCTTAGCAGTGACCTTGGTCCGCTTCGCTACTTTTTTCTTGGTTTTCTTAGACACGACGATCTCCTACGCAGACCAGAGGAAAAACCGCTCATCCTCGCGATGGATGATGCCCTTTTTGACGACCTCGCCAGCCCGCTTTCCTCGCTTGAACGTGTGGATCTTGAGAAACTGCTCACGCTCGGCGGGCGTGAGATCCTCTTCCTTCAAAATCCCTTCCCAGAAACTCCAGAACCGGCCCGCCGTCCGTGCAACCCAATAGGCATCTGCTTCATCACTAGACCATCGGCCCTTACCTCCCGTGTCCTCCTTGGCAGCCTCACGCATGTCAGCCTTCACCATCTTCCACAGTCGTCCGGCTACCCGTGGTCGCTTGAGAAACAAACGAGCATGTGCTTTCGTCTGCCCTGGAGAGAAGAACACCACATCCTGCTTCTCGCTCTTGATGGCCTCGCAGGAGAACAAAAACAGACCATACATCCCCTCTGACCAGAGATCGTGGAACACGGGGTACTCGATCCCCATGTGGTCTGGCCGGTACTCCTGAATCTTCTCACGGAGCCATTCCCGCATCTGCGTGTAGCGGTCAATGAATTCCATCTTGGCTGGTGTTGACCAGCGCCCTCGCCCAACGACTCGGGCCTTCCCCTTCGCTTCGGTGTCGTGAACGACCCAGCCGAAATTGGTCAACGAAGGGTCCAGCCCGAGCACGAGCATACGGACGCCTATTCTTCCAAGATGTCTCCGAGCAGCCCGTCGATCTCTGTGTCGGCCGCAGGTGCAGAGACTCCGGTAGGAGAAGCCGTCTGCTGTCCCAACCGCTCCCGAATCTGATCGAGCGTCATGTCACGCGCAATGAAGTTGCGCAAGTCCGCCATGATCTCTCGCGTCATGGCGAGAATGTGCTCGATCACTTCCCGCGACCGCTTGTCCGGCGCACGGGGATCGCCCTTGGTCTTGGTACCAAACTCTGCCTCCAGAACCTCATCGCCCAGAGCCCGCTCGATGAGCGAACGGAAGAGGCTGGTCTTTGCAGGCAAGAAGTCCATCTTCTGATACTGCGTGTCGGTACACGTAGCCATCAGGTCGTGGTCCCCGAAAGGCCATTGGCGATGAGCCGCCGAGATCGGCTGGTACTTGTCCTTACTCATCACCCACGGATACAAGTCGGGCATCCGAGACAGAGACTCTTTCGTCACATTCCCCTGCGGGTCGGTTGGCCAGACGATGATGATGGTTGCCACGTAGGTCTTGGGCGGCTCACCAGAGATCTCCGCATACTCCGGCCCCTTGTGAAGGAAATAACCGACGCCAGGCTTGTAGTGCCGCGGGGCACCGATGAATTTCGGCGTTGCAGGCTCAGCCTCGTCCTCCGTCGTCATCGACTTGAGGAGCGTCTTCATGGCCTCATCGAGATTCTCGTTCTCCGCCCCATCCCAATGGGAAAACCCAATCCGATAGGTACGCTTCTCGGCGCTGAAGCGAGCGATCTTCTTGCCCACCTTGTCGTCATTCTGCCCGATGCCAAACTCAAAAAACGCATCGTCACTCATGTGCTTTCTCCTTGACCGTGGCCCGGCACTGGGTTTGTGGTTTCCTTTGGAACAGTACAAGGAATCGGGCCAACGATTGACCATACCCCGCCCGTCAGGCGATTGATGGCAATAGATGGCCCTAATCGTCGTACTCTAGACCCTCTAGAATCGTATCGACATCGATGCTGCCTGGGTCCGAGGGCGGCTCGGGCTCGGCATCCTCCACATCGAGACCTTCCAGAAAGGTGTCCACTTCCTCAGCCGTCGTGGTCGAGGGCAAAATATCCTCTTCCGCATGCGCGTCCAACAATGTCCTGCCATCCTCATCCAACTGTGACATGACATCTGACTCGTGCCCTAGCTCGGGTTCCTCCTCCGACCCCTCTTCCTCCGGCTCCTCTTCCTCCGACCCCTCTTCCTCCGACCCCTCTTCCTCCGCCCCCTCTTCCTCCGACCCCTCTTCCTCCGGCTCCTCTTCCTCCGACTCCTCCGACCCCTCTTCCTCCGACCCCTCTTCCTCCGACCCCTCTTCCTCCGACCCCTCTTCCTCCGACCCCTCTTCCTCCGGCTCCTCTTCCTCCGACTCCTCTTCCTCCGACTCCTCCGACTCCTCCTCCAAATCGCCATTGTCCGCGGCATCAACCTGGGCAATCAGGTCATCGACCACAGCAACATCGTCAGCCGTGACAGCTTCGGGTTTTGACATCGGATAGGCCGCTCCGGTGGGCTGCCCCCAATGAGCCCCGAGCCCCAATTCGTGCTCGCAGATCTTCAACTGGTCTCGTAACTGGGCTTGCTTGTTCCGCAGATCAGTCACTTTGGTCTTGACAGCAACGAGCAGCCTCTCCAGATCCTCGACCGAAAGCTCTAGCTCTTTGATTCGCACGACCGACTCGGCCAAAATCACCCTGGCTGCGGCTTCGCGGTCGGCCGTGCTTCGCCCAGCACGAACATGTGGATTGTGCGCCAGCAAATCCGTGTAAGCGATCTCGTACTTGCCCTTCTCACGAGCCAATTCGTGCTCGAACCAGCCCCGATCTTCCAATAGCTGCAATTGCAACGCCGTACAGCGCCGAAGCTGATTGCTGATCGCGGCCTTCTTGTTATTCATCGCCTTCGGCCCAACCGCCAGAGGATCGGCGTCCAGATCGATGGCGGGCATCGAGCGAAGCTCCTTGTGGATGCGCCGAATCCGGGCCTCATCAACAACGGGCTTGTCCGGTACGAGATCGCTACTAATGGTCGTCGCTGCTTCCGACATTCTTTCCTCGACTAAGCAAGTCGCGAATCAGCTTGGCATAGTTGTTCTTGTACATCCGAACCCGCGCCTGACACACCTCGGGACCAATCCCGCCGCCAGCCATCGCCGCCTCGGTCGCGGCAATGTCAGCCTGCATCGCCACCAGCAGATGAGCAATTCGGGCTTCAAACATGGTCATCCCCTGTGCAGCTATCCGATCATCGTCTTCAAGCACTCCGATCACGTCGGCGCCTCGGCCGCCCGCATCATCCTGTATGGATTCCCAGGCGGCAGCAAAGCCCGCAAACGAATCACCGTCTCGGTGCTTGTATGCCCGAGTTGACACGACCTTCGTGATACGCAGCTTCCGTCTGATCGAAGATAGGACTTCCCTTAGCTCATCGTCGGCAGCCATTCCACACTCCTTTACGCCTCGGCCGCCTCACTTGAGCACCCAGCGAGCGCAATTAGCCGGTCAGGGAAGAGCGTGTTCCGCGTATCGACCTCCCTGTTCCCCACAGCCCGCGCCAACGCCGTGGGGTGCCCAAAAAGGCAGACCTTCCGGCGAGCCCGCGTAATTGCCGTATAGATGAGGTTGCGCTGTAGCTGACGCCGGAAACCGCTGACCCAGGGCATCAGAATGACATCGTACTCCTGGCCCTGGCTGTTCCACCCGTAAAACCCATTTTGTAGAAAACGATGCCCGTCCGGCACTTCGACACAGACAGAAGAAGAGACGCAAGGCTCAACCGACGCCACCACACTATGGTGGTCCTCCAAAAACGAAGCCAACTCCCGCTGGGCCTGTGTCCCTGTCGAGTACTTCAAGATCTCGGCGGCTGCATGTCGGCTGATACACCCCCTATTGATGCCATTCCGATACACCGGCAACGGAACCCGAGACCCCAACTCTGCACGCAGAGCCTTGACTAACCTCCTGCTACACGGAAAAACATAGCGCTCCGGCCCCACCGCCAATCTCGCCCTCTCTTGCTTCTCACGTGTGATGAAACCAATTTCCTCACCGAACTTTCTGGCATTAACGCCGTAAAGCTGAAGAGAAGGGGTGCGGCTCGTTGTTCTTCCAGCAATGATACCCATACGCAAAAGAAGCACCCGAACCTTCTCCCGCACTCCTGCAAACTTACTGGCCAGCTCAATGTGATCGAGTTTCGTAGGGTCACCCGAACGAAGATGCACCGACCCATCCTCAAACAACCCACGTAGAAACCACCGCTGAACCTCCACCGGAGACTGCAAGACACAAGAAGGAACATCCTTCGCGTGCGGCAGCAACCCACCAAGTCGGGACAACCATTGGGATAGGAAAACGGAGCTTACCTCGGCATGGTACGCTCCCAATTCGTGGAATCGCGACGCTTCCACACCAAATAGCTCCCGACAAAGCTCAGCAAACCGATCCACCACTTCTCGGTGCCTCTTGGCCAAACGAAACCCTGCGGGGGAAAGCGTACCGTCAGCCACAAACAACCCCAAAAACTCCGCGCCGCTGTTGTTGAGTACAGACGGGACCGAATACAACCGAGTCCGAACGTCCGTCTCTTGCGGAGGAGACGGTAACACGGCCGGCTCAATGGCATCTAGCTCCGGCCGCATTCGCAATCGCAGAAAATCCCCGATCTTGATCCCCTGAGCCACCTTCCGCTCATAGGTTTCCGTCTCAGCATCCCAAACATCCAAGCCATGGTCTGGAGTAACGCTGACGGAGTAGCCGTCTTTGGTCGTGATTTTCAGCATCGGAGCTTCTGGGTTGACGACCTTCCGTTCGTAGGCCCTCGGGCCTCCTGGCGCACCAACCATTCCCGCCCCCGGCAATGAAGCAATCGGAAGAAGCCCTTTGGTTGTCTCCACCAAAGTGTCGGGGTGGAGACATTTGTGACACGTGATCGCGTAAGCCAGTCGGAGATGTGAGGATGCCGTGCGGAACGGGAGGAAAACCTCCGTCTCTGGCGGTCCCCAAATCCTGATCTTGACTTCTTTCTTCTTCCGGTCCAGACGCACAATCTTACCCACGTCGCCGTTGAAGATATCGTACTGATAGTTGTTCTTGACCACCATCACCCGATCACCTTCACGAACCGTCTCCGCCCCCAACCGCATCTCTCGCAGACCTGGCTGTTTGGGGTTGAGCAAACCCCGGATACGCGAATTCAGGTTCGTGACTCCGAGAGTCCCAGCATGACGTGGGCTGAGCACCTGGAAGTTGGCGTGCTTGTCATAGAGTTTCATGACGGTAGCCAGCAACGTCTCCAGCACCTTCTCTTCTGTCTGGATCTCAAACAGAGCAAAGTCCGTCTTGCCTGGAGTCGGTTGTGGGATCTCGCCGCTGTTGATCGCGTGCGCTGCCAGAACGATGTCCGACGTGTCCTCCTGACGATAGATCTCTGTCAGTCTCGTCACGGGAAACAACTCGGTAGCAATCATGTCCCGCAGCACGTTGCCGGGGCCTACCGGGGGAAGCTGCGCCGCATCTCCCACGAACACGATGCGACACTTCTTCTGCGTGCAAGACAGGATCCGGTACAGCAAGTGCTGATCAACCATCGAGGACTCGTCCACAATGAGCACTTCGGCAGGATGGGGCGATCCTTCATCGTAGCCCCAAAGCTCTCCAGACCCGTCCCCCGACGCTCCTTCGCTGGTCCCGACGATGCCCGCGTATGTAGACTCGCGATCGTCCTCCCCATCAATCCCACGTGCCTGAAATGCCCTGTGAATCGTGGACGCCTCCGAGCCCGTAACAGACTGGACACGTTTGGCAGCAATCCCCGTGGGCGCAACGAGCAAGAACGACACCCCTGCGTCTTGCAAAACCCTCACGACCGTCCGCAGACAAAACGTCTTTCCCGTTCCAGGTGACCCCGTAATGATGGAAACCGGATGAATAAGCGCATTGAGGGCCGCTTGCATCTGAAGGCGCTCCAGCGACACCTTGCTTCCGCCCGTCCATTCGTCCAGAGCTAGCTTCGCAGTGCCCTCAAGATCCAGCGGGTTCTCTTTTGCGTGCTCGGCGGTTTTGACTCCAACCTCTCCTAGCCTCTTGGTGTATTCCTGAATGTCCTCTCCGCAGATCTGCGCGCGCTCCATCCTCTCTACCAGGAGCTTTGCCGACTCATCCTCGATCAGAAACGGCCACGGCTCGTAGATGGCTACCGTTCCGGGCTTGGTCTTGCGGTCGAGGGTGACCGCGCCTTCCTGGTGACACGCCTTGAGCGTGTGAGCGATTTGCTCGGTCGTCACATTGGGAATGATCTCCTTGACCGCAGCAAAGAGATCACCCGAAAGCATGTACAGATGCCCCATCCCCCGCCGACTCTTCACCATGTGAAGCACTGCGCCTCGAATCCTCTTGTCCGAATCCAACGACAGCCCCATGCGCATGGCAATCTCGTCTGCCTGCTTGAATTCGATCCCGTCGATCTGAACAAGACTCCACGGATCCTCCGCGAGCACCTGCTCCACGCGATCTCCAAACAGGCTCCACACCCGATCAATCTTCACCTTCGGCAAATCAAACTCGCTCAGGAAGCTGAGTGCCTGGAACATTGCCTTGACCGCTTGCCACCGCGAAACGATGTGCTCGGCTGACAACTGATCGATGCCTCGAACCTCTTGCAGCCGCTCGGCATCTCCAAGAGCGGTTTCCATCTCGTCGCCGAAGTGGTCGGACAATATCTGAAGAGTCAGACGACCCACTCCGTGCGCGCTCAGGATCTTCTTGATCGTGGAGACCGTCCAGGGACCTCGGATGACAGGGGCGCGCGTGATCTCGATCTGGCGTCCGTACTCCGGGTGCTTAACCCATTTGCCTTCAAACCCAAACCACGTACCGACATCCACATTCAGACCGGGGATGTTGCCTCGAATTGTCACCAGCGCTCCGGCAAGGGGAGAATAGTCCTCTGCTGGATCATCCCTCTCACGCCTGAAGCTGCGGCTGGCCGGACCAGCATCATCCGCATCATCGATCTTGATCTTGAGAATGTAGAACGCTTGCCCTGCGTTCTCAAAGATGACCGAATGGACTCGGCCTGTGTAGTACTCCGTCATCTAGTAGGACACAGTGCTCGAATGGGGATCGCCACCTACACCACACATCCATCGCCGCAACACTTCATCACACGAAACTCCACAGGAAAGCTCGTGTGAAAACGGTCCCGTGGTGGCATTCGCCCATGCCCGCACGACAGCAACTTCAATGAGCCGTCTCGGAAGCTTCCAGACAACCCAAAACAACGCATTCTCTTTCCACTTGTAGATACGATGGCGGACTGTCCACATTAAGGTTCTCATGGCTTCAACTCGTCCTTCTCTTTCTGAATCATCGACAGAAAGTCACGCAACTGGCCGATCCTCTCTTGAAGACGCTCTATGGAGGGGTTCTTCATGTCGTCCTCAATCTCGGCCGTAAGCTCCTCCAGGTCCGGCAACACGGTTGCGACGATCTGGCTCTGGTGCCCGACGAGGAAGTCGAAATAGAGCCTGACTTTCGACCCATCCTCTTTCGTGAGCGACCACTCCCCAGCATCGTACCGGAGCACGCCCTTGCTGTTGACCTCGTACAAGTAGTTGGGTCGGTCGTGGTGCCCCACATGACAATGCCCAGACGGTTCCTCCAGACAACAACCACCACCCCAACGGTCTGGGAGCGGCGGATCGGGAGGGCAGTGGTGAGCAACGAAAGTCACCGTCTCCCCAAGCATCGGCTCCAGGGCCTTCTCCACCGAGACAGTTCCAAGCTCATCGTCCGCAACCAACAGATTGTCGTCTTGCCGGTAAAAGACTCCCGACAACACAACGACCTGTGCTTTGGCCTTGACCATTCACCTACCACTACGCCCAACAGGCGAAGTATCGAGGCGATAGATGGGCAGCTACCCGCACTTGGTGCTACCACATTGCCTGCATCGCGGGCAATTCTCCTGGTAGACCATCGTGCCCTTCCCGCCACAATCAGGGCAGACCTTCACGGCCTTAACCTCGGTCCCGTCCGCGATGTACTTCTTCAGCACGCGGGCAATCACCTTGGCAAAATCGTACATATCTGCGTCGGCCGTTCGCCCAAGCTGCTCCGCGATGAATTGAACAGGAGCACCGTGGCGCAACGACAGGCTGAGGATGCGCGTAAAGTCCCCTTGCTGCGGGTTGTCAAACATCTTCACGATGTTCTTGATCTTGTAGGGGGTCGTCCTCATCCCCGTACCAAAGATCGTACTTCCCACCATCCTTGAAAGACCGCTTGACAATCACGCCTTGCGTGATCTTCTTCGGGATCTCGATGTTTTCCGAGAAGCCACCGAAGATCTCGTAGGGCTTGCCGTCGTACAGACCAACGAGAATCATCCAATCGGTATACTCTTTTTCACCAATCTTGACCCGTGAGCGGTGGATGTCACAGGCAAGTTTCTCCAGCCGCTTGGGAGCATTGTGCTGCACAAACGCCGACTTCTTCTTGATCGGAGCATCTTCCCTACTACCCTCGCGATAGATCGTGATGCCCTTGCACCCCGCCTTCCACGCTTCGGTGTAGATCTTCTCTACCTCTTCCACCGTGACGGTTTCGGGCAGATTCAACGTGCTGGAGATTGCATGATCAGCGTACTGACCCGCTGCCGCCTGTAGCCGAACACGTTGCTGCCAATCCATCGATTCAGCCTCAGCCATGTGGTAGGGACTCTCTTCAAAATCATCGTCGGTCTTGCCGGTGACTTCCTTCCACTTGCGGAACCCGTGCTCGCTAACTGTGTAGTCCTGCCACGCGACCCCCTCGTTATCGACGCGATCGACCCGAGCGCCATGATCGTTGGGATTGATCTTCTTTGAGCGCGTGTAAAGCGCCTTGTAGAGAGGCTCAATCCCACTCGTAGTCTGGGTCATCATCGAAACGGACCCCGTGGGAGCCGTCGTGAGATTGGCGATATTGCGCCGCCCGTTCTGCTCCCAGCGCATCCGCAACTCAGGACCGCCCGCCTCCGTGATGCGCTGAATAAGGGATGGTCCTTCTCTTTGGCGTAGTTATAGATCGGGAAACAACCGCGTTCTCCTGCCATCTCTACAGATGCCTCATACGAACCCACCGCCAACGCCTTGTAGATCTCCCGCACGACCTCGATGCTCTCATCTGTCCCGTAGCGAACCCCGAGCATAGCAACCGTGTCGCCAAGTCCCGTGATCCCCAGGCCAGTACGACGCCCGGTGAGACCAGCCTTATGGGTCTCCTCCCACAACATTCGTTCCGGGGCCTTGACCCAATCGGGCTCTGGATCCTTGTCAATCTTGGCGAAGATCTTCTCCACTAGCTCTAGCTCGATGTCAACGAGATCGTCTAAGAGCCGCTGAGCCTTGTTGGCGACCTGGCGGAATTTCTCCCACTCGAATGCGGCCTGGTCCGTGAACGGATCGGAAACGAAACTCGTCAGGTTGAGCGCCAGCAGACGACACGAATCTGCGTTCGCGGACAGCGGAATCTCTGCACAGTTATGGCTATTGATGAGAACCCGTTGCGGTTTACCATACTTAGAAAGAGACTCCACCCCCCCGATATAATAATTGCTTACCCCATCAACAGCACCGTTGTACACATCCGCGGTTCCGTCTTCCTCAATGGAGACAATGCGATGATTATAGTTCTGCGCGGCCTCCTTGAGGGCAGCATAGCTCCGAAAGCCGTTAACATTGCTTTTTCGGATATTGAAAGGCACGCCTTCTTCTGAGCAGCTCCGTTCCCACTCTCTTCTGTAAGGAACACGCCCCAACCGGAATTGCACTGCTGTAAATACTCTGAGCTGCTCGTCGCGAACACAACGCATTCGCTTTCGATGTCCTGTGCGAACCCCTTGTAAATGCTTCTTTCGGAACCCCTCCAAACGCGCACGGCGCGAATTCTGACAAGCGCTGCTACAACACTCTTGTCCTCTTCGAGTCAGCGGCAAGGAAAAGTTCTTGCCGCACTGTGGACAAGTCTTACGAACCAAGATTTCACGACCCTCGACAACCAACGGAAGATCGGTCACCGATTTCGCGTAAGCAATACGCCTGTCCAAGCTCCTCTTTAGCGGCAATCGGTGATGCTTCGGGATTTCTTTCCCAGTCGCAAATTCCCAAATCATCCGATGTTCTGCACGAGAATAGGATCGGTTGCAATTTCGCAGCCACAAGTAATCCTGACCTCGTTTATCTCTCTTAGGCCAGCGATCTTTAATGGATGCCTCGTACCGATAACCTACATGAAGGCTATCCCCCACCATCAATTCATCTACTGAAGCGTAGACCCCCGCACGGAGAAGGAACTGGTGCTCTTTTGTCGCACGGAAAATCGTGCCATCCTCTAGCTTGATCTTGTAGACTGGCTTACGACCACTAATCCCCGGATTCCGCATCATCTTGATGACAATGCGCCCTTCTTCTCCACACGCGTACACGGGGACATCGCACCCCTCATCCGCCAAGGTCTCAAATGACACAAATCCGCGACCGTCGGCAACCGCCACAAGCGTATCTCCCGTCATGCACGGGTTCGTGCTGACCGTCCGGTAACCTTCCTCAGCGTAGCAGTCGGCCGGGCTCTCGCGCAGGATGGTGTCCCAGAAGAGAAGCCCAGGCTCGGCGCTGTCGCGAGCCCCCTTCATAATCTCCGCCCAGACCTCGCGAGCATCCAGCCACCCCTCGATTTTCGGATTCTCCTTCTCGTCACACGGCCAGCGGAGATGGTACTCCTTGCCCTCCTCGACTGCCTTCAGGAATTCGTCGGAGAGCCGCACGCTGATGTTCGCGTGCGTAACCTTCGTTCGTTCCTCATGTCCACACGCCCGACACGCTGTCTTTTCGTTCTTGATGCGAACGAACGTCATGATTTCGGGGTGGTGAACATCGCACGTAATCATCAAAGCGCCGCGCCGACCGCTGTTGTGGGCATACAATCCGTTAGCGAAAAACAGATGAGTGTCATCAAGAACGAGATCGTAGGTCTCCTCCTCTCCCCCCTCTACCACCTGTACAATCTCGTCGTTGGACATTCTCATCGCACACGACGGAATATCAACACCCTCTACAGCAAGACGATCGAGGGTGTTTCGCGAAAGAAGGTGAGACGGATCGGGGCAGTATGCAAACTTGCTATATCGGACGCCCAAGTCAGCAGCATTGAAAATTGACAACACGTTATCGCGCTTGGCTACAAACCCGAGCGAAGCCACCTTCACACTCTGTCCGCCAAGAAACTCGATGAACCGACGCTGACTAGAAGCCCCCACCACATTGGCCGAATAAAGAGTTTTCCAACCCTTCTCAGACCTGTCCTCTTCATGCCAGCTCGTCGCAATTCCATACGCGGCCAAAACAATCTTAAGAGTAGTCAAGAAACGCCGAGAAGTGGAGCTAAAACTGTAGCCCTTCTTCGAGCCGGACGCATAGCCGTCCGCATCAAAGTATCCAGCAACGAAAGCAGCCAAGACTTCCCGTTTCGCCCGAAGGAAACACTGAGGAAACGCAACTTCAGGCTCTCTCTGAAAAAGACCATTAACAGTCAAAAACAAGTAGATCTGTTCTGAAGAAATCCGCAGTCGCTGTAGGTCCCCATCTCCGGGTTTAAGGCGCCCAGAGTACCCAAAGACACGCTCAACAAGCGTTGTAACCTTCTCGGTTACTTCCGGCCAATCGTTAGACAAAGCCACGCTGACACAGTGGTTTGTTGTGATCTTTTTCTCAGCTACCTCCACACAACCATCCCCACAAAACTGCCCAACCAAATAAGCCAACTCCGCAGTTAGCGTGGAAGGAAAACGCCACCTCTTCAGCCTGTTCCCGCTCATGCCCATAAACGGAGGTTCCAACGGAATCGCACTCCCCTCCCAGCCCTCCCCTAACAGATTTGTAATGGGATCGCCAACCATCATCTCACCCACGGCAATCTCACCACTCATGCTGTGAAACACATGATCCCCCGAAGCCCAGACCTCCAATCCGCGAGACGTTCGAACCTGAACCACCGACTTCCGGTTCTTTAGTACCTTCGCAACCCTTCTCCAACCCTCGGCCGTCCACACCAAGTCACTGCGTTGTTGAATCCGCTCAATCGGCTTGAGTCCTTTAGACGTGAGAACCAGAGTACCAGCCGCCAAACACTGTGCAACCTCCTTGCACGTTCGCGAGTACCTCTCCATGAACACGCCGATGCCATCCGTGGTCTCGGCTGCGTTGGTGGTCGGCTGTCCTTTCGGACGCAACGTAGAAATGTCGAAACCGACACCACCACGACGCTTCATGATCTGTGCCTGCTGCTGGTCCGTCACGAAGATTCCACCGTAGGAATCGTACGGTGGCGGCACGACGTAGCAGTTGCTCGCGCTCTGATACCTGTATGGGTTCCCGATCGCTGACATGGGCGATCCTTGCGGCACGACGTAGCGAAAGTGATCGAAGAGATCGAAGATCTCCTCCTCTGACAGCGAGTTGGGATACTTCGCCTCGGCGCGTGCGAATTCGCGCGCTAACCGACGATGCATGTCCTCAGGAGTTTTCTCGACATACTGGTTGGCGTTGTTCTTCAACGCGTACTTCGTGGCGAACACGTTAGCCGCCAACTCGTCACCACCGAAGTATGCAAGCGAAGCCTCCATGACTTCTGCGAATGTATACGTCGGACGAACCGCCTCGACGTGCGCTTGCTGTGCCTCACCCGGAGGCCGCGCTCCGTTGGTTGGCTTCTTCTTAGAAGGCACAGGAACACAGTCGTCAGGAAGCCTCTGTTGCAGCATCAGGAACCCTCACTCACCTGTGTGTGTCGTTGTCGCGACCGACATGCCCGGAGCATGGTTGCGCGCAACCAAGGACAGGGTATAGACCGACAAACGAGCCACGTCACTGTACCGGGTGTGTGCGCTCTTGTATAGCCTTGAGAAGTGCGCACTCCAATTCCACCCAAGAATTAACGTGACCCGACTTCACCCCTCTCTCAATTTCTCCGAGGGAGGTTAAAAGTCTCGCCAGACTTTTTTCGCCCCACTTTTGCGCCACCGGAACGACTTTCGTTTTGCAAACGTAGGAGTGTAACTTGAGACGTGCGGAAATTTCTTCGATCTCAGCCTTTTGTCCGAGAAGTGCAGACGCATGGAGCCACTGCGAGACGTTGCGTGCGAGCAGCCCGCACGCCTTCATCGTGGGGTCTCCAGCATGCGTCCTCCTCATGGCCGCGAGAGCCCTCACAAGACGTGACGGGTGCATAGCACCCAGAGCATCGGCCACGGCGATGGCACCCACCTGAGAGAGCGTGGAGAGCGTCAGCCGCAAGTGCGCCGCCTGCACTTCTTGGCCGCCCGTAGCATGGAGTAGGGCGGCAATTTTCTGGACCTCAAAAGCCAGGATCCCCACGTCAATTCCAGCCGCCTGGACCATAACTTGGGCGAGTTTTTCGCTCAGCCGAAT
>Ga0180431_10005521_pt1 | contig 15366 bp, 11 predicted proteins | sample SS_ome_11_FD_132459 | JGI IMG/M metagenome (GOLD analysis project Ga0180431, IMG submission 132459) | Hypersaline lake sediment archaeal communities from the Salton Sea, California, USA - SS_1_MS_1 metaG | ecosystem: Environmental > Aquatic > Non-marine Saline and Alkaline > Hypersaline >... | reverse complement strand
GCTAGGGCGTTTCGCGTGGGTGGATTTGTGGGCACGGCTCATACCGTCTGCCTCTGCACAGGCGGGTGGCGGCTACAAGTTCCTCACCAACAGGTGGCTCGCTTCTGCGATAGCCGCCGGCATCGGTGTCTACATGGCAACGACGGGTGGCGTGTTCTCCGCAATCTGGGCCGCCTTTGGTGCCGCGAACCAGATGCTTGCCGCGGTTGCTCTGATCGCAGCATGTGTGTTCTCCACGAACATCCTTCGCGGAGGGCAGAAGTGCTGGGTCACGCTCATCCCCGCCTTCTTCCTTTGGGTCACCGTGTTCGCCGCAATGATCTGGTACATCATGGTGATGTCTGGCTCCGCGAGCCCGCTGACCATTGGGTTTATGGTCATCATGGCCGTGCTGGCTGTGATCCTGTTGTTCGAATCAATAGCAGCACTGAGGCGCGGACCCCAATAGAAAAAGGGTAGTTGCACTGACTTCGATCTGGCAGATACTGAAAGACTTTGGAAGCGGGCTAAGATCCCACTCCACTGAGTACCTCGAGTTTGAACTCAGGGAGCAGGAGAACATCTTAGCCCTGCTTCTTTTTTCGTCCTTCTTGGGAGTTCCGAGTCCGCCCTCGGATCTCGCGATGCGCGTCATGCCTCACATGATTCGTGAGCTGTACGTTATGAGCAGCAGGGCAGGAGAGATGGATGATATCTCGGGGCAGATTGCCAGCCTGTTCGTCGACTGATGGAGGCAAGTCTTGGCTACAGCAGTTGTCTATTCGATAGGAAAGGGCGGCGTTGGCAAGACCACATGTGCCGCGGCGCTGGCTCTGCATGCCTCGCGGTCCTTTCAAACGCTCGTCGTGTCACTTGACCCCGCACACAACCTTGGCGATGTGCTTGCTACCCGGCTGAAAGAGAAGCCCAGAGAAGTGACGGCGCATCTGTGGGCCAGCGAAATCAACATGGAGGCAGCTATCAATCGCTACCTTAAGGATAGCGCCGAGAAGCTGCGACAGATGTACAGCTACCTCAAGGTTATCAACATGGAGGGCTACCTCGACGCCATAAAGATGTCTCCCGGCATTGAGGAGTATGCCACCCTTCAGGCGATTGAGGAGATACTCAGCGGCGTTGACGGGCGATATGACCTCATCGTCATGGATACGCCTCCAACAGGCCTGACTCTGCGGGTACTCGCGTTGCCGCAAGTCTCGCTGATGTGGGGCGAACGCATCGGCCGTCTTCGCAAGGAGATATTGAGCAAGCGCCAGATGATGACCAACATACATGGTGAACGACGCCTGGTCCTGGACGGTCGAGAGCATGAAATGCCCTCAGACCCGAAGACGGATCCGGTCATGAACGAACTCAATCACTACGTCTCACGTATGAAAGGCCTTTCGTCACTACAATCCGATGCCAGCCGCAGTCGCGTGATGCCCGTGATGAACGCGGATAGGCTTTCGCTCTTCGAAACGCGACGCGCCCTGGAGTCCCTTGAGAAGCTGAAGATGTCGGTTGGGCCAATAATAGTGAATAAGGTGGGCATGAAGACGACTGACGGAAGGACGGTGGAAGAGATAGCGTCCGAATTGCGACGCGAACTCAAGACGCTTCCCTTCATGGACCAGGAGCCTGTGGGGCTCCCGGCGATCGAGGAAGTCTCACGGCACATTGACTTCACCTGCTGGTATCCTCAAACGCTCCATGCTGCTGGTGGCACACACTCTCTCGCACAGGGAAAGGAACGGAATTGATGGATGGTACGGCTTGGATTCTCCCCGTCCTCATAGTGGTCGCCCTTGCTACGACCGCATCCTACTTCTTCGGACGCCGACAGAATGCCGCTCTGATGAAGATATACGCCGATACGTGTGAACGGACGCTGAAGCCGCTCGATCAGAAATACACATGGATAGGTGGCTACATCGGATTCAAGGCCGAGTACAAGGTCAAAGACGAGGTCGTCAAGCAGGTGAAGGCGACACTACAACTGAAACCTCGCATGAGTCTGCTCTACTATCCAGTAGTACGGTTCACGATGAGGCACGACAAACTGTTCTTGGTCTTCGAGTGCAAGCAGAGTCTGCCCGGCGAAGCCCACTTGATTAAGAAGGGACAGTATCGCTTCGTGCCGGCCGGAATCGACCACGTCGAGCAGTTTCGCAAGAGGGACGTCGTCGTCGGCGGCAGCGAATTTGAGCTGTTGTCCCTTGACTCTCGTGGCGAGAAGGAGCTCCTTCGGTGGGCCGAGTCCCTCGCAGGGGATAGCGGGTTCCTTATCAAGCACCTGTCGTTCACTTCGAGCACAAACGTTGTGTACGCCTATATCGAGCCGACCGTCGAGTTAATCGACAAGACGCTTCGCTCCGGTCCGGGTGTTGCCAGAGCCTTGTCGAGGTAGTCAGCGGTTCTCGCCCCGGACCCTCCTGTGGACATGCGGTTGGCTCGTTGGCACGGGCCGCTTTTGCGCTCGTATTCGCAAGCTGGTAAGCTTGGGCGTTTGGAGGAAACAGCACACATGTCTGATGGCGTCACGATGGACAAGATAGTCTCCCTGTGCAAGCGCAGGGGGTTCGTTTTCCAGAGTAGCGAGATCTACGGGGGCCTTGCCAGTTGCTGGGACTACGGCCCGATGGGCGTTGAGCTGAAGCGTAACGTCAAGAATGCGTGGTGGCGGAGCATGGTTGAGGAGCGTCCTGATGTCGTGGGTCTCGACTGTAGCATCATGATGCATCCCACGGTCTGGAAGGCCAGCGGTCACGTTGACAGCTTCAGCGATCCTCTTGTTGAGTGCAAGGCGTGCCACCAGAGGTGGCGTGCAGACCAGCTTGAGACTCAGGCATGCCCCGCTTGCGGCGGAGAGCTGACGGAGGCGCGCAATTTCAACCTCATGTTCAAGACGTTCATGGGAGCTGTTGAAGAGGATGCTGCGGTCGTCTTCCTGAGGCCGGAGACGGCGCAGGGCATATTCGTTAATTTCCAGAACGTTGTGTCGACTTCGCGAAAGCGCCTGCCGCTTGGCATCGCCCAGATTGGCAAGTCCTTCAGGAACGAGATAACTCCCGGCAACTTCACGTTCAGAACACGTGAGTTCGAGCAGATGGAGATGGAGTTCTTCGTTCAGCCGGGCAGCGATGAGGAGTGGTTCGACTACTGGTCGAAAGAGAGATTCGAATGGTACAAGCGGCTCGGTATCAGAGAGGAGAACCTGCGGCTGCGTGAGCATGCCATGGATGAGCTTGCGCACTATGCCAAGGCGTGTGTTGATGTTGAGTACCTGTTCCCCATCGGCTGGTCGGAACTGGAAGGCATTGCGAACAGGACCGATTTTGACCTCAAGCAACATGCCACATGGAGCGGCAAGGATCTCAGCTACTTTGATAGCGTGACGAACGAGCGCTACATCCCATTCGTGATTGAACCGTCCGCCGGTGCGGACCGGTCGACCCTCGCCTTCCTTGTTGATGCCTACACTGAGGAAGAAGTGGAGGGCGCAACACGCGTTGTCCTGAAGCTGCATCCCACTCTAGCCCCGATCAAGGTGGCAGTTCTCCCTCTCAGCAAGAATGAACGCCTCGTGCCTCTCGCAAAGGATGTCCATGACAGAGTCCGTAAGCGCTTCGTGACTGAATACGATGACACCCAGAGCATAGGACGTCGCTACAGGCGTCAGGACGAGATAGGTACGCCTTTGTGCGTGACTGTGGATTTCGATTCTCTCGAGGACGGACAAGTGACGGTCAGGGATCGAGACTCGCTCGCCCAGATACGGTTGCCTATTGACAACCTCGTAGACACACTCGCCGCGAAGCTCTCTGGTGAGGCGTTTGGAACAGACAGTCTGTGGGCTGGCGCGAGGATGTAGCTGGAATCTCAGGTTTTGAGACGCGTGCCCCGCCGTTAGCGGGACAATGAACAGGGCTGGCGCTCAGCGCCAGCCCTGTTTGCTTGCCTACCAGCTACTCCCGGTCCTACTTGAGCGCCTCAATCATCTGAGGAATCACTTCGTAGAGGTCTCCAACCAGCGCGTAGTCCGCGATGCGGAACAGCGCCACCGAAGGATCCGGGTTGATGGCGACTATCGTGCCCGACTCGCGCATGCCGGCAAGGTGTTGAGGAGAGCCGGATACGCCTACGCCGACGTAGAGCTTGGGCTTGACGATGGTCCCGCTGAATCCCACCTGGTGGTCCTTGCTGATCCACCCGTCGTCAACGAGCGGTCGCGTTGCGCCGACTACGCCGCCAAGCGCATCCGCCAACTTCTGCACAAGCTCGAAGTCCTCGGCTTTCTTGAGACCGCGTCCCGCACACACCACTATATCAGCGCCTGCGATGCTCGCGGCCTTAGCCTCGCCTTTGCCCGTGACCTTGATAGAAGACTCAACCGTCTTCGCATCCTTGCTGACAATCTCTCCCTTTCGTGACTCGTCTCTGGCAGGGGCTTCAAGGGCTCGGTACCGGACGGTGGCCAGCGACGGTACGGTCTTGGCCTTCACGGTGGCCAGGAAGTTGCCTGTGAACGCAGGTCGTACCTGCAACAGCGAACCATCGTCCTGGAGCTCGAGAGCCGTACAATTGGACGTCAGGCCGGCTTCAATCGCCGTGGCCACGCGGGAGGCAAGAGACTTGCCGGTGAAGGTCGCCCCGAAGAGCACAACGGCCGGTGCCGCTTCGCCGATCAGGTCAACTACGTTGACCTTGTAGTTGATCGGGTCAAAGGTGGCAAGCGCCTCGTTGTCGTAGACGAATACCGTGTCAGCTCCGTAGGCGACCAGTTCCTTGGCTGCCTCCTGCACACCGGAGCCAAGAAGTGCACATGAGACCTTGGAACCGGTCTTATCGGCTATCTCGCGGCCCTTGCCGATGAGTTCGAAGCAGATGGGATGAACGCGTCCTCCCTCCTGCTCAGCAAATATGAGTACTCCTTTGTTCTCCATTGCACACTACCCTTTCAGCAGCCCCTCTTTGTCGAGCGCTGCAACGAGCTGGGCCGCTGCACCGTCGCCTTTGAGGACCTCCCCCTTGCGTTTCTTCTCCGGAGGTACCGCGATGCCCTGCACTACGGTGCCTGACCCTTCGGCCCCAAACCTCGCCGCCTCGGCGACGTCCGCAAGATCGGAAGCCGACCACTTCTCGACCTCCGCCTTTCGGGCCCTGAGCTTGTCCTTGAGAGTTGGAAGGCGCGGAACGTTGAGTTCCTTCGTCCCGGTGACGAGCAGCGGGAACCCGGCTTCAACCTTGAGAGAACCCGACGCGGTTTCCACCACTGCACTCAGCTTTCCCTCGCTCACTTCGGTCAACTCCGACACGAAAGACAAGTGAGGAATGCCAAGGCGCTCTGCAACTGCCGGTCCAACCTGTCCGGTATCGCCATCAACGGTCTTCTCGCCGCAGAGAATGAGATCGAAGTCCCCGAGCTTCTTGATGGCGGCAGCCAATGTGTACGCGGTGGCCAGCGTGTCAGAGCCGGCAAACGCATCGTCGCTCAGCAGTATTCCCCTATCGGCATCACGCGCAATGGCTTCACGTAGCACGGACTCCGCGCTGGCTGGCCCCATGCTGACCACGGTAACGGTCGCTCCAAGCTGAGCCTTAAGCTGCTGTGCCGCCTCGAGTGCGTTCAGGTCGAACGGATTTATCTCGGCGTCCGCGGACTTGCGGTCTACCCAGCCACTGTCCTTCTTGAATTGTACTTTCTCGATATCTGGTACTTGTTTGGCGAGTACGATTACATGCACCTCTGTACGCCTCCTTCCTGTCGTATCTCGACCTCTCTGCCGGAGCAACAGGCCGGGCATAGGTGCCTGGCACTGCTGCCACACTTGCACCCCACCGTGCGACAGCGCGGAGGGCGCAAGACAAGGCCTTTTCGACTAGAACTTGCCCATCTGCTGTCGCGAGATAATCATGCGCATAATCTCAGACGTTCCACCACCCATCTCGAGCACCTTGGAGTCCCGGAAATACCGCTCAACGGGGTAGTCCGTCGTGTAGCCGGGGCCGCACAGGACGTTCATCGCCATATTGCAGACCCAGGTGCACTCCTCCGTGGCGAACAGCTTGGCGATGGCTGCTTCCTTTCCGGCGGGAAGACCCTGGTCCTTCAACCATGCGGCGTGGTAAAGGAGGTTGGTGGCAATCTCAACTCGTGAGGCCATGTTCGCTATGTGGAACTGGATGGCCTGGTTCTTGCCAATCGGCCTGCCGAACTGAACCCTTTCCTTTGCGTACGCGATGGCCTGCTCCATGGCGACCTGCATGAGGCCAAGTGCCTGCGTGCCGATACCGATGCGAGCAATCTCCAGTGCGGACAAGGCCAGGGGCATGCCCTTGTTGAGCTCGCCAAGTACAGCCTCATCACTGACTCGGCAATCCTCCAAGAAGTACTCTGTTGTCGGAGAAGCCGTTGCGCCCATCTTGTTCTCAACCTTGCTCATCTTGATGCCGGGGTTGTCGTCATCAACGATGAAGCCGGTGAACGCAGGAGTCTCCATGTCGGTCTTTGCGAAGAGCACGTGGGCATCGCCAATCATGCCATTCGTGATGTAGTGCTTCGCCCCATTGAGGACCCACTCATTGCCATCCTTCACGGCAGTGGTCTTCATGGAGGCGACGTCTGAACCCGCCTCGGGCTCAGTCGTGGCGAACGATATGATGGAGCCGCCGCACGCAGCAGTCAGGTACTTCTTCTTCTGCTCTTCGTTGCCTCCAAGCCTGATGGCATCCATCGCAAGGCGCTGGGTATTGAAGGAGAATGCGGTTGAAAGACAACCCTTCGCCACTTCTTCCAGGGCCACGAAATGGCCCACGAGGTCGAGTCCTTCCCCGCCGTACTCAGTCGGTACGTGTATACCAAGCAGGTTCAGTTCAGCCAGTCGCTTGAGGTTCTTCTCGATGATCTTGTAGTCGTGATTCCGGTCCGCCTCTTCCGCTGTCTGCTTGAACTCTTCGGCAGCCCCGCGAGCGATCTCTCGGACCTCATCATGCACTTCGGTGAAATAGGGGAATTTGCCCATGTTCTGATTAACCTCCTTACGGTGTTGTTGAGTGCGATTGCCAGTCTATGTATGGCGTGCTGCCTCACGTGCAGCAACGGTTCCGACACAGAAACGGTCTGGAGCCGCATGTCTGCGGACTCCAGACCCCATATTGTGCCACAAAACGGGCTACTTCTTCGCGGCAGGCTCAGAGATGTCTTCGTTGATGTCGGCCAGCCGTCTTGCATACTCGATAGACTGGTCGAGTCCCGCATTCATTCGTATCATAAGCTTCGCCCCCTCGGGCGAACCGCCTCCATGCATGCAGCCGGGCACACCGCCTCCGAGTGTCAGCCATTCGATGATTCGCGCGATTTTTGCTCTCGATTCCGCCGAGGACGCCGCCTTCAGATACTTCTGAACGAGATGCCCGTACTTCTCGTCTGTGAAGTCTGCGTAGGATGGCAGGCAGCCCGTTTCCCCTATGCCGCCCGATATCTCCTGCGTGATGCGCTTGGTCTCGTATGGAAGAGTACCGACATGCACCTTGTTCACGTTGGCAAGCAGGGGATTCGTTAGCCATGCACCGGAAGGGTGCTGCGAGCCCAGTACCGATGCGGCCACTCCCATGCCGAAAGTGGTCTCGTTGTTGACATACATCTGGTTGAGCTTCTCATTGAACGCCCTCGTCGAAAGGCCGTTTGCCCGGGCAATCAACGCAGCTGCGCCCGCCATGACGTCTCCTTGCCCCGCTACACAGCCACCAATAGCTGCACGGTAAGGCATGATGAAGTTCATGACTGCGGAACCGGCATATTTGTACTCGCCACACAGGAACACTCGCTCCTTGGGCACAAACACATCCTCGAAGAATAGATACGCCTGCGTGATGCCGCCTATGTTCACGGGCGCGTCAAAGCCTTCCTCTGCTTCGCGAGTGTCGCTTGGATGTCGGGCCTCTACAATCGTCAGCCCCTCGGTGTCCTTCGGAATCACAAACGCGACGGCGTAATCCTTGTCCGGCTCTTTATAGCCTGCGCCGGGCAGGACAAATATCTCCTGAGCCGCCGCGGTCCCGCAAATCATTACTTTCGCGCCTCGGACAACTATGCCGTTGTCGCGTACGTCAACCACATGCAGATTCATATCAGGGTCTTCCTGCTGGGATGGAGAAAGCGCCCGGTTCCCCTTCGGGTCGGTCAGGGCGCCCGACACGGTGATGTCATTGTCCTGAGCGAACTTGAGCCACTCTCGCAGCTTGGGGTGATAGCCGGTCCCCATCTCGCTGTCCATGTCGTACGTCGTGATCCACATGGAATTGAGGGCGTTGTATCCGGCACATCGTCCACCGGTACAAGTCCCGGTGAGGTGGTAGGCCTCGCGCTTCATCTTGCAGTTCGCAATCATGTCTTCAGCGCTTGTGTTAATTGCCAGGTACCTGGACACCTTGTCGCCAGTCAGATTGGACGTGGTTGAGAATAGTGGCGACAGCGCGGGGTCCAGCGCAGCGGAGTACAGCTGTGCGTGGCCCTCCACAGTCCTGCGGGTATGGGGATTCGTGGTGACGTCTTCGATCAGGCTGCCGAACTTGTACATGTTCGGCTTGAGGAGTCTGAGTGCTTGCTTGTACTGCTCTGGAGTCTTTAGCGCCATGGGTTCCCTCCCCTGTTATGTAATGCGCCGTGACCGCAGCCATGGTATCACAGACGGGAAGACACCACAGTAGAAGGGGGGCGATAGACTCTGGAAAAAGGCAATCGGGGCGAGAGGACTCGAACCTCCGGCCTCAGCGACCCGAACGCTGCGCGCTACCAGACTGCGCTACGCCCCGTTTGTCCATGCTATTATAAAGTGCTTCAATGTGCGCGGCAAGAATGAAGTACTTTGTACTTATAATGGACGGCGCCGCGGGTTGGCCCCTCCCACATCGTGACGGCAGGACGTGCCTCGAATTGGCGTATACACCCAATCTCGACGCAATCGTCACTGACGGCTGGGGTGGGACTGCACGGACAGTTCCCGTCGGGATGGAACCCAGTAGCGCGTGCGCGTGCATGTCACTTCTTGGCTACGACCCGCGCCAGTACTACAAGGGCAGAGGGTCCATAGAAGCACGGAGCATGGAAATCCCTGTGGGCAAGGAAGAAGTTGTCTTTCGTTGCAATCTCGTCAGCGCCCGCGATGGCAGGATGGATAGCTACGCGTCTGGCTATATCTCCAGCGAGGAATCGCATCAACTCATCGCTTCCTTGAACGAACGTCTTGGCAGCCGCGAACTGTCCTTCCACCCTGGCATTAGCTATCGCCACATATGCAAGATAGCTGGACACGAGGAGACGCTGGACGCAGTGTGCATCCCGGCACACAATATCCCCGGAGGCTCCATCGCCGATAACCTCCCTTCGGGAGAGGGGAGCGAGTATCTACGCGAGCTGATGTTCGCATCGCAGCCCATTCTGGAGAATCATCCGGTCAATGCGGCCCGAGTTGCGAGGGGCGAAGTCCCCGCAAACATGATCTGGCTCTTCTGGGGAAGCGGTCAACTGCCGGAGATGCCCTCGTTCTCCGATACGTACGGCGTTCGCGGGGCAATAACGTCCGGTGTTGACCTGCTGCAGGGATTGGGGAAGATGGTCGGGCTGCACGTCCTGGATATCCCTGGCGTGACCGGCGATATCTGGAACGACTATGCTGGTCAGATTGGCGGCGCCGTTGCTGCGCTTGAGAGCCACGACCTCGTAGTGGCTCACGTGGAGGCCCCGGATGAAGCCGGGCATGACGGTTCTATTGACGATAAGATTGAGGCCATCGAACGGATCGACAGCGAAATGGTATCCGTGTTGCGGCGTCTGGACCCGGAGAGCACCCGGATTCTCATCGCTCCAGACCACCCGACTCCCATAGAGACTCAGACACACGTTGCCGATCCAGTGCCGTTTGTCATCTGGGGTGCCGGGTTCTCCGGCAACGGGGTCTCCCGATTCACCGAAGCGGAGGCGGTCTCGACGGGCGTGCATGTCGATGCCGCGCATCTCCTCATGGACAAGTTCGTAGGAAGGGGTTAGCAGGTATGGCCCTGGTTGTTCAGAAATACGGAGGTAGCTCTGTCGCCACCGCGGACAAGATTCGGAACGTCGCGGCTCGCATATCGCGAAAGAAGGATGAGGGAAACGATGTTGTCGTTGTCGTGTCCGCGATGGGTAAGACGACCGACCAACTGATCGCGCTGGCCCGTCAGATGACGGACCAACCGGACGAACGTGAGATGGACGTGCTGCTGTCGACCGGCGAGACCGTCTCAAGTACGCTCATGGCTATGGCGCTGAAGGCATCAGGGCATCCTGCCGTGAGCCTCACCGGGTTCCAGGCGGGAATACGGACCGATGCCACCTATAGCAAGGCACGCATTACCGGGGTCGAACCAGGACGAATCAGGGATGAACTGGCACGCAACAACATCGTGATTGTCGCCGGCTTCCAGGGGTTCTCTCCTTCGTTGGATATCACTACACTTGGCCGGGGGGGCTCGGACACTACTGCGGTGGCTCTTGCTGTTGGCCTTGGAGCAGATGTCTGTGAGATCTACACTGACGTTGAAGGCGTCCTGACGGCGGACCCGCGCATCGTGCCCGATGCGAAGAAGCTGACGATGATAGGGTACGAAGAGATGCTCGAGTTGGCGTCCTATGGCGCCAAAGTAATGGCGGCCAGGGCTGTCGAGTTGGGACAACTGTACGGAATGCCCATTCTGGTGGCGTCCAGCAGCACAGACGCGGCCGGCACCCTCATCTGCAAGGAGGAGACCATGGAGCTCCGTAGAAAAGTGAGCGGAATCGCGCACGACACGAATGTCGCGAAGATCACGATCGTAGGCGTGCCGGACCATCCGGGTGCGGCGAGAGATATCTTCGCGCCACTTGCCCGGGCGAATGTCAGTGTCGACACCATCGTTCAGAATGTCGGGCTTGATGACGTTACGGATGTGACCTTTACCGTGTCGAGGACCGACCTTGTCAAGGCGCTCTCGATCGTGGAGCCTGTCTCCAAGACGGTTGGGGCAGGCCGCATTTCCAGTGATGAGACGCTGGCCAAGGTGAGCATTGTCGGCACCGGGATGCAGAACGCTCCCGGATATGCGGCCAAGATGTTCAACGCCCTGGCTGAAGCCGGCATCAACATAGAACTCATCTCGACCTCCGAAATACGCATCACGTGCATCATTGCCGAGGCCCGCGTTGCCGATGCAGTGCGCGCGTTGCATAAGGAATTTGAAGTGGAGTTTGGACAGTCCGCCTAGCGCGGCCTGTTCTCTGCAATGTAGGAGAAGGGGACTTGGCCTTTCAACAGGAAGAGGAACGCACCAAGCTGGGCCGCAAGCTATCACAGGAAGCTATCGCACTCGCCGTGCAAGGCAGGTGGGAAGAGGCCGTCGCCGCCAACAAGGCGATAGTCGAGCGATTCGCGGACGATGTCGACGCGCATAATCGCTTGGGCCGTGCGTACATAGAGTTGGGACTCTTCCAGGAGGCCGAGGCTGCGTACCGCAGGACCCTTGAGGTTGACCCGGGCAACAGTATTGCGTCCAAGAACATCGAGCGCCTGAAAGCGTGGGCGAGTGTTGCGGGCCTCGAATCGAGCAAGGCACGCAGTGTGGGTAAGGACTTCTTCGCGGCCACTGCAGGCAAGACCGGCATCGTCGGTGTGACGGGTGTGGTGTCCACTCAGCGTCTTGAGGCGTTGGAGGCCGGCACATCGTTGAACTTGAGGCGTATGGGACAGCAGGTTCTGATTGAAGACGAGAACGGGACCGTGCTGGGAGAACTCGAACCCCGACACGGAGTGAGTCTCGCCAGGCTTATGCAGGGCGGCAACACCTACAGCGCAACACTATTGTCAACCGGTGAGGCAGGACCTCAACTTCTGGTCAAAGAGGAATACCAGCACCCTTCGATGGTCGGGTATGCGTCTTTTCCGCCTCCTCAGGCGGATAAGCTGTATGGCCATCCGGTTCGCATTTCTCCCATAGAGACGCCTCCGATTGTGGACGAAGGACGCAAGGGGGCGGCTTCTCTAAGGACTCTCGGGGATGACTCTGGCGAACCCCTGGGCGAGGACGATGAGAGAGGACACTACGAAGGATTTACTCTCGTGGACGAGCCGCGAGATGCAGAGGGGAGTATCGAGTGACGGGTATTGGCCTTGTAAAACCTATTGATGTCGAACAGGAGATGAAACGCTCCTATCTCGACTACGCCATGAGCGTCATCGTGGCTCGTGCGCTACCGGACGCGCGCGATGGTCTCAAACCGGTCCAACGTCGTGTCTTGTACGGCATGGATGAACTCGGCCTTCGGCCGGGAGGCTCGTTCAAGAAGAGTGCTCGTATCGTCGGCGATGTCATGGGCAAGTACCATCCTCATGGTGACTCGTCGGTATACGAGGCGATGGTACGAATGGCGCAGGATTTCTCCCTGCGGCATGTCCTTGTGGATGGACAGGGCAACTTCGGCAGCATGGATAATGATCCTCCTGCCGCCATGCGCTATACCGAGGCGCGACTTGCTCCCATTGCTGCCGAGATGCTTGTCGATATCGACAAGGATACCGTCGACTTCGTGCCCAATTTCGACGACTCGCTCAAAGAGCCTGCCGTGCTGCCCGCAAGGCTTCCGCATCTGTTGGTCAACGGGGCCGCGGGAATCGCCGTCGGCATGGCAACGAACATCCCTCCTCACAATCTGGGAGAGGTGTGCGATGCCGTCGAACACCTCATCGAAAACCCGTTCGCCACGAATGAAGACCTCATCGAGTTCGTGAAAGGCCCGGATTTCCCCACGGGAGCAATCCTGCTGGGAACGGAGGGCATACGTAGTGCGTACACGACGGGGCGTGGCCGCCTCGTGCTGCGTGCTCGGGTCGAGGATCTCCACACGAAGGGCGGCAAGCACCAGTTGGTCATCAGCGAGGTGCCGTATCAGGTGAACAAGGCTGCCCTCGTACAGAATATCGCCGAACTGGTTCGTGAGAAGAAGATCACCGGCATCGCCGAAGTCCGCGATGAGTCGGACCGCGAGGGCCTCCGCGTGGTCATCGACCTCAAGAAAGAGGCGCAGGTCGGCCGGATACTCAACAACCTGTACCAGAACACGGCGATGCAGTCCACGTTCTACGTGAACATGGTCGCCCTCGTGAACGGCAAGCCGAAGACAATCGACCTGAAGGAGGCGCTCACGTGCTACATCGACTTCAGGGTCGATGTCATTACGCGCCGCTCCAGGTTCGAGTTGGACAAGGCGATGAAGAGGGCGCACATCCTGGAAGGCCTTCAGATAGCCCTCGACAACCTGGACGAGGTCATCGCGCTCATACGTGCATCCGAGACCGTTGATGCAGCCAGAACGGGCCTGATGTCAAGGTTCGAGCTTTCACAGGAGCAAGCGCAGGCTATTCTCGACATGCCGCTGCGACGGCTGGCGCACCTGGAACGCGAAAAGATCGCTGAGGAATATGCCGAACTGCTGAAGACCATTGCCTACCTTGAGGACCTGCTTGCCAACCCCAAGAAGATTCTTCATGTGATAAAGCAGGATGTACAGCAGCTCAGGGAGAAGTACGCCGACAAGCGCAGAACCGAGATATGGCAGCAGGAAGTAACCGGCTTCACACGTGAGGACCTCATTCCCCATCAGAAGATGATTGTCACCCTTACCTCTAACGGTTTCGTCAAGAGACTCCCCGCCAGCACCTATCGCGTGCAGCACCGGGGTGGTCGAGGGGTTATGGGCATGGTGACACGCGAGAACGACTCCGTGCGACACTTGCTGTCTGCCGACACCCATGACTCGATACTCTTCTTCACCGGTCGAGGTCGCGTGTTCAGCGTCAAGTGCTACCAATTGCCTGAAGAATCATCGCGTACGGCAAAAGGAACGGCCATCGTCAACGTTATTCCCGTTGACTTGAGAGATGACATAACAGCCATGGTTGCCATTGACAAGTTCCGCCCTGCTCACTATCTGGTCATGGCGTCCCGCCATGGCGTCGTCAAGAAGACTCCGCTCGACGCATTCGCAAACATCCGCCGCACGGGCGTCATCGCGATCAATTTGCGTGAACAGGACCATCTGGTTTCGGCGCAGTATGTCTCGGATGAGAGCGAAATCGTTCTGGTCAGTCAGGCGGGCATGTCCAATCGATTCAAGGTGGGCGATTTGCGCACTGCCTCGCGTAGTAGCGGGGGTGTTCGTGGCTTGCGCGTGTCCGGCGACGAAATCGTTGGCATGGATCGCGTTCAGGTTGACGACTATCTGCTGACGGTCTCTGAGAAGGGCTACGGAAAACTGACGAGAGTCACGAGTATCCCCGTCCACAAGCGTGGGGGCAAAGGACTGAGGGTCCACCGTGTCGGTTTCGAGACGGGCAAGCTGGCTGTCGCACGGCTGGTTCCCCCGCAGGGCTCACTGGTGTTGTTGTCGTCGTCCGCGAACATCGTGGTGATTCCACTTGAACAGGTCTCCGTGCAGAGCAGAAACGCCAGAGGTGTCAGACTCATGGCTCTGGAGGAAGGGGAGACCGTCATCTCCGTCTCATCGACAGGTGAGGTGGAGCTGGCGGCATCTGAATAGCTGCAAGAGGGGACAGTGGTGCGGAGATTCCGTGCAGACGACGGAGGGCGTGCGTAATGAACATCATCTTCATTCACGGTTCCGGGAACACTGGCGTGGTCTGGGAGCATCAGACCGACCATTTCGTGGATGCGGAAGCACCGAACCTTCCAGGGCACCTTGCGGAAGGCAATCCATGCACGAGCGTCGGGGACTACGCCGACTGGTTGCATGACTACATAGTCGAGAAGGGCTATGTCCAGCCGGTGCTCGGCGGCCACTCGCTCGGAGGAGCTATCGTACTCCAGTACGCACTGGACCACCCTGATGCCGTCGGAGGGCTGATCCTGGTCGGGACCGGTGCCAAGCTGAGAGTCGCGCCGCACGTGCTCGCTGCCATCGAGAAAGGTATTGAGGACCCGGACTCATGGCTGGCGGAATTCGTGGAACCGCAGTTGAGCCGCATCGTCGACACGGTTGTGGATGCTGCTACGTCCGGGGCAGGGATGGACGATTCACTGCGCAAACGAATGCTGGCCGAGTCGCGTATGGTTGGCGCGAGGACCCAGGTCAACGACTTCATTTGCTGCGACCGCTTCAATGTGATGGATCGACTCTCGGAGATACGCACACCGACGCTGGTGCTGTCGGGCTCCGCCGATGTGTTGACCCCACCGAAGTACGGGGCGTTCCTTGCCGACGGAATCGCTGGAGCGCGGCACGTTGTGATTGAGGGAGGTACTCACTTCTTCTTCGCCGAGAAGCCCGAGCAAACCAACCGTGCGATAGCGAGTTTT